>WNGA01007017.1_pt1 | contig 15816 bp, 12 predicted proteins | sample 5400061 | NCBI WGS metagenome assembly WNGA01 (sample SAMN13153366, study PRJNA577476) | soil metagenome | isolation source: 100 cm soil or saprolite under grassland replicate 2 | place: USA:California | collected 2016-06-15
GACTGATCACCGTCATCGTGAAGCTGACCGCGCTGGCTACGCTGCTTGCGGTCCTCGAAACGCGCATTGCAAAGCTGCGCCTGTTCCGTGTTCCGGAACTCCTGGCGTTGTCTTTCGCGCTCGCTTTGCTTGCTGCCGCTTCTTCGTTCTTCACGCGCTGACGCGATGGACCTGCTCTTCTCTCGATTGACGATGATGGGCGCCAGCGCAATGCTCCTGACGGCGCTCATCGTGCTGTGGCGGCGGCACGTGCACGCATACGTCACAGCGCTCAAATGGCAGTCCGTCGCGCTCGGGCTGACCGGTGCACTCGTGGCGTGGCGGGCGCACGTTCCCGAGCTCTTCTTCGTCTCCGCCCTGATTCTCGTGCTGAAGGGCGCCGGCGTGCCGCTGATTCTTCGCCGCATGCTCGCGCGCTTTCCCGCGCAGCAGGAAATGCGGCCGCTCGTGAACACCGAGGCATCGCTCCTGATCGCGAGCGCATTGACGATTGCGGCCTACTACGTGTCACGGCCGGTGGCCGCGGTCATCAGCCTCCCGACTCGCGGCGGACTGCCGCTGGCACTCGCGCTTGTGCTCGTCAGCCTGTTCATCGTCGTCAGCCGCCGAACGGCGCTGAGCCAGATCGTCGGTTTCCTCATGCTCGAAAACGGCATCGCGTTGATGGCGCTCCTGGGCGCCTACGGCGTGCCGCTGATCGTCGAGCTCGGCGTGTTTCTCGACGTCATGCTCGGTGTCCTCGTGATGCAAGTGCTCGTGTATCGGATCCACGAAACCTTCGACTCGATTGATGTCGAGCATCTCAGCCGGCTTCGTCATTGAACAAGAGCCGCGGCCTCCAGACGTGAAGGGCACACGAGCGTGAATTTCGTTCTCTTGCTCGGTCTGATGGGTCCGCCGCTCGTCGCCGCGGCGGCGGCGGCGCTGCCGTTTGTGACACGCTCGACGGCCGCGTGGGTGAACGTACTCACGATGCCGCTCTCGGCGATCGCCGCAATTGCCGTCGCGATTCGCGTGACGAGCGGCGGATCGATCCCCGAGCTTGGCGTCTGGCGCATCGACGCGCTCTCGGCGCTGCTCGCCGTCCTGATCGCATTGGTCGCCACGCTGGCGGCGTGGCTTGGCCCAGGACTCGATCGAGACGATCAAGAGGCGATGGCGATCACGCGCGCGTATCGCATTTACTCGAATCTGTTTGCCTTGACGATGCTCGTCGCGGTCACCACGAACAACCTCGGTCTCATGTGGGTCGCCATCGAAGCCACGACGGTCACCTCCGCGTTGCTGGTGCCGGTGCGGCGTTCCAAGGCGGCGGTCGAAGCGTCGTGGAAGTACCTCATCATCGGATCGGTCGGAATTGCGCTTGCGTTTGCCGGCACCGTGCTCGCGTTTGTCGATTACGCGTCGACAGGCGGCAACGTCAACGCCGCGCTCAACTGGACGACACTGCGGGCCGCTGCGCCTGCGCTCCACCCCGAAGTCGCGCGCCTCGCCTTTGCGTTTCTCCTCGTCGGATTCGGGACCAAAGCGGGACTCGCGCCGATGCATACCTGGCTGCCTGACGCGCATTCCGAGGCGCCGGCGCCCCTCTCGAGCATGATGTCGGGCGTCCTGCTCGCAGTGGCGCTCTACGCGCTCGCGCGCTGGAAGGCCGTCGTGGACGTGACGCTGGGAAGTGCCTTCGCCGACACGATGCTGCTCGTCGTGGCAATGACGACGATTCTGATCGGCAGCTTGAGTATTGTCGCGCAGCGGCAGTACAAGCGGCTGCTCGCCTATTCAAGCATCGAACATATGGGGCTTGCGTGTTTTGGTCTCGCGCTGGGACCGCTCGGTGTATTCGCGGGCCTCTTGCATCTCACTGGTCACGCGCTCGCCAAAAGCACGGCTTTTCTTTTGTCGGGCCGCGTCATGGATCGGTACCAGTCGCACGAGATCGCCAAAGCGGCCGGTCTGCTGAGAGCACTGCCTGGAACCGGGCTCTTGTTTGCCGCTGGCATCCTCGCGCTGATGGGACTGCCGCCGTTCAGCCTCTTTCTCTCTGAAATTCTTCTCGTCCGAGCGGGCTGGAATGCGGGACATCCGCTGCTCGCCGGCGTGGTCTTGATCTGTCTGCTCATCGCATTCGTCTCCCTGATCGACCACTTGCAGCGGATGTTGTTTGGCGAGCCGCCGGTTGGCATCGTGCGTGGAGAACGGTCGATCACCGCGTTGGTGGTGCTTTCGACGCCGCTTTTTGTGCTGATCTGGATCGGTGTCGCGCTGCCGCCGCCGATGCTCACGCTTTTGACGAAAGCGACGGAGGTGTTGCGTCCATGACTCGAGCGTTCATCGTCCAACTGACGGCCCTGCCCGCGTCTCGGCCCGCAGAGTTGCGCGCGGGCGCGTGGAGACTCGGCGTCGCTCCAGAAGCCATCGTGGATGTTTCGCGTGGTCTGCTGCTCGAGATGAACTGCACCCTGTTGCTCATGGCCGGCGAAGATCGTCGGCGCCTCTCCGACGAGTGGCGGGTGCATTATTTGTTTGGTCACGCGGCGACGCATCAGTTGATTCACATCGAAGTCATCCTGCCCACGGCGTCTCCAGAGATACCGACGCTTGCCGCGCTCTCGTTTCCCGCGTCACGATTCGAGCGCGAGATCCGCGACCTCGTCGGCATAACACCATCGGGCCACCCCGATCCGCGGCCTCTCATGCGACACGGCTTCTGGCCAGACTCTTTTCATCCACTTCGTGAAGACGCCGTTGTGCCGGACTTCGAGGATGACGGTCGCGCATTTCCGTTTACGCAGGTCGAGGGCGAGGGCGTCTTTGAAATTCCAGTCGGTCCCGTCCACGCAGGCGTGATCGAGCCGGGACACTTTCGTTTCAGCGTGTTGGGCGAAACGATTCTCAAGATGCGCGCGCGGCTGTATTTCACCCACAAAGGCATCGAGAAGCTGTTCGCCGGCCGCACCCCGCAAGAAGGCGTCACGCTCGCTGAGCGCATTTCGGGGGACACGAGCGTCGGCCACGCGGTCGCCTACTGCCAGGCGGTCGAGACGATGACCGGAACAGACATACCGGACCGCGCGCGATGGTTGCGTGTGGTGCTCCTCGAGCTCGAGCGCCTGTACAACCACATCACCGATGTGGGCGCCATCATTGCGGACGCGGGATTTCCTGTCGGTCAGGGCCACTGCATGCGGCTGCGCGAGAGGCTTCTTCGCATCAACAAGCGCCTTACCGGACACCGCCTGCTGCGCGGTGTCGTGATACCCGGCGGTGTTCGCTGGCCGGCTTCGGCAGACGAGCGCCTCCTGAACGATCTGTTGCAGCCTGTCGTGGCGGACTTCCATGAGATCGTCGAGATCTGTCTCGAAAACACCCTCGTGCGCGATCGTCTCGAGGAGACTGGGCGGCTCGATCCGACTGTGGCGCGAGACTTCGGCGTCGTTGGCTACGTGGCGCGGGCGTCAGGCGTTCGAAGCGACGCGCGAAGCGAGTATCCCGACCGTGCCTACCAGCGGCTGGATCCTCAGGCAGTGGTCGAAAGCGGCACCGATGTGCGCGCCCGCACGCTCGTGCGGATCGGAGAAGTGCAGCAGGCGCTCAGGACCATTGAACGCGCCCTGGACGTTCCTGCGCCACATACCACCATGACCGAGTTGCGAACGCCAATTCCTTTCGAGGCTGGCTTCGGCGTGGTCGAGGGCTGGCGCGGGCGTATCGCGCACATGGTGATCGCCAACGGGGAAGGACGGCTCCATCGCGTCAAGGTCGTCGATCCGTCTTTCTTCAACTGGCCGGCGCTCGCACGAGCGCTCGAGGACAATATCGTCCCCGACTTTCCGCTCTGCAATAAGTCCTTCAACCAGTCGTACTCCGGCAACGATTTGTAGCGTCACCCGGAATTCGAACGAAGCAGCGACACGTGGTGTTCGCGGCGCGAGAAGTATACTCACGACGTGTCTGCGCTCGCGATCGCGCTCTCATTCATCGCGCTGCTCGTCGCGCTGCCTCTCGTCGCGTCCATTCGCGCGTTGCGCGTTCGGCGGGAGCTCGACGAGGTCCGCGATCGACTCGCGGCAGTCGAGGCGAGGCTGCGCGATCTCTCGACGCCGGTGAATGCTGCTGAGGCCGTCCCCGCAGCGCCGCCGCGACCGGTAGAGGCGGGACCACCACCCGCGCCGCCTCCGATTCTCGTCATCAAACCAGAACCATCGCCGAGGGATGAGGAGCCGGCAGCGCAGGCGCCTTTCTCCCCGGTCCTCGCTGCAACCGCGGCAGAAACCGAGAACGAACCCCTCGATCTCGAAGGCCGCATCGGCGGACGCTGGCTCCTGTACACAGGCGTGCTGGTGCTTCTCTTCGGCGTCAGCTTCTTTCTGAAGTACGCGTTCGAGAACCGGTGGATTAACGAAACGGGCCGCGTGGTTTTGGGCGCGCTTGCCGGCATGGGACTCGTTGCCGGCGGCTGGCGCTTGGCAAGCCGTGAGTTGCGCGCGTTCGGACAGGCGCTGATCGGCACCGGGCTGGCGATCTTGTACCTCTCCGTGTACGCGACGTTGACGTATTACGGCTTGATCAATCGCATCACCGCATTCGGGCTGATGCTGATCGTCACGGTTGCCGCCGCATGGCTGGCCGACAGGCAGCGCTCACAAGCCCTCGCGTTCATTGCCGTTGGCGGCGGCTTTCTCACTCCATTCCTCGTCGGTGGCAGCGAGGACGCCCAGCTCACGTTGTTCACCTACGACGCGCTGCTCATCGCCGGGACCTTGGTTCTGGCGCTGCGCCACGAGTGGCATTGGCTCAACGCGCTGAGCTACGCGTTGACGGTGATGACCATTCTCGCGTGGGCGTTCGCGCATTACAGCGACCGCGTGTGGCTGAGGACCTTTTTGTTCCTCACTCTGTACTGCGCGATGTTCGTCCAGATTCTTCGCGTCACACGCGCGTCCCGACCCCGTCCGGCCCGGATGCTCACGATGGTGCTGCTGGCGACGGCGCCGGTTCTCTACCACATCACCGCGGTGATATTGACCTCCGCGCATCCGCCGGCCATCCACATCTACATCATCGCGTTCACCGCGATTGGTCTGTGGCTGACGGCCGAACCGCATCGTCCGGGGTGGCGCTTACTGGTCCTCGCCGGAGGCTTCATTCCGCTGTTTGGCTCCGTCACCTTGCCAGCCGGCATCTCGTGGAGCACGGCGAACACCGTGACGATTGTTGGCGTGGCGGCGCTGCATCTGCTGGCGATTCTCGATCGTGTGTTTCGTCAGGATCACCGGCTCACGACTTCCGAACTCCTGGCATTTCACCTCGCCATGCTGGGTGTTTTCGGGCTGCTCTATCAAACGCTTGGCGCGACCTATCCCGAGTTGCGAGGTGCAATCGCGGCGCTCCTCGCGATGATTGCTGGTGTCCTGTGGCAGCTCCTGCTTCCTCGAGATGAGATTGCTTCCTTGAACGCATGTGCGATTGCGTTCACACTCACGGCGCTCGCAATCGCCGTGCAGTTCGATGGACCGGCGGTGATTATCGGGTGGGCCGCAGAAGGCGCGGCCGCCACGTGGGTGGGTCTCCGCGCTGCGAGTCTTGCGTTTCAGGGCGGCGGCCTCATGCTGTGGGGTCTGGCCATCGCTCGCCTGCTCGACGGATATTTCGTGACGCCGGCAGGGTTCACGGCAATTTTCAACGAGCGTTCGCTCACAACAGCATTCCTCATCGTTCTCGGTTACGTGCTCGCGGCGATGTTCAAACGGCATCGCGACACGATTGCGGACGCCGGGCGCACGCGGGCGGTGCTGCACGTTGCGGCGAGCATCCTCACGGTCTTGTGGATAACCGCGGAAGTCAACTCCTACTGGGACATTCGCTACGAGACGCCGCAAGCGTATTTGTACGAACAACTGATCCGCTCGCTCGCATGGGGCATTTACGGCGCGTTGCTGATCGTGGCCGGCATGTGGCGCGGCTACGCACCCGATCGATACATCGGGATCACCGTCCTCGCCATCACGGCGCTGAAGGTTTTCTTCTACGATTTGTGGGAGCTCGGCGGCATCTATCGTGTAATTGGTTTCATCGCTTTTGGTGTGTTGCTGGTGGCGGTTTCGTACCTCTATCAGCAGCGGCGGCGGGTAAACCAGCAGGATGTCGTTGCTTGATTGGCTATGCGCATCGACCTCAACTCCGATCTCGGCGAATCATTCGGTCCCTGGCCGATGGGACAGGATGCCGCGCTCATGCGAAGCATCACGTCGGCCAATGTCGCCTGCGGCTTCCACGCGGGAGATCCAGGCGTGATGCGTCAGACCATTGCCCTGGCGAAAACGCACCACGTGGCAGTGGGCGCGCACCCGGGATTTCCCGATCTCGTCGGCTTCGGCAGGCGCGAAATGCAAGCCTCCCCCGAGGACGTCGAGAATTTCGTGCTGTATCAAGTGGCGGCGCTGGCCGGCATGGCTGCCGCAGAAGGCGTGCGGCTGCAGCACGTGAAAGCGCACGGTGCCCTCTACAACCAGGCGTGTCGTGATCGTGGCCTCGCCGACGCAATCGCGCGCGCCGTTGCCGCATTCGATCGATCGCTGATTCTGCTCGGACTGCCGGGATCGGAGTTGCTCGCTGCCGGCGAGCGGGCGGGCCTTCCTGTTGCGTCCGAGGCGTTTGCCGATCGCGCCTACGAACCCGATGGGAGCCTGGCCTCGCGACGCAAGCCTGGTTCCGTCCTGCACGACGTCAATCAAGTCGTCGAACGCGCCATCCGCATGGTCCGGGACCGAGAAGTCGTGGCAACGAACGGAGCGGTCGTCCCGTTGCGCGCTGAGACGATTTGTCTGCACGGAGATACACCCGGCTCCGCCGAACTGGCGCGGCAGGTGCGCAGCGGTTTAATGGCCGCTGGCATCGCGGTTCAGCCGCTCAGGACAAAGTCGTAATAATGTGTACGAAAATGGGTACTGCGAAAAGGCGCAATCCAGAGAAGCACGCCAAATTACGCGTAAAAAGAGGGCGGCATAGACCTTGTAGAGTTGGCTCGCGTCGCCAGCCTGTTGTTTACGGCACGGTGTCGTAAACGCTGGGGGGAGCCAGGCTGGCGGCAGCTTCTCACACCGCGGCTCCCTCGGGATACTGCAGCGCAAGCCGCAACTCCTTCGCCAACCCTTCCACCGTCGTCCCCTGTCGCATCCAGGCACCGTCGGTTTCGAATCGCAGCGCACCAATCCGCCGGCCCCACGGAGCAATGACGCGGCCGATCGCGCGATAGTCTGTACGATCCGCGTGCTGCTGATCGATTCGCTGAATGATGTCGGGCGCCACTCGAATGAAGGCGCGCAGGGCCGTCGCGGACTTGATTGAATACTTGCGTCCCTGCCAGGCCGATTCGAAGATTGTGACGATCTGACGAAAGTAGTTGACGAAGAAGCGCTTGCTCTCTTCGTGAAACTCCGCGGTCTTGCGCGCTCCACCCAGCGCCTCTTCGTTCGCAAAGAGCTTCTTCAATTCCTGTGCGAGCGGCGCCTGCGCAACGCGCCCACGGCCAACACCCAGCAGCTTGATCTCTCCGTACAGCGGCGACTCTTCGCGGTCGTTGAGCGCTCGCACGACATCATGCGCCGCGGCAAGCGCTTCATCGCGATACAGCTGTCGTCCTGACAGGGAGACCAGGTGGGACGAGTTGAGCCGCGTATGTTTCGCGTTGATCGTGACGAACATCTGGACGACGTGATCTTCGGGCAGACGATCGAAGATGATCGCCGGCACCGTGAACTGCTCGTTCGCAAAGTTGTCGATGTCGGCGTGAAGTGCGAGAAGACGATGCTGTCCGTCGATTGCCCGAAGCACACCTTCACGTTCGGGAACCTTGAGACGGCCGACCGAGCTTCCCTCCTCGACAGGATCGAATGACAGCTTCTCGTCCGCCGAGATGATGACGGCGCCCGGAATGGAGGGCAGATCGCGTGCCTGGCGGCACTGTTCGTAATACTGAACGAGCTCTTCGATCTTGCGCCGGATGATCTGGCGCTGATAGGCCTTCTCACTCGACGCGATGCGGCGTTCGAGCAAATCCCAGCGGATCTTCGATTGGGGCGGAGGCCGGCGCCCCCCGCGAACCGGCGCGTGGGCCTGTTCGCCATAACTCAACACTTCGAAACGCACGAGCTTATCGATGTCGTTGGCCGTCAGAGACGCCTGGTAGAACTGCACCCCGAATTGCTGCATCCGGATGGCCGCTACAGTGATCATAGGAATCTGCCCAAAGAGTCGGATTCTACTGATGTGCGCCTGAACTGCTCAATCCTTTTTTGCCGCCGCCATGCCTGGGCGGCGTGGGCTTGATCGTTAGAGAAACGCATATCTCTTTCAGCAGCAATACTTTGGAGTGAAGTCGGCGAGTACCAACGAATTATTAACACTCGTGCTGGGTCGAACGACCCAGGCGGGATTCATGCCGGTCGGACAACCTCCGCGTCGATGACCTCATGCGCCTCATCCCCCAGGTACTCTTTCAGAAGCGCGAGATTCCGCATGTTCGATTTGAACCATACGTCCGCGACGTCACCGAGCAGGGGCATGGCGCCGACGAGCAGGTCGACCAGCACATTCGCGAGCATTTTCGTGATGATTTCGCGGGGAATGCCGTATCGGACGCTTCGATGGATGAGCAGAAGCGAAATCGCCGCGGAGATGGCGTCGCCGGCGAACGGAAACAGCCCGAGGAGGGCATCCAGGCCGACGCCGCCCAGGATCGGGAGCCGGATAGCGGAGTCCATGAGTCGTGACACGCGCTCGATGGAGCGGGCAAACTCGGCGCGGGCGGCTTCTTCCGAAAGGCCTTCAGCGGCCGCATATGCACCCAGGTGCGTCAATCGGCCCGTCGCGGCACGCACCTGTCTGGCGCTCGGGGCCTTTCCAACCCGCCGACCGGAGGACCCTGTAGCCAGTTGCAAGAGGGCGCGTTCGATATGGTGCGCGATCCGATCGGCCGCGCGCAGGAACAGCCGCCGCAACACGAAATAGCTCACGACGCCGGTGGCGGCGACGATCCCTATTCCCACCAGGAGGAAGACCCAGAACCGGTCCATGTCTAATAATTACATTCGTTTACACCTTCAGCCACCACATCAGGCACACTAGATAGTTCGCGGCCGGCGCGCCGCGTCATTCCACCAGACGTTACCGGCATTTATGGTTCGAAACACTCTGCTCGTGTGCGTGCTCGTTGCGAGCATATTCGGCGCATTATCGGGATCGGCGTTCGGCGCGGACAAAATCGATTACGCGACCGCCCGACTGGACAAAAAGCTGCCGGCGGTGCTGGCAAAGAGCGCGATTACGCTCGACGGCCGGCTCGACGAGCCGGCGTGGGCGGACGCGCCGGTCGCGAAAGATTTCATCCAGAACGACCCGCGCGAGGGTGAGCCCGCGACCTTCGATACCGAGGTCCGCTTGCTGTACGACCGCGAGGCGCTCTACATCGGCGTCTTCGCCAAAGACGATCAGCCAGGCCAAATCATCGTCAACGAGCTCCGGAAGGATTTCAACACCGGGTCGAGCGACATGTTTCAGGTGGTGATCGACACGTTCCACGACGAGCGCAACGGGTACCAGTTTGCGATCAATCCCATGGGCGCGAAGTGGGACGCGCAAATGTCGAACGAAGGGCGCGACAACAACAGCAACTGGGACGGTATCTGGGACGTCAAGACGCGCATCGACGAAAACGGCTGGTATGCGGAGATCCGAATTCCGTTTCGAACGCTGAAGTTCACCTCGGATGCCGAGCAGATCTGGGGCATCAACTTCATGCGGCGCCTGCGGCGGCTGAACGAGAACAGCTATTGGGCGCCTTTGCCACGCATCCACACCCTCTCTCGTGTGTCGCTGGCCGGAACGCTCGAAGGCCTGGAAGGGCTTCGGCCGGGAGCGAATCTCCGCATCAAGCCGTACGGTCTTCTGAGCTCGAGCGAGGTGGGGACCGCTCCGACCAAAGGAGATTTCGATTACGGGATTGACGCGAAGTACGGCGTCACGTCGGGCCTCACGTGGGATTTCACCGTCAATACGGACTTTTCACAAGTCGAAGCCGACGAGCAGCAGATTAATCTGACGCGCTTCAATCTGTTCTTTCCCGAGAAGCGCGATTTCTTTCTGGAGAATTCCGGTGTATTCCAGTTCGGCTCAGGGAACGACGGCGGTGGAGGGGGCGGAGGTGGTGGGGGTGGGGGCGGAGGCGGAGGTGGTGGTGGTGGGGGCGGCGGCGGAGGTGGTGGCGGCCGCCAGAACCCGTCGCAGGACATGATTTTCTTTTTCAGCCGGCGCGTGGGGCTGTCCGATTCGGGCACCGCGATTCCGATTCTCGGCGGCACGCGGCTGACGGGACGAGTCGGTGGTTTCTCCGTGGGCGCGCTGAATATTCAGCAGCGCGAGATCGAACCGACGCTGAAGGAACCGAACTTGCCGACGGTGCCGGCCACCAACTACACAGCGCTGCGGCTCCGGCGTGACGTGCTGCGTAATTCGGATGTTGGCGTGATGTTCCTCAACAAGGAGGTGAGCGGCGCCGACTACAACCGGGCGTACGGGCTCGACGCCAACTTCCGGTTCTTCGGCGATCTGCGCGTCAACACCGCCGTTGCCAAAACCGATACGCCGGCGGCGCGTTTGAGCGCGGGCGGCAACGACTGGTACACGAAGAGCGGCATCAGCTACCGGACGAATTTCTGGGACACGCGCGCGTTGTTTCAATCGATCGGGAACCGCTTCAACGACGAGCTCGGATTTGTGCCTCGCACCGGCGTCAACAATACGGAGCTGTATCTCGGCATGCTCATCCGCTCGAAGAAGCTGCCCCACTGGATTCGTGAGACGTTTCCGCACATCCAGTTCGAGGACTTCACGCGCCAGAACGGCGGCGGCCTCGAGTCGCGGTATATGGACTGGCACTGGCCGATCAACCTGCAGAACAGCACGTTCATCGAGGTCGGCGTCAACCCGAACGTCGAAGTGATCAGCAAGCCATTCTCCATCAACAGCCGCCGCGGCATCAGCGTCATGCCAGGCCGATACGACTTCAAGGAGTACTTCATCGTCAGCAACACGAACGCCGCCGCACCGCTGTCATTCAACCTGCGATACGGCGTCGGCGAGTTCTACGACGGCTACAAGCGGGGCTACAGCCTCGGCGCCACGGTCCGTCCAAGCGAGCACATGAACTTCACCGGCTCGATTGCGATCAACGACATCGACCTGCCGCAGGGCGCGTTTACGACCACGCTCTTCACCGGTCGCGTGAATTACTTCTTCAACACGAAAGTGTTCGTCAACGCATTGCTGCAGTACAACAACGACGCGCGGCAGTGGAGCTCGAACATGCGGTTGAACATCATCCACCGTCCGTTGAGCGACATCTTTCTGGTTTACAACGAGCGGCGCGATTCACGAACCGGCGACATGATCGATCGCGCCGTTGTCGCAAAGATGACCTATCTGGTCGCGTTTTAGGGCGCGGAAAGTCAGACGGCGGGGCTGAAGCCCCGCCACTACAGCGCAACTCGCATCTGCATACGTCGTGGCGGGCTTCAGCCCCGCCGTCCCACCTGCAACCCGCATCTGCATGCGTAGTGGCGGGCTTCAGCCCCGCCGTCCCAACTAGCCTACCTAAGCACCGTCGCGAAGATCCGCGCCCGGCGCGGAAGCTCGACGCCGTCCATCAGCCGGTTCTTCCACAACACGATGCGGTAGAGCGCGGCGCAAAGCAGCACCCACGCGACTTGCGTCCCCCATAGCGGAATGTGTCGTTTGAAGGGCCCTGCGATGACGCCGTAGACCATTTCCACGTGAATCCAATACACGAACAACGATGAGCGGCCGAGCGTCACGAGCACCTGGAATCCGCCCAAGACACCCTTCCTTCCGCCCTCAGAAACGTCTTCCACGGTCCATGCAATTGGGACCAGCATGGCGACGGCTCCCAGGCGTATGAAGAAAATCGTCGGCGAGTCGTGCCAGAAGTCCGCCGTCCGGTACAGCGCGGGTCCGAACGAGGCAAGCCACCCGATCGTGAGCGCGCCGAGACCAAAGGCGAAAAACGCCAATTGAAGAACACCAGGCGTTTGTCCAGTGACTCGTCTTCGGTCGATCAGATCGCCGGTAATGACACCGGCAAACAGATAACCGGCCCAGGGGAACAGCGGAAACGCGGAGTAGCTTGCCGCCGGCCGCAGGTACGCTTCCAGTGGGTCGGGGAGGAGGGCAAGCTGCGGCGCCGCTCGAACGAGTGGCGTCGCGAAGGCAATCGCCATTGTCACAAGGCCAAAGATTGCCGTGCGCGCGCGACGTTCAGCTGTGAGCTGCCAGAGAAACGACGCGGCAACGATGGAGAGGCCCATCGTATTGAGCATGTCAACTTTGAGAATTGTTTTGAGAGGACCGAGACCGAGGATTTCCGCCTGCAGACGAAAGACGAAGGCGAGGAGGAAGATTTCCCACCCTCTCCGGCGTGCCGCTTGCGCGCCAACGGCGCTGCTGCCCGCCAGACGGGTCTTCGACGCGGCTGACATGGCCATGGCCGCACCGGCCAGAAACAGGAAGAGCGGCGACGCGATGCCGCCGATCCACTGGAGTGAGTAATAGGCTCGCCGCTGGCGATCGGCGTCGCGGGTCCACGCGTCGAGCATGTGCGCGTGAACCATCGCGAGGACCGCGACACCACGCAGCCAATCGAGATACAGAAGGCGCGACGGTACAACCGTGGCGGCCGCCGGCTTCTGCATCGCCAAAGACTACTACGCGCGTGTGGCTGTGCGGCTCCCGCCTCTGGCCATCGACACCAGAAGCCATGCGAGCGGGCCTGCGACGAGCAGATACGTCAAATACTGTCCGTAGGGACCGTCGGGACCGTACGGCTCTGTGGCCCAATGGAGTGTTTCGCTGTTTGGAAAGACGTTGGCTTCCGTAAGTTCGTGGAACCCGTATATCAGCAGCTGCACGACGAAGATCAACAGAAAGATCGCCGTGACCTGAAAGAACAGACCGAGGTTGACGCGGTGGCCGTACTTGGACCACAGCCACGCCACCGAACCCGCTCCGATGAGGCCTGCGAATGCGCCAGCGGCAATGTCGATGGCCCGTACTTGGAACAGCAACGTCCCCATGAGCAGCGCCGTTTCCATGCCTTCCCGCGAGATCATCAGCAGCGTGAACAGAAAGACGCCGAGCCAGGCGGCCGCGCCTGCACGCGCGGTCGATTGCCGGAGATGCCCTTCGATGTCGCTCTTGATCCGGCGCGCGGTACGCCACATATGCACGGTCAGAGTCGTGACTGAGACCGCCGCAATGAGCGCAAGGACGCCTTCCCACAGCGACTGATTCGACGCGCGCGAAAACAGGTACCCGGCGAGCACGCTCAGGCCGACCGACCCTGCAATGCCCCACTGGACAGCCGGCACGAGATGACGGCTGCCGCTCTTTCGCAGAAACGCCAGACTGATGGCCACGATGAGAAAGGCTTCGAGACCTTCCCGGAACGTAATGACAAACGCCTGCAACATAGAGGGCGACTCTCAGCGGTTCGACATTGTGAGATCCAGTCTCAGTTGGAAGTGTACGTCACAGTCCCGGTGCGCCGCAACTCGGCGGGTGTCCGGTCGCGGCTTTTGCTGGTTTTTTAGCACAGGCGCGGAACGTCGCCCGCCATCCGCCGTATCCTCTCAGAGAGGAACATGTCACATCCCGCGGATCCGTTGTCCCGTCGTGAGCGCCAGATCATGGACGTGATCTACGCGCGCGGGCAAGCGACGGCGGCAGAGGTTGTGGCGGCGCTTCCAGACCCGCCCAGTTACTCCGCAGTGCGTGCGCTCTTGCGCATCCTGGAGGAGAAGGGGCATCTGCGGCATCAGCAGGACGGACCACGATACGTGTTCCTTCCAGTCGTGCCGCGCGAGCGCGCCCGGCGCTCGGCGCTTCGCAATGTCGTCCGCACGTTCTTCAATGGGTCGGCGGCGCAGGCTGCCGCCGCGCTGATCGATCAGACCACGCTCAGCGACGCCGAGTTCGAGAAGCTTGCCGCTCTCATCGACAAGGCGCGTAAGGAAGGCCGTTGATCGAGCTCATCGCGCGCACGTCCGTGATTCTGCTGGCGGCCTGGGGTGTCTCGCTCCTCTTCGCGCGAGCGGCGGCGGCGACGCGACATTTGATCTGGCATGCCGCAGTGGTTGCGGCGCTCCTGGCGCCGCTCTTGTCACTGGCGCTTCCTTCGTATGAAGTGGCCTGGCTCCCGGCAGCAACGACGCCGAGTGTCGAAGGCTCTGGCGCGCAGATCCTCTCGACACCATCGACGGCCGCGCCGCAGACGAACAACGACGCGTCTTTGCGCGCCGCTCCGGGAACCAGCGGGACGCCGGACGCGGTGCAGTTCGACACACTCCCGTCACGTCTCTGGGGACTCGGCACCGTCGCATTTGCGTTGTGGTTTCTGACAGCGCACATCGCGGCGCTGCGCGTTCGGCGACGCGGCAACGCGGCCCAAGCCGTCGTGCGGCAGCTTGCGGAGGAGATCGCGGCGCAGCTCGCGATCAAAACACCGGAAGTTCGCACGATCGAGTCCTGCAGCGGTCCCTTCACCATCGGAGTCTGGTGGCCTCTTGTCGTCCTGCCGTTGGGAGCGGATTCGTGGGAGCGGGACCAGCTCCGATCGGTGCTGCTCCACGAGCTTGCGCACATCCGGCGCCATGACTGCCGCACGAACGTGCTCGCACAAGTGGCGGTGGCGCTCTATTGGTTCAATCCGCTGATCTGGATTGCGTATCGAGCGCTGCGCTTCGAACGTGAGCGCGCCTGTGATGACGAGGTCCTTCGCGGAGGCGCCCGGCCTTCGCAGTACGCGTCGTATCTGTTGGGCATCGCGCGCGCGCCCGCGCTGGCACACGCACCTGCTGTGCTCGGGATGACGCGTGCGACACACCTCGAACGGCGTCTCACGGCCATTCTCTCGACACGCACGTGTCGAGTGGCGGCTCCACTGAACCGATGGGTCGTCGCGGCCGCAATCGCGACAATCACGCTCCCCGCAGTTGCCATGCGGGGCTCGCCCTCTTCAGTTCAGGCGGCGTCGCAACCCATAGCGGGGCCGCCGTTGCTCGCTTCCCGTGCAACCTTTGAATTCCCCGAGCGCGACTCGCCTGCTGCACCGGCCACGCCGATCGCCAAGCGCCAGCAATCGGCGCCCGTCCACTCGACACCTGCGGATAGTCGCGAGCGGCAAGTACTCGCGCTGGCGCTTGACTCGAGTGCAGACGCGGTCCCCGCACTCGTTGCCGCGCTCGACGATCCCGACGGCCAGGTGCGCGAAAAGGCAGCGCTCGGGCTTGCGTGGCGGAGCGATGAGCGCGCGTTCGCGCCTTTGTTGAAGGCGCTTCACGATCCTGACCCGCAAGTCCGCGAGAAAGCAGCGATCGCGCTTGGCAGCTCCGGCAATCCGAACGCTGCCGGTCCGCTGCTCGACGCGCGGGATGATCCGGATCCGCAAGTCCGCGAAAAAGCTGTGGCAGGCCTCACACTGCTGAGAGTCTCCTCCGATCCCGCCGGCACCGGCACAAAAGTGCGCGACGCCCTGCGCAGCGTCGTCAACGGCTTGCTCGCGCTTGCCGATCAACAGAACAGGTGACCAGTAAGAGGGCTTAACCGCGCTCTTCGCGAATAAACTTAGTCCGCGTGGACGACTGTCCGGATGCTGCGGTGTCTGGCAACGGTCTCGGGGCGCAGCAACTTGCTCAAGTACACCTTCGACTCGAGATTATCGAGCTCGTTTCGCTCGTACTTCACGAC
>WNGA01008041.1_pt1 | contig 15811 bp, 10 predicted proteins | sample 5400061 | NCBI WGS metagenome assembly WNGA01 (sample SAMN13153366, study PRJNA577476) | soil metagenome | isolation source: 100 cm soil or saprolite under grassland replicate 2 | place: USA:California | collected 2016-06-15
GTGCTCCGAAGCCCGGTCTCGTCGCCGAGCTTCTCCGCGGCCGCGCCCGAGGGGGCGGCGGCGAGGACGGGGATAGCGGCCGCCTCGAATGCCTGGGCGAGGGCGTGGAGGGCGGTCGTCTTGCCGGCGCCGGCGCGTCCGACGACGCAGACGACGCCGTCGCGACTCGTCGCCGCGGTCCGCACCATCGCCTCCTGGTCGGGGGCGAGCGGAAAGCGCTCCCGCCGGCTCACGAGGACGCGCTCGAGGGCGTCCGCGGCGACGGAGGGGGCGCCGACGTCGCGCCCGCGCGCGACGAGCGCGAGCGCTGCGCGCTCGAGGGCGAGGAGCTCGCGCGTCGAGTAGAAGGAGGGACGGCCCGGCTGCGGCGTCTGCCCGACCCGCTCGACCTCCGCGAGCGAGAGGAAGCGGGCGCAGATCCGGCGCAAGCGCTCGGCCGGGACGCCCTGCTCGTGCACCTCCGCCCAGGCCATGAGGAGCTCGGGCTCGGAGAAGGCGCTTCGCTTCTCGGTCAGCCCCTCGGGGCCGAGCAGCCGCCCGGCGAGCGCGAGCAGTTCCGACCCTGTGAGCTCGCGGCGCGGGTGGCGGTGGAGGAGCGCCGCGAGCTCGGCGCGGCCGAGCCCGTGCTCCGCCGCTCGCGCCCGCCAATCCTCGCGCAGGTGGACGAAGTCGACGTCCTCCTTGCGGTCGCGCGTCTCCAGGGCGGCCACGCGGCCGGCGTAGAAGCCGGCCGTTCCGCGCTCGGCGAGGTACTCGAGCACCTGGCCGCGTCGGCGGGAGAAGGCGCGAAGCGCCCCCTCTGGGACGCCCGCGATCTCGGCCATGCCCTTCAGCGGTGCCTGCCGCTCGACGCCGAGGGAACGGGAGAGCTCGAAGCGGAGGTGGGCCTGGTAGAGGTAGCCGGCGGCGAGGCGGTAGGTCGAGAGGATCGCCTCGCCGTCAAGCGCCCGCCACTCCCCGTCGCTCGGGCTCTTCGCCATGTTGGCGACGAGCACGTGCGTGTGCAGGTGCGGGTCCTGCGCCCGCGAGGTGCGGTGCTGGTAGGCGGCCGCGACGAAGCCGCAGGCGCGCTCGCGGACGACGCCGTTCCGGCCCCGCCGCGTGACGCACGCCTCCGCCTCGAGGTAGGAGAGGGCCGCTTCCCAGGCGTCCGCGTGCGCCTGGACGACCGCCAGGCGGGTCTCTTCGTCGCCGAGGGCGTGCAGGAGGCTGACGCTCTTGGGCGCGCCGAAGACGAGGTCGAAGCCGGCGACGGGGGCGAGCCTCTTCTCCTCGAGCCGCCGCTCCCCGCTCTGCGGGTCGATCCGCTCGACCGTGATCGTCCGTGCGGGCGGATGCTTGCGGAGCGTGGCGCCCGTCAGCGGATCAAGCCCGCGAACGAGCTTCCCGAGCGTGAGCTTGGCAACGCTGAGCACGACGAACTACAATAGCATCTTGATGCATATGTGTCTCGACTAGGATCTGTTCAATGAGTCAAGGGACCACGGAGTCTGATCCGGGATCGTCCCCTACGCGATGGCGTGTCTCGGCTTCGCTCTAGCGATCTTGCGAGAACCAGTGTTCACGTCAGCCTTCGCCGCGACCACCATTACGCGGCACGGGGCGCTCTTCAGGACGTGTCGGAGGGTTTCTCCGAAGATGGGAGCCCGCGTGCTCCGGCGGTTCTTTCGAGCGCCGCCGATCACAATCACCTCGGCTTCGACTGCCTCCGCCTGCTCCACGATGGCGCTCTGCGCCTCGCGCGCGCGGACGATCCGAGCCGAGAGGCTAACCCCATAGGGGGCGCCAACTGCTTCTGCGCGGTTGAGCACCTGTCGGGCGTTCTCTTCCTCATCGGTCATGTGGGCGTCGAGCGGAAGAAGGGGCGGGACCTCGATGACGGTTACAACGGTGATCGAGGCGTGGCGGTCGGCAGCCAGTCGGCATGCGACGGCCATCGCCTTCTGCGACTCTGGGTTGTCGAGGACGGGAACGAGAATCCGGTGATAGCCGTGTAAAACCCGAGGTCGCGCGCGCTCGACGCGATGGCTTTTCTCCCTGGATACGCGGCGCTTTGCCGAGCTTGCGACCACATGTTCACGCTAGACACGCCGGTCCTAATGCCCACTGAAAGAAGCAGGCCTTCGCCTGAAGATGGACCTAAGATGCCTCGACAGGATTGACCAGCCGGTAGCCCACCCCCGGCTGAGTGAGGAGGTATCGCGGCCGCGTCGCATCCACCTCGATTTTTCGCCGGAGGTGTGAGATGTAGACGTGCAGGTAGTTCGACTCCTCCTGGTAGGCGGGGCCCCAGATCTCACGGAGGATCGTCGGGTGGGTCAGCAGCTTGCCCTCGTTCTCGGCGAGCAGCCGGAGCAGGTCATATTCGATTGGCGTGAGCGAGACGGGGCGTCCTCCAACAGTGACGGCTCGTTTGTCGAGGTCGATCCTTAGCTCACCGATCTCGACGACAGGCTCGGCGGAGGGCGTCGCGCGGCGCAAGGCGGCACGCAGCCGGGCGAGGAGTTCGTCGCCGCTGAACGGCTTTGTGACGTAGTCGTCTGCGCCGGCGTCCAGTGCCTCGATCTTTTCCTTTTCCTCGCCCACCGCTGAGAGCATCAGAATGGGTGCCGCGCTCCACTGGCGGAGCTCCCTGCAGATGTCGGTTCCGCGGCCGTCGGGAAGAAGGAGGTCGAGGATGATCGCCTCCGGCGGCCGCGTGGCGGCCTTCATCAGTGCTTCCTGCGCGGTCGCTGCCGTATCCACCGCGTACCCCGCAGCCCGAAGATGTATCTGGACTGCGCGCAGGATCTGCGGTTCGTCATCGACGACAAGGACGCGGGCGCCGCTCACGCTGAGCTCCTGGCGCTCGCTTCGACAGCGGGGAGGGCCAGCGCGAAGATCGATCCGGCGCCAGGCTTCGACTCGACCCACAGGCGGCCGCCGTTCTCGTGAACGAACCCCCGAGCGATCGCGAGCCCGAGGCCTGAGCCGCGCCCGCCGTCACCACTTGATCCACGGCTGAACGGCTCGAATATCAGTCTCTGCTCATGCGCCGGGATTCCCGGGCCGTGGTCCATCACGCGGATGATGACCTCCTCGCCTTCCTGCTCGGCGCGGACCTCGATGCGGTCGCTGGGCGAGGAGAACTTGAGCGCGTTCTCGAGCAGGTTGACAAGGACGTGCTCCAGTTGCGTCGGATCGACCTGGACGGGGGCGGAGTCGTGCGGCAACGCTACGTCGACCCGCTCGTTCTCCGGGCCGATCGCCTCGAGCGCGCGAGCGACGAGGCCGTCGACCGTCCATAGCTCAGGTACGGGCCTAGCCGCGCCTGCCTCGAGGCGTGAGAGATCGAGCAGGTTCGAGACGAACCGTTCGAGCCGCCGCAGCTGCAGCCGGATCGTCCGCTGGAGCTCTTCACGCTCTGCGGACGAGAGGATGTCTACGGAGCTCTCGAGGACTTCGCTTGCCGTCATGATTGCGGTCAGCGGCGACCGAAGGTCGTGGCTGACCGAACGGAGGACTGCCGTCTTGGCCGCGTCGCTTCGGCGCAGCGCCTCCGCCTCGATCGCCTCGCTGCGACGGCGCGCCTCACTCTCTCGTGCGTCCCGTGCGAGCTGCTCGCGGTCGATCGCGGTGGCGAGCAGCGCCGCAAGCATCGAGAGAACGCGCGCGGCGATTTCCCTGTCCGGCTGCGCGTCCTCGTCGAGGAAGAGCCACCCTACGCGACGGTCACCGGCGACGAGTTCGTAGGCCGACTCCTCGCGCCCGGGCTCCCGCCGCGAGCCGAGCTCGATGCGCGCCGACGAGGCACCGAGCAAGGCGACGACGCGCGACGCGATTTCTGGTAGCTGCGGCAGTACCTCCCGGCTTTCGAGGAGGGCGGTGGAGACGGCGGCCGCGAGAGCGGCCTCACGCTGCCGCTGCTCGGCTTCGGCTGCGCGGCGGCGGGCGCGGGCCGCCAGCCCGCTAACGCTGATCGCCGTCACGAGGTAGACGGCGAGCGCGACCCAGTTCTCTGAGTCGGCGAGCCTGAAGGTGTGCGTGGGAGGCAGGAAGAACCAGTTGAAGGCGGTCATGCTCACGAGCGAGACGAGCAGCGCGAACGGCAGGCCCCACAGCGCTGCCACGGGCAAGACGGCAAACAGGTAGAGCACACCGAGACTGAGGACCGGCGCCACCGGTCTGATGACGAAGATCGCTCCCGTCACGACTCCGACCGCGCCCAGGCTCGCGGCCGCGGCGGCGAGGTGGTGAACCCATCCGCGGTTCCGAGGCGGCGCCGGACGAGCGAACGCAACCATGAGGAAAGAGTACGCCGCCCCTCCGGTCGAGGCGCACGACCCCGGTCCTAAGAACGTCTGAAAATTCATCGTCGCGGCCTGGCCGCCTCTGGGCCCTCGTTAGCGTGACGTGAGCGGAACGCGACAATGGCGGAGACGACAGAGGAGAAGCGCGGGCAGGCGCCGTTCGACGAGCGAGTCGACCGCTTCGACGTCGTCAAGCGCATGTTCGTCGGACGCCCACGGGCGACCGCCGAGATGGGCGAGACGCTTCTCTCAAAGAAGCTTGCACTGCCTGTCTTCGCCTCCGACCCGCTCTCCTCGGTGGCGTACGCGACCGAGTCCGGGCTCGTCGTCCTCGTCGCGGCGTCGGCCGCGGCCGCCAGCGACATCCTCCCCATCTCGCTCGTGATCGCCGCGCTCCTTGCGATCGTCGTTCTCTCCTACCGCCAGACGGTACGCGCGTACGAGACGAGCGGCGGCGCCTACGTCGTGGCCAGGGACAACTTGGGGGAACTGCCGAGCCTCGTCGGCGCGGCGGCGCTGCTCGTCGACTACGTCTTGACGGTCGCCGTCTCCGTCGCCGCGGGTGTGCTCGCCATCACATCGCTCGCCCCGAGCCTCGAAGCGCACAAGGTGGCGATCTCGCTCGCCGCGGTCGGCCTCCTCACCCTCGTTAACCTGCGCGGCGTCCGCGAGTCCGGGATCGCGTTCGCACTTCCCACCTACTCGTTTGTGGCCGTCATGTACGTCATGGTGGTCACGGGCATCGCGAAGTGCACGGCCGGGTCGTGCCCGCAGGCGGAAGTGCCCGATCCGGTGGCGATGGGCGCCGGCGCCGTCGGGGCATTCGTGCTCGTCCGCACCTTCGCATCGGGCGCAGTGGCGCTTACCGGCGTCGAGGCGATCTCGAACGGCGTCGGCGCCTTCCGCCCGCCAAAGGGGAAGAACGCCGCGACGACGCTCGGGGTGTTGGGCGTGATCTCGATCACGCTCTTCATCGGCGTCTCCTATCTCACGGTTCGCATGGACGCTCGGCCGAGCGAGAGCGTCTCGCTCGTGTCGGAGATCGCGCGGGCGACCTTTCCGGCCTCGTCGCCCTCCTCGGCGCTCTACTACGCAGTGCAGGCGCTTACGTTCGCGATCCTGATCCTCGCCGCGAACACGTCCTATCAGGGTTTCCCGCGCCTTGCCGCCGTCCTCGCGCACGACCGGTTCTTCCCGCGCCAGTTCGTCAACCTCGGCGATCGCCTCGTCTACTCGAACGGAATCATCGTCCTGGCGGGGCTCGCCTCGCTCCTGATCTGGATCTTCCACGCCGACGTAATCGCGTTGATCCACCTCTACGTCGTCGGCGTCTTCACCGCCTTCACGCTCTCCCAGGCGGGCATGGTCCGTTACTGGCGGCGAACGCGGGACCCCGGCTGGCGTAGGAGAGCGATCATCAACGGTGTCGGCGGGGCGACGACGGGCGTTGTCACCCTCCTCGTTATCCAGGCCAAGTTCACCGCCGGTGCCTGGATGGTGACCGTCGCCGTCCCGCTCTTGATAGGCCTCTTCTTCGCGATCAACCGCCACTACCGCAAGATCGGGAGGCGGCTGCGCGCAGGTGTCGCCGCCGTCGCCGCGGCGCCACCGGCGACGAACCAAGTTGTCCTCTACGTCGAATCGTCGGATGCCGCCCTCGGCGAGGCCCTCTGGTATGCGCGCCAGATCGCCGGCGATGACTTCCGCGCCATCCACGTGCCCGGACGGCACTCCGATCCTGGCATCCGCCCGCGTTTCCGTCAGCTAACCGACATCCGGCCCGATCTCGAAATCGTCAAGCCGGAGGACGGCCGTGTCGACGCGGTGATCGACTACCTTTGGGCGCTGCCACGGGGCGAGTCGAACTTCGTGACGGTGATCGTCCCAGAGCTCTTCCGGCGCCGCTCGCTCGTTGCGGCGCTCGCGCGGCGACCTGAGTTCTCGCTCAAGCTCCGCCTACTGACCGAGCCCGGCGTTGTCATCACCGACGTACCCGTGCTCGCGCGCAGGATCAAGGAGTGGCACCCGCCTGAACGGGCCGTCTGTCGCATCCTCGTTTCGGGGGCCCACGCCGCGTCGATGCGCGCGCTCAACTACGCCGGCACACTCGGCCTCGACGACACCCGCGCTACCTTCTTCGCGTTCGAGACGGAAGAGGCCGACCGCCTAGAGCGTGAGTGGCAGGAGCGGAACATGCCGATCCCGCTCGAGGTCGAGGAGGCACCATTCCGCGATATCGGCGACCCACTCCTTCGCTACCTGCGTCGGATCACGGCCGATCCGGACGCGGTCGCGGTCGTGATCATGCCGGAACTCATCATGGGTGGCACGCAGCGCTTGTTGCACAATCAGAGAGCGCTCTACATCAAGCGGCTGCTCCTCTTTGAGCCCCACGTGATCCTCGCAAGCGTCCCCTACAGGCTCGACTAGCGACAGATGATCGGCTGGCGTGAGCCGCTAGTCCGTGAACGATGCCATCGTCCCATTTACGCATTACGTCTCGTTCGGGAAGCCATGCCTCGCTACCTCGTTGACAAGAATCGCGTGCTGTGAAATCGTGGTTTGGTCGAAGCCCGAGGACCGAAAGGTCACCGGGCTTCGGCATTTTGTGCGCGCTGAAGCAGGCCCCCACGAGCACAACTAGCACCGTTATCTCGACGCATCACGGGCCGAATCGCGCAGGAATTGGACCGCCAGCGACCGCCCTACGCCGGTTTCGCCGACTTTCGATGGTCTAGCTGCTCGATGAGCGGAGGCGTCGTCTCGCCTTCGCCGAGTCGACTGTTCTCCACGCGGGAGCCACGAGGGGATCCGTAAGTTTGCTGACCGCTCCGACGAGGGGCGACCACCGGCTTCCGCCCGCGAAGAAGACAACAAGCGCGGCAACAAGGCGTCCCAGGCCGACTCCGAGGTCGACAGACCGGCCCCGATGCGGCAGGCGAGCGTCTGCGCCTCCATCGCGCCAGTGTACGTCGGCGAAGATGGCCTCGTGATCGACGAGAGACCGCCGCCGGAAGCCACGTACAGTGCGCAAACTCGATCGCCCCCGGCTGGCGGTCAGGCGGCGCCCGGGCCGATGAGCTCCGGGTTTGCCGCCCAGCAGCGTGGCCGAGTTTGGGCGCCGTACGCGCCCTCAAGCGCCGGCTCGACCCGCTTCGCTGAGGCGGCGCCGTTGCCTCTCCTCCTCTATCTCGACCAGAACTACCTGAGCGGCATGGTCAGCGGAAGCCGGGCTTCCGGCAGCTTGAGCCGGCGCTCAGAGCGGCGGTCGCCCGCGGAGCGGTCGCCGTCCCCGAGGCCGCGGCCCACCCAGCGCCCCGCCCGTCGCGACATGGAGAGAGACGATCACGAATCGCCAGGTCTACATGCTCCGGCTTGGCCGCGCTCCGGCACGGGGGTCGCATCGACACGGAGCGATCCGGGCGGCGCCAGACCGGCGTATCGTTCGTGCTGCAGCGGCAAGCTCGAGGAGGAGGTCGACGATGGCCGACACGGTGCAACGCGTCGAGTACTACTACGTGACGGTTCCAGACACGCCCGCAGAGGGCCAGCGGATCCTCTCCGCCCTCAGAGACAGCGGCGTGAACCTGCTCGCCTTCCTCGGATTCCCTCTCGGCGGCGGCCAGTCGCAGATCGATCTCGTTCCGGAAGATCCCGCCTCGCTCAGAGAGCCCGCCGAGCGAGCCGGCCTCACGCTGAGCGAGGTGAAGCGAGCGTTTCTCATCCAGGGCGACGACCGCCTGGGCGCGGTTGCCGACACCACGGCGAGCTCGCGCAGGCCACCATCAATCTCACCGCCGCAGCGGCCACCGGCGCCGGCGCGGAGCGCTACGGCATGATCGTCTGGGTCGCAGCCGCCGATTACGAGAGGGCGGCCGAGGCGCTGGGTGCGTAGCCCCGCCCGAGGCGGCGGCTCGCGCAAAGCAAGAGCCGGGCCGCCTTCCACAGGCCGAACCCCTTCGTCGGGTGGCCACCCCCGCAGAGGACCTCGCTGCCGGAGGCCTGGTGCGTGACCTGCTGCTGGCTGGCGCATCTACTGGCGCATGGGGCGAAATCTCAGACCCGCGCGGGCCGCGCGGGCCTCACTCCCGTCGCCAAGAGGATTCGCCGGGCATTAGGAGGTTGCGGTTCTGGCTTGTCCCACGACGCTTAGCGTGGATACAAGGGGCAGAACACGAGCACGCGGGTTCGACCGCATCGTGACGTGCAGGTCGGGCTGGCTGGCTGCTACGCGCTCGTCAGGACGATCGCGGCGGCGCGTCGGCTTATTGTTTGCGGAGCCCACCCCGAGGGGGAGCCGCAGTAACGATTCCAGCGCCGCTCCTCTTATCGCTCCTTCGACTGCGGAGGCTGGCATTCGTTACCGGATGAGACGACGGCAGTCTCACCAGAAGGTTTCAGGGCCGGTGGCCCGCCGAATGTCGTGGCCCTCGACGGCATGCTGATGAAGTCGCGATCTGGCAAGTCCTCGTGATCCTCGTAGTCCCCGGACACGTGGAGCTGTCGTCGGTAGGAGGGCGGCGACTCGGCGCGAAGCTAGCCCGGTGCGAAGACGCGCCGTCGTCGTAGCGATCGTCGCCGTCGCGCTCGTCGCCGTCGCGGTGTGGCGGCTGCTCCCGCGCGATACGGCGACGCCGATCGTGCAGGCGACGGGCGCTCATGCCTACACGTACAGGACAGCGGGCTTTGAACAGGTCGACGCCTTTGGAGGCGCCCGGCACGATTACCCGAGAACGACGGCGATTCTCGTCCGGCAGACGGACTGTGGTGTCGTACTCACCTGGCGGCCGCTGGCGGAGCGGATGACGAGCTGGGAGCTCTGCCGCTCCGAGCGAGGGTGGCTGCTTCGCGGCTTCTCGGAGCTCCATAGCTTCTTCGGTCGACATGACCAGCGGATCTACCGGTGCCGCTCCGGCTCGCTCGTCGTCGACGCGAGCTGCTCGGCGGGCGACACGACCGAGACGGCCGAGGGGACGACCGTAGGCACGAAGACGCTGACGATCGGCGGGCGGGAGGTGGAGACGCTGCACCTGAGTATTCGGACGCGCCTCGACGGCGAGACTCGCGGAACGGGGACGCGCGAGCTCTGGCTCCGCTCCGACGGGCTGCCGGTGCGCTGGATCCTGACGAACGTGAGCGTGACGCCGTCCCTCGTAGGGGACGTGCACTATCGCGAGCGCTTTGAGCTGACGCTCGTCTCCCTCGAGCCTCGGGCCGGCGCCTGAGCTTCCTGACAAGCGTGAACGTGCCGCTCGTGGAAGCGCCGGCCGCCTTGAGAGAATTAAGGCGAGGTGCGGATTCATCAGCTCACGCTCGCCACGAGCGACTCGGCTGGTCAGGGGGCCTTCTGGGCTGAGACGCTCGGGTTGCCGGTGCGCGAGTGCAGCGACGGTGGGGTCGAGGTGTCGCTGCGGGCGTCGACTATCCGCTTCGAGCAGGCCTTGCCCGCCATCGATCCGTGCTACCACTTCGCGATCAACGCCCCGCGCGGGTCGATCCTGGATGCTGCGGCGTGGATCGCAGAACGGCATGAGCTGCTCGTCTTTCACGATGATCGAGGAGCAGGGCGCGACGATCGCGCATACCGACCGCGGCGCCTCCGCGCTCTACTTCCTGGACGCCGGCGGCAACGTGGTGGAGCTGATCGCCAACAACCACCTCGACAACGAGTCTGACGCGCCCTTTGGCCCCGATTCGTTTCTCGAAGTCGCGGAGATCGGGGTGGGCAACCGCAGACACGGGCGCGACGCGTGCGGCGATCCAGGACGCATTGTCTGCGGAAGTCCTCTGGGGTGGTCCAGTGGCCCGTGTGGCGAGGCTGCTTTATCTTGCTCGCGACCGGTACCCACCTATGCTCGGGAGGACTCAAATGACTGGTCTCAGGCACCGGGTCGGTCTTCGCATCGCGCTGGTGGCCGCGTGTGCGTTCGCAGCCATTGTGGCGAGCGCAGGCGTCGCGGCCGCGGGTTCCCACTCGCATGGGCGCGCGCACTCGCTGTGGAAGCTCTACGACCACACGCTCCGCGAGGCGAAGTACATCGACCTCACCCACACGATCACACCGTCCATCCCCGTCTGGGCGGGGTTCGGCGACTCGACCTTCATGCCCGCGAGCGACCCGGCGACGGGCGTGCCCTATACGTACGCCGCGAGCGGCTTCGAGGCAACGAGCTACCTCCTCCAGACCGACCAGCTCGGGACGCAGCTCGACCCGCCCGCGCACTGGGCGCCCGAGTACGCGGCGATCGACGAGCTCCCGCCGACATTCGCCGTTCGGCCCCTCGTCGTCATCTCGATCGTCCCGCAGGTAAAGAAGGACTTCAACTACCACCTGCAGGTGTCGGACATCCTCCGGTGGGAGAAGCGCCACGGCCGGATCCCGGAGGGAAGCGTCGTCATGGTGCGCTCGGACTGGTCGAAGCGCTGGCCGGATCGCTCGCTCGCGACGCTGACGGAATTTCCCGGCGTCTCGCTCGACGCACTGATGTTCCTGCACCTTCAGCGGCAGATCCTCTTCCACGGCCATGAGCCGCTCGACACCGACTCGACGCCCACGCTCGAAGGCGAGTTCTGGCTCATGCACAACGGCTTCGCCCAGGCCGAGGGCGTCGCGAACCTCGACAAGGTGCGGCCGACGGGGTGCCTGATCGAGATGGGCTACCCGAAGTTCGGGGGCGGCGTAGGAGGCTACGCCCGCTACATCGCCATCTGCCCGCCGAACTGGCGCTACGGGGTCAGCGTCGGCGAGCTCCCGGAAGCCCCGCTGCAACGCTACGACGACGTTCTCCACTGGGATTCAACGCTGGGGATGCGCATCCGCTGACGTATCGACAACCCGGAGAGGGGGAGAGGCCGGCTTCCGCGCCGGCCTCTCCTCCTCTCGGCAATCGCGTCCGCTCGAGGTAGTCGGCGCCGCGGATCAGGGCGGGCATAGGGAATCTCGTTATCGGCGATCTCCACCGCGGCTGATAGCGCGATTCCCGCGTTCTCCTACGAGGTGAGCGAGACCTCCGAGGAGCTGCTCGCGAGCCTTCGCGTGGGAGTTTGCAGACCGATTGACCGCCCGAAACGCAACGGCTGGGGATATCTGCGTGGGTAGTGCAAGGGCGTGGCAAGGCGCTCGCCGAGTTACGCGGCGAAATCGTTACCGCCGGCGGGAAGAATCGCGCGGTCCCCACCAGCTGCCAGGTCGGGGCGGGAAGAGCGGAGAAGAGAAAGGCACGAGACCGAGCGGGGTGAGGCAAATCGGCCCCGCACTGTAATCAGAAGGTGACGCCCCCCTCTGGGCGGTAGACCCTGCGGCTGGCCTACCGTCGGACAGGCTACCACTTACCTCGTCCTGATCCGTCAACCTCGTCCCTGATCCGTCGCCCGGCTGGGCGTACACGAGGCGCGGGCGCCGGAAGGCGTGGAGGAAGGAAACGAGAATGGTTCGTACAGGCGACGCGCGGGGTGTTCACGAGCACGCTGAGCCGGACGCGAACACCGCGATCGCCAGCGGCCTGCATTACGTCTCGGACAAGAGCCGAACCGATGCCTCGGCCTTCCTCGGGCAGTAGGGCGATGTCGCGGAACTCTCTCTCGGCGAACGTACGCTGGTGACCATCATCGCGTAGGAGTGCCCGCGTTCATGGGCACTGAGCTGGTTGTCAGAGGAGTTCTACGCCGTCGGCATCGGCCGGGCTTGACAACCTGGCGTTCTTCCTCACGGTGAGACATAGCTGAAGGGCGCCAATATTCGTGTCGCCTCTGCGCTGTGCGAGGGTTGGGAGGATCGGCGGCATGGTCTTCTCCTTCTTCTATCTCGCGGTGCGGGCTTTGCTTGGCGCGCTGGTTCGTAGCCGCCGTGGCCTGCAGGTGAAAGACGTTGAGCTGCTGGTGCTGAGGCATGAGCTCGAGATTCTGCGCCGCCAAGTCGCACGGCCGAAGCTTGGGCCTGCTGATCGAGCCCTGCTGGCAGCCGCAGCCTGTCACCTCCCGCGGTCGTCGCGGGGCGTGCTTCTGGTCACGCCGCGGACACTGCAGCGCTGGCATCGAGCGCTGGTACGCCGGAAATGGCGACAGCCTGCTGGCCGGCGTGGGCGGCCGCCGCTGCCGACCGAGGTCCGGGAGCTTGTGCTGCGGCTGGCGCGCGAGAATCCGCGCTGGGGCCATCGACGGATCTGCGGCGAGCTGGCCAAGCTCGGCCTCGACGTCTCGCCGACGAGCATCCGCCGTTTGCTCGCGCGGGCCAGGCTGGGTCCGGCGCCGCGTCACTCAGGGCCGAGTTGGCGCGAGTTCCTCCGAGCGCAGGCGGCGAGCATCGTCGCGTGCGACTTCTTCACCGTCGAGAGCGTGTTCTTGCGCCGCTACTACGTGCTGTTCTGTAGCGAGCAGATCCGGATCGTGAAGACGCCGGTGCGGGCGCCAAAGGCGAACGCGATCGCCGAACGCTTCGTCCGAACCGTGCGTGCCGAGTGTCTCGACTGGCTGTTGATACTCAACCGCCGCCACCTCGAACGCCTGCTGCGCGTCTACGTCGACCACTACAACACCCAGAGGCCGCACCGTGCGCTCAAGCTCCAGCCGCCCGAGCCCGAGCCCGAGTCACAATCGGCTGCGGGCGAGGTCCGCCGCCGCGACCGGCTCGGCGGCCTCATCCACGAGTACTACCGAGCCGCCGCATGACGCGCGACACTAATAATGGCGCCCTTCAGGCGCTGGCCGGGATGCTGCCGGGCCTCCGCGACCTTGCCATCCGCGGGCTCGGCGTCACGGCCGGAGGAGCGGTTGCGACCGAGCGCGCGCTGGTCTGGGCGGCGGTGCCCTCGCTCGTCCTTGTCAGCGTGCTCGCGCTGCGGGCCGCGGTGATCTTCAGCGCCCAGTGATCTTCACCGCCTGAGCCCTGGCGATAGGCGGCGTTGAGTGGTCGGCAGCGCACGACGGACACACACCCTCGAAGACGACGCTTGCCCGTTCGACGACGTACCCGGGTTCAGTGAGCGCGAGCCGGTCGGCGCCCTGCGGGTGGACGTCAGCGAGGCGGCGGCAGACCCGGCAGCGGAAATGGTGGTGCGGCGGACACGGAGGATCCCGATCGCTGGGAGCCGATCATTCTCCGATGGTTCGTCGCGCGGGACTCGGGCGAAGAGATCAAGCCTGACCAGGGGGCGGAGTTCGTCGTTCGCCTACATGAGCTGATCCGAGGCGACTACCTCTTCGCGACCGAGCTTCACGACGAGTCAGCCTGCCCCTTCCACGAGCGGCTCGTCGTTCCCATTGAGCACGTCGAGCCTCAGCACGTAGCCGCAGCCGCCTTGCGCTTAGAGAGGAGCGCGACCCGGACCGCCGGGGCGTGCAACGAGGCTGCGAGCGAGTTAGTGTTCGAAAGAGGCGGTCGTTGTCTTGAATGGCGACACGACGGACGTCCACCAGCCTTCCACCAGGATGTCCGCTACAGTCACCTCCAGTCCGCTCTAGGCTGGCCGATCTCGTATGGAAAGCGGCCTGAGGTGACTAGAGAGGACTGGAGCGGACACCGGTCCATCACTCGTAATGAAGGGGTCCCCGGTTCGAGTCCGGGCGTCGGCTTTAGCCTCTTTGCAGGGAAAAAGCGTGTGGCTCGATGTCGCTGCGGATTGGCCCTTCTGGAACACATCCCTGCAAATGCGTGTTCCAATCTTTCCCGTGGAGAAACGTCATTTGCAGGGCTTCTTACCGCCTTAGGCACGGAAGAGACTTCTTGCGGTAGATGAAGGGCTCTTGCGCAGTCGGGCGACGCCACCCTCTCGTCCGCGTTGACCGCCCCTTGAAGCGAATTCGTCGTCCAGCGGGAGCCTCGACGCGGGATGGTCTTCTCCGACTCGTCGCGGGCGCAAAACCTCGGGATCGTCGTCCGGCCGTCTGGAAGGGGCGGTGGAGTCGCCGGATGGCCGCGACGCTCGGAAACGCAAGAACCAGAGGATCTCGGCGCCCCCGGACTTAGCTCTCGAGGGCGCGCGAGCTTGTCGCGATTCAGCCGTCGCGAAAAGTTCGCAATTTGCGGAAGAGATTCGTGGCTAAGCGCTGGCCGGGCCCGTCCGCGGGTAAGCAAGACAATGGAGCACCCAGAACGGTGCTTCCTGGGATCCGCTCCGGAAGGAGGTGAATCCGCGGCGTCGACACCGGCAAGTAGCCGGAAGAAGGAAGGATTCTCATGGATCGCAAGTGGCATCGCTTCACGCCTCTCGCCCTACTGGGTCTCTTCCTCATCGTGGCTGTGCCCATGGCCCAGGCGCAGCCCGTGGACTTCGAGAAAGAGACGCACTTCCGCTGCTACACCATCAGCAACCAGACGCCGGAACCGGCGAACCTGGTGACCCTCGACGACCAGTTCCTGCCGCCGACCACGCTCAGCGTCGACGAGCCGGAGCTCTTCTGTGCTCCGACGTCGAAGAACGGGCTACCGATCGAAGAGCCCGAGGAGCATCTGACGACCTACAACGCCCCGGCCCCGCTGGAGCCGGACCTGATCGTGTCCACCGAGGACCAGTTCGGGCCGCGGACGTTGCGGGTGATCGCCGCTCGGGAGCTGTTCGTTCCGACGCAGAAGCTCGTCGGCGACCTCGGCTTCCCGCGTCGGCTCAACCACTACTGGTGCTACGAGGCCTGGGGGCCGAAGGTCGGGCAGACCGTGACGCTGGACGACCAGTTCGGTTCCGACACGGTGCGCGTCGAGCGGCCGCACCGGTTCTGCAACCCGGTCGAGAAGGTCTCCGAGGCCGGGCGGTTCCGGATCGAGGAGCGGAAGGTGCACCTGACCTGCTACGAGATCTTCGGGCCGCAGCGGACGGAGGCGACGACGTTCGGCGTCTTCAACCAGTTCGAGACCGATGTCTTCACGGTCACGTCGTACCAGCTGCTGTGCGTGCCGTCCGCGAAGCTCGGGTTCGCGCCGGTGGGATAGACAGGGCGCCGCAAGACGGCAGGAGAGACGAACTGACGGGGCGGCGCTGCCGCCCCGTCACCTTCAGGATGCTCGAGCGCTGGGTTACAGCTGAAGGAATGGGAACCCTGACCAGCGCGTGGTTTGCGCAACGTTAGGTTCTGCCCATCGCTCCTGCAAATCGCGCCTCTCGGAAGGACGCGGATGGCAGTCCGATTCCCCAACCACCGGCAAGCTCCGCCAAGGGCGAGCCGCGCGTCAATCAGGCGCAGGGCACCGGAGCGCGCAACCTTAGACGGGCTGTGCCTTGTCGAAAGCCCCTCAGCTCTAGGTCCTCTCCGGGCAGGGCCCACTGGGCCTCACCGGCCCTCGCCGTGTCACTTCGCGGTTTCGATCACCTCTTCGATCCAGCTGAGGCCGGCGATCGTGTGCGGGAAGCCGATCGTCGTCAAGGCAAGCAGGCCGACGTGGCGCACTTCTTCACGGCTCTCGCCCTCGCTGAGCGCGCGGCGCGCATGCGAGCGCACGGCTCCCTCCGCCTGTGCGCCGACGGCGATTCCGAGCTTGACGAGCCGGGCCGTCCGCTCGTCGAGGGGGCCGCCCTTGTAGCACGCTTTCG
>WNGA01007022.1_pt1 | contig 15809 bp, 16 predicted proteins | sample 5400061 | NCBI WGS metagenome assembly WNGA01 (sample SAMN13153366, study PRJNA577476) | soil metagenome | isolation source: 100 cm soil or saprolite under grassland replicate 2 | place: USA:California | collected 2016-06-15
GGTGCCGTACGCCGCGTGGGCCAGGCCGGCCACGACGAGGGTGTCCGACGCGCCGAGTGTGGTGAGGCGTTTGGCGACGCGGTGCAGATGGACGTACAGGGTCCCGCCCGCGTGGTCGAGTTCGTCGGCGCCGCGCACCAGCAGCAGCGATCCCATGTCCTGGAGAGTGCTCATCTGACCCCTTCTGTTCGGAGCGGTCAGGGCCCGACGGGACCCGCCCAGAGAATCAAGGTAAGGCTTGAGCCACGCCCGTGCCCACGTCCCCGGCGTGCCGACTTCGTCACAGTCGCCGGACAGACGCCGGAGCTCCGGTCGGTGGTCGCTGCCGCGGCACCGCTGTTCTCCGAGGGCTGCCGCGGCCGCCGCTGGTGGGTGCGGGTAGCTCCCGTTCGGCGCTTTGCACGTTTGCTGTTGTCTGACCGCTGGTGGCTAAACAAAGCGCCGAACGTGAGCGGTTGGGGTCTGGGCGGGCGGGTGTCCTTCTGCACGCGCTGGCCCAAGCAGATGTCGTTGGGGGTGGTTAGTCGGCTAGGTCGGCTAGGGCTTTGCGGGCGGCTTCTAGTTCGGCTTCCAGGGCGGCTACCTTGGCGGCTTGTTGTTGGCGGGCGGCGTCGATGACCTCGTCGATGGGGGTGGAGAGGTCCTCGTGGAGTTCCTTGGCGGCGCGTGAGACCGCGGCCGCGGCCACGGCGAGGTTGCGGGCCAGGTAGGTGCTGCCCTGCTTGAGCTCGGCGTACCACTCGCCGTCCGCTGTGCCGGTGACGGTCAGCGTCAACTCGAGGGTCTTGGTCTTCTTGGCAGCGGCCTTCTTCGCCGGCGCCTTCTTCGGCTTCTCGGCGACGGGCTCAACCTCGGGTCCGGCGGTCGGTGAGCTCTCGGGCGAAGACGGGATCAAGGCCTCGGGAGTGTCGGCCTCGTCCGTCGGCGCTTCTACTGCAAGAGTGTCTAGAGTCATCGTTGCGGCGATCTCCTTGTGAACATCGCCCGCCGTGAGCGGGCTGGCGCTGGGAGTCTATTAGAACACACGTCCTATGTCGCTTAGCGTGGATATGCCGAACGTTGCGGAAGACTCAGACTTCCCGCGGATACGTGCCCGAACGGTGGTGCATGCTCCTGGGTCTGCGCCCAGCAGGAACAGCCCCTGTCACAGTCGGGTGGATCGGTGAGGGCATCGGCTCACTGAGACGCTGCCTCGCGGCCCGTGAGCCACGGCCATGTCCACGCTAAGCGACATAGGACACACGTTCGACTACCGGCGCCAACCCGCCAGACGAAAGCTCAGGCCGGGGACTCCGAGCGGTCGCCCGACCAGTCGAGGTGGAAGGTGCCGTCGCGGTCGATCCGCTTGTACGTGTGCGCACCGAACAGGTCCCGCAGCCCCTGGATCAGTGCCGCCGGCAACCGCTCCGCCCGCAGTCCGTCGTAGTACGACAGTGCCGCCGAGAATCCAGGCGCAGGCACGCCGACCGACGCCGCAGTCGCGACCACCCGTCGCCAGGACTCCTGCCCGCTGGCGACAGCCTCCTTGAAGTAGTCGTCCACCAGCAGCGACGGCAGCGACGGGTTCCGGTCGTACGCCTCCTTGATCCGGTCCAGGAACCGCGCCCTGATGATGCAGCCGCCACGCCAGATGGTCGCCATCGCACCGAGGTCGATGTTCCAGTCGTACTGCTCGCTCGCCGCCCGGATCGCGTCGAAGCCCTGCGCGTAGGCGACCAGCTTCGACGCGTACAGCGCGTGCCGCACGTCGTCGATGAACGCGTCCCGGTCGACGTCCGCCTTCGTCTCGGCCGGCCCCGGCAGCACGCCGGCCGCCGCAGACCGCCGTACGACGTCACCCGACAGGGACCGCGCGAAGACGGCCTCCGCCATACCGCTCACCGGGATGCCGAGGTCGAGCGCGACCTGCACGGTCCACCGGCCGGTGCCCTTCTGCTCGGCCTGATCGAGTACGACGTCCACGAACGGCCCGCCGGTCGACGCGTCGACCTGGCTCAGTACCTCCGCGGTGATCTCGATCAGGAACGACTCGAGGTCGCCGCTGTTCCAGTCGCGGAAGACGTCGGCCAGCTCGGCCGGGGACAGCCCGAGCACGTGCCGGAGCAGGTCGTACGCCTCAGCAATCAGTTGCATATCGGCGTACTCGATGCCGTTGTGCAGCATCTTCACGAAGTGCCCGGCCCCGTCCGGTCCGACATGGACGCAGCACGGCTGGTCGCCGACCTGGGCAGCGATCTTGGTCAGCATCGGCTCGAGCGCGGCGTACGACTCCGGGGATCCGCCCGGCATGATGCTCGGCCCGTTCAGCGCGCCCTCCTCGCCGCCGGACACCCCGGAGCCGACGAAGTGCAGGCCCTTCTCGCGCAATGCGTTCTCGCGGCGCCGGGTGTCGGCGAAGTGCGCGTTGCCGGCGTCGACGACGATGTCGCCCTCGTCCAGCAGCGGGACCAGGTCGTCGATCACCGCATCGGTCGGCTCGCCGGCCTTGACCATGATGATGATCTTGCGCGGCTGCTCCAGGGAGGCGACCAGCTCCGGCAGGTCGGCCGCCGGGACGAACTCGCCCTCGTGGCCGAACTGCTCGATCAGCGCATCGGTCCGGCTCTGGGACCGGTTGTGGACGGCGACGCGGAACCCGTTGCGCGCCAGGTTCCGGGCCAGGTTGCGGCCCATCACGGCGAGGCCGGTGACGGCGATCTGGGCTGGAGCAGAACTCATCGAATCTCCCGCAGTCTCAAGTGGTGTGCGGACCCAGTCTGGCGCGCGCGGCAGCCGGCCGGGGCATCGGGGTCAATCGGCGGACGCTGGTTGCGCACGCTCGCGCGAATGGTCGAACGGCACCCAGTCCTGGATCCACGGGACCAAGGCGGGCGACACGGCCTGACCGGCAAGAACCCGGCGGCCACGGGCTATCTGGTGGGCCTCGACTACCTGGACTTGGTGCCTTCCACCTGAACAGAGGTAGTTCACCGCCAGTCCACGCACGCCCTTAGCTGGTTGCCCCGCATGGTCCGGGGTACCGGCGGAGCGCACGACTATCGGACTGGAGGTCGGGATGAGGCGGTCGGCGTCGGCGCTCGCCGGCCTGGTCTGTCTGACCACGGCACTGACCGGCTGTGGTGGCGACTCGCAGCAGAAGATGCTGACCGAGGGGGCAAGGACTGCGCGGGACGCCGCATCCGAAGTGGCCACAGTGAGGTTGATCAGCCAGCAACTCCTTGATCATCGGCTGTGGTCACCCTCCGCGACCCGGATGGTGAAGGACTCCGAGGAGACCCTCGGCAAGGTCGCCACCGGCTTCACGTCCCGGCAGCCCGCGACCGGCCCGGCCCGCCAGACGTACGACGAGTTCAGCGATGCGCTCGACGCGGCGGAGACAGCTGTCGAGGACACGCGCATCGCGATGGTCAACGGCGACCTGACGAAGGTGCGGGAGCAGGTCGGCACCCTCGACAAGCTCAGCGACCAGCTGCGCAAGCTCGGGGAGTCGGCGAGGTGAAGAAGCTGATCGCCGTCACGCTCGGCATCCTGACCGCGATCGGTGGATTCGTCGACATCGGCGACCTGGTCACCAACGCGCTGGTCGGCGCCCGGTTCGGGATGCGGCTCAGCATCGTCGTCCTGATCGGCGTGATCGGCATCTGTCTGTACGCCGAGATGTGCGGCCGCGTGGTCGCGGTCTCCGGGCGGCCGGTCTTCGACCTGATCCGGGAACGGCTCGGCCGGCGGACCGGGATGTTCGCACTGATCGCGTCGTTCCTGGTCACTTTGCTGACGCTGATCGCCGAGATCGGCGGCGTCGCGCTGGCCCTGGAACTGGCCAGCGGCGTCAACTACCTGCTCTGGGCGCCGCTGGCCGCACTGGCCGTCTGGCTGGTGATCTGGCGGGTCAAGTTCTCCAAGCTGGAGCAGGTGTTCGGGCTGATGGGGTTGCTGCTCATCGTGTTCGCCGTCGCGCTCTGGAAGCTCGGTCCGGACTGGGGTCACTTGATGCACCAGGCAACGAACCCGCATCCGACCGGACATGAGAACTGGGGTACGTACGCGTACTACTCGATCGCGTTGTTCGGCGCGGCCATGACGCCGTACGAAGTGTTCTTCTTCTCGTCCGGAGGGGTGGAGGAGAAGTGGGGTCGCAGTGACCTGGTCACCGCGCGGGCCAACGTCTTCGTCGGCTTCCCGCTCGGTGGTCTGCTGTCGCTGGCGATCGCGGGCTGTGCCGCGGTGCTGTACCTGCCGACCGGCATCAAGGTCGACACACTTGCCCAGGTGGCCCTGCCGAACGCGGTTGCCTTCGGCAAGCTCGGGTTGGCCGTCGTGCTGATCGGCATGTTCGCCGCCACCTTCGGCGCCGCGCTGGAGACAGCGTTGTCGTGTGGTTACACGATCGCGCAGTACTTCGGCTGGCAGTGGGGCAAGTTCGTCCGGCCGCGGGAGGCGTCGCGGTTCCACCTGGTGATGATCATCTGCCTCATCCTGGGGATCCTGGTGCTGCTGACCGCGGTGGATCCGGTGAAGGTGACGGAGTACTCGGTGGTGTTCGCCGCGATGGCGTTGCCGCTGACCTATCTGCCGATCCTCATCGTCTCCAACGATCCCGACTACATGGGGGAGCACGTCAACGGGCGGCTGACGAACGTGCTCGGCCTGGTCTATCTCGGGTTGTTGCTGGTGGCATCGATCGCGGCGATTCCGTTGATGATCATCACGAAGGCAGGGCAGTGACCATGGCCGGGAACGTGTTGCACGCACAGCTCCATCTGCAGGACCGGCAGCTGATCGACCACCGGACCGGCCGGTTGCTCGGCAAGGTGGACGACGTGGAGTTCGACCTGGATGCGGACCCGCCGGTGGTGACCGCGCTGATCAGCGGCGGGCAGCGCATTCCCGCGAACCTGGTGGTCGAGGTCGACACGGCGGTCAAGGTCAGCAACCAGGATCTGGACCTCGATCGCTGGGACGACTGGGTGGAGCGCAAGATCATCACGAAGATCCCGGGGGCGGGCGATGCGGCCAAGTGATCCCATGCGGCTGAGCGACCTGCTCGAACGCCGGGTGCTGGACAGTGCCGGCGACGACATCGGCTGGGTCGCGGACGTCCGGCTGGTCCAGGACGGCCCACTGCTGCCGTCGATGCAGGCCGCCTATCGGGTGACCGGCCTGATCGTGGTCGAACACCACGCCACCCACCTCTTCGGCTATGAACGCCACGTCGGACCCGCCCTGCTGCGCTGGCTCGTTCATCACCGCCTGGGCGAGGTCTGGTACATCCCCTGGGAAGACGTCCGAGTCGGCGACACCACCGTCGAAGCCGTCCGGGGCCGAGCCGACCTTCAGCGCCTGTCCGAGACCGCCCGCCTCTGAGTTTGGCGCCTACCTGACCGGGCACCGGCAGGGCATGCTTCCGACTGCGTCGGTCCCGGATGCCACACGGGCGATTCGCGACGTGCTGTTACCGGTGGTCGCGCAGGGCGCGATTGTGCGCCGGCGCATCGACCTGCTCACCTCAGGTCGCCTGCCGGCCACCTTCGACCACACCACGCCCCGGATGGGCCTCTGGAGGAAGTGATTACGCGAAGAGCGCGGCGTTCTCGCGGGTCCACTCCTGCAAGGTGCGCGGTCGTCGACCGGTGACCTTCTCGACGGTGTCGTTGACCGACGTCTCGTCGATGATGCCGTCGGCGAAGAAGCTCTCGATCGCACCGGCGTACTGCGGAGGCATCGTCGCGTAGAGCTCCTCGTGCGTCTCCTCCCGGCTCATCGAGTACGCCGTCAACGGGCGGCCGAGCGCCTCTCCGAGGATCTCCACCTGCTGCGGTGGAGTCAGCGCGACCGGACCGGTGAGGCGATGGATCCTGCCGGCGTGGTCGCCGGTGAAGGCCCGGACGGCGACGTCGGCGATGTCACGCGGATGTATCGTCGAGACCGGCACGTCGGGGAACTGCACCCGTACGACGTCACCCGCGCGCAACTGATCCAGCCAGCGCAGCGTGTTGGACATGAACGAGTTCGGCCGCAGGAAAGTCCATTCGAGGCCCGACGCCTTCACGGCTTCCTCGGCGGCGTGGTGATACGCGGCAATCGCGTTGGACCTGTCGGTGCTGTCCAGCGAGCTGCTCGACAACAGCACGACCTTGCGCACGCCCGCGCGTACGGCGTTGTCCAGCAACTCCTCGACCCGGTCGTAACCACTGAGCAGGAAAATGCCCGACACACCCTCGACCGAGTCGGCGAACGAGTCCGGCTGGTTCAGGTCGCCGTACACGGGCTCGATCCCGGACGGCAGTTCGACCTCCTTACGCAGCAACGCGCGCCCCGGCAGTCCCTCGGCCGCCAGCGCCTGCACAACCGCACCACCGGCATTGCCCGTCGCACCCGTCACCAGAACCGTCATCCGCTCCCCACCACTCTCGTCGTCGACTGACAAGCCTGCCACTGAACCAGAGCACCAGCCGGTACGTACAGGTGAGCAACGAAGGGAGACAAGCATGACCTGCACCGACATCGCGTGGGTAGACCCCGCGAACGCCGACCAGCTCAAGGCGTGGGACACCGAGGAAGGCGTGTTCTGGGCCGAGCACGCGGCGCTGTTCGAGCACAGCCTGCATCGGTACGACGACTGGCTGCTGCGCGCAGCCGGGATCCGCGATGGCGATCGCGTGCTGGACGTCGGCTGCGGAACCGGCAGTACGACGCGAGCCGCGGCCTGGCTCGCCGGTTCCGGTACGGCGCTCGGTGTGGACCTGTCGTCGCCGATGCTCTCGGTCGCCGCCGAGTTGGCCCGCGACACGGGTGCCGTGAACGCGACGTTCCTGCAGGCGGACGCGCAGGTGCATGCGTTCGAGCCCTTCGACGTCATCCTCAGCCGGACGGGCGCCACGTTCTTCGCCGACCCGATCGCCGCCTTCACGAACCTCGAGCGATCCCTGAAACCCGGCGGCCGCGTTGCCCTCCTGGTCTGGCAACCACCGAGTCAGAACCCTTGGTTCACCGACCTCGCGGCCGCCCTCAATCTCCCCAGCCCGCCGCCGGATGTCCCCGGCCCCTTCGCGCTCGCCGACGCCGCCCGGGTGGCCCACATCCTCACCACAGCGGGCTTCCCGATGCCCGAATGCGAATCCCTCAAGGAGCCCATGTACTTAGGCCCGGACGTGGCCACCGCCGAAACCTTCGTCCTGGGCGTGCTGGGCTGGCTCCTCATGGACCTCGACACCCAAGCTCGCGTGACGCTGCGCGCCACTCTCCAGGACAACCTCACCTCCGAGGGCGTCACCTTCCCGTCAGCAGCTTGGCTCGTCACCACCTACAAGTCCGCCTAGCCGCGTCGACGGCGCCTTGGAGTTCCAGGCCGGGATCGTCTTCGTGGTAGACCCGTTCGGCGGGTTCGATGTTGTCGAGGAAACGCTGGTAGAGGACCGCGCCTAGTAGACGACCCACGACTGTCATCGGGGCCAAGGCACGGTGTGGATCGCTGGATGGGAGGTGGTCCTTCCAGGCGCTTGTCCAGACATCGACCGCGTGAGCGCGCTTGGCGTCCGGCAACCACTCGGTGAGGCGCTGGATATCTCTTGCCGGGTGGCCGATGAACGTGTCGGCCCAATCGACGATGGCCCGAGTGTTGCCGTCCGAGCGCCAGTTGCCCGGATGGAAATCGCCGTGGACCAACGTGACCGGCAATCCCGACTCATCCAGCTCGGCGATGATCGCCGGCAGTCGAGTGAGAAGGTGTTCGACCTCCGCCGTGCTGGACAGAGGCACGATCCCGAGCAGGCGTTCGACCTCGGTGGCGAGTTCTTCCGGGAGCAGCCACGGTGCTCGCAGCTCGTCGACCTCTGCCGCCAGGTGGGCCTGCACCGCGACCCACCGGCTGACCACGTTCTCGACCGTCGGCCGATCCGGTTCCCAGCAGTCGATGCCCGGCGCATGGGCGAGCAGCGACCACCGGTGCTCGGCCGACATCCCGAGTACGGTCGGGGCCAGCGTCTCGTCGTACCGGTGAATGTGCTCGATGATGTCCGCGTCCACGCTGCAGAACCGGCTCGTCGCCTTCGCCCACGCGCCGGGGAATCGCAGCAGGCAGGACAGGTTCCACGTCTTCACCTGCACCGGCTCGACCGGCCCGAGGATCGACTGCGCCCAGGCGACCATCCGCCCCGGGCCGTCGACCTCCGCCCACGTCGCCCGCAGCGGGTGTGGCGCGACGATCCCGTCCCATCCTTCGTACGGCGTCTCGTCCAGCACCCCGACTCGCGGGTCGCCCATCGCCTGCACGTGATAGACGACCCGCCCGCCACGGCCGATCACCCTCTCATCCGCGTGCACCAGTCGCAGTACGACGGTCCGCACCCCGAGCAGCTCGTCCAGTCGCCGGGTGACGCTCTCCACGTCGTTCCACCACGCCGGCTCGACGTCGAACACCGGCGCACGCCCCGCGAACCACCCATCGACGCTCACCAGCGCCTCGACCCTCTTCATCTCCACCCGCCCAGTCTCGGCCACCCCCTCCACCCCGACTCCCGGTTTTCGGAACGGGACAGTCGCCGGAAGGGCAACTCGCTCGCCCAGGCGGGCTACTGCTGCTTGAGGCGGTGCCAGGTGCGGCGGCCGGACTTGAGTACGGCGTCGGCCGTCAGGTCGACGGCTTGGTCGGGGTCGGACATCGGGTCGCCGTTGATCGTCACCGCGCCCTGGCGGATCAGGCGCCGAAGCTCGGACTTGCTGTCAGACGGCCGGGCTGTCTGCAGCAGTTCGAGGGTCGTGGCGACAGGACTGTGGATGATCACCTCCGGGATGTCGGTGGGCTGCTGGCGGTCCGAGAACGTTTGCTTGAAGCCGTCCAGCTCCGCCTTCGCCGTGCCCGCGCCGTGGTAGCGGGTGACCACGGCCGCGGCCAGGCGAAGTTTGGCATCGCGCGCCGACGGACCACCCGCTGCGGCAGCAGCTTCCAGGGCCGCGACGGTGTCGAGCGGGAGCTCGGTGTAGACACGCGCGTACGGCTCGACCAGGTCGTCGGGGATGCTCATCAGCTTGCCGAACTTGTCGCGTGGGGAGTCGGTGAGCGCGACGTAGTTGTCCAGCGACTTCGACTGCTTCGCCCGCCCGTCGAGGCCGGGCGTGATCGTCGTCGTGATCACCACCTGTGCCGGTGCGCCGAGCCGCTGCTGGAAGTGCCGGCCGAGCTGCTCGTTGAACAGCTGATCCGAGCCCACGATCGTCAGGTCGCTCTGCATCGCGAAGCTGTCGTACCCCTGCAGCACCGGGTACACGAGCTCGTGCACCGCGATCTCCCGCCCGGCCGCGACGCGCTCGCGGAACATGTCGCGCCCCATCAACTGCGCGTGCGTCACCTGCCCTAACAGGCTCAACAGCTCGGCCACCCGCATCCCGTCGTACCACTCGGAGTTCCGCCGTACCTCGAAGACGGCAGGGTCGGTGCGCAGGACGATCGAGACCTGCTCGAGGAACGACTGCGCGTTCGCCTCGATCTCCTCCGGCGTGAGCACGGGCCTCGTCTCGGACCGGCCGGTCGGGTCGCCGACGCGCGTGGTCAGGTCGCCCAGCAGGAACACGACCTTGTGCCCGAGGTCCTGCAGTTGCCGCATCATCCACAGGTTGACCGCGTGGCCGAGGTGGAGGTCGGGCGCGGTGCAGTCGACGCCGTACTTGATCCGCAGCGGCCGGCCTGACGCCAGTCGCTCCAGCAGATCCGCCTCGCCGACGATGGTGTCGGTGGTACGACGTAACCGGTCGACCACCGCGTTCGCTTCGATCATGGGTTCCTCTCACAGGGAGGCACCCGGCAGCGCCTCCGGCAACAAAAGGCACAGGAATTGGTTCCTGCCTCGGAGGCTCTGGGGGAGCGAGTTGTGGGGACTACCGAACGCCGGCCCCTCCCAGAGCCGGTCGATACGCCACGCCTCGCCTGATCACGCGGACAGGGTAGCAGGACCACACCCGGGCAGGAATCGAGTTTCGACAGCCACATACGCTCGGGGGTGTGACGGAGGAGCGCGTAGTACTGCTGGACGAGGCCGGCCGGGCGATCGGGACCGAGGCGAAGGCAACGGTTCATCACGCCACGACTCCGTTGCACCTGGCGTTCTCCAGCTATGTGATCGACGACGGGGACCGCGTGCTGCTGACGCAACGGGCGCTCGGCAAGCCGACCTGGCCGGGTGCCTGGACGAACAGTTGCTGCGGGCACCCACTTCCTTGTGAAGTGCCAGAGGATGCGGTACGGCGACGACTCGTCGACGAGCTCGGGATCGTCGCGGACGGCGTCGAGCTCATCCTGCCGGAGTTCCGCTACCGCGCCGAGATGCCGACGGGAGTGGTCGAGAACGAGCTCTGCCCGGTCTACCGGGTCCGCTGGACCGGCGATCCCACGCCGAACTCCGCGGAAGTAGCGTCGTACCGCTGGGTCGATTGGCAAGACCTGCGCGACGTGCCCGATCTCTCCCCGTGGTGCCTCCTCCAAGTGGACGAACTCGACAAGGTCGGCCCCAGCCCGGGGGCGTGGCCCACCGCCGATGTCACGCTCCTCCCACCCGCCGCCCGCCCTTAACCCTGCAGTTCGCGGAGGAGGTCTGCGCCTGACCAGGGGCGACGGATGACTTCGGCTTCGCGGATCAGCTGGACGAGTTTGGTGTTGACGGGGGCGGGGCGGTCGAGGGAGTCGGCGAGCCGGACGACTTCGCCGTTGAGGTAGTCGATTTCGGTGGGGCGGCCGGCCTGGAGGTCTTCCCACATGGAGGTGCGGGCCAGCGGGTCGATCGCCAGCAACTTGCCGGCGAGGCGGCGGAACAGGAAGTCGGGCAGCCGGAGGATCGCCGGGAAGCGGTGCATCGGGATCGGCAGGAGCCGCGCCGGTGTGATGCCCTTGGCGTCCAGGAGTTCGAGGGTTTCGGCCTGCGCCGCGGCCAGGCAGCGGCGATACGCACGCTGCGACAGCTCCTCGCGCAGCGGCAGATCGGACAGCGCGTTGATCGGGTTGTTCAGGTTCAGCAGGAGCTTTGCCCACTGCACCGGCAGGATGTCGTCGTGCTGCTTCAGCGGCAGCCCGGCTCGTGCGAAGGAGTCCACGTACGGCGCAAGCCCCGGATGACGCTGCACGTCTAGCGCACCCTCCGTGCCTTGATGGAACACGCCACCACCGCGGTTCAGCACATTGAAAGGAACCATCCCCGGCACCACGACCTGGTCCTTGAGCCGCTCGCGCAGAATCGCGCCGTTGCGGATGCCGTTCTGGAAGCTGACCACGATCGTGCCCGGCTTCAATACGTCGGCCAATTCACCGGCCGCAGCCTTCGTCCCGGCCGACTTCACCGTCACCAGCACCAGATCCGCCTCAGCAGCGGCGGCCGGCAATGTCTCGTACCGTACGTCGTCGACCCGAAGATCAGCACCGAGATAGTCCGTCAGCCGCAACCCCTGCGCGGCCAACTCGTCGGCCATCCGCTGCCGCCCGACAAACGTCACCGGCGTACCGGTAGCCGCCAGCCGTCCCCCGACGTAGCACCCGATCCCACCCGCGCCGTACACGACAATCCGCACGGCCTCACGGTACCGAACGACAGGCCGCACTCAGGGGCGAGAGGACTCCGTCATGTGTGATTGCGGTCGGTCGGTCCCTGGTTGTACTCCGGCGGGGGCGTGGTGGAGACATGTTGATGGTCCGTGGGGTCGTAGTGCGCCGCGGTCTCACCCGAGCCGTGTCCCCTCGACTTGGCGAAGGTGAACGCTTCGAGACCGACGGCGTACAGAGTCCACAGGGCATAGCCGACCAGAATCAGCACGATGGTGATCAGCGGAATCGCGATTGCCGCACCCATGATGAGCCTCCAATCCTGGGCACTTCCCAGTACCCGGCGACCAGCGCCCGCATGCGGTTGCTGACACCAGATCTGTCACTACCACTGTCCGTCTCCAAGGTACCGCCGTGCAGAGCCCAAAGACTCTCCGCCACCGCTGAAGGTCCCCACTCCGGTACACGAAGACAAGGGTGGGGGTCCAGGTCGGCCGGAGGTGGGCGCTAGTGGAGCCGTAGGCGGGGGTCCAGGACGGCGTAGGCGATGTCGACGAGGATGTTGGCGACAACGACGGCTGCCGAGGCGAAGAGGACGATGCCGATGATGACCGGGAGGTCCTGCTGGTTGATGGCGACGACTGCGGTCTGGCCGAGGCCGGGAAGGCTGAAGACGGTTTCGGTGACCACGACGCCACCGATCAGCTGCCCGAGGTCGATGCCGAACTGGGTGACCACCGGCGTCAGCGCGCTCCGCAGGCCGTGGCGCACGATCACGCGACTCTCGCGGATGCCCTTCGATCGCGCCGTACGGATGTAGTCCTCACCCAGTACGTCGAGCATGGAGCCGCGGGTCAGCCGCGTATAAGTGGCCGCCAGCAACAAAGCCAGCGCGACCCACGGCAACAACAGGTGCTGGAACCATGGGCCGACACCGGCGCTCAGACCGGAGTACCCACCCGCCGGGAACCAGTGATACCCCGCCAGCGTGAGCCGGAAGTACAGGAAGTACAGCAACAGCAGGCCGAGAAGGAACGACGGGAACGAGTAGAAGAACAACGAGAACAGCGTCAGCCCACGATCCGCCAGCGACCGCGGATGCACCGCGGAGATCACCCCGTTGAACACACCGAGCAGCAACCACAGTACGGCGGCTCCCAGGGCGAGCGACACCGTGATCGGCAACGCCTGACCGATGATCTTTGTCACCGGCACCTGGTGGTAGTAGTCGTACCCGAGATTGCCCTTCAGTGCGTTCTCGACGAAGTGCAGGTACTGCTTCCAGACCGGCAGATCCAGCCCGAGCCGGTGCTTGATCAGGGCAATCGTCTCCGGCGTCGCCTGCCGCCCGGCCAGCGTCTGCGCCACGTTGCTGGGGGCAACGAAGAACAACGCGAACACCGCCACCGTGATGAGCCAGAGAACCAGGATCCCGTGTCCGATCCGGCGGATCAGAAAAACAGCCATCGCGATCTCCCAGCGCAGTCGATCCAGTAGTTGCCCCAGCCAAACATCGCCATGACAGCTCCTAGGTCCGGTCGGCGCGAGGGTCGAACGCGTCCCGGACGCCGTCGCCGAGCAGGTTGAACGCCAGCGTCGTGATCAGCAGCGCCAGACCGGGGAAGAAGATGAACCACCACGCGGTCGTGTAGTAGTTCTGCGACTCGCTGATCATCCCGCCCCAGTCCGCGGTCGGTGGCGGCAACCCGAGCCCGAGGAACGACAGCGTCGCCTGCGTCACGATCACCACCGGGATCAGTAGCGTGGTGTAGACGATCACCGGCGCGAGTACGTTCGGCAGGACGTCGACGAACATGATCCGGGTGTCGCCGGCACCCAGCGATCGAGCCGCCTCGACGAACTCCCGCTCCCGCAACGACAGCACCTGACCGCGCACGATCCTCGCCACCGACGCCCAACTGAAGAACCCGATGACGAGCACCGTCACCGTCAGACTCGGCCCCGTGACCGACACCAACGCGATCGCCACCAGCAGGAAAGGAACCGAGAGTACGACGTCGATCAGCCGCGCCAGCACCGTGTCGACGACGCCGCCGAGGAACCCGGCCGCCAGCCCGAGTACGACGCCGATCGCCACGGTGATCGCGGTCGCGATGACACCCACGAGCAGCGACACGCGAGCGCCGTACGCGATCCGGACCAGCACGTCCCGGCCGAGGTCGTCGGTGCCCAGCCAGAACGTCCCGTTCGGCCCGCGCGGCAAGCCGTCCGGCGTCAACCCGATGTCGCGGTACTGCTCGTTCGGCGGATGCCCGGTGATGGAGGCGAACACCGGCGCGAAGATCGCCATCAGCACGATCAGCAGAATCACCACCAGCGAGATCATCGCCACCTTGTCCCGCCGCAACCGCCGCAACGCCAGAACAAACGGACTCCGCCCCTCGATCGCCTTGGGCTCGTCGACAACATCGACCATTTCGATTGCTGTGGTCATGGGACCTCCCGGCCTGGACTGAGGAGCGGTACGGCGGTGGACAGGTCTTCGCCGAGTGTCAATGGGTAGAAGCAGGCGGTTCGGTGGTCGCCGGAGTCGTCCAGGACAGGCTCGAGTGGTGGTTCGCCGGACGCGCAGTCGGCCCGGGCCTTGGGACACCGCGTGTGGAAGCGGCACCCCTCCGGCGGGTTCGTCGCGGCCGGGATGTCGCCACCGAGGATGATCTGCTCGCGGCTGTCGGCGGTGTCCGGATCGGCCACCGGCAAGGCGGACAGCAGCGCCCGCGTGTACGGGTGCCGGGTCTGCGCGAACAACGCGCCGGTCGGAGCCAGTTCGACGATCTTGCCCAGGTACATCACCGCGATCCGGTCGCTCACGTGCCGGACCACGGACAGATCGTGCGAGATGAACACGTACGTCAGGTCGAACTCGTGCTGCAGATCCGCCAGCAGGTTGATGATCTGCGCCTGGATCGACACGTCCAGCGCGGACACCGGCTCGTCGCAGATCACCAGCTTGGGCCGCAGCGCGAGCGCCCGCGCGACCCCGATTCGTTGCCGTTGGCCACCGGAGAACTCGGCCGGAAACCTGTTGTAGTGCTCGGGATTCAGCCCGACCAGCTCCATCAGCTCCTGCACCTTCTTCTTCCGCTCCGCACCCTGCGCGATCCCGTGGATGGCGAACGGATCGCCGATGATCGAGCCGACCCGGCGCCGCGGGTTCAGTGAGCCGTACGGGTCCTGGAAGATCACCTGGATCTCCCGCCGGATCGGCCGCATCGCACGCCGCGACAGCTTGCTGATCTCGGCCCCGTCGAACCAGACCGTCCCCGACGTCACGTCGTACAGATGAGCCATGCAGCGTGCCAGCGTCGACTTGCCACAGCCGGTCTCGCCGACCAGGCCGAGGGTCTCGCCCTTCTTCACCTCGAGGGAGACGCCGTCGACCGCCTGGACCACCTCCCGCGAATGGGTGGGGAACTCCTTCCGGACGTCCTCCACCTTCAGTAGTGCGTTACTCATCCACGTCCTCGCTTCGCTCCGGGCGCGGATGAGGCTCGAGCGTGCTGTGCTCTCTGATGAACTCGCTTCGCTCGTTCATGACGCAACCGCCTCACTGACGGTGTGGGGCAGCCAGCACGCCGACTGGTGTCGCGGGTCGCCTCCGACGTCGGCCAGCGGTGGCGTCTCGGCGCGGCACTTGTCGAACACGTACGGGCACCGACCGGCGAACGGGCACCCGGCCGGCAGGCTGATCAGGCTCGGCGGGCTACCCGGAATCGGCGTCAGCCGGTCGCCGCTCCGGGTCGGCAGCGAGGCCAGAAGCCCTTGTGTATAAGGGTGATGGTTGCGGTAGAAGATGTCCCGGCGCGGCGCACGTTCCATCACCGCGCCGGCGTACATCACGACCACGTCGTCGGCCATCTCCGCCACCACTCCGAGGTCGTGGGTGATGAGGATGATCGCCGTACCGAAGCGCTCCTGCAGGCGGCGCATCACGTTCAGCACCTGAGCTTGCACGGTCACGTCGAGGGCCGTGGTCGGCTCGTCAGCGATCAGCAGTGCCGGGTCGAGCGCCATCGCCATCGCGATCATCACCCGCTGCCGCATCCCGCCGGAGAACTGGTGGGGGTAGTCGTCGATCCGCTCGGCCGCCCGCGGGATGCCGACCAGCGTGAGCAGTTCGGCGGCCCGCTGCCGGGCCGCCTGCTTGCTGATCACCTTGTCGTGCGCCCGGATCATCTCGACGATCTGCCAGCCGATCCGGTAGTGCGGGTGCAGGCTGGACAGCGGGTCCTGGAAGATCATCCCGATCTGGGCCCCGCGCAAC
>WNGA01010304.1_pt1 | contig 15801 bp, 20 predicted proteins | sample 5400061 | NCBI WGS metagenome assembly WNGA01 (sample SAMN13153366, study PRJNA577476) | soil metagenome | isolation source: 100 cm soil or saprolite under grassland replicate 2 | place: USA:California | collected 2016-06-15
TATCTCCGAGGGCTCGAGGAGCTCCGCGATGCGGGAGTTCGGGTCGGCGTCGCTCCCCACTCCGTGCGTGCCTGCACCCGCGCGTGGCTCGAGCAACTGGGTCGGTACGCCGACGAGCACGGGCTGCCGCTGCACGTCCACGCGGACGAGCAGCCGCGGGAGATCGAGGAGTGCCTCGCCGAGCACGGGCTTCGCCCGATCGAGCTGCTCGCCGATTGCGGGTGCGTGGGACCACGGACGACGATCGTTCACGCGACGCACGCCGACGGACGCGAGCTCGACCTGCTCGGCGAGGCCGGATCGCGCATCTGCGCGTGTCTCACGACTGAAGCGAACCTCGCCGATGGGTTCCTGCCGGTCGAGAGGGTTCTCCACCGGCGCATCGGCTTGTGCATCGGCTCCGATTCGAACGTCCGCATCGACCCGCTGGAGGAGCTGCGCGAGCTCGACGGCATCGCGCGCCGCCAGGCCGGCCGGCGCGACGTCTTCAGCGTCGACGAGCTGCTGGCGATCGGCTCCGACGAGGGCGCCGCGTCGCTCGGAATCGAAGAGTGGCCGTCGATCGAGATCGACGCTGCACATCCGCAGCTTCGCGGAGTGGACGAGCCGCTGTGCGCACTCGTTCACGGGTGCTCGGCGGATGTCGTGGTGCGCGAGTGATGTGGCCGGCGCCGCGCTACCTGACTTCAGTCAGGTAGCAGTCGTTTCGGAACGACTGCGGGGGCGACTACTAATTGATCCGCGCTAGCTCCATGGCGAGCCGCATCTCGTCCTCGGAGAACCGCACTGTGCTCGTGCGGTAGAGCTCGATCAGGCCCCAGCCACTCCCGTTGAGCGTCAGCGGCAGCATCAGCAGCGCACCGAACCCGTGGAAGCGCAGAATCGCCGCCTCGGCCTCGTCGACTCCGGGCTCGTCGAGCGTCAGCGTGCAGGGGCGTCCTGTGGCGAGCACCTCGGCTGTAGTCGGGAAGTCCGGCACCAAGTAGCCCTGTCCCTGCTGGAGCGTCACGCCCTCGGGCGCGCGCTCGGCGACCATGATCAGGACGTCGCCGATCACCCGGGAGATCACGCAGCCTTCTGCAGCGAGCTGCGTGCAGAGCTCCTCGGCCAGGTTGGAGAGCACGTCCAGCAGGCGGAGGTTCGGAGCGTCCGGCACGTGCCCAGTATCGCGACCGCGTCAGCCTCCAGGAAGGCGAACGAGAAACCGGCCGCCGCCTGCGTCTGAAACCGCCTCGATCTCCCCGGCGACGCTCTCCGCGAGCCTGCGGGCCAGGGACAGGCCCAGGCCCGAGCCCTCGTCGCCGTTCGAGGCCGTTCCCCGGATTCCGGGCTCGAAGATGCGCTCGCGTTCCTCGTCGAGCACGCCGGGGCCGTCGTCTGCTATCGCGTACTCGACGGCCGACCCCGCGTGATCGATCCCGATGCTCACGGTGCTCGCCCCGTAGCGGCATGCGTTCTCGAGGACCGGCTGGAGGATCCGCTCTGCGATGTCGGGGTCGACGCCGATGCGGATCGGCCGCGGCGGCTGCTCGATCACGAGCTCGATGTGTCGCTCCGACGTGAGCCCGCTGCACGCCTCCGCTGCCTCGGCCGCAACCACGTACGCGTCGGCAGTCCCCCGGAACGAGCCGGCTTCGTGGCGCGCCGCGGCGACGAGGGCGTCGACGATCCGGGTCAGCTGCTCGGCGTTGCGCTTGACCGTCTCGAGCGCGCGCCGGTATTCGGCGGGTTCCCGCTCGCGCCGGAGTGCAAGCTCCGTCTCGGCAATAACACGCGCGAGCGGTGTGCGCAGCTCGTGCGAGAGCTCGGCCGAGAACCGCTGCTCGCGGCGGAGGCTTGCGGCGAGCCGGTCGAGCAGCGCGTCGAGCGATGCGGCGAGCTCGGTGATCTCGTCGTGTGCCTCGCCGAGACCGAACCGGTGGTCGAGGTTGCGCTCGCTCCACGCAGCGGCCTGCCGGGTCATCCGCGTGACCTGGCGCAGCGACGCTCCGAGGAGCCACCGCGCAGCGAGCCCGTCGAGCACGAGCACGACGAAGCCGAAGACGAGCGACGAGACGAGTGCGACCTGCCGCGTCTGTTCGTACGGTTCGAGCGAGAGCGCGACGACGACTGCCCCGAGTCGCCGCCCGTTGTCTTTCACCGGCGCCGCGTAGAGCCGGATGTCAGTGGCGGGCACGTCGCGGAATCCCGCTCGGCCGTGCGCGAGCTCCCGTGCCGCCTCGTTCAGGGCGGCGTTGGTGCTGCGCGGCGACTCGAGCACGCGCCCCCGCGAGAACACCCACGCGTTCCGGTCCGGTGCGGCGACGTCAGGAGCCTCGCCGAGCTCGACACCGCCCGCGACCGGCCGGAGCGTCGCAATCTCGGCGGCGACGTGCGAGCGGAGGACGTCGTGGGAGTTGCGGTCGAGCGTCCGCAGGAGAACGAGGTTGAAGCCGACGAGCAGCGCGGCGACCGCCCCTGCGACGGCTGCGACGACGACGAGCACGAGTCGCCGGCGAATCCCGAGCCGGGTCATCCGAGCCGGTAGCCGACGCCGTGCACGGTCACGATCTCAGGCGAGCATTCGAAGCTCTTCAACTTCCGCCGCAACCGGGCAACGTAGGCGTCGAGGGTGTTGTCGCGCACGATCGCACCGTGCGGCCACCCGGCGCGCACGAGCTCGCGCCGGCGCACCGCTTCGCCCGGGCGAGACAGCAGCCGCGCGAGGAGCCTGAACTCGGTCGGGGTCAGCGGCACCTCGACTCCGTCGGAGCTCACCGCGTGCGTCACCGGGTCGAGCCGCAGGCCGGCGGCCTCGACCGCACCGGAGGCGCCGGAGCGCCGGAGCAGTGCGTGCAGTCTCGCGATCAGCTCGGCGATCGCGAACGGCTTCGTGAGGTAGTCGTCGCCGCCCGCGTCGAAGCCGGCGAGGCGATCCACCACCGCGTCGCGCGCGGTGAGGAAGAGCACCGGCGCCTGGACGCCGCGGGCCCGGAGCGCCTGGCATACGTCGCGGCCGTCGGAGTCGGGGAGCCCGATGTCGATCACGAAGACGTCGGGGGTGGTGACGGCGGCCCGGGCGAGGGCGTCTCCCCCGGTGGCAGCCGTCTCGACCGTAAAGCCCTCCTCGCGCAGCCCTCGTCCGAGGACGCTCCGCAGCTCCGCGTCGTCTTCGACGATCAGGACGGCCATTCCCGGCATTCCGCTCCATTGTGCTTGCGTCGCGGGCAACGAAAAGGGCGAACCCGCCGCATCGGTTCGCCCTGATCTCTTGGTGCTCGACGCTCTCGCCGCCGGGAGCGAAGCACCTGGCTTTCCTTTCCCCGGAGCCCCCGCCGCATCGGGGCCCTCGGTAGCTGAATCATCGGGCAGGAGGCCGGAGTTCATCGATCACTGAGTCGGTGGTTCACTCGATCGGTTCACTCGGATGAGGCTCCAGACGGGCCCCCGGCGGCCGATACCTCTCGTACGGAGGGAACGGTGGGCCGCAGCCCGTTTTCCCTCTTCGAAGAAGCCGGCGGGTTCGGGAGCCGCAGCCTCACCCGCCGGCCTCTTCACCTCTCTCGAATGAACCCGCTACGTAGCGGCGGTGACACTCACACCGTCAAGGGCGCGAACGACAGCGAGCCGTCGATCCCGTAGCGTGCTCCCATGGGAATCGCGGCACAACAGATGTCTCGGTCGGTGGTGGTTCTCGAGGGCGTGCGCTGTCTCAGCTGCGGCGTCACCTACTCGAAGCCGGCGTTCGGCGGGACGGTCGAGAAGAACCCGGGCTGTCCCGGATGCGGCTACCTCGGCTGGATCCCGGTCAGCCCTGCCGCTCCGCTTCGCCTCGCTTCGCTCCCTCAATGAACCACCTCGGGGCCGGGGCGGTCTCTGCCGTGCTCACGTGACGGCGATCTGAGGTGCTGAATCTGACGCGCGACGTGGTCGGGCGTGACCCTCGACTTGAGGATCTCCTCGGCCACGACGTGGATGCTCATGCGCCCTCGCCGCGCCGCTGATCGCAGCAGGTTGAACACGTCTTCGGGCGGAAGGTCGAGCCGCTCGATCAGAACACCCTTCGCCTGCTCGATCACGATTCGGGAGGCAAGCGCAGCCCGAAGCTGTTCGTTCTCCAGCTCCAGGGATGCGAGTCTGTCCTCAAGCTCGGTCGACATGACGAGCCTCTCGTGTCCGAGGGTCGAGCGTCTGCGCGACGTCCGCGCCGACCCCGAGCTTCTTCACGATCAGATACCGGTCGTTGGTCTCCACGACCTCTTCGATGTCGGCGAACTCGTGTCCGTGAAGCACGAAGAAACGGTTCGAGCTCGAACGTATTTGCTCGTACTCGTCGCGTGTCAGCGACACGGGCTCGTCGCACTCCGCTTGAAGGCATTCGCAGATGAACTCGGCTGAGGACGCCCCGCCCGCGAGGTGCTCGATCCGCTCGTTGAACTCGCGGAACAAGCTCTGGTTCTTCGCGGCACGCTGACGCCGCGCGTCGAGTCCGTCGGACGCTTCCTGCATGGTCACTCCCTTGTTCGGCGGGGTCCAGGCCGCCGGCGAAGAGACCTCGGGCACTTCCGCACGAAGCGGGTGTCCAGGCTAGGACGGGTACTCGGGGAGACCGCCTCGGCACCTCTCAGGGTAGCCCTTTGCGATCGATCCGGGGCGTTGAGGAGGCGGTATTCCAGGCACGCGCCTGGACGTTCGGAATCCGCGGGGTCGGGAAGGAGGCTGTTGACCCAAAAGGAGGACTGCCTATGGCAACCGCGGACATCTGGGTGTACCGCGAGACGCGCTGGACGCAGAGCGACCTCGCAGGTTTCTCGGTCGAGGCGCTCGACGGGTCGATCGGCAAGATCGACGAGGCGACGAACGACGTCGGCGCCGGCTACATCGTCGTCGACACCGGCCCCTGGATCTTCGGCAAGAAGGTCATGCTGCCGGCGGGCGTCATCAAAGACATCGATCTCGACACGGAGACCGTCTTCGTAAACCGGACGAAGGACGAGATCAAGAACGCGCCTGAGTTCGACGAAGACCGCTATCGCGACGACGCCTACCGCGGCGACGTGGGCTCGTACTACGGCCCCGGCGGCGCCGGTTATCGCGAGAACGACATCTAACGGCTTCGCGGCGTGAGGCGGTGCGCCACACGAGGTGCGCACCGCCTCACACGCGGCTCCTGTGCCCAGCCGAGCGCATCGGGGTCGATATTAGGGAGAGCTTTGGGGGGTCCCCACAACGCGGCGCGTGGCCGTCTGAGGCAACGTATTGCTTCGGAAAGGAGGCACGCGATGTATCCCAAGTTCGTCCAGTTCGAGACGCGCGACATCTGGTTCGCCAGGCAGCTCCTGCTCGCCGGGTGCGATCGGCAGGCGCGCGGACGTCCTCATCGACGACGTCGGTGGCGATTCCTGCGCCTCGGCGTCACCGCAGGGTTCTCTTAAGGGGGGACCCTGCGGCCCGACGGGGGCACCGCCTCGCGCGGAATCTAGCGCTGCTGCTGAGGCCCGGGCTCTCCGAGCACCCCCTCGACGACCGCGTCGCGGGCATCGAGCTCGGCGTCTGTGAACTCCTGCCCGCTGATCTCGGTGAGGCAGGAGTGGAGCCACTTCTCGAGGATTCCAGCGATCCGTATCCGCAGGGCCTCGATATCGGGCTCGCCAGGAGGGAGCACGTCGCGATCGATCTCGACGCGTACCTGATGGAGATCGATCGAGGAGTGTGCCGCAAACTCGCGACGGTGCTCGCTGACGACCGCAACGCCCCCGACGAGCCCCAGCAGGTCGGCGCCGAGCCGATCGAGCTCGAGCTGCGAGACGTCGCGGCCGGCGAACACCCCGAAGTTGACGAGGAACGCCATCGCGACGGCCGGGCCCGTGCCCCAGCTGATCACCGCGTCGGGCTGGATGTTCACGCCCGCTGGAGACTACGACACCTATCCCTCTCGCGAGTCGCCACCCAGTGGCACCGCGATGGATCGCTGGGCCCTGGAGGAGATCCTGCGATCGTGCGTCCGCGCATACGCGGGCAAGAGGCCGGTTGGCCCCGACGCGTGCATCGGGGCCAACCGATACGTCAGTTAGACAACCTCGCGAGCGACTAACCCCCTGCGAAGAATCCGGTGTGGCCATTGCACGCCACACCAGGGCTCGGGAAGTCCTCCTTGAGGCCGACGGCGACAAGCTGCCCGTACGACTGCGTACGAATCAGCAGTTCCCCAGGCACCCCCGCGTGGTATTCGTTCAGCCCCGACGCCGAACAGATCGAATTCGCATGCGCCAGAGCAGCCGTGTCCGGCCCCTCCGCGGGAATGCCGGTCGGAGAACCTGGGCCCTTGATCTCCCCGGCGAACGCGGCACCAGCACTTGCACTCGCAATGGCGATTACGCAGACCGAAGCCGCCAGCAAGGACTTTACGCGCATTTGTCTCCCCTTTTCCGCAGTGACGCCGTATCGGCGCGTGGTGCAGGACACTACTAGGGAATTGATGATCTGAGAAGAGATCAGCGACGTGAGCGGGCGGCCCGGGACGCCTTCCATAGATCGTTTGGGTACTGATTGGGCACTGACCGAGCCCCGCCGCGACGATCTCCGGATGCCGGCGCGCGGGGGCCTGACATGGACATGGCCGCGTTCGAGGAAGCGCCGGCGATCCCCTGCCGCTACGTCGAGGTGCACGACAACCTCGGCACGATCGTCGGCGCCGGCATCGACACCTACTGGTTTCCCGAGCTTCCGGCTGACGTTCAGGTCCTCGTCGCGATCCCGCTCGCGGGGATCGTCGAGGAGTTTGAAGAAAGACAGCAGCACACACTCGTCAACTACGTGAAGGATCCGCGCGGCGAGGTGATCGGGGAGGGTCGCGGCGGTTTTGCCGCCGAGGTGCAATTGGCTCGGCCTGACTTCCTCGCCGGCATCCTTCTCCCGCTCGGCGTCCGCTTCCCGGCTACCGAGGAGGGCAGCTACTCGATCGAGTTTGTCGTCGATGACAGCGGCCCCACGACGACGCTGCCGATCCACATCGTGCACGGCACACGGTGAGCGGTTGCCCGGGCGTCAGCGTGCCGCGTGAGGGTTTTCAGCGAGGTCGAATTCGACGTTCTTGTGGACGATGCTGAGCACCTCACACAGGCGTGGGAGGTGCTGACCTTGTTCCCGGGGCCGAGGTGGAGCTGGTCGCCTTCGCGGACCCAGTCCGCGTATGCGGCGTCGCCGGCTTCGCTGCCGTCCTCGAAGTGCGGTACATCGCGGCCTCCCTTGTCAGTCGGGGCCGGGCGACCCGTGGAGCCGATCGCTCGTCTCTAGACTTTTAGGAGCGGTGGCCGAGCATCCCTTCTGGCGCCAGGCGCGGCTCACGTACGAGGAGCTTGACAAGGAGTGCCCCGACGGCCAGCGGACCGTCGCGCTTGTTCACCTGGTAAGCGGCGAGGTGTTCGAGGCGAACCACGTTCGGCCGGATGCTCTAACCGACCCGGAATGGGTGTGGATTCAGAGCGATTATCCCGGACCCCCCGAGGTGCGTTTCGTCCGCGTACCCGTAATCGGCCACGTCGAGATGAAGTACGTCCGCAGCGAGAAGCCGTCGTTCGGTTTCAAGGTCGGCGAGTAGGCTCCGAGCCCGTGGCCGCGGAAGATCAGCTCGCCCGCGTACTCGGCCCGTACCTCCCTGTTTCGACTGAACGGATGTGAAGTAAGCGGATTGGGCGCCCGCGCTACACACAGGCGAACGTGAGGCTGCGATCCGAGGCCGCGCTCGACGAAGCCGCCAACGCGCCCTCAGGGGCGACGCGGTTGCTGCCGATATCAGCGGCATGCTCCCGAAGTACGTCGACCTAACCGTTGCGGCAACAGGGTTCGCTGTCGCGTTCGCGGCCGTCTTCGGGCGGCGGCCCGCCTTGCTGCGCGGCGCGAGGTAGGCTCGTCCCGCCGGCCCCCTCGGCGATGACGAGTCAAGGGACGGCATCCGGCATGTTCACCGGCAGGTTCACCCGCGCCATCCAGCAGCGCGACTGCCCGACAAAGTCGGCTGACGTGGTCAGGGACGCCATTTGGCGGAAAGCACTGACCACCCTGGGCGGTTGAACGGCAGACGGGTTTGCGGCCTCCACTCTCAGCAGCCCCACGAAGTAAGGCGTTAGGCTCCTGCCTTCCATCGTGATAGGAGGAGCGCGATGCATGCGGTAGTCGTAAGGGTCAACATCGCTGACTTCGAGGCCAGTCGAAAGGACTTGCGCGAAAAGGTGGTGCCCCGGGTCTCGCAAGCGCCAGGGTTCGTCGCCGGCTACTGGACTCGGTCCGACGACGGACGTGGAGGTCTCTCGATGATCATCTTCGAGTCCGAGGAAGCTGCGCGGGCGGGGGCAGAGCAGATCCGGAGCAACATTCCTGACACGGTCACTCTCGAGAACGTTGAGGTTCGGGAGGTAGTCGAACACGCGTAAGCAGTTGGGTGGTCGGCTCCCTGCCTAGGCGGCTTCCACCCTCAGGAGCCCGACGTACGGCGAGCCCTCCTCCTCGACCAGCGCGAGGTCGAGCACGGGGAAACTCTTGCCGGGCGCCAATGGGATCGCAATAGCCGCCTTCTGCATCGCCTTCATTCTCGAGGCAAGGGAGCGGTCGCGTGGCTTCCGGTGATTGCCAGCTTTGCCTGGGCCAATGTCCGCGCTCCCAGCACGCCCGCCAATATTGAAATGTAGGCGACCCAGAACGCCACGAAGGTGACGGCACCCGCTGCCCACCAGAGGTGGTCAGTGAAGTACGCCCCTCCACGCCAGAGGAACGGCCAGTACGGCCCGGAGTCGCCGAAGTGGTAGAGGGACACGAGGGCCACGAACTGGAGCAACACGATCGCGTGGAAAGCAATGCGAAAGACTCGGCCGGTGAAGAGCGCGCCGGCAAGGAGGCCGAAAACTACGCCCAGGAACAGGTGGTTCTCGTGGGCGCGAGTCATCGTCATCGGTGGCGTCAACGTTCCCGCGGCGAATACGGCGATCGGGCTTTCAGATCAGGGGCGCGCGTCGATGCGGCGCGCGACCATCACTACCGCCGCCACTAGGAGCGTGCCCGTGAGGGCGATGGCAAGCGCGGCGAGCGTTGCCTCTTTAGAGAAAAACCCCGCAAATAGCGGGGTTTTCATCGGGGCGCCGAGATTCGAACTCGGGACCTCCAGTCCCCCAGACTGGCGCGCTAACCAGGCTGCGCCACGCCCCGCGGAGCGGATCGTAGCGAACGCGGAATTCGGCCGTTTCGACGGCCGGCTGCAACTGCGATCAGCCGACGGACAGCAGATCGACGACGAATACGAGCGGCTCGTGCGGCTTGATGACCCCGCCCGCCCCGCGCGCCCCGTAGGCCATGGCGGACGGGATCGTGAGCTTGCGACGGCCGCCGACCTTCATTCCCTGCACGCCCGCGTCCCAGCCCGGGATGACTTGGCCCTTGCCGAGCTTGAACTCGAACGGCTGCCCGCGGTTCCACGAAGCATCGAACTCCTCGCCCGAGGAGAACGCGACTCCGACGTAGTGCACCGAGACCTTCTTGCCCTTCGTGGCCTCGTCTCCGTCGCCGACGACGACGTCCTCGATGCCGAGCTCGAAGGGTATGTCGCCCTCGGGCTTTTCGAGCTGCGGCCTTTCGAGTGGCAAGCGACTCCCGGTCTTGGCGTTCGACCGCCGGCCGGTCGAGTGGCGCCGTAGGTGTCCCGCACCCTACATCGCCCTTCCGGGGCTGCGGCGGCCTGAGAACCGCTCCTTCAGGCCGCCGCAGCGCACGCCCGTGCCTAGTCGTCGTCCGACTCCTCCGCCGGCCGGGCGAAGGTGACTCCGTGCGGCCTGCCGGGATAGTCGAGGGTCTGGACGACCGCGTTGCCCTCCCTGTGGTCGATGACCGCCACACCCGCGCCGGGACCCTCGAACGCGGCGAACGTGAAATGCCCGTTCGTTGATGTCCATTGATGGCCCGCGATCGTTGTCGTGTTGCCGGGAGGCCCGATCTTGACGATCTCGTAGTCGAGCGTCTGCGTGTCGACGACCGCAACCTGCGCCGGAGTGCCACGGAGCCCGACTGTCAGCAGCTTGTCGTTTGGCGAGAGCTGCAGCGTGTCGGGCGTCGGACCGAGCGCGAAGCTCGCCGATACGAGCCGCCGCTCGAGATCGACGATCCGGATCGCACTGCCGGTGCGCGCCGAGACGTACGCGGTCTTCCCGTCGCGCGTGATCGCGAGCTCGTGCGCGTTGGGCACAACCAGCCGCCAGAGCAGCTCACCCGTTCGCGGATCGAGGGCGATCAGCTCGCTGGTTGCGTCGCTCGCGACATAGAGCGTCTTCCCGTCGGGCGAGAAGACACCCGCGTGCGCCCGTCCGTTGGTCGTATCGGGGTTGGTGTCCCACGGGCCGAGCAGCGTGTCGGTGCGCGTATCCACGACACCCACCATGTCGGTCCCGTAAAGCCCGAAGGAGACGAGGCTGCCGCCGCGGCTCGCGTGCACGTGGTGCGGACGATCGGTGATCCCCGTCGCGAAGAACCGCTTCAGCACTTCGCCAGACTCGGGATCGACGACCGCAAGTGCCGGCGCCGCGCCGAACTCCTCGGAGACGTAGAGCTTGCCCTTTGCGAAAGCGAGATCGCCGGGCTGCGAGTTGGGCGCCATGGGCCAGGTGTGCACGACCTGCCCGGTGGCCGCATCGAAGCCTCGAATCGTGTTTGCACCGCGATTCGCAACCCAGATCGTCCCGTTGAGCTCCCGGCGGTCGGAGCTGCCGGCCAGCGCCATCGCGGCGACGGCGGCGATTCCAGCGATTCCGGCGAGCGCAGTCAGCAACAGCGTGACAGAGCGACGCTTCGTGTTCATTCCTTCCTCCCCTTGGTTACGAGCGGAGTCGGCGGTAGCTCCCGTGCTTGCACGATCCGCGCATACGACACACCGGCGCGCTCGCATGCGAGCCTCACGTCATCGGCGGTCACGCTCTCGAAGCGGCAGATGCAGTACTCCTCGGCCGCGACGAACGTGGAACCGAGATAGCGGATCTCTACGCCACGCGCAGCGAGGGCGAGGGTGGCCGCGGCGAGCCGTGCCGCAGCTTCGTCGACCTGTTCCCTGGTCGCTTCCGGAAGGTACCGCTCGACGATCCATGCGACCATCGCTCGACGGTACGACCGAAACGCCGCCGGGTCACCAGGGGATATCCCCGGACTTGCGCCTACTCTCCCCCGCGCGCCGCGAGCTCGGTACGAGAGCGAACGCCGAGCTTGCGATAGATCCGAGTCAGATTCCACTCGACGGTCTTCGCGCTCACGAACAGCTCCTCGGCCACCTCGCGTGTCGTGCGACCCGCCGCCACGAGGTCGACGATCCGCTGCTCGGTCGCGGAGAGGCCCTCACGGGCCGCGCCGCGGCCGCCGATGCGGCTCAGTTCCTCACGCGCCTTGGAGGCCCAGAGCTCCGCGCCCACCGGCTCGAGCAGAGCAAGCGCAGCGATCAGCGTGCGGCGAGCGTCGGCCTTCCTCCGCAGCCGCCGCTCCACGATGCCCAGCTGAATCAGTCTCTGCCCTTCGACGATCGGCTGCACCGGGCGTGCGTCAAGGCTCCGCTCGAAACATGTGGCGGCGAGCTCCAGCTCGCCCGCTCCGGCCGCGATCAGGCCGCGGCAGTAGTCGGCGACGGCGTGGTCGCGGGGACGGTCGAACCGCTCCGCGTACTCCACGACCGGCTCGAGCAGCGTCCGCGCGTCATCCAGGCGTGACAGGGCCGAGAACACCTCGATCCCGTGCACCATCGCCTTGGTCGGTATCCACGAGCCCAGCTCCGCGTGTTTTTCGTTGCACCGGCTCAGATGTGTGCACGCCTCCTCGTAGCGTCCCGCGGCCAGCTCGATCGCCCCGAGTAGGGCATTCGGGTCGCGGCTCGCTCTGCCGGTTCGCTGCGTCAACTCGAGCGCCCGGGCGGCAAGCGCCCTGGCTTCGTCGGTGTTCCCGCGCGCCAGCATCACGTGTCCGAGCTGCACGAGGCCGGGCGCCTGCGCGAGCTCGCGCCCGGCCTGCACGGCTACCTCGTACGACTCCCGCGCCAGCGCCTCTGCCCGATCGAGGTTGCCCGTCCCCAACTCGAGCCGGCTGAGCTCCGAGAGCGGACGGCTGAGCGACGAGTCCCCCGCGTCTCGCGCACGCTCGCAGAGATCCACGAGCACAGACCTGGCCCCGTCGACGTCGCCGGCCTCCAGCAGCGTTTGTGCGTATACGCCGCTCGGGCTCGCGTCGAACGCTAGCGTTCCGCCGCGCCGCTCGAGCTCTACGGCCTCCTCCAGCACTCCCGGTGTCCGGTTACGGCCGCGATGATGCTCGCATCGCGCCAGCATGCCGAGGCATTGCGCGCGCAGGGCCTCGTCTTCTCGACCGGCACATGCGACCGCCTCGCGCGCATACGCGACAGCCGCATCGAGCTTTGGCGACGTCCTCGGCTCCCAGCTCGATGCGGGCGAGCGCACCCAGCGCCGCAGCCCGCTGCGCTCCGTCCGCCGCATCCGCAATCGCCGACTCGAGCAACTCACGCGCCCTCGCCGAATCTCCCGCCGCGAAGTAATGACCCGCAGCCTCGAGCCGCCGGGCGTGAACCAGTTCCCGGTCGCTCGGCGGCGTCAACGCCAGCGCCTGTTCGGCGAGCGCTGCGGCCGCCGCAGAAGCGCCACGCGATCGAGCCGACTGCGACGCCCGGTCGAGCTCCGACGCGATCCGGCGATCAGCCACGACGACCGAGCGCGCCAGGTGATGTACGCGCTCCTCACCTTCAGGGACAACCGCCGCCAGGCGTTTGTGAAGTTCGCGACGTCTGACCGGCGAGACGCTCTCGTAGTGGATCGACGCGATGAGTGGGTGCGCGAAACGGATCCGATCGCCCTCGTAGTGAATCGCTCCTGCCTCCGCAGCCTCGTCCAACGCGTCAGCCGCGGACGCTCCTTCGGCGGCACATACGAGCGTTACCGTCGGGCGGGCAAGAGCCGCCGCCGCGGCCAGAGCGCTGCTCGCCGCGGCCGAGAGCCGACCGAGCCGGCGGAGAAAGAGGTCCCTCAGCTCGGTTGGAACAGGAATGGGATCGCCCGGGCTGAGCGTCGCTCCACGCTCGATCACCGCGCGTGCGAGCTCCAGTGCAAAGAGTGGATTCCCGCCGGCGACTTCGTGCACCCGCACGACGGTTGGTCGGGGGAGTGCGGTCTCGAGTCGCGACTCGATCAGGGTGAAGATCGATGCGACCGTCAGCGGTCCAAGCGTGTGCCTGTTGATTCGGTCGCCGGCTACGTCGTCGAGACCACGACGCGACGCCGCTTCAGCCTCACCTTCCCGGAGTGTCGCGACAAAGACAACCCGCTCTTCGCGCAGACGCCGGAGCGCGAACGCGAGTGCGCGCGCCGACGCCATGTCCAGCCACTGAAGGTCGTCGACGGCGACGGCGACAACCGAATCGCGCGACAGCGCGGCGAAGAGCCCGAGGAGCGCCGCCGCAACGGCCCGCTCGTCGGGAGCCGACCGACCCGGTTCCTCGAGCAGAAGCGCAACTCGCAGTGCCCTCCGTTGAGGCGGTGGGAGAGCATCGATCGTCTTTCTGACCGACGCGAGCATGTCGCTGACACCCGCGTAGGCGAGCTCCACTTCACCGCCGCTCGGGAGCGCCTCGAGCACAGTGATCCCGCGCCCCCGAGCGCGCCGCAACGCTTCGGCGAGAACCAGGGACTTGCCGATGCCCGCCGCACCTTCGAGGACGACGGCTCGCGGCCCGCCGGACGCCGCATCGAACAGCGACTCGATGAGGTCGAGCTCAACCTGCCGGCCGATGATCGGCCCCTTCATCCACAGGTCATACCACTTGAACCGGGCTCTGGCGCCTGCAACGCTGCCGGCAAGGAGGTCACGATGAGGCACGCGCGAGTCAGGAGGGTGACGCTCGCACTAGCCCTGCTTGCGACCGTCGGCGGTATCGCCGCCTCGCCGGTCGGAGCCGTCCAATCGGACACGCGCCCTCCGACGTCGAGAGAGCGAGCGATCCTCATTCAGATCGTCCGCTCCTACGTCGAGTCGACGTGCTGCGACGGGATCAAGCGGATCAAGATCGACTACGTCATCGTGTCCACCGCTGACCCGCGCTGGGCGGAGGTCGGCCTCCAGGCCTGGGACAAACAGCTGACGTACCTCGGGGGAGACGCCGCAGTCCTCCACAGGGGCGGACGAACCGGAAAGTGGTCCTTGCGTTACTTCGGCGCTGCCGGTGTCGTCTGCGACGCTCCGCCGAGAGTTCGTCGCGACCTCCAGCTCACCTGCCCGTAGCCGAGGTGCGCCCCGCAGCCGCGAGGATCTCCTCGACCGCGGGTGCGCCGAGGAGCCGTGCTGCCCGCTCTGGCAGCAACGTCCGTGCGAACGATTCGACGAGGTTCGCCGCTTCGACGAACGCCGACTCCGCGTCCTCGTCGCCGCCGAGCGCGTACGCGACCTCCGCGAGCGCCGAACGCGCCTGCCACCGCCCCGGCGGGTCGCGCGCGCCGCCCATTCCGCCGCGGACTCGGGGCTCTCCGCATGGCGGGCGATCTCGGCGCGCGCGTACGTGAGTCGTCCCGCGATCAGCCAGGTCGTCCAACCGGTGGCCTGTTCCACGCCCTTCCACCGCACCGGCCACGCCGCCTGCGCGCTGCGCCTGCGCGCCTCGTCGAGGTCGTGCAGCTCGCGGTATACGAGCGCTGAGTAGTTGAGCAGCACCCGCGGGTTCTGGCCGAGCTCGCGGGCGACCTCGAAGGGCTCGTCCCAGATAGCGATCGCTTGCTCGTGGCTCCCGAGACCAGCCAGACCAAGCGCCTCGAGCCCACCGCCGCGGAGAAGCGACTCCGCGCTCTGCACGTCGCGAGCGAGTGCGCGCGTCCGCCGCGAGAGCTCGATCGACCGTTCGTATTCACCGACCCAGTAGGTCGACGCCATCGGCGAAGTCTCCCGCTCGGCCGCGTCGGTGCCAAGTGGACCCTTCGTGCGATCATCGGCACACGCGCCCATGGAAAGCGTCCGAATCGACAAATGGGTCTGGGCAGCGCGCTTCTTCAAGACGCGCAGTGCGGCAACGGAGGCCGTGCTCGGCGGTCACGTTCACGTCAACGGCGTGCGTGTGAAGCCGTCGAAGGAGGTGCGTGCGGCCGATACGGTCGAGGTGACGATCGGCCCCGTAAAGCGGATGGTCGAGGTGACCGGAATCAGCGACAAGCGAGGGCCTGCAAGCGTCGCAGCGACCCTCTACGCCGAGACGCCGGAGTCGATCAACGCCCGTGAGAAGTCTGCGCTCGAGCGTCGGGCCGCAAGACCGCCCGGCGCCGATCTCGGCGCCCGGCCGACGAAGCTGGACCGCCGGCGGCTCGACGCACTGCGCCGTGCGCAGCGAAACCGCCGACGCGCCTAGCTCACGACCTCCAAAACGCGCGATCCATCGGCATCGACCACGGCCCCGTCGTGCAGCCGGACGATCCGGGGAGCGGCGGCGGCGACGTACGGGTCGTGTGTGATGACGACGATCGTCTGATTCTGCTCCCGGTTGAGCTGGTGGAGGACGGCGATGATCTCGTCACCGGTAGTCGAGTCGAGGTTGCCGGTGGGCTCGTCGGCGAGCAGGACGTCCGGCGCGTTCGCGAGCGCTCGTCCGATCGCGACGCGCTGCTGCTCGCCACCTGAAAGCTCGCTCGGGAGATGATGTCCCCGGCTGGCCAGTCCGACCGATCCGAGGAGCTCCGTCACGCGCGCGCGGCGCAGCGACGCGGTGAGACCGCTCGGAGCGAGCGCGAGCTCGATGTTCTGCGCGGCGGAGAGCGT
>WNGA01032735.1_pt1 | contig 15800 bp, 17 predicted proteins | sample 5400061 | NCBI WGS metagenome assembly WNGA01 (sample SAMN13153366, study PRJNA577476) | soil metagenome | isolation source: 100 cm soil or saprolite under grassland replicate 2 | place: USA:California | collected 2016-06-15
AGGTCGTCCCGCGGTCCGAGCTTCCAGCAGACGAGCAGGATGCCGGCCTCGCCACAGAGCAGCGACGCGTGCGGCGTCGACGGTAGCTCGATCTCCGCCATTAAGCCGGGCTCCGCCCGCCAGAGCTCGAGCGACCGCGCCGCGGCTGCCGGCAGGTCAAGGCGCGACTCTGCGTGACCCCGGCGCTGCAGCGCGTCGAGCGCCCAGACCATGCCCGCGGCGCCCGCGTAGACGTTGGTCAGCGGCTCCGGCGTCTTCCAGGCGTCCCACTCGTTCGCGGGCCAGAGACCGGCGGGATCGTAGGCCCCATCTGCGTCCGCGACGATCGCGCGGATCGCCGCGCGCACGCGTTCCTCGTCCCAGGGCTCGTGGGTCAGCGGCTCGAACGCCTCGGGCGCGTAGAGCACGAGCTAGGCCACGGCGGAGGCGGGCTCCTCGCGCGGGAGCCGCCGCGAGACGATCTGCGACACGCCGTCGCCGCCCATCGTCACGCCGTAGAGCACGTCCGCCGCCTCCATCGTCTTCTTCTGGTGCGTGACGACGATGAACTGCGCGCGCTCCGAGTAGCGGCGCAGAAGCTCGACGAAGCGGCCGATGTTCGTGTCGTCCAGCGCGGCTTCCACCTCGTCGAGCAGGTAGAACGGGCACGGGCGCGCGAGGAAGAGGGCGAACAGGAACGAGATCGCGCCGAGCGCCTTCTCGCCGCCGGAGAGGAGCGACAGGCGGGTCACGCGCTTTCCCGCCGGGCGGAGCTCGACCTCGACGCCGGCCTCTCCACCGTCCTCGTCGGGCTCTGGTAGGCGCAGTTTTCCGTGACCGCCCGGGAAAAGCGTCGCGGCCACTTCCTCGAAGCGCTCGCTGACGGCGGCGAACGTCTCGTCGAAGCGCTGCTCGACCGTCTCCGCGAGCTCCGCGCGGAGCTGCTCGAGCTCCTTCAGGCTCGCCTCGAGATCGGCACGTTGCGCCATCAGCTCTGTCAGGCGCTCCTTCTCGCGCTCGTGTTCCTCCTTGGCCAGCGGATTCACCTGGCCGAGTGTCTCGCGCCGCCGTTCCGAGCGCTCGATCCTGGCCGCGAGCTCCTCGCGGTCGTCGCCCTCGGCGGGCTCGGCGCCGGCCTCGTCCAGGCGGCGCCTGGCTTCGTTCCGCTCGGCCTCGAGCCTCGCACGCTCGACCTCCACAGCCGAGGAGCGCTCCGCCGACTCGGACGCTGCGCGCCTGGCCTCCGCTTCCTCCCCGCCCAGCCGCCGGAGCTCGGCGGCGAGCTGACCGGCCCGAGCCGCCCCGGCGTCCACCCGCGCTTGAAGGGGGGCTTCGAAACGTGCTGCGGCGGACCCGGCTCCGTCCAACAGCGCCGCCAGGCGCTCCGCGAACGGGGCCAGCGGCTCGGTCGGCGCCGGAACGGAATCCGAGGCGACGTCGTCGGCTTGCCGCTCGAGCTCCTGCGCCTCGCGCGCGAGCGACCGCCGGCGCGCGTCGAGCTGGAGCAGCACCGCCTCGGCGGTCTCGCCCGCGAACCAGAGCTCGCCCCGGTCCGCGTCGTAGCAATGGCCCTCCCGCGTGACGAGGACGCCGCTCTCGGCGCGGGCCAGGTCGCTCGGCTCCGCGAGCCAGACGTCGGCGAGCAGCTCGGCCACGCGCTCGCCGCCCTGTCGCGAGCGGACGCGGCTGGACAGCGGCTGCGCGCCGAGCAGCGGCGGCCGCGCTCTGCGGCGCTCGCCTGCCCCCGGCGGCACCAGCACGGCGAGGTCGCCGAGGCCGCCCTTGCGAGCGCGCTCGACGAGGCTCAGCGCGTGGGCAGCGTCGGCGGCGACGAGCGCCGCGGCCCGCCCGGCCAGCGCGGCCGCGACCGCACGCTCGTAGCCCGCCTCCACCTCGAGCAGCGAGAGCGCCAGCCGCTCGCCCTCTTCCGCCAGCGCCCGGGCGGCGGGCGGCAGGCCCTCGCGCTCGGCGAGCGAATGCTCCAGCGCGCCCAGGCGCTCGCGCGCAAGCCGTGCCTTCTCGCGCAGGGCCTCACGCCGCGGATCGCGGGCGGGCCGCCGGAAGAGCGGCTCGGCGCGCAGGCGCTCCGCGAGCTCGGTCGCCGCCTCGTGGCGGAGCTCGAGCCGCTCGCACGCGCTTTTCAGCCGGTACAGGGCCGACGTGGCGCCCTCCCCGCGGCCGGCGGCCCCGGCGAGCTCGTCCTCGACGCGGTTGCGCTCCTCGAGCAGCCCCTCCAGCCGTTCCTCCACCCGCTTGCGGGCGAGCGAGGCGGCGGTCCTCCGGTCGTCGACCTCTGCGAGCCGCTCCTCGACCTCCGCGAGATCGAGCTCCACGAGCCGGGCCCGGAGCGCCGCGATCTCCCCGCGCAGCTTCTCCGCGCGCTCCGCCGCGCTCGCCTGCAGCGCCAGCGGCCGTAGGCGGGCCTTGACCTCCGCCTCGAGGTCCCGCGCACGCTCGACCTGCACCTGCACGCGCGCGAGTTTCAGCTCGGCGCGGTGCCGCCGTCGCTTGAACTTGCCCAGTCCGGCCGCGTCCTCGAGCAGCACGCGCCGCTCCTCCGGCTTGCTCGCAAGGATCTCCTCGACCTTCCCCTGGCTGATCACCGAGCCGTGGCTCCCACCGAGACCGACGTCCGCGAGCAGCTCCACGAGGTCGGTGCGACGGACGGTCGCGCGGTTGACGAGGTACTGGCCCTCGCCGCCGCGGTGGAGCCGCCGCGCGATCGAGACCTCCGAGAAGTCGAGCCCCTCGAGCGCCCCGTCCGCGTTGTCGAACAGCAGCTCGACCTCGCAGAAGTCGGCCGGCGGCCGCCCCGGCGAGCCCGCGAAGAGCACGTCGTCCGGCTTCTCGGCCCGCAGCTCGTGCGGGCTCAGGCTGCCCGACGCCCAGAGCAGCGCGTCGGAGACGTTGGACTTGCCGGAGCCGTTCGGCCCGACGACCACGGCCACGCCGGGCTCGAGCCGCACCTCCACCGGGTCCGGGAACGACTTGAAGCCGCGAATGCGGATCGCACGCAGGTGCACGCGCGCCGGAGCCTAGCGGCGAGCGCGGATGGCGCCGCTATTCGGCCTGGGCCATCCCCACGATCTGCTCGCGCGACATCGTCCCGACCATGTCGGGATGCTTCTCCTGGACGTGCTGCTCGACGTTGGCGACGAGCTCATCCTCGCTCTCGCCGCGCACGGTCTCGCCACATGGGCAGTCGACCTTCATGGCCACGCTGTCCTCCTTTCGTGGGCTCGCAGGCGCGATCCTACTCAGCGCCGCTGGAAGTCGGGGATGCAGAAGACATTCGAGCAGTGCACGGCTTGCAGGCCGCTCTAGTACCTGAAGAAGCCGATCAGCCGGAGCCCGTCGATGCCGATCGCGACCGCCGTTCCCGAGAGCCGCGAACGTAGCGTGCGGCACAAGCGGTTTTCAGCTAGAGATCCAGCTTGGCCAGCGCCTCCCGCGCGGCCTCTTGCTCGGCTGCCTTCTTCGACGGCCCTTTCCCTACGCCCGCCTGCTCACCGTCGATCACCGCGGCGCAGGCGAACGTGCGGTCGTGCGGCGGGCCTTCGACCTCGAGAACGGAGTACGTCACCGTGCCGCCCCGGCGAGCAACCGCCTCCTGGAGCTCCGTCTTGTGGTCGACGTGGGTCGTCAGCGCGTACTCGATCCGGCCGTTGAAAGCCGCCACGACCGCCTGCTCGATCGCCTCGAAGCCGTGCACGAGGTAGACCGCGGCCAGAGACGCCTCGAGCAGCGCCGCGAGCACGTTGCGGTTGCGAGACAGCTTCGCGAGCTCCTCCTTCGGCACGAGGCCCACCCCGCGGTCGGAGAGGAGCTCCCCGAGCCCAAGCTCCCGCGCGACGACGGCGCAGCTCGCGCGCGAGACGACGTGCGAGCGGATCTTCGCCAGCCGCCCTTCGGAAAAGTCTGGATAGCGGTCGTAGAGCGAACGCGCGACGGCGAGCTCGAGGACGCTGTCGCCGAGGAACTCGAGCCGCTCGTAGGAGGACGCCCGGTCCGGCGCCCAGGAGCTGTGGGTGAAGACGTTGTCCAGCCGCTCCTCGGACAGCTTGCGGATCAGCTCCGCGAGCTCCTCGGGGCGGCCGATGCGGACGCGGTTACTGGTGCGTGGTGACGTAGTCGACGGCTTGCCCGACGGTCTGGATCTTCTGCGCGTCTTCGTCCGAGATCTTGATCCCGAACTGGTCCTCCAGCTCCATGATCAGCTCCACCAGGTCGAGAGAGTCGGCGTCGAGGTCCTCCTGGAAAGACGCTTCCTCGGTGACTTCGTTCTCGTCCACCCCGAGCTGTTCCGTCAGGACTTCCTTGACCCGCTCGAACACTTCCTCTCGCGTTGCCGCCATGTCACCTCACTTGCCGGGGCTGTCAGAGCGCGCCGATGCTAACACTCTTTCCGGCAGGCGCTGAGCGAGCCTGCCGACCACGTCGTGCTCGACTCCGCGGGCCGCCAGCCGGATCGCGTTCGCGATCGCCCGGCGCGAGGAATTGCCGTGCGCGATCACCGCGAGGCCCCGCAGCCCGAGCAGGTATGCGCCTCCGTAGGTCTCGGGGTCGAGCCGTTCCCGCAGCCCGCGCGCCGCCGGGCGAACGAGCAGGCCGCCGACGCGTCCGCGGCGCGAGGCCGTGATCTGCTCGCGCAGGGCATCGAGGACGGTCCTGATCGTCCCCTCCATCAGCTTCAGGGCGACGTTCCCGGTGAACCCGTCGGTGACCACGACGTCGGCAGAGCCGATCAGCAGGTCACGGCTCTCGGTGTTGCCGCCGAAGCGCAGACCGTCGGCGCCGGCCAGCAGCGCGTGCGCCTCGAGCGTGAGCTGGTTGCCCTTCTCCGCTTCCTCGCCGATCGAGAGCAGCCGCACCTCCGGATCGGCGATCCCGAGCACCTCCCGCGCGAAGATCGAGCCCATGTGCGCGAACTGGAGCAGGTGCTCCGGGCGCGCATCGGCATTGGCGCCGGCGTCGATCAGCACAGACGGGCCGTGCTTCGCCGGAATGACGACCGCGATCGCGGGGCGGGCGACGCCTGGAAGCCGGCGCAGCTCGAGGAAGCTGGCGGCCAGCATCGCCCCGGTGTTCCCGGCGGAGACGACCGCGTGGGCCTGCTTCTCGCCGACCGCGCGGCAGGCGGCCACGAGCGAGCTGTTCGGCTTCGCGCGAACGGCCTCGGCGGGCTTCGCCTCCATCCCGATGTGATCCGGTGCCTCGACGAGCTCGAGCCCCTGCGCGTCGAGCTCTGCCGGTCCGAAGAGAACAGGCCGGATCGTCTCGGAGGCCGCCTCGAGCGCGCCCGCGACGACTTCGTCCGGTGCGCGGTCGCCCCCAAGCGCGTCGACCGCGATGCGGATCACGTGGCTACGGGGTCGGAGTTCGCAGAGGCTCGATCTCGCGGCCGCCGTACGTCTTGCACGTCGGGCACATCCGGTGCGGCCGCTTCGGCGAGCCGCACTGCGGGCAGAGGTTCAGGCGCGGCGCGGAGATGCGATGCGTCGCGCGCCGCTTGTCCCGGCGCGACTTGGACTGTTTCTTCTTCGGTACTGCCACGGCGGCCGAGTATAGCCATGGGTCAAAGGTTTACCTCTCGCGTCGCCCCAAACCGAAGAAGAAACAGTCCAAGTCGTTCGTGGGCTCGTCCAGCACGAGGCAGTTGACCCCTCGCGCCGAGAGAAGGGCGAGCTGGGCGCGAGTTCGCTCGCCCGGCGAGAGCGTCCGCGCAGGGCGCATGACGTCGTCGGCGCCGAGGCCGAACTTGGCCAGCAGCGTCCGCGCCGCCTCCTGCCGGCCGCCGAACGCCTCGACCAGCGGTTCGTCGACGGTGAAGCGGGCGCGAGCCTGCTCGAGCTCCCCGAAGACGACGCGCCGGCCGGCCACACGGTTCCCTTCCGCGAGCGGCAAGGTCCCGGTGAAGGCCCCGAGCAGCGTCGACTTGCCGCTCCCGTTCCGGCCGGTGACGGCAAGGCGATCGCCGCGGTGGAGCTCGAGGTCGACCGGGCCGAGGCGGAACTCGCCGCGCTCCACGACCGCCCGCTCGAGACGTACGACGAGGTCACCGCTGCGGGCGGCCGGCTCCAGCTCGAGGTGGAGCTCCCATGGCTCGAACGGCTTCTCCACGGTGTCGAGCCGGTCGAGCATCCGCTCCGCTTGCCGGACCTTCGACTTGAGCGCCTGCGTTCCCCGGCGCCCCGCCCCGGGCCCGTGTGCCCGAGCCTGTCCGCGACGCGCGCGCAGCAGCGCCTGGACCTCCTGCCGCCGCTCGTCGCCCTCCGCGAACCGCCGGTACTCCGCGGAGCGCGCTCGCTCCCTGGCCGCCTCGTACTCGCTCCACCCGCCGGCCCATTCGCGCAGCCGCCCGGTCCACTCGTCGAGCTCGACGATCCGGTCGACCATGCGGTCGAGGAAGGCACGGTCGTGCGAGACGACCACGACGCTCCCCCGCACGCCCTGGACGAAACGTTCCAGCCGCTCCAGCCCGTCGAAGTCGAGGTCGTTCGTCGGCTCGTCGAGGCAGTAGACGTCGTAGCGCGCGAGCAGGAGCGCCGCGAGGCGGGCTCGCGCGGCCTCGCCGCCCGAGGAGACGTCCAGCCGGCGCTCCGGATCCAGGCCGAGCTCGGCAGCGACCGATGCGAGCCGCGTCTCCGACGCGTCGCTGCGCCGTGCCAGGTACATGTGGACGCTTTCGCCGGGGCGCGCGTCGAGCTCCTGCGGCAGGTAGCCGACCTCGAGGCCGGGGCTGCGCCTGATCCGTCCGCGCTCCGGCTCCTCCAGGCCCGCGAGCAGCCGCAGCAGCGTCGTCTTCCCCACCCCGTTCGGGCCGACGACGCCGACCCGGCTGCCCGCGCCGACGGTCAGCGAGACGCCGGAAAGGACCTCGCTGACGCCGTGGGCGACCGTTACATCGGCGAGCGTGATCGAGTGTGGCTGCAAGGGACCTCCTGACGAATGGGAAGAGCGCCCGAAGAGCGCGCGAGGGATCGTTTTCGTCAGCTAGGCCCGCATACGACGGCGCGAGGCGCCGAACGCACTGTAGCCGTTACCAAGGCTTAACCCAAGGTTTGGGCAGGTTGCCTGCCCCGAACCCGCCTAGGGCAACCCTGTTACTAGGTTCGTCAAGCCCTCCTAACTAAAGGCGGTCTTTAAGCTCCGCGAGGGGTGCCCAGCGCGAGTCGGGCTCCGGCTCGCCGTGGTCGTGCGGCTCGCGGCTCAGGTTCTTCCCGCAGACCGGGCACAGGCCGGCGCAATCGGGACGGCAGAGGATCTTGTCCGGCAGCTCGACCGCGAGGGCGTCACGCGCCCAAGCGGAGAGGTCGAGCCGGTCGTCCTCGAGATACTCCGTGCGCAGCTCGTCGTCTCCCTCGGGCGCCGTCGCCTGGTACTCACGGGCCGAGATCGGCAGGTCGAGCACGGCGTCCTCGAGGCAGCGGAAGCACGGCCCGTGCAGCCGGACGTGGAACTCGAGCTCGAAGACGGTGCCGGTCGAGGCGCGCGTGATCGCCAGCCCCGCCGGGACCGTCTCCGGTACCGGCTGGTAGCGCTGCCCGCCGAGCTCGAGCGGCTCGAGCCGGATCTCCCGCTCATCTTGGAACTGCTCTCCGGAGCGGAGCTTGAGCGTACGCAGGTTGAACGTGGTCATGCCGGCCACGGTAGCAACGCGCACGTCTGCAAAAAAATCGCGGAGGTCCGCCATCATCTGAGTCGATGAGGCCGCGGGCCGAACCGAAGCGGGCCGATCTGCTCAATCGCGCTCCTTGGCTCGATCGCCCGGAGGTTCATGTGGTCGTCGACGACATGGAGGGAAGCCGCTTCGAGCCAGACCCGGACGTCAGCTATTGGTTCGAGCGAGTGAACGTCGCGAACGTGGATTTTTCTCGCGGGCGTTTCGGTTGGTACCGGCACGGCGAGTTCGGAGGCTCATTCTGGGCGGCAGGATCCGAATTCGTCGACTGCGACTTCACGAAGGTTCGATTCGATAACGGCGCATTTGGCCAGTGGCAGCAGTCCTTCTACCGCCGCTGTCCCTTCGACGGCGCCGAGATCTGGTCGCGCCAACGCCGGAGTTCGATCTCCCTTGGAAACGCACGTTTCGAGCGATGCAGCTTCGACGGCGCGAAAGTGCGCATGTGGCGCGCTGACCAAGCCGAGTTCATCGGCTGTTCCTTCGCCACACTGGTCGATCGTTGCCAGTTCTACGGGCGTCCGGCCGCCGAGCCCACGCCGCCTCGACGGCGCAACGAATTCCGCGACAACGACTTCAGCGGCGGCGAGTTGCTCGACACCGTCTTCAGAAGCGGGATCGACATCGATGCTCAACGCTGGCCGAGCGAGGGTTACGTTCGGCTCGACAACCCTCGCTCACGGATCGAGCACGCGCGGGCGCATCTCGCTGACGTTCCGATCGATTTTCGACGCGTCATCGAGATCGAGCTCCAGCTGCTCGAATTCGAGGCCACAAGCCAGGACGTCCTGCTTTGGCGTCGCGACGTGCCGGGGTCGAATCTGCCGAGGGAGGGCGCCGAACTCCTGTGGCGGCTCCTGGGCGTCAGCGGCGCGTGATCAGCTCGTCGAGCGGCTTGCGGTTCGCCCCGGCGCTCCACTCCTCCGGGCGCTTCGACTCCGGATCGAGAGGGCGCTTCGGGTAGCCGAAGCTCGGGATGTTGACCGGGAGCCAGCCTTCTTCGAGGCCGAGCTCACTGGCGGCGGCTTCGGCGTCCGGCATCCCGTTCGGGCACGAGACGACGCCCTCGTTCCAGGCGACGAGCATCATGTTCTGCATCGCCCGGCCCACGTCGAGGGCGAACTTCCCGCCCTCGGTCGCGATCGCGACCGCGAAGGCGCACGTGCGCACGTTCCCGGCGGCGTAGACGAGCTCGGCCACGCGCTCCTTCGCTTCCTCGCTCGCGATCACCGCGAACGTCCACGGCTGCTTGTTCTGCGAGCTGCCGCTCACGCGTCCCCCGTCGAGGATCCGGCGCTGAACGTCCTCCGGGACGGGGCGGTCGGCGTAGCTGCGCCAATCGCGCTTGCTCGCGACGGCCAGGTACGTGTCCACGGCTAAGGCGTCGCTCGCGACGCCGTCGTCAGGACGCGCAGGCTTTGCCTGGGCGTCCGTCTGAAATGACCGGTCGACACGATTGCCGTGTGCTCCGACGCCCCTAGTAAGGCTGGTCGTCGTTGGAGCTCTCGATGCCGGCCGCGACGCCGGCGACGACAGTCTCCTGCGACCGCTCGTGCAACCGCTCTCGACCCCGCTTGACCGCGGTCAGGAACTTGTCCAGGTTGACCTCGAGCGTCGAGAGAATCGAGTCGGCCCAGTCCTCCATCTCGAGCCGCGTCTCGCGCGCCTGACGGCGGGCGTCCTCGACGATCTCCGCGGCCTGGCGCTCGGCGAGCTTGACGATCTCGGTCTGCGACGCCTCGCGGACGGCCTGCTCACGCGCCTCGCCGAGGATCCGGTCGCACTCGCGCTTGGCCTCGGCCAGCATCTCCTGGCGTTCCTTGACGATCCAGCGGGCTTGCTTGATCTCCTCTGGGATCGTCGCCCGCATCTGGTCGAGGATGTCGTAGATCTCCTCGCGGTCGATGCGCACTTGGTCGGTCAGCGGGACGGCCTTCGCGTTGTGGACGAGGTCGTCGAGCTTGTCGATCAGAACCAATACATCCATGGGGTTTCGGAGTTTACAGAGGGGACCCGACTGCTTAGCGCTTTCGCCAGAATCGCCAGCCGCGCGGCTCCGGCTCGGGCTCGGGCTCGGGCTCGGGCTGAGCCTTCCGCGGCGGCTCTGGGCGCGGAGCGTCGGTCCCGGAGATCCAGCGGCGCCCGCTCGCCTTCAACTCGTCCAGGAGCCGCTGCGCCTCGCCCTGGGGCAGCAAGACCTCGTCGGCGTCCGCCAGACGCGACTCGAGCCGGTCTGCGGCTTCGCTCACGGCACCGCGGGCGCGGAGCTTCTGCAGGACCTCATGGGCCTGGCGTCTTCCGAGCCTGACGTCACGGCCCGCGCCGAGAAGCTCTTCTACGCTCATTCCTGAGGATTTTCGGGCGTGCCGGGACGCCCGTCCGGGAAGAGTTCCTTGAACCTGCGTGCGACGGCCTCGGGCACGAGCTCTTCCACCTTTCCGCCGAAGCTCGCGATCTCCTTCACCCCGCTCGACGAGACGAAGCTGACCTGCGGGCTCGCCATCACGTACACCGTCTCGACGTCCGGGGCGAGCGTCCGGTTGAGCTGGTTCATCTGGAACTCCCACTCGAAGTCCGAGATCACGCGCAGGCCCTTCACGATCACCTTCGCGTCCCACTTGCGCGCAAAGTCGACGACGAGCTCCGAGAAGACGTCGACCTCGACGTTGTCCAGCTGTGCGAGCGAATCGCGCAGGAAGCCGACGCGCTCCTCGAGCGAGAACATCGGTTGCTTGTGCTGCGGCGTGCCGACGACTCCCACGACGACGCGGTCGAAGATCCCGGCGGCCCGCACGATCACGTCGATGTGGCCGTTCGTGACCGGGTCGTACGTGCCGGGGTAGATCGCGGTGATCACTGGCCTTCGAAGAGGGTGAGGCGCGCCGAGCCGTAGCGGCGGCTCGTGCGCTTCGGCAGCGGCAGTTCGGGCTCCTCGGCGGCGGCGGTCTCGACGAGCAGCAGGCCGTCGGTCGCGAGGACTTCAGGCAGGAGCTGAATCAGCGCGTTTTGCAGGGAAGAAAACCTCCTGTACGGAGGGTCGACGAGGACGAGATCGTAGCGGGTGCCCGCTCGGGCATCGGCGCGCAGGGCCGTGAGAGCGTCCTGGCAGAGGACGGTTGCATGGTCGAGCTGCAGCTTGTCCAGGTTGCGGCCAATCGTTCGGCAGGCCTCCCGGTCGGACTCGACGAAGGTCGCATGGGCGGCGCCGCGCGAGAGCGCCTCGAGGCCCATCGCGCCCGAGCCGGCGAAGAGGTCGACTCCTCGCCGTCGAGACAGCGCAAAGCCCACTCCGCCTCCTGGCCTACCGTCCACCAGCCCTCGACCTTGGCTCCGTCGTCACGTAGCCGCTCGAGATGAGGCCGCGATTCCTGCAGGTCGAGCGCACCCGCTGCGAAGGCGCACCAGAAGCGCACGTCTGGCTCGGGGTCTCGGAGCCCCGCCACGATCGGCATGCGGACCTCGGCGAGTACCGGTTCGTGCTGCAAGAGGTGTCCGAGCGCCTCGGCCGCGTGGGCTCGCACCACGGTGCACTCGTCGACGTCGTCGAGTCGCTCGGCAAGCGTCCCGGCGACGTCGCTGGCCCCGCTGAAGCCGAGTACGTATGCCGCCGCCGCTCTCCCCTCCTCGTGCTTTCCGCTCTCGAGCAACCGCTCGACGCCGCGCAGGGCTCGCGGGTCGTCGAGCTGAACGAGCGCGGCTGCGGCTCGCCAGCGCTTAGCTTCGTCGCGAACGGATAGCGCCCGGACGAGCCGCCGGCGCCGGAGGTCGTTCATGCGGCCACGCCCTCACCGGAGAAGAGGTGGTCGACTTCGTCGGCAAGAGGCCCTTCGTAACCGACCAGCTGCTCGGCTGCCGCTCGCGCGCGCTCGAGGAGCGGGCGGTCGCGGCGCCAGTGGACGAAGCGCAGGTCAGAGAGGCCCGCCTGTCGCGTTCCGAGCAGCTGGCCTTCTCCGCGCAGCTCGAGGTCCTTCTCGGCCAGCTCGAAGCCGTCGCTCGAGTCGACCAGCGCCTGGAGCCGCTCCTTCGCGTTGTCCGTCAGCTCCTCGTGCGCGCGGGAGATCAGCAGGCAGTACGACTGCTCGGCGCCTCGTCCGACGCGGCCGCGCAGCTGGTGCAGCTGCGCCAGGCCGAAGCGGTCGGCCTCCTGGACGATCATGATCGTCGCGTTCGGCACGTCCACGCCGACTTCGATCACCGTCGTCGCGACGAGGACGTCGAGCTCGCGCGCCTTGAATCGCGCCATCAGCTCGCGCCGCTCCGCCGGCCGCAGGCGGCCGTGCAGCAGCCCGACGCGGTACTCGCGCAGCTCCGCGCGCCGCAGCCGCTCCGCCTCGGCCTCGGCGGCCCTCGCCTGCGACGTTTCGGACTCCTCGATCAGCGGGCACACGACGTACGCCTGGCGACCTTCGTCGAGGTGCCTGCGGAGCCGCTTGTACGCCTCCGACGAACGCTCGGCCGTGACCCAGGAGGTGATGACCGGCTTGCGCGAGGCCGGTGGCTTCGCGATCTCCGTCACAGACAGGTCGCCGTAAAGGGTCAGCGCCAGCGTGCGCGGGATCGGCGTCGCGGTCATGTGCAGCACGTGCGGGGACCGCCCCTCCACCAGCGCCTTGCGCTGCTCGACTCCGAAGCGATGCTGCTCGTCCACCACCGCGACCGCCAGGTCCTCGAGCTCGACACCCTCCTGGATCAGTGCGTGGGTCCCGACGACGATTCGCGCGTCGGCGAACTCGGACTTCACCGATCCGGTCAGGAGAGCGACGGGGACTCCGAGGCCGGCGCAGAGCGGCTCGATCGTCAGGAAGTGCTGCTCGGCGAGCGTCTCGGTCGGCGCCATCAGCGCGCCGCGGAAGCCGGCCTCGACCGCTCGGAGCAGCGCGTAGAGAGCGACGACGGTCTTGCCCGAACCGACGTCACCCTGCAGGAGCCGCTGCATCGGCGCCTCGCGGGCCAGGTCGGCGTCGATCTCGGCGATCGCCTGTCCCTGGTCGGGCGTCAGCTCGAACGGGAGCAGCTCTTGGTAGCGGCGGACGAGGTCTCCGGGCTCGCCGAGGGCCCGCGCCTTCGCCTCCGCGCGGCCTGCCCGCGCCCGCGCGAGACCGACTTGGAGCACGAGCAGCTCGTCGAACGCCAGCCTGCGGCGGGCGGCTTCGCCCTCTTCGAGCGAGTTCGGACGGTGCAGCGCCAGGAGCGCGTCCGAGCGCAGCGGGAGCGCCTCGCGGGCCTTCAGCGGCGCCGGGAGCGGGTCGGGCAGGTCGCGGGCGTTGGGGAGCGCCCGCTCGACAAGGCCGCGGAGCCGCTTCGGCGTGACCTCCTCGCTCGCCGGATAGACCGGCGCAAAATCGGCGGTCGCCGAGACGCCGTTCAGATCGTAGGAGCGCACCTTGAACCCGTTGCGCTCGAGCTGCCCGCGGAGCCGTACGCGCGTGCCGGGCTGCAGCTTGTCGGCGAGCCACGCCTGGTTGAACCAGACTGCGCCGATCTCGCCGCTGTCGTCGGCGACTCGCGCTTGCACGATGGCGAGATTCCGTCGCGGCCGCCGCACGGATACGCGGCGCACCTCTCCGGCGATCGCACTCTCCTCCCCGGCGAGCAGGTCGGCGATCCGCCGCTCGGGCACTGCGGCCTCGTAGCGGTGCGGCCGGTGCTCGAGCAGGTCGCGGATCGTGTTCAGCCCGAGCTTCGCGAGCTTCTTGCTCAGCGCCGGGCCGACTCCGGGCAGCGAGTCGACCGGAAGCGCTACGCGCTCGGGTCGCGGCGTGCCCGGTAACCGCGGCCACGCCGCGGGCGCCTCGTCTCCGGCGAAGCCTCTCGGCACGCGGCCCAGTCTAGGAACCGCGGCGGCTCATGCCTCCTGGAACCAGAAGAACCCGACGGTTCCCGGCCCGGCGTGCGCCCCGACCACCGGCCCAAGGGTCGTCACGAGCTCGATCTCCGCATGCGGCCGTGTGCGTCGCACCATCTCGGATAGCGCCTTCGCTCGCTCGGGCGCGTCCGCGTGGGCGATTCCGACCCGCAGGCCGGGGTCATCGCGCGTGCCGGCCTCGAACGCGGCGGCGAACTCGAGGAACGCTTTCCGGTTCCCGCGCACTCGCTTGACCGGCACGACCTCGCCGTCCTGGATCGCCAGGATCGGCTTGATGTGGAGCAGCTCGCCCGCCCACCCACGGGCCCGGCCGACTCGGCCGCCGCGCACCAGGTACTCGAACGTGTCGACCGTGAACAGGAGCCCCGCCTCCCGCCGGTAGCGGTCGACCAGCTCGTCCACGTCGTCGTCGGTCGTTCCGTGCTCGAGGCGCCGCTGGATCGCGAGCCCGAGCATCGCGATCGCCGCGGAGGCGCTGCCGGAGTCGATGGTACGAACGCGCTCATCGCCGAGCAGCCGGGCCGCTGTGCGCGCGCTCTCGATCGTCCCGGAGAGCTTGCCCGCGATATGGAGCGAGAGGATCCGCTCGTACCCGGTGAGCTGCTCGTACGTCTCGAGGAAGTCACCGGGGGTCGGCTGCGACGTCGCCGGCGTCTCCCCCGCCTTCCGCAGGCGCTCGTAGAAGTCGTCCGGGGCGAGCTCGACGTAGTCCCGATAGCTCTCGTCGCCGAAGCGGACGTACAGAGGCACGACGCGCCAGTTCGGGAAGCGGGTCGGGGCATCGGGGAAATCGGCCGTCGAGTCGACGACGATTGCGGTGTTCTCCGCGCTCAGCTTCACGCGGCGGCGCGGCGCGCGGCGTCCCGGATGGCCGAGACGATCGCGTCGAGACCCTCGTCCTTCTCCAGGCATCCGACCGCGCCGGCCTCGAGGAGCGCCTCCCGCTCGGGCGCGTTCACGGAGGCGGTGAGGACGACGACGGCCGTCTGCGGACACGCCTCGAGCACCTCGCGGGTCGCCTGGACGCCGTCGAGCCCCGGCAGGCGGTAGTCCATCAGGACGACGTCCGGCTGCACCTCCGCGACGACACGCGCGGCGTCCAGGCCGTCCGACACCGTGGCGGCTACTCGGATCTCGGAGCGAAGGCCGAGCAGGAGCTCGAGCGCCTCCCGGAAGACGTCGTTGTCCTCGACGAGGACGACCCGAATCGGCTCGCTCACGGCCGGACTCTAACCGCGGTTGCGCTCAGTTCAGACGGTTCGACCGGTCGTTTCAGACGGACGCGCGGGCCAAGCCCGCACGTCCTGAGTCTATTCCGCGGAAAGGAGCAGCGGGTAGTGAGGCTGACCGCCGTCGTGGACGTCGATCTCGAGGTCCGGGTGCTGCCGGCCCAGCTCGTCGAGCAGGCCGTCGAGGGCAGGCGCATCCTGTCCTGTTACGAGCGTCAGCACGTCGCGCGGTTGAGCGAGCAGCGCCTGCGCGACGGCGGCGGCAACGTCGACGAAGGCCGGGCCGGCGGCGATCGCGCGCTCACCGGCGAGCCCGAGGAACTCGCCCTTTCGGGCCGAGAGGCCGTCGATCGTCGCATCCCGCGAGGCGACGGTCACCTCGCCGGTGACGACCTCCTCGAGCGCTCGGCTCATCTCGGCGGCGTTCTCCTCGGCCGAGCGCTCCGAGTTGAAGGCGACGAGAGCGGCAAGGCCGGCCTGCAGCGAGCGCGCCGCAACGACTCGGACCGGCCGGCTCGCGAGACGCGCGGCCTGCTCGGCGGCCAGGATCACGTTGGCGTTATTCGGCAGGACCACGACCTCGGCGGCCGTCGTCGCCTCGACCGCCTCGAGCAGCTCCGCGGTGGGCGGGTTCATCGTCTGGCCGCCTTCCACGACACGCGCGGCTCCCAGGCTCTCGAACAAGCGCCGGTTACCCGTGCCGGCCGCGACTGCGACGACCGCAGAGCGGGCTCGCGTGTCCACGTCCGCCTCGAGGCGCTCTTCCCGCTCCTCGGTTTGGCGGTGCATGTCGGCGATCTCGACCGCCTCGATGACGCCCACCGCCGTGCCGAGCGACAGCGCTGCACCGGGGTCGTCGGTGTGGACGTGGGCTTTCAGTGCGTTCCGGTCGCCGACGACGAGCAGTGAGTCTCCGAGCCGCTCGAGCTGCCGTTCGAGGGTTCCGCGGTCGAGCCCGTCGCCGTCGATCACGAAGGTCGTGCAGTAGCGAAAGCGCGAGAGCTCCCGGTGGACCGCTGCGGGCGGAAGCGCGGAGGCGGGAGGT
>WNGA01007028.1_pt1 | contig 15795 bp, 13 predicted proteins | sample 5400061 | NCBI WGS metagenome assembly WNGA01 (sample SAMN13153366, study PRJNA577476) | soil metagenome | isolation source: 100 cm soil or saprolite under grassland replicate 2 | place: USA:California | collected 2016-06-15
AGCGCCTCACGGTTTCCGCCGCTTGCGCGCGCTCCCTGTCGCCGCCCACACCCCTGCAGCCGGCAGTGTCGGGGCCTGCCTTCCCACGTTCTACGCAAGAGCCGCAGACCGGGCTCGCGTCGCCTGCATGCCGGGCACCGCCTGGCCAGTCGGCGGGCTCCCGCCAGGCTCATCCTGAGACCGGACCACCGCCCCAGTTTCGATGCCGTCCAGACAACTTTCGACACGTCAGCAGCGATTCGCTCACGCTCGCCTTCCCGGTCCCCACCTGACACGCGCACGCGCGCCTTTTCCTCGACGCTCACCACCCTCGGTATTCAGCCGAGCGCAGCTCGAGGTGGTTTGGAGCCTCCCCCGCAGGGCGACCCCAGAGGGCCAACCATCCTCCATCTCCTGCGCAGCACCGCATCCAGCAAGGTCACCTACCCCATCCGACCTTCCCTTCCGCGCTCGTGGCGCAACGGCCCCGTGTCATCCTGCCCGCGCTCCTCGCTGCCCGCACACGTCCTGGCCTGGCTGGCCGATCGCCTCGCCCACCTGCACCCAGCGCGGCGGCCCGGACAAGGCGGCACCCCGCCACTGTCGCTGGAGGTCCGCCTGGACGCCGTCGCCGCGGTCATCCTCGACGGGCTGTCGTACCGCCGCGCCGGGCGCATGGTCGGCATCTCCAAGACCGAGGTCGGCGACAGCCTGGACCTGCTGCTTGGCCCGCTGGCCGCTCTGGGGTACTGCCAGCCCGACGGGACCTTCATCACCAGCCTCGACGACCTGCGCCACTGGCTTGGAGAGATGGCCGCCGCCGGCGAGGCCGTCGTGGTGGACGGGCTGGCCACCCGGGTGCAACGCCCCCGAGGGTGGGCCAACCAGAAGGTCCTGTACGACGCCAAGCGCCACGCCCACACCGCCCAGGGCGTGGCACTGTCGACCATCCACGGCGACCTGCTGTGGTGCGACGGTGGCTGGCCGGGCAGCTGCCACGAGCACGAACTCGTGAAGCTGGCAGGGCTGGACCACGTGCTGGACGGCGTGGAGGTGGCAAGCCTGCTGGACCGCGGGTTCCGTGGGCTGGCCAAGACCCGCGAGCACTGGCATGCGCCGGTCGGGGACCGCCGCACCATCGACCGCCTCACCCAGGAGCAGCGGGCCTATAACCGCCGGCAGGCAGGGCTGCGCGCGCTGGTCGAGCAGGCGATCGCCCACCTCGCCAACGCCTGGGCGCTGCGCCGCTGGCGCGGGCTGCTGTACCGCGTCCGGGACGTCTTCCGCGCCGCCGGCGCACTCATCTGCCTCGGCCGCTGGCTGCACCGAGCACCCACATGACCAGAGCATCACGGACACCCTGACTCTCAAGCGGCGTCGTCGGGCGCATGGCAAGATCTAGCGATGCCGACCAGTCGAATCTTCGGCGCCGCCGCCGTGATCGCCCTGGAGGACGGCGAAGGCCCGTTCTTCCAGCCCCGCGAGGACGCTTTTCCACAGGCCACGGTGGAGCATTGGCGCCACGCCGACGCGCGAGACCCGGGCGCGGTGCGGGACGGCGCGTGGCTGCTGCGGTTCCGCTGCTTTGCGGTGCGGCTCGATGACGGTCGGATGATCCTGGTCGACACCGGGATCGGGGCGGCCGAGGCACCCGCCAAGAGCTGGGCACCAGTGCCCGGGCGGCTGCCCGACGAGCTGGCCGCCGCCGGGATCGCACCAGACGAGGTGGACACCGTCGTCCTCACGCACATGCACACCGATCACATCGGCTGGGCAGTGGACAGCGGCGCCGGCACTGCGTATTTCCGGAACGCCCGCTACCTCATGCAGCGGACCGAGATCGAGGCGATCGAGCGGCTGGTTCCAAGGCTGGCGACGTGGCTTCTCAACCCACTGCGGGCCACTGGGCAGCTATCCGCGGTGGACGGCGAGGCAAAGCTCGGCGCCGGGCTGCGGGTGGTGGCCACACCCGGGCACACGCCTGGTCACCAGTCGGCGCTTCTCGAAACCGATGACGGCGCGGTCCTGGTCACCGGGGATCTTCTGGTGCACGCGGTGCAACTGGTCGACCCGCGGCTGCCGTACGCCCACGAGGTGGACCCGGACGCTGCGCGCGCGTCTCGGGTGGCGCTGCTGCGCGACCTGGGCGAGCGCGGGCGCACGATCCTGGCGACGCCGCATCTGAGCGAGCCGTTCGTGCCGTTGCTTCCAGCTCGCTAGCCACGACCGCGGCGGAGAACTACCCACCCGCACGCGCCGGGTTTGGATGTGGCCGTGGTCTCAGCACCGGCACCGAGTACAACAGCCCGGCCCGCGGCCTATCCAGCGGGCTCGTCAGCGATCCACGCGCCGCAGAGTAGACGGATGGACATGGATTTGCGCCGCTCAACTATGGGTCGGCTCGCCGTCCGGGAGGTAGTTTACTGGCCGCACGATAGAAAGCATACAAACCATACGAAGGTGACTAGATAGTAGAGATCACGCAAGCAGTGGCGCCGGAGCGGCCGGCGCTGGGGTCGTCGGCGGCGCCGGCAAGAGCGGTTCCCGGGGACACGCCCGAGCCGTTCGTCGACGTCGAGGATATCGCCGATGTCTTGAGCCGTTCGTCGCAGCCCATTTCCAGCCAGGTACTACCAGGAGGACGACGGTGGAGCGGTTTCAGGGCGCCGCGCTGGTCGCGGCCACGATCACCATGGGGATTATGACGGGCGTCTTCCAGCTCTACGCCTACGCGATCATGCCCGGTCTCGGCAAGACCGACGACCGGACCTTCGTCGGCGCGTTCCAGTCGATCGACAGGTCGATCCTCAACCCCCTGTTCTTGGTCACCTTCTTCGGCGCGCTGGTGTTCACCGGCCTGGCCGTGCTCTTCGTTGTCCGCGGGGACGGGCAATCGGTGCTGCCCTGGGTCGTGGTCGCGCTCGTCCTGTATGCGCTCGTGGTCGTCCTCACCCTCGCGGTCAACGTGCCGCTCAACGACCAGATCAAGGCGGCGGGCGATCCCGACCGCATCGCCAATCTCGCGGCGGTGCGCGAGCGCTTCGACGAGGCGAAATGGGTCCGCTGGAACCTCGTCCGCGCGGTTGCGTGCACAGTCGCGTTCGGCTGCCTTACCTGGGCGCTCGTGCTCCACGGGCGGGTGACGCAGGGCGGCTCCTAGACAGCAGGCGCGCCGGGCCTGCTCCGCCGGCAACCCCCGCGCGGCCAACCCTCCGTCAGCGGTTGCTGGATCTCTCAGGCAAGACGTCCATGTTCAAACCCTAGTTTCAGTCGTATGAGTTGAAGCATGTAAATATCACGATCAGTCAGTGATGTACGACACAGACAGTCCGGCCAGCTCAGGGTAACAATCAGCATTGTTACGGCCCACCGAAGAACGAGGGCGCTTTCGACCTCGAGCTGGAGGGCCAGCGGGGGCTCGGCCCTATGCGTCATGGCAAAAGGCACGCCAACAGTGAGGTGCAGACCGCCGGACCGGCGAAAGCACCTGATCTTCGGGCTGCCTTCGAGACGCCAGCCGAGCAACGCCGGACGGATCCGCCGCCAAGCCGGCGAAACATGATCTGTCGCTGTCTGGCAAGCCGCAATGTCGGTATCCAACTCGGGCTGATCCTGCTGTGCCTCGCGGTCGTCACGGCCTTCGGTGCGGTCCTCACGGGCACCTCATCGGCCACCACACGAGACTCGGCGACGCAGGGAACCGGCTCCTGGTCGACCCAGCGTCTGGCCAGACAGGGACGACGGTGCGGGTGGGAAAAGGCCAGGGCTACCCAGCCGGACCTTCGTTGGACCGCCCCGATCCCGCGACCGCGAACCGCACGGTGATGGTTGGTGGCAGTACCGGCTCGTGTGGCAGGCAGGGCACGCTCACCGTCCACGAGGTCACGACCGCCGATAAGAAGTTTGACGTGTCGGTGGACGTGACGGCCAACCAGGGCAAGGGCGGCGGGTTCCAGGTGGCGTTGCTGGTCCCGAGGGGAGCGTTTCCGTGGACCTACCAGATGACCCTCACGGTGGACTGCAAGGGAGATACCCAGCAGGCCGAAGGTCAGCTGCGGGTGGTCAACCACGCCCCGGTGGCGGTTGATGACAGCGCCTCCACCATCAGGGGCAAGCCGGTGGTGATCGCTGTCACCGCCAACGACTTCGACCCTGACGGCGACGACGGCTATCGCGGCTCGGTGCGGCTGGAGGGCCCGCCGGTCAGTGGGGGCAAGGCGTCGGTGCAGGATGACGGCACCATCCTGTACGACCCGGCGGAGGCGTCCGACCGCGACAGCTTCCAGTACGGCTATTGTGACGACCTCATCGACGCCGACGGGCGTGGAGTCTCGGAGTGTGGCACCGCAACCGTCACCGTGAAAATCGGCCCAGACACCACGACCACGACGACGACGATCACGACGACGACGACGACCACCACCACCACCACCACCACCACCAGTGGGGCTCCTCCACCCGGTGGGGCTCCCACCAGTGGGGTGCTTCCCCCCAGTGGGGCTCCCAGTGGGGTGCTTCCCCCGAGTGGGGTTCCTTCCACCAGTGGGGCTCCCACCACCAGCACCAGACCGAGGTGCCTACCGTCGGCGCGAGGCGTCCGGGATCTCCAAGTGAGGCCCGGCAAGGGCGCGGGCGGAGCGGAGCTGCAGATCACGGCGAAGGTCGACCAGAGCTTGATTGCCTGCCCGCTCAGGCTCCTGCTCGGCGTGTCCCCCTTCGGTCATGACCCGACCATCCGGCCGGACGGAAGCATCTCCGAGCGCCGGTCCGTACCCAACGCTCTCCGGCCAGGGACCAGCACGGTGCGGCTGGCGATGGCGAGCGGCCAGATCCTTGCGGAAGCACCGTTCGAGATCCTCAAGTCGTCACCGTGGCCGTGGAGACGCGTCCTGCTCCAGCTTTTCGCTGCCGCGGGGGCCGTTGTGGTCGGTGCTCTGGCGAGGGCCGCCGTCCACAAGCGGCGGATTGGGGCCGAGCACCCCCGCGACGAGCCGACGCGGAAGGAGCCGACGCAAGCGCGCCCCCTCGTCCGAGCCGAGCCACACGCCAGCCGCATGCTGGTGACGCTCGACCCGGACACCCAGAGCTCGCCGGCCTTCACCATCCGACTGCAACCACATGACGACATCGGTACCCAAACCGTGAAGGAGACGGCCGCATGACCACGGCCAGCCCCACCCAGCCGCTCACCGCCGGCGTCTTCCTGTTCGACGACGCCCAGGACGGTGTCGACGCGCTGGCCAAGGCCCTCGACGAGAAGGCCGTGCTGGACTCCGTCGGCACTGCCCTACAGGATCTGTCGCAGAGCCGGCGGCGAGCAGCCGGCAGCGAGGTCGCCACCGTTACCAACGGGCTCCTCGATATCGACCTGGCCGGCCTGGTCACTGCAGGCTGGCGCAAACATGCCGCCCTGACCGCAGCCGCCGAACGCACGCTCGCGGCGCCTGGCAGCTCGGAGGTCGTCGAGCTTGCAGCCCACCGCATCACCTCCACCCACCGTCCCTCTGTCGAGCTGCTCATCAACGAGGTCCACGCCGCCACCATCCGCTTCGAGCTGCGTATCGAGTTCGCGGTCCAGGCGCTCGCTGTCACGGTGCGCAACGGCCACGTGGTCAGCCTCCATTCAGGAGCCTGTGACGTGACAGCAACGCTGACGGCCGAGGGCCGGCAACTGGTCACGCGACGGGCACACTTCGAGCTGCCGCTGCTTATCCGCTGGCCGCTTCGCATCAACCCCGGCGACGACGACCCGCCGCCATCCAGCGCCGAGCGCCTGTCGGCGCCATCCCCGGCCTCGCCAACGACAACGCCGAAGACCCATCGGATCCGTCTGCGTCATCGCCGCCCACGGGCTCGCCGGGCGCAGCCGGCTGACTAGGATTTCGGTGCCTTTGCGGCCAGGAAGGTAACGTCTGACACATGGACTTGTCTCGGTCAGGCCCTTCAGCTACGCTGCTATTTAGGTATAATTCGCGTTTGCTCGGACTATTGAGACGCTGGTCTGTATCCAACTCTGGATCAACAAGGATGTCTTCGCGCCTGGCGCCGGTCCTCCCAGTCGGGCACATCTCCGGAAAGGGCCAGAACCAGAAACCCGCAATCCGCCGCCGCCGTTCTCGGGCGGACAGGCTGTATCCGGGGGCGAAGCATGCCACAGGGGGGGAGCCCAACCGGGCGGATTGAGGCCTGGTTGCAGGTCCGTGGTGCTGACCAGCGCGTGGGCGTCCGACTGGTGGACGCGCTCCGCAGCGCCGGCCTGCACGTCGATCCCGATCCGTCGAGCCTGCCGGGACGGCCGGGCCTGCTTCTCTTCGACCACGACGCGCACGCGCTCGAGGACGATCTCCGTGAGCTCAGCCGGGACGCCCTCGATCCCGTGCTCGCGATTGCGGTCAGTCCCGCAGCACTCGACCGGGAGACGCCCTGGCGTCTCCTCGCCGCCGGGGCGGCGGACGTGCTGGCGCTCGATGGCACCAGGGACGCCGTCGGTGAGGTGGTGGCTCGCCTGCGGCGCTGGCGAGAGATCGACGAGGTGCTGACCTCGCCGACGGTCGCGGGAGTCCTCATCGGAGAGAGCCCGGCGTTCCGCAAGGTCATCCGCCAGATCGTTGAGATCGCCCGCTGGACCACCGCTTCCATCCTCATCACGGGCGAGAGCGGGACCGGGAAGGAGCTGGTCGCTCGGCTCGTGCACGCCGTCGACCAGCGCTCGGACAAGGCCGCACTGGTCCTGGTCGACTGCACGACGGTGGTGCCGACGCTCTCGGGTAGCGAGTTCTTCGGCCATGAGCGGGGCTCGTTCACCGGCGCGATCAGCACACGTGACGGGGCGTTCGCCGAGGCTGACGGTGGAACGCTCTTCCTGGACGAAATCGGCGAGCTGTCCCCGGCGTTGCAGGCCGAGCTCCTGCGGGTGGTCCAGGAGGGGACCTACAAGCGAGTCGGCAGCAATGCCTGGCGTCACACCTCGTTTCGGCTCGTCTGCGCGACCAACAGGGATCTCGGCGCCGAGCGGGACAGCGGAGCGTTTCGAAACGATCTCTACTACCGCATCGCGACGTGGTCGTGCCGCCTGCCCTCCCTGCGCGAACGCCCGGAAGACATCATGCCCCTCGCCCGCCACTTTCTCGCTGAGCTCAGCCCTGGCGTGGCGGTCCCGTCGTTCGAGCCTCCGGTGATCGAGTTCCTCAGGACCCGCCGCTATCCCGGCAATATCCGGGAGCTACGGCAGCTCATCTTGCGGGTCGCCACCCGCCACGTCGGCCCGGGCCCGATCACTGTCGGCGACCTGCCAGAGGAGGAGCGGGCGGCGCTTGCCGGGCACCGGCCGGGCTGGCCAGATCCCGAGTTCACCGCGAGTGTCGGACGCGGTCTCGCCTTGGGCATGACCTTGCGCGAGATCCGCGAGGCCGCCGCGAGCGTGGCGGTCCGGGTCGCCATCAGCGAGGAGGACGGGAACCTCAAGCGGGCATCGCGCCGCCTCGGTGTCACCGACCGGGCGCTGCAGCTTCGCAAGGCCGCGGACCGTATCGGGCGCGTCGCCTCCATGCACGCCCAGGGCATCACCGGACCGCAGAACGTTGAGGGCGCGCCCCCCTGATCCCATCCGGCCCGCCGCCAGCCACCAGACGGAGGAACGTCCCGCCCAACAGCTCCCGCTCGGCGTCGGCCGGCAGGCCGAGCGCGCGCACCTTGGCCAGCTCGACACCAGGATGCAGCCAGGGGCCGTCGCTGCCGAACAGCAGCTTGCCGGGCGCCCGCCGAGCTGCCGTCTGGAGCAGGTCGAACCTCCGCACACCCGAGGTGTCCGCATAGACGCTGGGGTGCCGAGCGAGATGGTCGGTCAGCGCGAGCTGCGCTCGCCAGTCGTCGGCGAAGCTGCCGAGGTGGGGGATGATCAACGGGACGTCGGGATACTCGGTCGCCAGCAGCTCCACCACCGCCACGTCGCCCACCAGGTCATAGAGCACCGGCAGCCGGAAGGCCCGCGCCACCTCGCAGACCTCGCGAGTGATGTGCGCGTCGTGGCGGTGCAGCTTGATGCCGCAGAAACCGTAACCGTCGACCGCCTCGGCGACCATCCGGGCGATCCGCCCGGCGTCGCGCTCCGCATGGACGAACGCGAACCCGTAGAAGCGCTCCGGCGCCCGCTGGACCAGGGTGGCGACCTCGCGGTTGGCGGCTGCGTAGTCCGAGGCGAACGCCGCCAGCAGCACCGTCCGGTCGATGCCCGCCTCCCGTGCCCGGCGCAGGTAGGCACCCAGGGGCGCATCGGTGTCCCATGGGCCGGTGAGACCGTCACCCTTCCCCGCATGGCAATGGCAGTCGATGATCACGGCGAGCCTCCTCCAGCCCGGACGGGCCGGTCGGGCGCTGCCCGACCGGCCGTCCCGCGTGCCTCAGCGCGAGGTGCCGCCGGGCTCCAGCTCGGTCTGCGCGACCCTGGTCGGCTGGGCGACCTGCTGCGGCTGACCCTGGCGGGCCTGGACCCCGCGGCGTCTGGCGGTGGCGCTCACTGGCCGCCCACTCCTGGCCGCGGCGATCTCACCGCGCTGCTCCTGGAGCCTCCGGAGCAGGTGGACGGAGGGCTGGGTGTGCTGTTCCGCCGACAGCTCGACGTCGGCCGCATCGCCCCGCAGGTCCACGCCGGTGGCCGCGCGATATGCGTGGGTGTAGGCCTGGATCTGCGAGCGCCACGCCCGAGCCCAGTTCTTGGCGTCGTCGGCGGCGACAACCGTGCTCCAGTTGCCGAAGCGGATCGACAGCAGCAGCTGCTCGCCGAAAACCGCGAGGTCGCGGAAGTGCGTGATGCTGACGTCGGTCCAGCGCTGCGACGACTTCATCGCGTCCACCCGACCCATCCAGGGCTCCGGATACGGGACCATGACCCGCCCGCCGAGGAACTCGCGGACCTCCGGCCGGGCCAGGATCCACTGGGTGATCAGCATCTCCATCCTGGCCGTCCATGGCAGGTCGGCGTACTGGTTGTGCGCGCCATAGGACAGGATCAGGTGGGTCTCCTTGAGCGCGTTCAGCACCGGGAACCCGTCGGCGATGATGGTGGTGTTGTCCTCGTCCACGTAGAAGTCGGAGCAGACCCGGAGCAGGTGGTGGAATGCCTCGACGAACTTGGAGCGGTTGTCCGCGGCCCGCAGGTGCGGGACAGCCTGGCCGAACAGGCTGAAGCCGTAGTGGTGGACGTACTCGTAGGCGCGCCGCAGCACGCTGAGCCGGTTCGGCTCGTCCTGGATCCAGCCCCAGATGATGTTGCTCACGGGCCGCAGCGGGTCCAGCTCGAAGTTGGCCAGCGGGTCTCCGGGCCCGGTGGTCCGGTTCTGGAAGCGCATCGTGATCGCGTTCATGGTCTGGACGAGCATTCCCTCTTCCATCCAGTACGACCAGATGAGCTCGAGCAGCAGCGGCTCGGCCACCGCCGACCGGAGGATGCCGTAGTTGCTCGGCGGGATGAGCCGGTCGGGCTTGAGCGGCAACTGGCCCAGCCCATTCAGCACGACCTCGTAATAGGGGAAGCTGCGGAACTGGAGATCCTGGCCCAGCTTGATCAGGTACTCGTCGCGCAGCCGCTCGCGGGCGTTCTCGTCAAGGCTGGTGTGGAAGCCGGAAGACGAGCCGTTGGCCCCGACGATGCTCTCGCCCGTCTCCTGCATCAGGAACGCCTCGGTCGACCGCTTGAGCAGCTCGTAGGCGTCCAGCCCCCGATACCGGAGTTGGCTCCACTCGCCCTTGAGGTCCCTGTTGGGCCCGTTCGGGTCCTGGTTGAGCATCAGCTCATCGATGAACGTCTGGTAGCTGTCGAATGAGATCGCCTCGGTGCGGTCCCTGATCGCGTCCCACAGGATCTCGTCCGCCGTGTCAGCGCTCTCCGGCCGCCGTAGGCCCACCTGCAGCGTGCCGCGGTCGTCGACCGCCAACGCCGTCGCCGGATGCACGACGAGCGTCGTGCTGCCCTTGTCGGACGCGCTGCGCGGGCCCGTCACGGTCACCGAGGCCACGTAGGTGCCTGGCGCCACGCCCTTCACCGACCACCGCGGCGAGGGGGCGTTGCTGTTGCTGAGCCTGCCACCGTCGACCGTCCACTTATAGGTGTGGCCCGCGGTGAGGTATGCGCTGTCAGTGATCTCGAGCAGGACCGAGCCGCCCAACTCGATCTCGTGCGGAATGGCCCTGATATTCACGACTGCCATGTCGAACTCCCTCGGGTTGAGCTGATGTCAGACGGCGACCGGATCGGCCGACCGGGTCGCTCGGGACAGGACTGCCGGTGGCGCGGGCGCGGCGGTCTCGAATGAGCCGCGGACTGCCCAGTACGTCAGCAGGTCGCCCAAGAGCCGGCTCTCCTGGCGGGCAGCCACGCGACCATTGGCCCGCGCCTGCCCGATGACGGCGAAGACGAGCGACGGAGCGGCGCTGGCCATGGCCGGCCGGTCACGGCGCCAGGACTCCCATGCCGCTGCCAGCGCCTCGGGTCGACGTTCGGTCAGCGGCAGCACCTCCGGGAGGCTGGCGCCGCGCAGCGACGCGGGCCGGTGATCGGCGAGCAGCTCGACGAGCGCGGGGACGTGCCGCAGGAGCATTTCGATCGCCTGGCGCCGCGCCGGCCGGATCGCCGCCAGCGGGTAGAGCTCCGACCAGACCTTGGCGAGCTCCCGCCACTGCGGGTGTGGGTACAGCAGGTCGCCGATGGCGCAGCTGAGTTGGACACGGATCCATGGGAACGGGTGCGGGTCGTCCAGCGTCATTCGGAACACGAACCACGGCGGAAGGCTGACCACGCCGATGAGCCCGAGGGTCGAGCTGATCCCGACCTTTCCCACCGACCAGAAGTCGGCGACGATCTCGGAGATCCAGCGCTCCCAGCTCATCCAGGCGAGCTGCTGGCCCGGCCCTGACCGGCGGCGGCGGGCCTGAAGCTCGCGACGCAGGCTCGGGACAAGGTCGAGCAGAGCGGCCACCTGGTGACCGACCTCGTGGACCAGGGACGAGGCGATGCCGTAGCCGACCATCCGCTCGCGCGGGACGCGGATGACCGCCACCGGATTGTCCCCGCCAGCCGGCAACCGCGTCCGTGCCCGCCGGATCGCGGCCCCCGGCCCCCGGTCGAGATAGCAGACGACCGGGGGCGCCTGGTAGTACGCGGGCAGCTCGAGCGCGTCCGCCGCCAAAACGTCGAGCCCCGAGAGCCAGACGCCGGTGCCGTGCTCGCTGCGCTGTGTGATCGCGTCGGAGAACAGGTCGAGCTCGGACAGGACGGCGTTGAACCTGAGCCGCAGCAGTGTGAAGCGGCGCTGCTGCTCAGCGGGTGCGGATCGGGTCCCGGCGGTCCTGAGCCAGCGGATGAACCGCCGGACCTGGCCTGCCAGCTCACGCCGGCCGAGCAGGAGGTGCCGGTCGATGCCGATGCGCGCGGCGGGGCTGAGCGCCGCCGACTGCACCATCGTCTCCTGGAGGGCGAACGGCCGAAGACCCTCCAGCCGGGTGAGCAGCGCCCACGCTTCCTGCTCGAGCATCGTCCGGACCAGGACCGCCGGGGTGGTCATGGCTGCTCACACCCCCAGCAGCACGATGGAGTTCTGCTTGCGGACCCAGCGGCCGCTGCGGGCACGGCGCCGGCTCCTCGTGGGCGTGGCGACCTGGGCGGCCTGATCGGTGTCGTCCACCCAGTCACCCTGGTCGGCCTGGTCGTCGACCCACGGCGCGCTGGGCTGGGCGGTCTGGCCGCCGTTGCCCGCGTACACGGTGCTCGGCCCGACGTAGGTACGGGCGCCCCGGTAGAGCCCTGGTGCGTAGCGCCGCGCGGCCTGGACCAGCGCCTTGCGCGCGACCGCCTTGGGCGGCTGGTTGCGAGGGGCGCGGGCGGCGTTCTGGGCGGAGGCGGCCGCCAGCCGCACGTAGCGGCGCGCGACCTCGAATTCGTGCTGCTCCCGGTCCACCATCTCGAGCTCGGCGGGCAGCTCGAACAGGTTCGAGGCCATCGAGCCGAGCTTGCCGCCGAGGACCCCGCCGATGCCGGGCACGACGAGGTTGCCGAGCGCGGTGGCGGCGACCGGAAGCGCGGTCCTCGCCACGTTCTTGAGCATGCCGCCGAGCGCCTGGCCGGTCCCGGAGCGGGCGAAGTTGCCGATGCCCTTGACCGCCGACTTGAACAGGTTGCCGAGGAACTGCTCCATCTCGGCCTCGTTGGTGACCTCCAGCAGCTCGGAGGCGAGCTCCATCTCCTGGTTCTCGTTCAGCGGGCCCTCCAGCTCGCCGCCGAGGATCGACTTGAGGATGCCGCCGAGGAACTGCTCGTCCTCGCCCTGGTACTCCTGCATTCCGAGCTCACTGCCTTGCAGCTCGTACGTGCTCATGCTGATGCCTCCAGATGAATGGGCCCGCGCCTGCGCACGAGCCGTGGGTCGCTCGCGCTCAGGCTCCGAACACGACGATCGAGTCGCCCTGGCGCAGCCAGCGCCCGCCGGTGCCGTTGAGCCCCTGACCGTTGCCGTCAGGGGCCGCCACGCCGGTCGGCCCGGCCGCCGGCGTCGACTGGACCAGGCCGGGCGCGTACTGCTGAGCCGCTCTGGTAAAGGCGGTGCGGACGACGGCGGCGGGCGGTGCCGTCGGCGGCGCCATCGCCGCCAGGCGGCAGACGGCGTTGGCGAAGCGGACGAACTGGCGGGCGAGCTCGAACTCGCGGTCCTCGGCGCTCAGCCCCTCGAGCTCGAGCCCGAAGAGGGCGCCGATCCCGCTCGCCAGGCCACGCCCGATGCGCTCGCCGCCCCAGCGAGGCGCGATCGCCCTGCCGGCGGCGCCGCCGACGATCGGCAGCACCTTGCCGGCGATGTCTGCCAGCCCACCGGTCACGGTGCTCTTGATCTGCTGTCCTGTCGGGCTGGCGGCGAAGCCGCGGACCGCCCTGGCGGTGCGGTCGAACAGACCGCCCAGGAAGCTGCTCAGCTCCTCCTCGCTCTGGACCTCCAGCAGCTCGGTGGTGAGCTCGAGCTCCTCCATCTCTCCGAGCGGCGAGGAGGCCTCGCTCGCCAGCCCCTGGGCCTCGTCCTCCCCGACGAGTGTCTCGAGCAGCTCGTTCATGGACTGCTCGGCCTCGGCCTCCAGCTCGCCGGTCTCGAGCTGGGTCCGGTCAAGATTGTGCATGCGCTCCTCCTTCGAGTCCCCTGGCTGTCCGGGCGCTCACTCCCCGCTGGCCTGGATCTCCCCTCGCCGTGGCGAGGCAGGTGGGACGTCCTCGATCACAAGGAGGTGCAAGATCCGTGCCACCGCGTGTGGCAGTGGTCGGGCGGTCTCGAGTGACCCGCTTCACGAAGCCGCCTTCGCGGGAACGCTCTCCGCGGGGTCGGGAGGCGAAGGAAGGTTCGTCAGCGCTGGGCGTGGGGGAGGATGCCGAGCTGTTCGCGGTACTTGGCGACGGTGCGGCGGGCGATGGGGTAGCCCCGACCGGCCAGCGCGGCGGCGAGCTCGGTGTCGGTCCGCGCGCGTGTCTCGCTGGTGATCAGCTCCCGTAGCACGTCCCGGACGCCCAGAGACGCTGTGAAGAAACTCCCGAACGGCACGATGCTTCCGGACGGGATCAGCACAGACTTGCCCGCCGTGGCTCGACTGACCGTGGACTCGTGCAACCCAACGGCTACCGCCACCTGTGCCCGCGTGAGCGGCCGGAGCGCGCGCAGCCCCCGGAGCAGGAAGTCGTGTTGCCGTGCGGCAACGTATTCAGAGACTGTGCGCAGGGTGCCCCAGCGCTCCTGGAGGGAGGCGATGAACCGGTTGGCGCGCTGGACCGATGACTGGACGTGCCGGGCAGCCGGGTCTACCCCCTCAGCGACCGCCGCGCGATAGGCGGGGCTCAGCTGCAGGTCGAACCGCCGTTGCTCCAGGATCTCGACCTCGAATGCCTCCGGATCGCCGGCCCGCCTCAGCATCGCCACGGTCGGGATGACCGGCAGCACGGGCGTCGAGCGAAGGTCGATCGCGGGGTAGGGGCGCAGGTGCCGCCGGATGAACGCGCGGGCCTCGGCGATGTCGGCGGCTGTCACACGGGTCGCCTTGGCGATTGCGTCAAGGCGGCCCCTGGCGAGGGCATCGAGATGCCTGACGATCACCGTGCGGACCAGAGGATGGCGCTGACCATGCGCCTCCAGCTCGTCCAGCTGCAGCAACAGGCATTCCTTGACCGACAGCGCGGCCACTCCCGGTGGCCCGGCCAGGCGGAGCGCCTCCACCACACGCGTCATCCGCTCCTCCGAGCAACCAACCTGCCGGGCCAGCTCGGCGGCGCCCGCGGGAAGCAGCCCGTGCTCGTCCAGGCTGCCGGCGACGAAGGTCACGAGGGGACGGTCGGCCGCATCGAGCAGCAGGCGAGCCTCTCGCACCAGCTGGTCACGTGGGCTGACCCGATCGGGGACGCGGCCGGCGTCGTCGAGGCCGGCGCCGATGTCGGCCCTCTCCGAGGAGGTCCGGCGTAGCTCGGGACAGGCGAGACACCGGGCACCGATCAGGCTCGAGCCACATGCCGGGCAGCGGTCGTGAGTCGAGCACTCGAGCGCGGGATTGTCCTCCAGCTCGCGCTCGACAAGCTCGACGAGCCCGGCTGAGGGAAGGCCCAGCAGGTTGGCGTACGCAACCAGCGAAGGCGACGGCCGGAGGGCGAGCGATGACGTCGCCTCCATCCCGATGGTCGCGGACATCGCGTCATCCCCCTTCTCCCGGAGCATGGACCTGGCGCAAGACCAGCACAAGGTCCCGGCACTCGCCTGGGGGGCGGCAAGATCCGTGCCAGCGGCCGCCGCGCATCGCGCTCGCGACCGTTTCCTGTGGAGGCGACCCAGTCGGCGAGGTCGCCTGCATGGCCGGCGGTCACTGCCCACCTGACCGGATCCGGCGCTGGCAGGGCCGCCCGCATGCCACTATCCCATCGGCACAGTTTCTCCAGGGGTGCCGCGAGCGGCATGACACAAGGAGGTCGGTACCTGTGGTGACGGCATACATCCTCGTCCAGACCGAGGTCGGCAAGGCGGCCCAGGTCGCCCGGGACATCGTCGACATCAACGGCGTGCAGCACGCCGAGGACGTGACCGGCCCCTACGACGTGATCGTCCGCGTCGAGGCGCGGAACATCGACGAGCTCGGCAAGCTGGTGGTCGCGCGCGTGCAGGCAGTCGACGGCATCACGAGGACCCTCACCTGCCCGGTGGTGCACCTGTAACGCCGAGCCGGGTGGGCACCGTGCCCGACGGGGCGTGGAACAGTGCGACCGGACGCCCTCCCCGGTCGGGCTCGGTCCGTCAGCCGCGCACGCCGCCGGCCGCGAGCAGCCGGGCGATCGGGAGGGTCGCCGCGCCGAGCGCGACCGCGTCCACCCCGAGCTTGCACAGCTCGATCGACGCCTGCTTGAACGGCTGACGCAACGCCTGCGCCGCGGCGGCCTGCCGGATCGCGGGCAGCAGCTCCACGCCGAGCGCGACGCCGGCCCAGCCGCCGAGCACGATCCGTTCGGGGTTGAACAGGTTGATCAAGCTGCCGACGCCGGCGCCGAGGTAGCTCGCGGTCTCGTCCAGGACCCGGCGCGCGACCGGCGAGCGCTCCGCGTCGGCGACGAGGCCGCGCAGCTGCGCCTCCTCGCCGGCTCCGGGCACCGGAAGGTCGCCCCTCGCCTCGCGGTAGCGATCGATGATCGCGCCCGCGCCGACGTAGGCCTCCAGGCAGCCGCGGGCGCCGCAGCGGCACGCGCGACCGCCGTAGACCAGGGTGGTGTGCCCCCATTCGCCGGCGCTGCTCGACGCGCCGCGGTAGGTGACGCCG
>WNGA01007613.1_pt1 | contig 15793 bp, 10 predicted proteins | sample 5400061 | NCBI WGS metagenome assembly WNGA01 (sample SAMN13153366, study PRJNA577476) | soil metagenome | isolation source: 100 cm soil or saprolite under grassland replicate 2 | place: USA:California | collected 2016-06-15
TCTTCGCCTCCAACAACGTGGCCGTCCCCAAAGCCCTCCTTCTCGCGGCTGGCGGGTTCGATCCAGCCTTCCACACAGCCGAGGACCGTGAGCTGTGTCATCGCTGGCTGAGCAGCGGCTACGGGATGAGCTTCGAGCCCGATGCGCTGGTACATCACGCGCACTTGCTGACGCTCGGGTCCTTTTCGCGGCAGCATTTCGCCTACGGACGCGGCGCTTACCAGTTCCACCGCCTGCGCGCGGCCCGCGAGTCGGGACGAATCCGGTTGGAGCACGGCTTCTACGCGAAGCTGTTACGGCACCCACTCTCCGTAAGGCCGTGGCGCCGCAGAGGCGTGTTGGCGTCGCTACTGGTGCTGGCAATGGCTGCCAACACGGCCGGATTCTTCTGGGAAAGAGCGGTTCAGCTCGTTGGCGACCGCGATCGCGTGACCAAGCGATCGCCCGCGCCCCGCGCCCACAAGAACCCGGCCGCGTACGCCATCTGCGACAAGGCCAGCAAGGCCGCCAGCGGCAGCGATCGGACCCATTCGCCCTGCGAGTAGGGGTGGAGGAGTAGATTCAGATAGAAGCGCGCCGGCTCCAGTCTCACGGCCCGCTGCCCGCGCCGCGCCCGGGCCTTCTGAAACGAGCGGGCGGCGCGGCCATAGTTGAAGTGCTGGCGGCAAAAGGAGCGCAAGGTCAAGTCGTGAGTGTGGTAGACCACGGCCTCAGGTGCGTATGTGATGCCATAGCCATGCTGGCGCCACCGATCGCACAGCTCGCGGTCCTCGCCGGCGGAGAGTGGAAAGCTGGTGTCGAAGCCGCCGATCTCGCGGAAGCGACCGCCCGGCACAGCCAGGTTGTTTGAAGTGAAGAAAGGCGCCTGGGCATTGGCGGCGCGCCGTTGTAGACGTAAAGGTAATCGGTCAGCGCCTGGCTCGCGGTGGCGTAGAGGTTTTTGGGAAGGCCATTCAGGGTTCGCCCGCCGATGGCGTCTCCGGGCGTTGCGGCGAAGCGGACCGCTATCGCGCGCAGCCAGCTGGGGGTGGGGACGCAGTCGTCGTCGGTGAAGGCGAGATACTCGCCGCGGGCGTGCGCCGCTCCGTAGTTGCGGGCCGAAGCGGGGCCAGCGTGTGGCGGCGACAAGAGCGTTGTGTCGAGCTGTCCGGGGGCGTCCGCCACGATGTCCTCCGGAGGCGACTCACTGCCATCGTCGACCACTATCACCTCGAACCGGTCGCTTGGATAGTCGAGACTCGAGAGCGAGCGCAGGCAACGGGCCAGCTGCCGCGGCCGGTCATAGGTCGGCACGATGACGGAAACAAAGGGCAGCGCCTGGCTCACGAGAGCTCGCCAGAGACCGGTTGCGGGTCCGTTGGTTGCTCTGAGCGCGGAGTCCGCAACGCGCCCCGCAACGCGGTCACGGTCTGTGCCAGCTGAGCGCTCGAGATCTCCCCGAAGATGGCAAATGCCAGGCCGATCGCCACCGAGATCACCGACAGTTTTGCGAGCAGCAGGGCGCCCGGCATGGGCCAGAAGATGGCCACCACATAGACCATCACACAGAGGGCCACGCTGAGGCATAGCGTCCGCGCGGGCGGACTGACGCGCCAGAGCCAGTAGACTGCCATGACGGCTGCCAGGGCGCTCAGGGCGGCCAGGAGCGTGGTGACCAGGGCCGCGCCGATCGCGCCGAAGGCGGGGATCGCCACCAGGTGGCCGGCGAGGGCCAGCGGGGGCAGCGGTAGAGTCATGCCCAGGATCCAGGCCGGCCTTCCGGCGGCGGTCAAGATGGCCGCCGCGACGGAGATCATGGCCACCGCGAGCGCCCCGAAAATCAGCACCTCCAGCAGCGGCGCAGCTGGCAGGAACGGCCGGCCGAAGACCAGCTCGACGATCTCGGGAGCTGTCCCAGCAGCCAGGCCACCAAACGGCAGCAGCCACAGCACCGCGCGCATCGCGTCTCGGCCGATCTGGCGCGCCAGGTGGTCCTGGCCCAGAGCCAACGTGCGGCTCAAGGTGCCTATCAACAGCGGTGAGAAGGAGAGCGCGAAGATGCCGGGCACCAGGGCCAGGTTCTGCGCCGCGCCGTAGAGGCCCGCCTGCTCTGCCGTCCCACCGAGCGCCTTTAGTGCAAACAGGTCCAGCCGCTCAAACAAGCGCAGGCTCAAAGCGTACAAAAACAGCGCCGCCGCGTACCCCCACAGCCGACTGGCCGACAGGCCCGGGCCGACCAGTGAGGGGCGGACGTAAGCGCGGCAGATGGCCAGCTCGACGAGCGAGGCGGCGATGCTGCCCAGGATCGCTCCCTGGATGGACAGCCCAAGCTGGACCAGCGCGACGATCAACACCAGCCTGACAATCCACCGGCCGGCGCTCGCCAGCGCGCGTGGCCCAAAGCCGTTCATCCCGATCAAGATATTGCGGTGGGCGTGGGCAAGGCTGTAGATCGGAATGTCGATCGCAAACAGCGCCAGAAAGGCCGCCAGCGTCGCCTCGTTCAGCAGCAGGGCAATCGGGACGGCCAGGAGCCACAGCAGCAGGGCCGCGCCAACGCTGGTGATCATATGCAGCCGCAGCACGGTCGTGCCGATCGGCCGCCAGTCATCGGCAGAGCCCACGAATTTGATGGTTGCCCCTGCAAACAGCGCCGTGATCGCCCATTCGATCCACATGACCGAGGCCGCGGCCAGGGTGAACAGTCCATACCCTTCCGGACCCAGCCGCCGGCTGAGGAAGGCGGCGGTCAGCAGGCCGGTCGGTAGGACGAGCGCCTCGGCGAGAAAGACTCGGATGGTCCCGTCGATGGTGTCACGGACGGCTCGCGCGGGGGGGTGAGTCATGGGCGGCGGCACCTATCGACGAGGAAGATCAGTAGGGCCGCCCAGACGACGGTCTGCCCGGCCTCGAACAACAGGGACCAGGGGGGCGGGTAGGTCAGCAGCCTGGCCGGCGCAAGGGCAGCCACCCAGGCCGCCGCCAAGAGGATGCCGGCCATCACGTCGCTCCCATCGGCGATGGGGCTCCCCTTCGTGATACGGAAGAGAGCGATCATCGGGAGTAGCACGAGCAGGTCGTCGTACAGCCGGTGGTACGTCCAGAATCGAGCGACGAGCGCCATGACGCCCATGAGCAGCCAGAGGTCAGCGTGACGGTAGCGGTAGCTCCAGAGGCCAGCCCCCCCTATGGCGAGCGCGGACCCGAAGAGGCTCCAATCTTGCAGGCCAAGCGCTGCCAGCCAGGTGTGCAGGTTGGCGTACCCTCCGCGTGTCGCCTGGGCGGCGCCGTTGATCACGGAGTCGAGGAGAAGCGCGACCGGGTTGGCATTCTGAAAGGCGGCCGCGAACAGAGTGAGGGCCACGTAGCCAGCGCCAATCAGGGGGATGGGCCGCAGCCTACGCTGGCGGAAGAGCACGATCCAGAAAAACGGGACCGCGATGGACGGCTTGACCAGCGTGACCAAAAGCGCCGCCGCGGCCGCCAGGTCCTCTCGCCACCCACCCCGAACCGAGCGCAGCAAGATCAACCCGCCGACCAGGGCGGGTAAAAGATACACGATCACCTGACCGTTTCCGATTGCCGCGCTCGCGGCGTACATCGAGAGCGGCAGCAACGCCACGAAGACCCGCTCGGTTGGCCGGTCCGCGCCACTTTCCCGGACGATCAGGGCGACCAGCCAGGTAAGCGCCACCGCGCTGGTGACCGCCCAGAACCAGCGCGCTTGCGTCAGGTCCAGCCAGCCTAGCAGAGGCCAGAGGATCACGTAACTCGCCGGCGGGTACTCGGCCGCGCCCGGCCCGCGGGTGTAGATCGGCTCGCCAGCGAACCAGCGGTGGACCCAGTCGTGATAGAACCTCAGGTCGACTGCGCCGCTCGGGCCGGGCTCCCATACCAGCCGCGAGTACTCGTTCACGAGCCGGTAGAGCGCCGCCACGATCATGAGCGCGACCGCGAGCTGGAGGACTCGGGGCTGCTGGCTGACCCACCAACGACGAAGCAGCAGCGCCCTTCCCTCGGTCACAGCCGACGGCTCGACGCTCAAAACTGACCCGCCGCTTGCGCGTCCAGCTTGGTCAGGTGGCGAAGGCGATGGAATTCGATGTCATACATACGCTCGGCGGCATTACCGACCCCGAGACCGTACCCGACCATCTCCCCGAGTCCGTGGACCGCCAGGCCCAGGACAAGCGCCGGCAGCACTCCCGCTAGCAGGTCTCGCCGTCGACCGAGCAGTGGCGTCTGCTGCAGAATGCGCCTCAGGTGGACGAACGGAATGAGCGGCGCGCCCGCGACGTAGAGGAGTCGTCGAGCGGCGGACCAGCCCTCGTTTCGAGCTCGGTCGGCGGCGAAGAGCCGCCCAAAATTGAAACGTAACGACATCGAAGAGGAGAGGCGCGACACGTTGAGGTGATGCGTCTTCGCCGCCGGTTCGAGGTAGAGGCGGTGTCCCCTCGCTCGCAGGTCCTGATGCATGACGCTCTCCCGCTCGAGCATTGCGTCCAAGCTGGGACCGTACTCGAGCAGGAGGGCCCGCTTGTATGAGCTGTTGTGCCCAGGCACGTCGTCGATCTCGCCGCCAGCGCCCGGCTCGACCCAGCGCCCATAGTCAATGAGCAGGTCGGCCCAGCTGATCATGCTGCCTGGGTTCGCATTGCCAATCGCCGGGCCGACGGCGGCCCACGGTTGCTGGTGTGCCTCGATGAGCGCCGCGGCCCAGCCGGGATCTGGGAACGAGTGGTCCTCGACGAACGCTATCACCGGCGCCGTCGCACGGCGAACAGCGGCCGCCCGTGCCTGCCCAGCAGACTCGACCGTCCCAACTTCGATGACCTGAACTTCCCGGAACTCGTCCAATTCCGACTCGACGGGCCCGAGCGTGGCCGCCGATGGCGCGACGATGAGGATCTCCAGGGCATCACGTGCCGTCTGAGCGCGCAGATGCTTGATCGTCCTGCGAATCGTCTCGTAGCGATCGACCGTAACGATCACCACCGAGAGGGCGGGCGCTCGGGCGTTACCTGAATGCATGCTGCTCTCCTGGCCCGCTTGCCTACGCCGACGAGCTTCGGCCGTGCATTATGGCTCCGAGAACTTTGCCCGTCATCTCATCGCCGACCGGCTCACCCATCAGCGAAAGAAACGTCGGGGCCAAGTCCAACGGCGAGACATCTCCCAGCCTGCCCCGCCCAGCGATCGACGGGCCAGCCGCGGCCACGAAGCCGTGTCGCGAATGCCCGCTATCCCAGATTACTGCTGGGCGCTGCTCTAATACCGCTTTGGGATGCACGACTCGGGGCATGAAGGCCGGATCCCACTCGACGAACAGGTCCGGCAGGGACACCGGCGGCCCGTCGCCAAACAGCTCTTGTGTGCGGGCGACGTGCCGGACGGCAGGATCCCCGGTCTCGGGATCCAGAAGCAGCCTCAAGTCGGTTTCGAGTCGGTCCAGCAGCTCGTCGTATCCAGCGCCCGGCTCGACAATGCCCTCAGGCTCGCGTCCGGCCAGGTTCACGCGGAGGAAGCCAGTGTAGAACGAAGGCACCACGAAGGCGGTGGTTGCCCGCCAGTTGGTGCCGTCCCGAAACTGAGCCGCTAGCAGATGCTCTCTGGTGGCTCGTGGGAAGTGCTGGCTCAGGGCGACCCGCCAGCTATCGGGCACTACTCGACGAATCATGTCCATCGGCCTCAAGGAAGGGGCTCCTGGCGCTGCCGGCGCCTGATACCCGAGTTTGCGGGCAAACTCCTCCACCAATCCCGTGGTCGGGGACTGGTCCTGGAGGCCAGCCGAGGAAACCACCCACACGTCGGCAGGACTCGGCAACTCGGCGAGCAGTAGGCCCATCTGTCGATCGATCGCTTGGTAGACGTCGCGAATCGGATTCGCGACGCCACCCGGCGTCGCCGCCGACGGGGTTTCACCTTTGCGCGCTTCTGATCGGCATTTCCAGAACGCGTGGCTCGCCGTGTGGGCGTCGGAGAATGCGGCTACGATCAGAGCGAACCGGTCTGAAGCAACCAGATGGCGGCAGAGGACACCCTTCTTGTCGACCCTCGCCATTAGCTGGCGGTACACTCGCTGGCCGGCCTTGTGCTCATGGATCTTGATCTGGGGACCGAAAACCCGACGTACGTCGCTCAAGAGCGAAGCCGGCTCGGCGGTGGTAGGGAAGAACGAGTAATGTGTCGCCCAGTTTGACAGCTGCACTCCATTCAGAGCCGGTACGGGATAGATGTCAGGCACGTCGATGATGGCGACCCGCTTGTCCTGACGGCTGAGCCTGGACCAGAAGGGGCGCGCGTTCGCCTCGCGCGCCGTGAACAGCTGCAGCTCGTAGGTGCCGGGCTTTAGTTGCCGGAAGTCGTAGTAGCCATGTTCGATTCGCGACACACCGCTGAACAGCGATAGCCAGGCCCCGAGCTCGCTGATGAGCTCCGGTCCAGCGGTCCTGCCCCAGCACCCGCGCTCCATAATCCAACCGAGCGTCGGAAGGTAGCCCTCACGGACCCAGCGTTCGATCAGATCAGGGTCGCCCGCGTCGATCGCAAAGATCACCAGTGGCAGGGTCACCCTATCAGTTGACATGAAGGCTGCCGCGGCGATCTAGCAGTCTGTGATACAGGCGGACGAAGCCATCCACGTACGTTGACTCGCTGTAATGCGCGAGCGCAAAGTCCCGTCCGGCTCGTCCCAGGCGTTCGGCGAGCTCGCGGTCCATGAGCAGGGTCTGGAGGCCTGCCGACAACGCGCCGATGTCATCGGTTGGGACCAGGAGGCCGGTCGTGCCGTCCTGAACGATCTCGGTCAGCCCGCCGGCGGCCGTGGCGACCACCGCCGTGCCCCGCATCATCGCCTCGAGCGCAACGTTGGGGAACGGCTCCGGCCAGCGGGGTGGGATAGCCTGCACCCAGGCTGCACCGAACAGACGCTCGACCTCCTCGCGCGGCCTGTAGCCGGGCATCTTGACCTGGGGCGAGCGCAGCCCGAGGCTGGCCGCCAGGTGCCTGAGGCGCTCTCGCTCGGGGCCATCTCCCACGATCAGGAGGCGGGCCGTGGGAATCTGGGTGACCACTTCCGCGAAGGCGCGAATCAGGGTGTCCGCTCCCTTTTCTCGGACCAGTCGTCCGGCGAACGCCACGGCGGGTGGCTCCGCCAAGGGCGGCCGAAGAGGCTGAACTGGGACGCCGTTCCACACGATCTCCACAGAGCTGAAGCCATCGGCGATGAGGCGCTGTCGGACCGCTTCACTATTGGCGACGACCAGATCGAACGTGTTGTCCCAGCGGCGCCATAACCTCATCTGCAACATCAGCGGGAGCCAGTCACGCAGGGGCAGGCAGCTGTTCCGGTAACAGGCCAAGCCCCAAGGCTCCTGGCATGTCGACCCATCGGGCAACATCTTGGTCCCCAGCGGGCAGACGGCGCGGTGCCAGACGGCATGGTAGAGACTAGGCACACCCCGAAGGGCCGGCAGGATCAGGGGCGAGAGCTGGGTGAGGAAGAGCATGACGTGGACCAGGTCGGGCCGGAATTCCGCCACGACCCGCCGGAATTCCCAGGCAGCCGACGGATTCGCCGTCTGGAGAAGCGTTCGGAAGCGCGAGGTCGTCCCGAGGCACTCGTAGTCAGCCTGGCTCTTCTGATCGAGTGGCCGGGCGGAGCTCGCGAAGATCCGCGCGTCGTGTCCCCTTTGACGCAGCCCGTCGCGCAGCGCAAGCAGCAGATATTCGGCGCCACCGGTCGGCGTTGCGTAGTCGCTAACGAGGAGGATCCTCATCGCCCAGATCCGACAACGAAACGGGCCGCCCGGTCCTGGCCGACTCCTCCGCCGCTGCGATGACAGTGAGACTCCGGTACCCGTCCCAAAGATCGGGACCCGCGGGGCAATCGCCGCGTGTGGCCTTCACAAAGTGCGATAACGACGCCTGATATGACGGCTCCAGGCTCGGAGCGCGCAGTCTCTTCAGCAGAAATGGGCTGCCCACGACGGACCGCAACCCCCGCCACAGCCGCCTGGTTCGCGAGTACTCGATCGATGGATCGGTGACGTCCACGTTCAACGAATGGTAACGATCTATGCTCAACTTCCCGCCCTGGCCATAGATTTCAAAGCGGTCCTCGTCAACGGCGCTCGTCGAAAAGAATGACTGGACGGGGAGGCCATCGACAAGCCGCAGCTGGAGCGTCACGCTGTCGTCCTCGCTGTGCTGAGAGCGCAAGGTCGCAAACACGTCGCGTACACGTTGACCGAAGAGGTAATGCACGAGGTCAACGTGGTGCGACGCGTACTCCAGCAGGGCGCCGCCTCCCCCCTGGCGCGTCTGTAGCCACTCGGGCATAACTCGGACTGGCGACGAAAATACTGACCTGGCGGCCACCAGCTCGCCGAGCCTGGCCGACTGGATGTGCCGTGCGACCGCCTGGTAGAGCGGGTTGAATCGATAGTTGAATCCGATCCGGCCGACGACACCGGCGCGCCGCCACGCGGCCACGACCCCCCGCGCCTGGGCCAGATCCGTCGCGATTGGCTTCTCGAGGTAGACGTGTTTCCCCCCCTCGAGTGCGGCAATGGCGGCCTCGGCGTGGAGCGCCGTCGGCAGGCAGATCACGACCGCCTCTACCGAAGGAAGGCTGAGAAGATCATGGTAGTCGGCCATGGCGACCGCGCCCGGCGCTCGAGCATGAGCCTCTGCCCGGCGCGAGGGATCTGGCTCCGCCAGCGCCACGAGCTCGACGCGTGACAAGCGAGTGACGATGTTGAGGTGGACGAGCTGGGCGATACGTCCACAGCCGATGAGACCCAGCTTCAGGGCAGCCATGGGCACCTATCGCTCGGCCAGCCCGTCGGATGGGGGCAAAGGCGCGCCAGAAATGTCAGGGCTTGGGGTTGCGCTGCAGCGACTCGTCCCGATTTCGGCCCGCGCGCGCTCGCGGCCGGCGTGTCGCGGCGCGCTGAGGGCCAGCCGCAGCGCTCGCCTCAGCTGGAGCGGGCTCCTCAGGGCGCGTGGGTGGCCCCACCCGGTCGACGATGGGGACGAGCGGCAGATCCGAGGTCGGAATCGCACCCGGCCGGCGGAACTTGAGACTGCCATAGGCGATGCCGCCGGCGAACGCCAGGGCAGAATACCCGTAATAGAGCCAGTGTATCGGGATCACTCTAAGTAGGAACCAGAATCCCCGCTGGCGCAGGAAGAACGCGTACAGGCCCCAATTACAGGCGAGGAGGACGCCTACCGTCACCAGAGCTCCCAGCCAGGCAACGGGAAGCCACCATCCCAGCGCCACAAGAGCCACCAGGCCATATACCCCAAGCGCACTCACGCGGCTACCGGCATCAAGGTTTAGATCATTCGGAAGCGACCGCGAGCGGACGATGAGCTCGGTCCAGGGCAGAGCGCGATCGCGGATATCGGTTGTCACGATGCCCCGCAACGTCCAGCGCTTGAGATGCGTGACCTGGATGTGCTTCGCAAGCCGGATCCGTTCCCCTCCAGCACGGAGCCGATAACCCAACTCGATGTCCTCGATGCTCGGTCGAGCGTACGATGGATCGAACCCGCCCAGCGTTAGAAATACGCTCCGCTTGATGGCCCCACAACCGGCCCAGAAGGTCGATGCCGCCTCCCGGCCAGATTGATGGACGAAGTAGTGAAGCAGGTTTCGATACTGCGAGAGTAAGTCCGGTGCCGCCGGACGGTCGTCATACGAACCGAACGCGGCTGCCAGCTGGGGGTCAGACGCGAAGAGCATGACGAACTGGGCAAGGGTGTCTGGACGTACCACCACGTCGGCATCGACGAAGCAGAGCAAAGGCGCGCTGGCTGCCTGAGCGCCGAGGTTACGTGCTCGCCCCGGCCCCGATCGCGGCTGCTCGGTCCGGACCACCTGAGCGCCCCACTCGCGCGCCACAGCTACAGACTCATCGGTGCACCCGTCATCAACGACGATGCACTCCCACGCGACGCCCCGACTCTGCCAGAGCCCTTCCAAACAACGCTGCAGCATTGGGGCTGAGTTGTAGACCGGAATGACGACGCTGATCGCCGGGCGCTCCCTATCACCATGATGATCGGGCCTGTCGGAGGAGACACTGCTCATCACTGCTGAGACTGCTCCAAGTTCTTCGGTGTACTGGCGTCGAGCCGCGTGTGGTGGCCGCCGGTTAGAACGCGGCGCTCTTCTAGGTACTCCGGCTCGCTGTTGACGCTGTCAACATCGACGGCGTCTCCCAGGATATTACGAGCGGCGAGCAGTCCGGTTTCGATGGCATGGTCAGCATTGTTGTAGCGGAAGGTACCGCCACGCCCCACGATAGACAAGTTGCGGAATGCGCGAAGGCACCCTTTGACCGTTTCGACGGCGTCGTTGTATCCGAGGCCATAGCGCGGATAGGCGTCACGGCTGCGCACCGCGAAGCCATCGATGACTTCCCGAGGTTCGATGAAGCCCAGCTTCTCCGCCAGCTCCTGAGTTGCGAGTTCACACAGCCCCTCGTCCGAACGCTGCCAGATAGCGTCGCCCGCGTCGCAAAAGAACTCCAGCACCAGCGACGTCTTGCCCTCGGGTGCCAGGGCCGGGCTCCAGTTGCGGGGCTCGTGCAAGCGCGCAAAGGTCACCCGCGGGTCGTGGACGTAGAGCCAGGTGTCGTTGGTGACCTGAGGGCGGTCGATCATCAGATGGACAGTGATCAGATCGCGGTACGTCAGCACGCGCGTGGCCGCCAGGATCGAGTTGTCTACCTCTGGGCGAAGGTCGTGGGCTAGCTCAGTCATCGGTATCGACGAGACGAACGCGTCACCGCCGATGATCTGCTCGCGAGCGCCGTCGCTGACCGTCACACTCGTGATCGCCTGCCCGTCATGCTCCACTCTGATAACTCGCCAGCCGAAATGGACCTTGCCGCCCGCGCGCTCGATCTCCTCGGCCATCCGCTCTGAGATCCGCCCGTAGCCGAGGCGCGGATACATGAAGCGCTCGACGAGGCTCTCGACCTTGCCATCTGTACGCTTGACGGCGTCACGAAGCGCCATGAACAACGACAGGTTACGACTGCGCTGGGCGACCCAGTCGCCGGACAGGTTGCCACACTCCTCGCCCCAGACTTTCTCGGAGTATCGCCGAAAGAACAGCTCGTACAGAGTCCGTCCAAACTGCGCCACGTAGGCGTCTTCCATCGACACGATGGGCTTACGCGTCAGCGCCTGGGAGGCCTGCGCAACGACAAAGTCGCCCACCGCTCTCGCGCTGGTCGCCGCCCCAATCCGGGAAAGAACGTTGCCCACTCGCAACGGGTAGTCGACATATTTTCCGTCGAAGTAGACCCTGCTGATGCGATCGACCAGGATCAGCTCGCCGTCGAGCAGGTCCATCAAGAAGTAGTTCAGCTCATCCTTCTTGGTGTACCAGCGGTGGCCGCCGATGTCGAAGCGGAAGCCGTCCTTGCTGATCGTGCGCGCCAGGCCACCAACCATGTCGGCTTGCTCGTAGACTTGCACCGACCAGCCGGCCCGCGAAAGAGCGAAGCCAGTTGCCAGACCAGCAGGCCCAGCCCCAAGGATGACCACGGTGCCCGTGGCTGGCCCTGTCACGATCCGTACTTCACGGCGTAGTCAGGCGCCTCATCTGGTCTGCGGACGCCGCCGCAAGCGAATGTAGCGTGGGGGCCGAACCCAAGCTGCCGGGCGGCTGGCCCAGGCTGGTGTTACTTGGGTGGCATCCGTGAAGCGCACATGCACACCGCTGCGTTGTTGTCGTCATCCGGCAATGGGGGTTGCGCGAGCAGGCCCCAGACTTCGTCGCCGGGCTGGAAGCCTAAAGCTGCCAGCTGCGGCGGCGCCTCACCCGTGCCGGCATCGACCGATCGCGAGGCGACGCCAGACGGCAGCGCCATTATACAGAAGCCGCTCCAAACGTCAACCCGCGTCGGCGTGCCGGGCGCTCACGTGCCCCGAGTCATGCCCGAAATCGGAATATCGAGAAGAGTAACGTGTCGCGGAATGGAGATCGACTCACCGATTTGACGCCCCTGCGCAAGTCACTACCGGCTGGTCAATGAGTAATCGTCGACCCATGCATCTCCGACCTGGACGCTGGCGAAAACGGCGGCTTCTGTCACCCCGAGGGGTGCCGTGGCGACGAGCTCGTGCTGGGCCCACTCGGCTGTGGTCGCGAAAACCGCGATGTCGGCATCGATCATGCCACCCCGGGCGTCGGTCCAAGTGATCTGGACCCGAACCATACTGCCGGGCGTGTCCGACCGTGATTGGTGACTCAGCCTGTAAATTCGCCCCGCCGCGACCGGGACCACCTGGAAGTAGCTACCATCTTTCGAGACGTGGACGGCCGCGCGGCCGTCGTGGCTGTGCGCCCCAGACATGTCCAGTATCGGCTGACCAACGAAATCCCAGCCGGTCGGGATGCCCTGGCTAACCTCCTCAAAACCGGCGTTGACGATCAACTCACTCGTAGACGAGCGGACCGCGTCTGGGAGCTCTCCGTCACGCACAAGACGGTACAGTTCCACCTGGCGTCTCGCGTATTCCAGCTCAGCGTTCGCCTCGAGAAAGCCCTTCTCCGTTACGATCACGCCCTGGAGCTGGTGGGCTGGGGCTTGGCGATTGATCAGCACATGAGTGAAGCCCCAGCCACGAATGAGTCCCAAGGCTTCGGCTGGGTCCCGGGCTCTCGCCAGCTGTGCGACAAACGGGGAGTCTAGGTCCACGCTCTGCGCCGTCGGCGGCAAGTAGAGCCTGGACGCCTCAAAAGGCAAGGCCAGCACGTGCACCACTTCGCCTGAGTACTCACGATCGATGAATCGTGCCGCATCGTAAGTCGCCAGTATCCTCGTCAGGTAGGCGTCGCGCGATTCTCGGCCCAGTGCGACCCGGTACGGGATTCTCTCCGGGATAAGCCAGAAGCTCGCCACGAACAGCGGCAGACTGAGCGCCATCCAGGCCAGTACGACCAGCCGCGTGACGCAGCGAGTAGCGGTCAGGGCAGAGCGAGGCCAGCCGCGCTCGCCTAGCTTCGCGAACGCATAACCATTCAGGCTGTGCACGATTGGGAGTGCAGGGATCAAGAATCGAAGGTACGTGAAGGTGACCGTCCAGCCAACGATGTAGCCGAACAACACCGCAACGAGAAAGCGGCCGGCGCCTGACCGGAATAACTGCAGGGCGACTAGCGGCAAGGCCAGCACGCCGAGTCCCAACGCACCGTCTGGCACTGCCTCGGCGTACGTGCTGGAGTCAAAGGTTACCCACCAGGGCAGCTGCAAGTAATCGAGCGGCTCGAATCCGCGGTGCCCGATGCCGTAAACGGGAGTCTCCAGATCGTAGGCCGGTGCGACTGTCGCGTCCGACGAGATTGACGGCAAGTTTCGGAAAACGCCGCCGAGGTACGGGAAGACCGGGTTTCCCGTCTGCACATAGCGGAGCAGCGGCCACGGTGCACCGCTCACAATGGCCGCTGCCGCGAAGGCTAGGATTGGCAGCCAGCGCTGACCGACGGGCCGCCTGCGATCGGCCAGAGCGGCCAAGACGACCAGAGCGCTCAACGGTACCAGCAGCAGGACGGCGTTGAGCTTCGTGGATACGGCGAACCCGGCCAAAAGACCTGCCATGATCAGCCACGCCGCGCGCCGGTCAGTGAGCCAACGGACGGTCACCGCCACGGCGAGGAAGCAATAGCAGGTCAATGGGATCTCTACATAGGTCGTCGAAGCCTCCCACCCTACCAGTGGCGTCGTTAGGTAGAGCGCGGCACCGAAGAGGCCGGCGCTGTTGCCGAAGAACTGCCTGCCGTACGTGAAGATGGCGCTGACTGTTAGCAGCAGAAACGCGAAGTTGATGAGCTTCGCTGCGATCTGACCTTCGATGAGCATCGCCATCAGGTAGTTCATTTCGGCGCCCAGGTAGAACCAGGACCTGACATTCTCTGGCGTGACCACGAGCGCGTGCTGCTCGACGTACGTCTTCGGCAGCGCCAGGTGGTAGCTGAGCGAGTCGTACTGGATCTCCGGCGCCACTGACTCGATGAAAATGACAGCTATCCAACACGTCGCCAGCCCAAGAAGCGGTAATCCGAACCACGGCTCGACTGGGCCGCGCGCGACGTGCGCGGCACGCCCCCAAACTCTCACCGCCAGCAACGCCTTGTCGCGTAAGTCGCGCCATACCAGCAGCGACAACAGCAACAGAGCGCCCAACACCAGCCAGCGGTACAGGAGGCCGAGGAGCGCCAACACGAGCGTCCCGTGGCTGTACAGGCCAAGCGCGAGCGCCACCGACAGGACGGCTCTTTCGGCTCGGGGCTGGACGCCCTCTCCAATGAGCATCGTGAGCACCCTCTCGCCCAGTGCCCACCCCAGGAGCACTAGCCACACCACGACGGCCGCGGCAGCCGCGACCCGGCCCGCTACGAGTATCGCCAACACCAGCGCGGCGGCCCCGAGCAGCAACACGCGGCAATACAGTTGCTGAAGCTCTGGCCGGCCGAAGCGCCCCACGACAAGCCCAAGAACGGTCAGGATGATGACCGCCACATACGTGGGCAGTGCCTGGCTGGCCCCTAGGAAGTCCGCGTGGGCGAGCGCTCCCGCGGCCGTGGACGCATATGGGATGGTGATGAGGACGAGCCAGGCTAGCGCGAGCAAGTCGAGGAGAGCGCGAAGAGACGGGACCGTCTGCGGCGGCGCTGCGTGCGTCCGAGGCTCAACGGCCGCGGTTGGCTTATGCACGCGTCCGTTCACTCCTCCTGGGACTCGACAGAATATTGACGAGGGAGTGACATGACGTGTGCCGCGGGCTCGTCGTTCCGAGGGGGCCTTAGCTTAGCATCGCGGGGCAGCGGCTGCAACGCAGGGGTAGAATCACGTCGCGATGCTGCGCCAAACGTTCCCGTACGTCTCCCTATGCCTCGTGTTTTGGGCGTCTTCAATCATCTTTGCCCGGTTCTCTCTAGACGCGCCCTTCGCCGCGGACGACCTTCATCTGGTCAGAACATATTCATCGGCAGAGCTGCGTGGCGTCTGGTGGGACACATGGGACCCAGACCGTCTCGAGACCGGCGGATTCCGTCCGCTCACCACCATCTTCAATCATTTCCGCGCGCGGCTCCTTGGTGAATCGCCCGTCGCCCATCGCGTCTTCCTGCTCGGCCTGTTCTCTCTTTTCCTGACCCTAGCTGTGTTCCTTGCTCGATTTGTGTTCGAGATCCCCTACGCCCAGGGCCTGCTGGCTGGCCTGTTCGCCTTCCTCCACAAAGGTAACGCGTACCACTATCTCTGGATCTCAGACGGCGTCCATCTAGTCTCAGGCATATTGATCCTGTCTTCCGTCGCGATGTTCCTACTGTCAATACGCCACCGAAACTACCTCCTCTCGCTAGCCGCTCTACTTCTCTCGTCCGCGGCGCTCTTGACTCGAGAGGACTCACTCATCGTCTACCCGCTGCTATTCATATTTGGTGGCGCATTCATCCTGATCAACCGCTGCTTGACTAAGTCGCCTTCACCGTTACCAATAGTCGTGTTCACCTTCATAGCCTCGACACTCATATTGCTAAGTTTTTGGACCTGGCGGACGGTGGTCGTGCCTGATGCTAGAGCGCCACGTTTCGACGTGGCCGACTTCATATGGTCTGTCAAACAAACGGTCGAGAATCTAGGTGACACTGCCCAGTTGACGGTGTGGTCCAAGTACTACGTGTACTTGATCTGGTTGGCGACCGTGTGTCTGGGGACGGTTTTGGGCGCCTTCTTATTCGGAATCGGAAGGCAGGCGAGACTTCAGGCCATGTTTTGGGGAAGCGCGA
>WNGA01007030.1_pt1 | contig 15790 bp, 14 predicted proteins | sample 5400061 | NCBI WGS metagenome assembly WNGA01 (sample SAMN13153366, study PRJNA577476) | soil metagenome | isolation source: 100 cm soil or saprolite under grassland replicate 2 | place: USA:California | collected 2016-06-15
CGGGACGAGCCGGCTCGGCGGCCGGCGCCGCGGGCGCCGCGCTCGTATCCTGAGCCGAGGCTCCGGCTGGGGCGAAGAGCACCGCCGCGGCCCAAGGCGTCCAACGCAAGCAAGTCCGTCTTTTCATCGTTCGCGTCATGGTACCCTCCACATGGCGCCGGAGACGCGCCACTCGATCTGGTCGGGCCCATCGTGCGGACAGGTCGTAAGTTGGGCCAAGTAAATGGTTAGCGGGGTTGATCGGAACCGCTACGCAATGCCCGATACGAGACCGTCGAGTCGGCGCTTTGGTATGCCTGCAAGCGTGCCGGGTCAGGACGTCGCGATCGATCGTCATCCCCGCGCACGCAGCCGCGTTTCGAAAATCGCGCCCGTCAACCGGAACCGTCGCGTATCGTCGACCGTCAACTCATTGCCGCTGCGGCACAAGGTTCCAAATCATCGTCTTCGTGCCGGAGAACGGCGCCATGTACGTGCTCGTGTAGTTTCCCTGGATGGTGCCGTCGGCCTTCACTTCGACTTTCATCTCCATCTCCGACGGAAACTCCATCCAAGACCACGACGATATGCCGTCGGTGATGGTCGGGGGCGCCATGTCGCAGACGTACTCGGTGTGCGTTTGCGCTTCGCTGCCTCCGCTTCCGGAAACCTCGCGCGACAGCGTGGTCGGCCCGTAGTCGACACCGAGGTCGACGAGGAGCGTGCCCGAGGCGAGCCCGGCGGGCATCGGACCTGCGCCATTGCTCGTCAGCGTGCATGGCGCCATCGTCTGAACGAGCGACCCGATCACGGCACCACTTTCGACCTGGAACGTCTCGCGCCCGGCTGCGCCGTCCGGCATTTGCGCGGGGCGCCAGCGCTCGAACGTGATCGTCGCGTCGGCCGTGGAGTTGGACGTTCTCCCGCTGATGTCCGTCACCTTGTCGGTGACGCTCGTCGTACCCTTGAAGCGCCAGCACCCGACGTTCGAAACCGAGATGCGCGGCTCGGAGCCGTCGGGGATCATGGTGACATCCGCCTTGGGGTCGTCGTTGCTCATGACGATCACGAGCTCCTGGATGCGTTCGGCGGTGATGTCGAGACAAAAAGACTTGGTGGCTTCTTTCAACCCTTCGTCGCTCCAATGCTCGTATTGCCAGATACCGCCCTCTTTCTTGAAGAACGCCTGCGTCGTGACGTTGAACCCGGCCGTCTTGATGGTCGCGAACGGATGGTTGAGAAAAAGGAACGAGCGCACGTTCGGATCGCTGATCCTCAAATGGTAATAGTGCGAGGCGAGGTGGGCGATGTTGCCGTTGAGCCGCTGCGTCGCGCCCGGCGCTCCACGGAGGTTCACTTCGAGGATGGCGTCGCCGCGCACTTTCGGCGTCGTCATCAAGCTGTCCCAGCCTTCGAACGAATTCGTGTTCACCGGATCTTGGTTCCAGAGCAGCTTGGCGAACTTCGGCCACTGCTCCTTGAAGCCGCCGGGAATGCCCTTGTCGACGGCGAGCACCTGATTGGACTCGCTCGTGGTGGCGTTCCATACGCTCGCGATCACGCTTGGCATGAGCGTCCGCGCGAGGAACTGGAAAAAGAGATAGCTGCCGTAGACGCGATCGGCCCCCTTTTGTTCCGACTCGAGCGACTCGTCGGGTGTGTCCATGAACGCGGGAGCTTTGCGCTGTTCGAATTGCGCCGCGATGCCTTTGGGATCGGGCAAGTTCGGATAGACCGCGTCGATCGCCCACTGCGCGGTCGCTTCTTTGAGCCATTTGTAGCTCGAGAGCCCGAACGCGGCGACGGGATACGCCCATTGGCTGGCATGTGCGAACTCGTGCGCGGCCGACCCTTTGAGCTCGTCGGGCGCGAGGCTCCGGTTCAGCAGGATGAAGGCGGGGTACTGCTTGGTGGCGAGCTGTACCGGGAACGTTTCGCCGAGGTCGGTCGCCGTCTGACCGTGCGTCGCCATGTCGACCAAGTAGACGTCGAGCCGGCCGTCCCCTCCGTTGCACCCCGTGATGGCCGCGTCGCTCAGCGGACCCTTCAGTCCGACCATGTCGACGAGGGTCGGCCATATCTTCGTTTCGAGCGCGGCTAGAACCTCATCTGCCTGCGTGTTGGCGCCGGCGACGCGCGTGTCGTACCAAACTTTGACGCGGCCGTTCTGGTCTGCAGGTTTCGCTGCCCAATTCAGGTCGTACGTCGGCTGCCGACAGATCGGGATCCCGATGGTCTGGGGTCGGACGCCTCCGACCGTCGCGGGCGCCGCGCTCGCCCAGCTCCCTTTGTACGCGGGTGGAACGAGAAACGGCTCGATGATCTCCTTGGTGCGGTCGGAAAGAGCCGACCATCGCGCGTAGGCCCAATCGAATGCGTCCGAGTCGATGACGTCGCTGTCGTCGCCCTGGTACTCCGCGGGCAACCGAGGATCTTTGAATGTCGCGAAGAACTTGTACGTGATCGCGACCTCCTCGCTGATGACGCAACGCTTGAACGCGTCGTCGATCTTCTCGAAGCTCGTTTTCCCTGCGCTCCCCGCGTCCGCGCTCACCACGCCGGCGTCCGTGCACCCGCTCCCCCCGACCCCTCCCGTTCCGGCAGACCCTCCCGATCCACCGGATCCCATCCATCCTCCGGACGCACTCGAACCCGCCGTCGCCGACCCGTCGGGCATCGACGTTCCACCGACGCCGCCCGCGGTTCCATTGCCTCCACTGTCATCCCCGCCGCAACCGACGATGCAGCCACACGCCGCCCTGAACGCGAACAAGACGATAACGGATGCCCTCATCGGTACGAATCCTTCCCTGGCCGAGATCGGACGAAGCCTCCCAGCTTACCGCCAGGCGTTGCTTCGCGTCCACGGTGCTGGGCCACGACAGCCGTTGGAGTCGCGAAACCTCGAGCCGGCTGAACGGTGAGGAGCTCGGCGCTGTCATGGACGGCTGAAGTATCATGCCGGAGGAGGCGTCGCAGCTACGAGCTGACTAGCGAACGCCCGCGCGCGGGAGCACGAGCGCGGTGTGCGCGAGGCGGCCCGCGACGCGGAACGTCCCGTCGGAATTCTGTGTGGTCGAGCAGGCACCTCGGATGTGATCGACGCATCGGTGATTCTGATCGCGCGCCGGGCGCGCGCCTCCATCGTCACGAGCGACACCGACGACCTCCGTCGGCTCGATCCGACGGCGACGCTTCATCGAATATGACGAGTTAGTTGGCGAAGCCGCGTACATGACCGATCGGCGGCATGTTGTCGTAACCGAAACATCGGCCGGCGTTCATCCCGGCCTGCGCCTTGCGCTCAGGGTTCTCGCGCGTGCGACTGCTAATCCTTTCTCGTTCGAGCTCCGACTGGAAGTTACGGAGGGTGACCATGATCTTCAACATCGCATCGCTGAAAGGAATCCATGTCGGCAGTTATTCGCATGAAGGGGTGTGTCGCGTCCACCCTCACTCGCCCTCAGGATCCGCGGAAACGGGAGTCCATCAGAGTTAAGTTGTTTTTCTTCGGCAGACCCGGCTGCCCATGTAAGCTCGACCGAATATGACGAAAGCTCCACGAGGCCTGAGATTCATTCTCGTATCGGTTGTCGCGTCGCTCGGTGCGGTCGAGATGATCTCTTGCTCTTCCGACTCCGGCGCCGTCGCGTCGAACGTGTCGTGCGACATCACCACCATCGATACTTGCACGTGCGGGGTCGTGGAGAGCGGCAAGGGCAACGATTCCAAGTGCTCCCCTTCCGAGAACGCAGGCGGAGGAGCTTGCTGCGCGAGCCAAGGTTGGCCGACCACCGGAGAATGCTCGTGCGGGCCGTTTCGCTGCAATGACATTTTGGACCGGTGCGACTGCGCCGTCGGCCTCTGGTCGACCGGGACTCCGTCCTGTACGGGGGCCTATTGTTGCGTGGATTCCATCGGCGGGTGTCACTGTGGTCCGGAGCCATGCAATGGCACTCCGGTCACGGAGTGCAATGCTACGGTGACGTGCGCGACCCACGACATGCGCGTCGACGCGTGTCGTTGACTCCTCGATCGTCTGTTCGAGACGCTGCCCATGGACTTGCGAAGCGTCTTCGTTCTATTCGAAATCGAGGGGGGCGGCGCCGATGCGGGGCTCAACACGCGCGCGCTCGACGCTGCAGCCGATGTCATGGCCGAGCGCGTCGCGACGCACGTGGACGCGCGCTCCGATCCGACGATGCCCGACACAGCCCGGTCAATGGCTGCGCGGATGCGTCCGTGGGTGCGTCCGCCGCGTCTTGTCCCAGCAATCCGAGCGCCGTGGAGGGAGCGCCCTGCATGACGGCGGGAGATAGCTGCGGCGTGTGCGCGGGCGAATACTCCCTGCTGTCGTCACATTTTGATCTGCCTCGAGAACGCTCTGGGCTGCAAAGGATGGGTCCAGCTCGAAGCCGGGCCGTGCGGCGAGGTGAGTGATGCCGCGGGCGTCAGCTGCGGGGATCGAACCTGCGCCCTCGACGAATACTGCTTGGGCACCTCCGGGCCGCCGCCGCTTCCCGGTGCCGATCCGTACCAATACGCCTGCCAGCTGCGCCCCGCGCGCTGCGGCTCGCCGAGCACCTGCTCGTGCATCGTTCCCTACGGCGACGATGCCGGGTCGGTCTCCAGGACGAACAACATTTGCACCGATCAGGTCTCACCGGACTACGCATTCGCCGGCTGCGTGGACGACGGCGCGGGGACGCGTCCTCGTCAAGTGCGACGGACCTTGAGCTCTCGACTGTGCCAGCGCCTTTCGCCACAGAATGTGCCATTGTCGCGGGGCGGATGGCACGAAAGCCGGCAAGTGTCGGGAAATCCGCGCGGGCACGCCACTTGCCAGGGGCTGCCGCCATGCGACAGCGTCTCGTTGTTCGGGCGATGGCTGGTTTGACTTGGATCGCCGCACTGGGTTGTGGCGGAGCGACGGCGGGCGAATCGCCACCGAGCGGCGGCGGCGGGATCGGAGGAGGGCGAGACTCGGGACTCGGCCAGGGCGGTGACATCGGTGGCGGCGGCGGGGGCGCGAGTCCCGGCGCAGGCGGCGCGAACCATCGGGACGCGATGGCCGAGCGAGATCCGAGCGTCCCTTCGGACGCCGCCAATCGGCGGGACACGAACGCGGACGTCCCGACCAACCCTCCGGGTTGTCCCGCGACCGCTGGGCAGGGCTCATGCTCTCCGGGGACGATGTGCCGTTATGGAGATCTCTCGTGTTTGTGCTGGCTCGACGCGTTCACCCCCACGCCGACCTGGCGCTGTTCGTCGCCAGGACAGGACGCGGGCCCCCCTCCAACTCCGCCCAAATGCCCCGAGATGGCGCCGAAATCGTTCGAACCCTGTGGCGGCCAGCCGCCCTGCGAATACGCCGACGTCGTCTGCACGTGCGTGGTGATGGACTTCGCTTATTGGAACTGCTCGCCCAAGCGCGATCGATAGCCAGCGCGCACCGGTTGGGTAAAAGGCTTTGCGAACCGCCCACCGTCAGGGGCGCGTCTGTGACGAGCTTCATCACCACGTCGTCGAGTCTTATCCGAGCGTTCATCAGGCGATGATACCGCTCGAGGTCGATGAACAAGCGCGCCCTCGCTGTCACGACGCTCGTATTCACCAGCGGATGCACGCTCCCCACCACCGACGCCCACCGCTCGGCACCGCGGCCGAGGCCCTCACCCAAGAGGACTACCGCGCGCTCGCGCAATACTGGACGCCGCGCTTCTATCAAGACACCGACAACACCTTCTACAAGGGGGACTACCTCACGCGTTTCAATTACGACGGCGACTACGTCGGCAAGAACAACTGGAACAACCTCGCCGCATACAGCACCGTCTCCGCGTACGTCTATTACGCGGTCAGCGAGACCGACACGCACTACTTCCTCCACTACGGCGTTTTTCATCCGCGCGACTGGGACGACAGCGGGTTGCCCGGTACCCAGCACGAGAACGATTTCGAGGGGCTCAGCCTCGTCGTCCAAAAAGGGGGAACGTGCGGCTCGCTCGTCGCGCTCGAAACGCTCGCGCACGACCAGTTCTACCAATACGCGTACGCGGGAGGCATCACCAACGGTTCGGACACCGTCGACGGCACGGCCACGCTGTTCGGAAGCCACCCACGCATCTTCATCGAGGCCAAGGGACACGGCATTTTCAATTGCGATTCCCGCTGCACCTCGGCACCGGGCGGCGACGGCATCGTCTATTCCGAGGGTGGCTCCGTCGGCTCGCCCAGCTCTGGCGCGGGCAACTGGACGAGCGCGTATCCGTACCAGCTCATCGCCATGGACGCAGACGGCTCGCTCGACGGCAACCAGGGTTTCTGGTACCGGCGCAACGACATCTGCGACACGTGACACGGACGGCGATGACTTCATGGGAAGCATCGCCGTCTCGGGTACGATCGACGATTCGGCCGGCGTGGACCTCGGAGACAGCGCGCTCAAGTTTCGGCTAACGCGCTATTGACGGTCGACGGCCGTCATCCGACCTTTTCGTTCAGAGCTCCCAGGTGGCTGCCGCGCGCGCTTCGATCACTTTGGCGAAATCCCCGCCGTCTTCCTTCCACCGGGCAAGGCTCTTTTCCCCCTTCGATCTTCCTTGGCGCCCGCAAGGGCCAGCGAGAGAGCCGGTTTCGCCGATTTTCCCACACCTTGTCCCCGCTCATGACACGCCCTTGCCCCTTGACGCCGCAGGGCGACCGCACGAAACGCGTAACGCATGTCCAAGAACGCGCGTAACGAGCCCTGCCCATGCGGCAGCGGGAAAAAGTACAAGCACTGCCACTGGGAGACGAGCGACGGCGCCGTTTCCGATTCGGACCGCGCGATGCGAATGCACGATCTCGATCGCCGGCTTGTCGGGCGCCTGCTCGAATTCGCGGTGAAGGAGTACGGAACCGTATGGCTCGACATGCTCGTTGAATATCTCGACGTCGAGCTCGACGAGCAGTTCGCGATTCCGTGCGGCGTCTACGAGTGGAGATCCGAAAGTGGAACCCTCTTGGAGATCTTCCTCCAGGAATCACCGGCCGGCCTCACGGAACGTGAGCGTGCTTGGCTCGATGCGCAACGACGCGCCTGGCTTTCGGTCTGGGAGGTAAAGAGCGTCACGCCGGGACTCGCGATCTCGGTTCGCGATCTTTTCACCGGTGAAGAGCGTTACGTGTTCGAGCGCGGAGGCTCGCAGGTCCTTTCGCCTCGCGACTGCGTTCTCGGGCGGGTCGTCGACTTCGAAGGAGTGTCGGTTTTCTGCGGGATGCACAGCCGCATCCTCCCGCCGAGGCCCGCGGCGGCTCTGGTCGACGCGGTCCGCAAAGCTGCTCGGCTCGGATCGAAAAACGTCCCCCCCGCGAAGATTCTTTCGAAAGTGCCGCTCGATGGATGGGCCGGCGCCTGGCGGGACATGGTCGAGCACGAGGACCGATCGAGAATGAGGATACCGCAGCTCCGCAACACGGACGGCGACCCGCTTCTCTTGACCTCTGATCGCTTCGATTTCCCCCCGAGCGAGCGCGCCGCCGTCGAGACTGCCCTCGCCAAACTGACCGACGTGGACGGCGACGAAGGCGGGACCTCCGGCGAGCGGGTGTTCGTTTTCCACCGACCCGGCAACGCCATGCACAAGAGCTGGGACAATACCATCGTCGGGCGCGCCGTGGTGCACGACGCCACGCTAGTCGTGGAAACCAATTCGACCCGTCGCGCGGACGATCTCCGAGCAAATATCGAACGGGCCCTCGACGGACTCGTGCGACATCGAGTCCGAGAGCATCAAAATCCGGAAGCGATGCTCGAACGCGCGCGAAGCGACGCAGCTCGGGGCCGTCCGCCGAAAAAAGAAAGGAGCGAGGCGCCCGCGCCGGAGGCGCTCGAAATGCTGCGCCAATTCAAAGAGCGTCACTACGAGGACTGGCTCGACACACCGCTTCCGGCGCTTGCCGGCATGACGCCTCGCGAGGCCGCCGCCAAGCCGCGAAAGCGAAGCGACGTCGCGCTGATGCTCAAAGAGCTCGAAAACATCGAGAGCCGCGTTCCTCCTGACCAGCGGATCGACGTTTCGGCGCTCTGGAACGAGCTCGGGCTTCGAGAGGGGACGCGCTAGATCACTCCCTTCCCCCGAACGCGCCTTCGACGATCTTCTCTCGTAGACGGGAGGACTGTGCGCGATGGACGCGCGGCCACGGCTCGCAGGCAGGTGTGCCCGGCGAGCCGGGCCCCGAAAGAATCGTTCGCGCACTTAGCCGACGTTCCATGGTGATGCGCGACCAAGGGGGTGATTCGTGCAAGCGGGCCAGTCCCCGGTCAGACTCATGCACACCTGATTCGTTCTGCGCGCCGCCGTCTGACACTACACCGCCGCCTTCCACCGGGCAGACCGGCTTCCTTGCATCGATCTTCCGCAGCGCTGGGCACCGAGCAGCCATCAAGTCTTTCCCGGGGCGAACGTGACGCCGCTGTCGCTCGTCAAGCGAAGCACGAGCTCGCACAGCTCGTCGAGCCGCGCGGCTCCGAAAGGTCCCCCTTCGAGCACTGAACAAGCCAGCTCGCCACCCGAAATCGCGAGCCACTGCTTCGCAAATGCCTCCGCGCGCTCGCGATCGACCGCGCCGCGATCGTTGGCCTCGACAAGCAGCTCAAGCACAGTCCGCCGGTTGTCACGCGCGTTGTCACTCCCGCCGAACGCTTCGGAGAAATCCCGAAGGATCTCAGCGGCGCGCCCGGCAGGACTCGTCGCCCGAGCGAGCCTCGAAGACGCGAGTGAGGCCGCTAGAGCCTGGCGCGCCCGGCAGGACTCGTCGCCCGAGCGAGCCTCGAAGAGGCGAGTGAGGCCGCTAGAGCCTGGCGGGCCGTGCCAGCCCAGAGGGCTGGCACGCCCGGCAGGACTCGAACCTGCGACCGGCGGCTTAGAAGGCCGCTGCTCTATCCAACTGAGCTACGGGCGCCCGACGAGCACTCGAAAATAGTCGGCAAGTCCGCCCAGCGCAACGACGGCGGTCGCGAAATGATTTTTGGCAACTCGCGCATGGAGCGACCGATAGGGGGTCATGCATCGCGCCTGGCTACCACTTCTGCTGGCGTTTGCCGCAGTTTCGCTCGCTTGCGCGAGCAGCGCGCCGCTGGCTCCCAAGGCCGTCGAGCTCAATCGCGCGGGGACCGAGGCACTGGCTGCCGGTAACCTCGAAATGGCCGAAGCCCGGTTCGCGCTGGCACTCGAGTATCATCCGCGCTTCGTCGAGGCTCTCACCAACCTCGGTCTGGTCGAAATGCAGCGCGGCAATCTCGCGCATGCGAGGCTGCAATTCGAGCGAGCTCGTCGCATCAATGCCGACCTCGCACAGCCGCACCATGCACTCGGCGTTCTCGCCGAGCGCGAACGCCGCCCCGACGTCGCCGCCGAGCACTATCGCGACGCACTCAAGGTCAACCCCGGCTTCGGTCCATCTCGCGCCAATCTCGCGCGCGTCCTTTTTGCCGCCGGACGCTACCACGAAGCGCGCGAGCAGTTTTTGCGGCTCGTCGAGGTCGACCCTGGCCAGCTCGGCGGCCGCACGGGCCTGGTCGAAACACTGCTGCAGCTCGGCCGCGTCGACGAGAGCGATGCGATTCTCGACAAGGCGCTCGAGGACTTCGGCGACGCGCCCGAGCTCACGCTGCTCGTTGCCCGGCGCAGCATCCGTCGAGCAGCGCTCGCGTCAGCCGAAACGATGCTGCTCCCGCTCACCTCGGCGAAGGACGACAACGCGAGGGCCGCTTGGTCGTGGATTGCAGCAGCCCGGTTGGCAGGCGCCGACTTCAGCGGCGCGATCCGCGCCGCCGAGAAGGCCTTTGCCCTCGATCGTAACGACCCGGTAGCGACGTACGTCGTGGCGATGGCGCTTCGAGCCATGAAAGACCGGCGCGCCCTCTCGTGGCTCGAGCGTGCCCACCTGCTCGTGCCCCACAACGCGATTGTCAGAGAAGAGCTCGCAAAAGCCCAAGCGGAGGTGAACGCGCGATAACCTATGGCGAAACGCCGATCGGCTCAGGAACCAGAAACAGAGCATTCCTGGTCAGGCTTTTTTTTCACGACGATCGCGCACACGAGGTAGGTGAGCTCGTCGGTGAACTGCCACAGCCAGGGGCTGACCAATCGAGCCGGTTCGATCGAAGGAGCGATCTCGGCGTCGCCCGCCAAGACCTCGAGAAGAAACGACGGTGCGGTGCCGGATTGGGCGCTGTCCTCTCGGTCGACGCGCGCCAAAATCTCGAGCGGCTCGATCTGACCCCATACGCTCTCGAGCGGATAAGCGGCAGAGGAAACGATGTCGGTGACGATGACCGCGGTTCCGCCGGGCCGGACCAACGCCAAAAGAGAACGCAAGTGTGCGACCGCGGTGGCGCAGGCGATCACGTGCAGGAAGGGGTTCGACTCGCCGAGCCCAACCGAGCAGGCGTGCATCAGTTGGCTGAGGAGACATGTCGAGATCACCGTATCGAAGGTCGCCGGGACCGCGCTGAGCACGCGGGCGGCCGCATTTTTCGCCCACCCGCCGAGCTCCACGGCCGTGGGCGCTCGATGGCGGTGGATGGGCAGCCAGTCGAGACTTCCGCTGAGGTCGACGGGAGCGTCGAGGCGAATGGCGCTGCCCACGTGCAACGGCTGACGCGCGCGCGCGTGTTCGACCGCTGCCCGATCGATATCCACCAGGTGGATATCCCGAAACTGCTGCTCGAGCGCGCGCAGATCCACGTCGTTGCAGTTCCCAGCGCCCAAAAGAGCGATGGAGGCGCCCCCACATGCGAGCGCCAGCGCCATCACATGACGACGATGATTCGCAAATCGACGCCAACTCCCCGCAGTCGTGCGGTTGTTGGCGAGATGGAGCTCGTAAAGCCCGTTGAGCTCGAGCAGGCGCTGGACGGCTCCGTCGCGATCGCTCAGCTGAGACTGGGAACTAACCCCGTATTCCACTTCGGATCGCCAATCGTAGTCACGTTGAGACCAAACGCCTTCGCTATGGAGAGATAGACGTCGTTGTGATTGCCGTTGTTGCAGTCGATCACCCGTCCGGTCCTGAATTTTCCTCCGCAGCTCCCCGCGAGAATGAGCGGCGTGTTGTGACGGTCGTGATCTTCTTTGGCAAAGGCTACCTGCGTGCTGGTACCATTCTGCGTGCCCCAAACGAGGATGGTATTGTCGAGAACGGTCTTGCCGTCGGCATCGGTGAAGGATTTCAATTTGGTGATCAGGTAGTTGAACTCCTCCGCCAAATAGGCTTGAAACTTGATCATCTTCTGCCCGGGCGTGCCGTTGGGATCGCCGTGCGAAGTGCCGTGCCAGTCACCCATCTGCATGAACATGGCAGGTTCGTCCGATTCTCCACCTCCCCACATCATCGAGGTCACGCGGGTGACGCCGCAGGCCAAAGACAACGCCATGATGTCCATGAACAGCGGGTTGACTACCGGCATGTCGTTCACCCGGGCGACGAAATCGGCCGACGTGGGAGGAGCCGTGGGGCTCTTGCAGACGGCAACGCCGGCGGGACTACGGCTCGGGTCGAGGAGCGAGGTCTCCAGATCGCGCAGCGATTGCAGGTACTGATCCATCTTGGGTCGCTCGGTGCTGCCCAGACGAGTGCGGAAGGTGGACAGGTCGTCCTTCATGAAATCGAGCAGGCTCCTGCGCGCCGACAAGAGCTTCGTCGCGTCCGCCCCACCGGTGATGTTTCCACCGCTGATGCTGGTGGCGATTCGCGCGTACGCGGCGACAGGGTTGCGCTCGCCGGGAAGAAAAGTGCCGTTCACCTGCGACAGCGAAGGTGCGACGCCGCCGCCACCGCTCGTGAAACCGATCGCGAGCTCGAGCGAAGGCAGCGCGGTCGTGCCCTTCACCGCGTCGGCCAAGGTCTGATCGAAGCTCGTCGTCGCGCCGGCCCCGAGGGCCGAGAACGTGGCCGCCTTGTGAGGATTGCCGCTGCCCCGCGCCAGGATCATGTTGCGGAAAATGAGCAGCTCGCTGCGGTTCGGCTCGAGCGGAGCCAGATGCGGCGTCAGCGTGAAATTCGCGTCGCTGCCGGTGGGAGTCCACGCAGGATGCGAGCCATTGGCGTGGAACAGGAAGCCCGCTCGAAGGTTCGGCGCGACATCGGCTCGCACGCTACGAGCTATTCCCGACAGAAATACGGTGCCCACACCCACTCCTGCGAGCAGCTTTCTTCGGGAGAGGACAACGCCTTTGGAAGAATTCATCATCGCCCTCGTTCAGTTCCTTCGTGCCGCGAACCCCGGTGAGGAGATGACCGCCAACACCAGCTCGTCGAGCTTGTAACTCGATGCGGCGAAGCTCTTCGCCACCGTTTGCATGTCGCAGGGATCGATTTGCGCGAGTTTGCGACCAGTCGCGTATTGAAAAAACTGCGAAGAGAAGCAGTTGTACACCTCGGGGGTCGCCGAGAGTTGAGTGAGCATGTCGACGTAGTTCGAAAAGGTCAGCGTGTCGCCTTCGCGCCAGAGGGGAATCGTGCCCGAAGGATCGATGGCCTTTCCTCGATCGGTCGTTCGGAACTGCCCGGTCGGGTCGTAGTTCTCGAGCGCAATCCCGATGGGATCGAACAGCGCATGACAAGTCGCGCAAGCCGGATTCTTGCGGTGGGCTTCGAACTTTTCCCGCTCGGTCATGTCGGGGGTGATCACCGTCGGATCGAAGACGAACATTTGCGGAGGCGGCGGCACTTCCGCGCACATGATGGTTTCGCGCACGAACCTGCCGCGACCCACGAGCCCGGTGCTGGCCGAATTGGAGTGTCGCGCCAAAAACGCACCTTGCGTCAACAGGCCATGCCGTTGCGCGGGATTGAAATTAACTTTGACGAGCTCGGTCCCACTCGCCTGAGCTCCGTAGAGCGGTGCCGTCAGCCCGTTCACGAATCCATACGGAGCACTGAGCAGCGTTCGGAGCGACTTGTCGCCTCCCGCATCGAAGACAACGCTGTCGAAGAACCGATCCGTCTCGTCGCTCAGGGCTTGGGCGACTTGCGCAGTGTAGTTGGGATAGAGCGTTGGATCTTTTTGCGAGCGGTCGAGGCTATCGGTCTCCAACCACTGCTGAATGAACGAATGCAGCGCCGGCGCCACCTTCGCGGTCGTCGACAAGAGACGTCGCGCTTGCGCGACGAGCGTGACCGACTCGCGAAGCTTTCCGGATGCCGCCTGCGCGAGAAGTTCGGCGTCGGGAGGCCCATCCCAGATCGTGTACGAGAGCGCCGACGCGAGCTCGTAGGCGGTGAGCTTGGTCGCGGTCCCCGGCACCTGCGTGTCGCCAAGCTCGGTGCGATACAAGAAATTCGGCGACAAGACGATGGCCTGGACGACCATGCGAAGTCCGAGCTCGGGACCGTTCGCTTGGCTGACCGTCGCGTACAGCTGCGTGAGTTTCGTTCGCTCGGCGACCGAAAGAGGCCGGCGCCATGCTTTGGCGCCGTACGTGTTCAGAAAGTCTCCGAGGCAAGTCGCGTCGAGAGAGGTGATCGCGCATTTGAGGAAGTTGGAGCTCCCAGCCAAGACCTGGATCCCGATCTCATCGGCCGCGCGGAAATAGTAGTCGGCGAGCAGGGAGGAGATTCCGAGGCCATCGGGTTGGTTCGCGTATCCGTTGAGCCGCGAGTCCTCCGGCAACGTCGTGACGACCTTGCCGGAAAATCCGAAAGTTTCATTGAGCGTGTTCTTGAGCTGCGTCTGCGTCAGCCGCCAAACGCGCGTTCCGGTCAGCACGGGCGCGTCGGGGTTGCAGATCTGCGAGCTGCCTCCACCGGTTCCCGATCCTCCCGAAGTACCCGGCGCCTTCGGCCCCTCCGCCTTGCCAATCAATCCGTCGGTACAGGCGACGAACGACCCCAAGGCGAAGCACACCAGCCATGGCTTCAATCGAGCGAAAGAATCGTGGGCACGCGCTGGCTGCATGCGTCGTCTCCTGCGTGGGAATGGCCGTCGACGTGACCGTCCACGCTTCTAGAGACAAGTCTCGCGGCCGCCCCATCGAGGACCATATTTCGACCCGCAGCCCCGCGTTCTCCTTGGATTTACCTGCAGGTGCGCCTAGGTGGGAGCCGCGCCGCGAGGGCCGCTCTACGGGGTTGGCGCGCAAGGCTGAAATTTTTCAAACGGTCGTGTTGAAAAATAACGTCGACACTCTCGCGGTGACCCGATCGCCCTGCTGCAATCTCGGCCGGGCGGAAAGCTGGGCCCCGAAAGGTTGACGCGCCCGAATTTCAGTCGGCTGATAGCGCGCCGCGACGGCTCGCTAGCCTCGCTCCGCAACACCGAGAAATCCGCCCGTTCGGTCAGCAGTTTGTGTTACTCGGCGCGGGCCTTCGGCCCCGCCTGCGGTCACGTGGACTTATGGCCGCTCCGACGATCGATCTGATAGCGGAAATCTGCAGCAGGAGTGCTATGAAGCGACCCGAAACGGAGGACCCGAGAAACGAATGCTGACCCGTTCGCCGGCGGAGCTCGCGCCGAGATCGCTCGTAACCTTGCAGCGGCGAACGCTCGCGCGAAGCTGGGGAGTTCGCGCGGCGCGCATCTACGCGGCGCTCGTGGCGATCGGCATCACGGCCACCATGTGGATCGTGGCGTACCGTTACGGCCCGGACGACACCGCCGTGTCTCTCGTCGGCCGGGCGGCAGCGCTCGTCGCGTGGATCGCCGGAGGCATGAGCGCGCTCGCGTTGGCCGCACCGCCCAAAGATGCTGCGCTCACGCAAGGGATCGCCGCTCTCGCGTCGGCGCGTGGTCACAGCGATGAAACTTTCGCTCGCGCTGATCTCGTCGCGACCGTGCGGATCTTGGCCGAAGTGATCGTGGTTCCGATCGTGCTCGTGGGTCTTTTCCTTTTCCTCGTCATTGCCGGAGGCAGGATCGAGGGTGCGGCTTGGCCGATCGCCGGCTCGATCATTTTCGGCCTCGTCGCTTCGATCGTGCTCGGGGTGGTCGCGTGGGGATGCCGGCATTGGGGCGGCCCACAAGGAAGGACCTGGCTCATCGTCATCGTCGTTTTGCCCTGGGTTCTGGCCGAGCAGCTGTTATCGGCGCGGACGGCGGCCTACGTTTCGATTCCCGGTCTTCTCGGGCGTGCCTGGGAAGCGCTCACAGGAGTCACCACGTGAACGCCGAAGAAGCGCCCATTGTCGTTCTCCGGCGCGCTTTGCCGCGCCGCGCACGGACATCGAATCTGGTGCCGATCGATTTGTCGCTCGGAGCGGGGCTGCACGCCGTGGTCGGCACGCCGGCCGACGGAACTCTCGCGATCGCGAGGCTCGTCGGAGGATTCGAACCACGAGCGTCCGGACAGGTCACCGTCGCCGGACGCAATCCTGCGCGCGATCCGTTCTTGCGCTCGCGTATCGGTGTAACGTTGGAGACACCTTGCCTTCCACCGGCAGCGCGCGTGCGGGACCTCGTGGCAGCGGTCGATTCATTGCGCGGAGTGCCGGCAACGGGCGCCACGCTCGAGCAGTTCGGGTTGTCGCACTGGCCGGAACGCAAGCTCGCGACGCTGTCGCGACGCGAAACACGGACCCTCGAGCTTGTCGTCGCCCTCTGCACCCCTCGGCCCGTCGCTCTCGTTCTGACCGAACCCGGAGCCGACATCGTGCCCTTCGACAGGCAGACGCTGCGAGCGGCTCTGGGGGCGGCGGCGAGCGCGGGCGCCTGCGTGATCGTGATCACGGCATCGATGAGCGATGCGATCGAGCTGGGGAGCACGATTCACATCTTCGAGCGCGGGCGCATCACCCGATGGGTGCCGGTCGATGATGCCGGTGCGCT
>WNGA01007031.1_pt1 | contig 15789 bp, 17 predicted proteins | sample 5400061 | NCBI WGS metagenome assembly WNGA01 (sample SAMN13153366, study PRJNA577476) | soil metagenome | isolation source: 100 cm soil or saprolite under grassland replicate 2 | place: USA:California | collected 2016-06-15
CGGCCGGGCGCGCAGGAGAAAGCGCATCGCGCTCGCCCCATAGGCGAACGCCGCGGCGATCGCCTCGAGCCCGACTTGCGTGATCTCGTTGACGGCGAGCGGCAGCACGTCGGCAGGCAACCCGTCGCCGTGCCGGGCAAGCGCGTCGATCACGTCGGCGCCGTGCTCGTCGTGGAGAAGCACGATCGGCCGCACGCCGCCCGCGTCGCGGTAGACCGTGAGCAGCGTGCGCAGCTTGCGCATGAGCGCATCGGCCGGCGGCAGCGCGTAGGACGCCGCGCCGGTCGGGCAGACGGCGGCGCACTGGCCGCAGCCGGCGCAAATCTGCGCATCGATCGCCACGTGGTTTCCGGCGGGCGAGATCGCGCCGGTCGGACACAGGTCGAGGCAGCGGCGGCAGCCGACGATGCGCGAGCGCGAATGCGCGCACAGATGCTCGGCGAACGTGACGTAACGCGGTTTGTCGAAGGTGCCGACGAGATTGCCGGCTTTCAGCACCGCGCGCAGCACGGAAGTCGGATCGCCCGGATCGGCGCGCACATAGCCGTCGCGCAGGTCGGGGGCCGGGAACAGCGGCGCGCCGCCCCCGAGGTCGAGAATGATGTCGCAACGCGACGTCGCACCGTCGCGCGCCGCGCCGAATGCGAGCTTGTCGCGCGAGGACGGCGCCGGCTGCGCATAGTCGTCGACGACGAGCTCGAAGGCGCCGAGGTGGCCCTTGGCTGAACGGATCGTACCCTGGACCACGGGAAAGTTGGTGACGCGCGGCGGGGCGACATCGCCGGGACGGGTGAGAAGAACGGTCACGTCGAGGCGGTCTTCCAGCAGCCGGCCGGCCTCGATCGCCTGTTCGTCACGTCCATAGACGAGAACCACACCCTCGCTGGTGAGCGATACGAGCGCAGTGGCGGGCGTCGGTTCGGCTGCGGCCGCAAGCAGCGCCGCCATCTTGGGCCCGGCCGTGTGGCCTTCCTTCGACCAGCCGGCGGTCTCGCGGATATTGGCGAAGGCGAGGTCTGCGTGTTCGGCGGCAATTTCCGAGAACAGCGGCGCTTCCTGGGTACACGCAACCGTGACCGGTGTTCCTTCGGCAAGAAGTGCCCGGGCGCGCTCGATCTCGGCGCGGCAGAGCTGGTGCCCGCTCTCGACCGACGCGCCGCGGCAGCCGCGGCGCACGGCGTCGAGGTCGAGCGGCATGGTGTCCTCGCACGAGCACACCAGGATGGTCCGCGATTGCTCCGCCACTGTCTCTCCGATGAGCCGCGGCGGCCCCATGCCATCCGCAGGGCTGGCCACGCAGCACCCGACCCTATAATTGTAACCGGCAAAAAGCGAAAGCCCGCAGGGTGAAATGTCGCTTACGACGCGAAGCCGGATACGCACGCCGTACGCAGCGGCGCTCGATCTGCCGCCGCCGTTCCGCCTGATCACGCTGCGCGAGGCGGGCGATGCCTTTGCGCACGCGACCGTGATCGCCGCGGAAGCCGGCGCCGGAACGCTGGTGTGGGTCGGCCGCTTCGATCTGGTCGAATTCGCTCTGGTGGTGGAGCCGGAGGAGCCGCTGACGACCGCCCGGCGCACGGTTTACGCCGGCATGGCGGCGCTCGCCGACGCGCTCGTGGTCCATGCGCCGCCGGAAAAGCTGATCGCCTTCGACTGGCCCGACGCGATCTTCGTGGACGGCGGGCTGATCGGCGGCGCCCGCCTCGCCTGGCCGGCCGATGCCGCGGAGGACGCGCCGCCCGACTGGCTGGTGTTCGGCGCCATGATCCGCACCGTCACGACCGCACGGGGCGAGCCGGGCTTGCGTCCGTTTGCCGCGGCGCTGGAGGAGGAGGGTTTCGACGACCTCGGCTCGGGGCGGCTGGTCGCAGGTTTTGCCCGGCATTTCATGGTCGTCGTAGATGCCTGGAAGGAAAGCGGGTTTGCCGCGGTGGCGAAAAGCTATCTCCAATGGCTGCCGACCGAGGCGGGAGTGCGCCGCGACATCGACGCGAACGGCGATCTCATGGTGCGGCGCATGGGCGGTGTGGAGCGGCGCCCGTTGCTGCCGAAGCTTGCGGAGGCCGCCTGGCTCGACCCGCAAACGCGCGGGCCGCGGCTGTGAAGCTGCTGCGAACCATCCGCCTCGACCCCTCCGACACGTTCGTGTTCGAGCGCGCGGCCGAACCGGGCGAATGGGCGGTATCGGGCGGCTTCGTGTTTGTCGATGCCGATCCCGGGCAGCTCACGGGCAAGGCGCGCGCGGCGTTTCGCGGCGGGTTTCTCGGCGTCGACTCGCTCGGCTGGTCGACCCTGGTGCAGATCGTCGAGGCGAGCGAAGAAGACCGCGCGGCGCTCGTCGATGCGCTTGCGCAGCGCCTGGTCGAACGGTTCGGGGCGCCCGATCTTGCCGTTGCGCGTCCCGCGGCGGAAGAGGAGGTCGCGTTCGCGGCCTCGCTCACCGACCACCCGCCCGACACGCTGATCGCCGTGCATCGCACGCGCGAGGACGGCGCGATCCGCGAGACGTTCCGCACCTTGCGTCCGCGCCAGGGCGAAAAGCCGCTGCGCGCCTTCGCCTTCATGGAGGTGGACGGCGAGGAAGAACCGGGCGAGACGGTCGACCTCGTCGGTCTCGCGCACGGAGCTCGCAAATGAGGGATTTCTGGCTCTCGTGCGGCCATCATCTCAGCGACCGCGACGCGGGCGGCGGGCTCGTCGTCACCGACGAGTTTCTCAAGGTCTATTTTGCCCGGCCCGAGCTCGCCCCTCCGCCCGAGGCCTGCGTGGTCGAGCGCACGCTGCATTCACGCCTGCTCGCCGATCCGCGCCAGCCGGTCGCGCCGGAGGACATCGCGGCCATCGCCGACGCCGACGCGCGCGAGAACTGGCAGCTGATGATCGCGTTTCGCGACCATGTTCTGCGCCACAAGACGCTGGAGGGCGCCTACCTCGCGCTGGTGCGCGAGGATATGAGCAAGACGCCGCCGATCTTCGTCAACCAGCTGGTTCACGTGATCCTGCGCAACGTCCTCGACGGATGCGAAGATCCGTTCGTGTTGCGCGCGGCCGAGCTGTTCTTCCGGCCCCAGACGATGACCTTGCACGAAGGCGCATTGCTGGCGGCCGACGAGGAGACGATTTCGGGGACCGGTGCGACGGCTGTCTCTCCACTCGTCTCGATGCTGGGCCTGCCGGCCGCAAGCGAGATCGACGTGCTTGGGGAGGAGAACGCGGCGAGCTACTTCGAGCGCAGCGATCAGTTCGACATGGCGCTCGATCTCACCGCCGGACGCAAGGGTCTTAAGGCGCTCGGCGAGGCGATCGCGCGGTGGGTGCACCATATTCTGGCGGTCGAGGTTGCGGTCGAGCCGCTGGTCGAAGTGCGCGAGGCGCAGTTCACCTGGTATGTCGGGCTCGACGCCGAAGGCACGAAAATCGGCGACCGCTTGTGGCACGGCGAGGAACTCGACGAGGCGGTGCAGGGCCGCATTATCGGGCTCTTCCGTCTGACGTTCTGCGATCCCGGGGTCGCCGCCGCATCGGTCGGGGACGAGCCGGTCTATCTGATCCTGGCCATGACCGCCGATCGTGTCTTGCGGATGAAGCCGCAAAACCTGATCGCGGGCCTGCCGATCCGACATTTGGAGATGGTCAGTTGAGCCAGGCAACGCCGCTCATGCGGATACCGGTCGGCGTCGTCGTCGAACGCTGCAAGGCGAGCAGTCCGTGGATCGAGCACGTGTGGCGCGCCGTCGCGGTGCTGGCGGGTCGGCCCGAGGCAGCGCCCTGGACGCCGCTCGCCATCGCCGAGGAGTCGGCGACCTTTTATGCCGGCGGTGCCGATATCGAGCTCTTCCGGTCGGATACGACCTACTACCGCGACAACCTCGCATCCGGTACTGCGGCGCTGTGGGTGGTGCTGCGGCCGACCGAGACCGACCCGCCGTATCAAATACTGGCGGTCACCGCCAATCCGGCCGAGGGCGAAGCGTTCACCGAGCCGGGCACCGATCTGGTGGAAATAGTGCCGATGCCTGACCTCGTCCGCGAGGCGGTTGCGGCGTTCGTCGCCGAGCACCATGTCGAGCAGGTCTTCTTCAAGCGCAAGCGCGACCGTGCCGACCCACAGGCATTGGCGCGCCGCGGCGTCATACGCGAGGACGAAGAGTGAGCGACCAGGAGGGCTTTCTGACCCGGTGGTCGCGCTTGAAGCGCGAGTCGGACGACGCTGCGCCCGAGGCGGATCCGTCCGCGCGTGGAGAAGACGAGCAGATCGCCAAACCGGAAAAGGACAACGACGATCCGCCACAGGCGAAGCCGCCGGATTTGCCGGCGGTGGACTTGTCGGCGCTGCCGTCGCTCGAATCGATCACCGCGACCACGGATATCCGCGCCTTCCTGGTGCCTGGCGTGCCAGTGGAATTGAGCCGTGCGGCACTACGCCGCGCGTGGCTCGCTGACCCGGCGATCCGCGATTTCGTGGGGCTTGCCGAGAACGCGTGGGACTTCACCGCGCCTGCGACAGTGCCGGGCTTCGGGTCCACCGTCCCTGCGGACATCGCGCGACGTTTGGTTGCAAGGGTGTTGGGAGAGGAAACGGAGACGGCAATACCGCCATCGGTTGATCGTGCCGAAACCGTGAAAAAGCCGGACGTTAGCGCGCCGGAGGAATCGAACGTCCAGCAGGGTACCGGAGAGGAACCCTCAGTTCTGGACCAGGGAAGCCAGCGCGCTGCCGAGAATCGCAACGTTGATATTGCGGTGCACAAAGATCAGGCGTCCGCAGACAGCCCAATTGCACGGGGACGTCCTCACGGCGGGGCCTTGCCCCGATAGCTTATCCCAAGGTCATAGTCTCAACCTATTGACCCGGAATGAATTGGCTCCTTTACTGTTTTACAGTTCTAAAGAGGCGTTTGGATGCGCGATCCGGGATTGAGCGAAGCCATTCGCGTCGTTGGTGGCGTGAGCGAGCTTGCTCGAAAGATAGGCATCTCACAGCCGTCCGTCTCGACATGGAACCGGGTGCCGGCCGAGCGCGTGGTCGCGGTCGAGGCGGCAACCGGGATCAGTCGGATGGCCTTGCGGCCGGATCTTTACGACGACGAGGCCAAGCCGGGTTGCGCTCCGGCCGTCGATGCCGCGCGGGCGCAGGAATACGCGCTGCTCGCCGTGCTACTTTCACGGGCGCCGGATGCCGAGTTTCTGAACCGCTTGGCGAGTCTGCGCGGGGACGCAAGCCCGCTCGGCGTCGCGCATGCCGCCCTGGCGCAGGCGGCGAGCCAAACCAACGCCGATCGCCTTCAGCGCGAGTACTTCGACCTCTTCATCGGGCTCGGCCGCGGCGAGCTCCTGCCCTACGGCTCGTACTACCTCACGGGCTTTCTGCACGAGCGGCCGCTCGCACGGCTGCGTGAAGACCTCAACGGCCTCGGCATCGAACGGGCCGAGGGCAACGTCGAGCCCGAGGACCATGCGGCCGTCCTGTGTGAGATCATGGCGGGGCTGATCGACGGCCGCCTGGCTGCGCCGGCCGGCTCCGACCAGCGCCTGTTCGAGCGCCACCTCAAGCCGTGGATCGGGCGCTTCTTCTCGGACCTCGAGCGCGCCGAAGCCGCGGACTTCTATCGGACCGTCGGCACGCTCGGCCGCGTGTTCATGGAAATCGAAATAGAAGCCTTCGCGCTGCCTTCGTAAGCGGCGCGCGAAACGATCGTGAGGAGGAGACGTCGATGAAATCTCAAAGCAAGGCGGTGGGGCGTCGTGATGTCCTTCGCGCGCTGGGTGCGGGCGCCGGGGTTGCGGTCGCTGCCCCGCTCGCCACGGCGGCCAGGGCCGACAGCGAGACCAACGATGAGAAGCGCAAGGCGCGCTACAAGGAAACCGATCACGTGAAGACCTTTTACCGGGTCAATCGCTATCCGTCGAAGTGAGGAGGGCAGGCCGTGTTGATCAGGAGAACCGAACGCGAGGCACGCCGCGGCACGCTCGCGGCTGCGCTCGCAAGCCAATCCGGCGGCGGTCTCGACCGTCGCGCGTTCCTGCGCCGGTCGGGGCTCGTTGCCGGCGGTCTCGCCACGCTCGGGGCGCTGCCGCTCGCGAGCGTGCGCAAGGCGCAAGCCGGCCCGCCGCCGGCCGCGGGCGCGCAGGTGACGATGACCAAGGCGATCTGCACCCACTGCTCGGTGGGCTGCACCGTGATCGCCGAAGTCTCGAACGGCGTGTGGATCGGCCAGGAGCCGGGCTGGGACAGCCCGATCAGCCGCGGCTCGCACTGCGCCAAGGGCGCCTCGGTGCGCGAGCTGGTGCACGGCGACCGGCGCCTGCGCTACCCGATGAAGCTCGTGAACGGCCAGTGGACCCGCGTGTCGTGGGATCAGGCCATCAACGAGATCGGCGACAAGCTGGTGGCGATCCGCGAGAAGTCGGGGGCCGATTCGGTCTACTGGCTCGGCTCGGCCAAGTTCTCCAATGAGGGCGCCTACCTGAACCGCAAGTTCGCCGCCTTCTGGGGAACCAACAATTCGGATCACCAGGCGCGGATCTGCCATTCCACCACGGTCGCTGGCGTGGCCAATACCTGGGGCTACGGCGCGATGACCAACAGCTACAACGACATCCGCAACTCCAAGACCATCATGATCATGGGCGGCAACCCGGCCGAGGCCCATCCGGTGTCGTTGCAGCATCTGCTCGAAGGCAAGGAGCTGAACCGGGCGAACTTCATCGTCATCGATCCTCGCCTCACCCGCACCGCCGCGCATGCGACGGAATTTGTCCGCGTGCGGCCGGGAACGCATATTGCGACCATCTACGGCATCCTCTGGCACATCTTCCAGAACGGCTGGGAAGACAAGGAGTTCATCCGCCAGCGGGTCTACGGCATGGACGACGTCCGCAAAGAGATCGACAAATGGAACCCGCAGGAGGTGGAGCGTGTCACCGGCCTGCCGGAGGCGCAGGTCAAGCGCGTCGCCGAGACGTTTGCCAAAGAAAAGCCCGCGTGCCTGATCTGGGCGATGGGTCAGACCCAGTTCTCGGTCGGTACGGCGAATGTCCGTGCCAGCTGCATCCTGCTGCTTGCCACCGGCAACGTCGGCGGCTTCGGCGTCGGCGCCAACATCTTCCGCGGCCACTGCAACGTGCAGGGCGCGACCGACCTCGGCCTCGATATCGTGACGCTGCCGCTGTACTACGGCCTGGTCGAAGGCGCGTGGCGGCATTGGGCGCGCGTCTGGGAGGTCGAGTACGACTGGTTCGTCTCCCGTTTCGACAAGACGACCGGGCCTGACGGCAAGACCGTCAGCACGATGAATACGCCCGGCATTCCCTCGACGCGCTGGTTCGACGCGACACTGCTGCCGAAGGACCAGGTGAGCCAGAAGGACAACGTCAAGGCCATGATGGTGTTCGGCCATGGCGGCAACACCATCACGCGCATGCCGGAGATGGCCAAGGGGGTGGAGAAACTCGACCTGCTGGTGGTGGCCGATCCGCATCCCACCACCTGGGCGGTGCTGTCCGAGCGCAAGAACGACACCTACCTGCTGCCGACTGCGTCGCAATTCGAGACCAAGGGCTCGCGCACGGCCTCGAACCGGTCGCTGCAGTGGTACGAGCCCGTGGTCAAACCGATCTTCGAATCGAAGGACGACTACGAGATCATGTACCTCCTGGCCAAGAAGCTTGGGTTGGCCGAACTGATGTTCAAGAACATCAAGGTCGAAAACAACGTGCCCTCGGCCGAGGACATCCTGCGCGAGATCAATCGCGGCGGATTCTCGACCGGCTACTGCGGCCAGTCGCCCGAGCGGCTGAAGGCGCACATGAAGAACCAGGCGAAGTTCGACCTGGTGACCTTGCGCGCGCCCAAGGACGACCCGGAGGTCGGCGGCGACTACTACGGTCTGCCGTGGCCGTGCTGGGGCAAGCCGGAAATCCGGCATCCCGGCACGCACCAGCTCTACAACACGCATTTGCACGTCAAGGACGGCGGCAGCACGTTCCGCGCCCGCTTCGGCGTGGAGCGCGTGATCAAGACCAAGGTGATGGAGAATGGCCAGGAGGTCGAGAAGGAGGTGAAGCACAATCTCCTCGCCGAAGGCTCCTACTCGCTCGGCTCCGAGATCAAGGACGGGTATCCCGAGTTCACCTACGGGGTGCTCAAGAAGCTCGGCTGGGACAAGGACCTGACGCCGGACGAGCTGGCAACGATCCAGCGCATCAACAGCGCCAATCCCGATGCGGTGTCCTGGTCGATCGACCTCTCCGGCGGCATCCAGCGCGTCTGTCTCGATCACGGCGTGATCCACTATGGCAACGGCAAGGCCCGGGCCAACGCTTTCGGCCTGCCCGACGCAATTCCGGTCCACCGCGAGCCGATCTACACGCCGCGGCCGGATCTCGTCGCCAAGTATCCGACCTTGCCCGACGCGCGTCAGTTCCGCCTGCCCAATGTGGGCTTCAGCATCCAGAAGCAGAACGTGGAGAAGGGGATTGCCAAGGAGTTCCCGCTGATCATGAGTTCGGGACGCCTTGTTGAATACGAGGGTGGCGGCGAGGAGACCCGCTCCAACAAGTGGCTCGCCGAGCTGCAGCAGGACATGTTCATCGAGATCAACCCGGCGGACGCGGCGGAGCGCGGCATCAAGGACGGCGGCTGGGTCTGGGTGACAGGTCCCGCCAACAACGCGCGGGCGCGCATGAAGGCGCTCGTCACCGAACGGGTCGGCAAGGGAGTGACCTGGTGCCCGTTCCACTTCGCCGGCTGGTTCCAGGGCGTCGACCAGCGCGACAAGTATCCCAAGGGAGCCGATCCGATCGTGCTGGGCGAGAGCGTGAACACGCTCACGACCTACGGCTACGATCCGGTCACCGGCATGCAGGAACCCAAAGCCACGCTCTGCCAGATCAGGGCGGCGTAAGGAGGCTCGACAATGGCTCGGATGAAATTTCTCTGCGACGCCGACCGTTGCATCGAGTGCAACGCGTGCGTCACCGCCTGCAAGAACGAGCACGACGTGCCGTGGGGCATCAACCGCCGGCGCGTCGTCACCATCAACGACGGCAAGCCGGGCGAGCGCTCGATCTCGATGGCCTGCATGCACTGCACCGACGCGCCGTGCGCGGCGGTGTGCCCGGTGAACTGCTTCTACACGACCGCCGACGCCGTGGTCCTGCACTCCAAGGATCTGTGCATCGGCTGCGGCTATTGCTTCTACGCCTGTCCGTTCGGCGCACCGCAATATCCGCGGGTCGGCAATTTCGGCTCGCGCGGCAAGATGGACAAGTGCACCTATTGCGCCGGCGGGCCGGAGGCGGACAACACGCAGGCCGAATATGTGAAGTACGGCGCCAACCGTCTCGCCGAGGGCAAGCTGCCGCTGTGCGCCGAGATGTGCTCGACCAAGTCGCTGCTCGCCGGCGACGGCGAGATCATCGCCCAGATCTACAAGGAGCGGGTGATGAAGCGCGGCTACGGCTCCGGTGCCTGGGGATGGCAGACGGCCTATCGCGAGACGATCGCGGTGTAACGAGCGCGGCGCGGTTGGGGGCGACCGCGCCGTCGCACACAAAAAAGAGGAGGAACAGGATGGCGCCGCTTCTCGCCCACGTACGCTATGTCGCCGGTGCGCTCGCGCTCGTGCTGCTGGTTGCGCTTGCCGGACCAGCCGGCGCGCAGCAGCCGGCCGCGGTCAATCCGACCGCCAGCTCGGTGAAGGAGGATCAGCTCCTGCGCCAGCTGCACCGCGTGGAGGGCCGCTGCACGCTTCCCGATCAGAAGGCCTGCGTGGTCGAGCAGCCGCAGGGGCGCGACTGGCGCCGGTTCCATGAGATCACGCTGCGATGGATCGGCGCCATCTCCGTTCTCGGCATGATCGTGCTGCTCGTCGCCTTCTATCTCTGGCGCGGGATGATCCGCATCGAGGGCGGCCGCTCGGGACGCACGATTGTGCGCTTCAACGCCTTCGAGCGCTTCATCCACTGGATGACCGCGACCTGCTTCATCATCCTCGCCATCACCGGCCTCAACGTCACCTTCGGCAAGAAACTGTTGCTGCCGCTTATGGGTCCGGAAGCGTTCACGACCTGGTCGCTGTGGGGGAAGTACGCGCACAATTACCTGAGCTTCCCCTTCACCATCGGCGTGATCGTGATCTTCCTGATGTGGATCGCGGGCAACATTCCGAACCGCGTCGACGTCGAATGGCTCAAGAAGGGAGGCGGCATCGTCGGGCGCGAGCATCCGCCGGCTTACCGCTTCAACGCCGGCCAGAAGGCGATCTATTGGCTGCAGATGCTCGGCGGCACCGCGATGGCGATCACTGGGTACCTGCTGATCTTCCCGTTCTACGGCACCGACATCGGCGCAATGCAGACCGCCCAGGTGATCCACGGCATCATAGCCATGCTCTACATCGCCATCATGATCGCCCACATCTACATCGGCACGCTCGGGATGGAGGGCGCCTTCGAGGCGATGGGAACCGGCGAGGTCGATCTCAACTGGGCGAAGGAGCACCACCGGTTCTGGCTCGAACAGGAGATGGCGCGGACCGGGCCGAACCAATCGCAGCCTCAACCGCACGCCACGCCGGCGGAGTAGCTCGTTTCCCGATCGTAGGTTGGGTCGAGCTCTTGCGAGACCCAACAGCCACCGGCCGCGATTGTTGGGTCTCGTGAAGAACTGGACCCAACCTACGGACTGCGAACGGCATGAAGCGCCCGCGCGTCTGCTATAAGGCGCCATGCGCGTCATCGGTCTCGCGGGCTGGAGCGGAGCGGGCAAGACGACCCTGCTGACCAAGGTGATTCCGCGCCTCGTCGCGCGCGGCTGCACGGTCTCGACCGTCAAGCACGCCCACCACGCCTTCGACGTGGATCAGCCCGGCAAGGATTCCCACACGCATCGGCTCGCCGGAGCCACCGAAGTCCTGGTCGGCTCGGCCAACCGCTGGGCGCTGGTGCATGAGCTGCGCGGCGAGCCCGAGGCCTCGCTGGGAACGCTGCTCGCCAAGCTCGCGCCGGTCGATCTCGTGCTCGTCGAAGGCTTCAAGCGCGAAGCGCACCCGAAGCTCGAAGTCTATCGCGCCGCGGTCGGCAAGCCGCCGCTTCATCCCGACGATCCGGCGATCGTCGCGGTCGCCTCCGACGCCGCGCTTCCCGCCGCGCGCGTCCCGGTGGTGATGCTCGACGACGTCGACGGCATCGTCGATATTCTCCTCGCGCAGGCGGCGCCGCTCGACGTCGTCGCGGCGCGCCTGCGGTAGCCTGAGATGGCCCAGCTCACCGACGATTGCTTCGCGTTTTCCGGACCGCTCATGCCGGTCGACGAGGTCGAACGGCTGGTCACGGCGCGCGTGGTGCCGGTCAACGAAACCGAGGTGGTCGATCTCGCCAATGCCTGCGGACGGGTCGTCGCGAGCGACGTCGTCGCCGCGGTCGATCTGCCGCCGTTCGACAACGCGGCGGTGGATGGCTTTGCGGTGCATCACGCGGACCTCACCCCGTCCGCGGAAACCCGTCTCGCAATCGTCGACCGGGTCATGGCCGGACAGAGCGCGGCGCGCGCGCTTTCGCCCGGCGAAGCGATCCGCATCTTCACCGGTGCGCCGATGCCGCATGGCGCCGACACGGTCTTCATGCAGGAGGATTGCCGCGTCGAAGGCGAGGCGGTCGTGGTGCCGTCCGGTCTCAAGGCCGGCGCCAACCGCCGCCTGGCCGGCGAGGATATCCGCTCGGGCTCAGTTGCGCTCCCCGCCGGCCGGCGATTGGCGCCGCAGCACCTCGCGCTTGCGGCCGCCATCGGCGTCACCGAGATCGCCGTGCGGCGGCGCGTCCGGGTGGCCCTGTTCTCGACCGGGGACGAGATCATAGAGCCCGGATCGCCGCTGCCGGCGGCGGCGCTCTATGATGCGAACCGCCGGCTGCTCGCCGCCATGCTGGCGCGGCTCGGCGCCGCGGTGACGGATCTCGGCATCGTTCCCGATCGGGCGGAACAACTTGCCGCGGCGATCGGCGATGCGGCGCAACAGCACGATCTGGTGCTCACCTCGGGCGGCGTCTCGACCGGGGAGGCGGACCATGTCCGCAGCGCGGTGGAGAAGGTCGGGCGGCTGGTGTTTTGGCGCGTCGCCATCAAGCCCGGCCGGCCGGTGGCCATGGGGGTGATCCCCGGGTCAAGCCCCGGCGCGGGCGCGGCCTTCGTCGGCCTGCCGGGCAATCCGGTCGCGGTGTTCGTTACTTTTGCGCGCGTCGTGCGGCCGCTCCTGCTGCGGCTTGCCGGCGCCGTGCCCGAGCCGCTGATCGCGCTCCCCGTGCGCGCCGCCTTTGCCTACCGGAAGAAGAAGGGGCGCCGCGAATACGTGCGCGTCGCGCTCACGCGCCTTGCGGACGGCGGCATCGAGGCGAGCAAGTATCCGCGCGAAGGCGCCGGCGTGATCTCCTCGCTCACCGAGACCGACGGGCTCGCCGAGCTGACCGAGGACATGACGGTCATCGAGCCGGGCGCGACGATCGGGTTCCTGCCCTACGCGGTCCTGACCTGAGCCGGTTCGCGCGCAGCCTCGCGGTGCGTCAGAACTGTCTGCTCGAATGCCAGTCCTTGCCGACGAGGTTGTGGCCCTCGTGGGTGATACGGGCGCCGGTGGTGGTGTAGGCCTTGTCGGCCGGGCGCCAGGCGCCCTCGAGCGCAAACATGGCGCCCAGGGCAAGAACAACGGCGGCGGCAATGGAAATGAGAAAAGCAGGCATGGTCCATCCTCCCCAATAGCTCAACCTGATGATGAGCGGGATGGCGTGCCGGATCAAGCGATTACGCTGCCGCAGCTAACCTGCCGCAGCTGCCGCGTCCTGGCTGGCGAGGCGGGTCGCTTCGGCGGCCTCTTCCGGCGTGTTGACGTTGAAGAACGGATCGACCGGCGCGGCCGGCCATTCGGCCAGCGCAACCCCATGGCGGCCGGTCCACGCCTCGATCTTACGCAGTCCTTCGTCGACCAGTGCGTGCCTTAAATCGTCGCGCAGCGCGACCGGCCACAGGCCGACGACCGGATGCCGCCAGCCGCCCGATTGGGCGCAGGCGAGCGGCGTTGCGGCGGCCGCGCGCGCGGCATGCAGGCGCTGCACCAGGTCGCGCGGCAGGAACGGGCAGTCGCCGGGGACGCTCAGCAGCCAGTCGATCCCTGGCGCATGCTTTGCCGCCCAGTCGAGGCCGGCGAGAATGCCGGCGAGCGGGCCGGCGAAGCCGGCGACGTCGTCGGGAATGACGGGAAGGCCGAACCGGGCAAAGCGGGCGGGATCGCCGTTGGCATTGAGGACGATGCCGGTGCACGCCGGGCTCAAGCGTGCCAGCACGCGGTCGAGAATCGTGGCCGCGCCGATGCGGATGAGCGCCTTGTCGCCGCCGCCCATCCGTCGCGCCAGCCCGCCGGCGAGCACGAGGCCGAAGGTCGGCGGCGCCTCACTCGTCATGCACCGCTGCCTTGCGCCGATGCTTGGCGCTCTCGTCCTCCACGCGGTCGAGGTCCTGGTCGAACACGATGCGGTCCTCGCCCGCGAGCGCGACGAAGCGTTTGCCCCGTGCACGCCCGATCAGGGTCAGCCCGGCTTTGCGGGCAAGGTCCACGCCCCAGGCGGTGAAGCCGGAGCGCGACACCAGGATGGGAATGCCCATGCGCACGGTCTTGATCACCATCTCGGAGGTGAGCCGGCCGGTGGTGTAGAAAATCTTGTCTTCGGGCCGGACTTGGTGCTGGAACATCCAGCCGGCGATCTTGTCGACCGCGTTATGGCGGCCGACGTCCTCCATGTAGACGAGCGGGCGGTCGCGCTCGGCCAGCACGCAGCCATGGATCGCCCCGGCCTCCAGGTAGAGCGAGGGCGTGGTGTTGATCTTATGCGTCAGCGCATAGAGCCATGAGGTCCGCAGCTCTGCGGGCGGCAAAGAGGCCCCCTCGATCAGCTCCATGAGGTCGCCGAAGATCGTGCCCTGGGCGCAGCCGGAGGTCTGCACCTTCTTCTTGAGCTTCTTTTCGTAATTGGTCTTGCGCTCGGTGCGGACGACGACCACCGCGAGGTCCTCGTCGTAGTCGATGCCGGTGACCTTGTCGTCGGCCTTGAGCATGTTCTGGTTCAGCAGATAGCCGAGCGCGAGGTACTCGGGATAGTCGCCGATCGTCATGGCGGTGACGATTTCCTGGGCGTTCAGGTAGATCGTGAGCGCGCGCTCGACCGTCACCGAGGTCTCGATCGGGGCGCCGGTATGGTCGACCCCCGAGACGCGCTCGGTCAGCCGCGGGTCCGCGGGGTCGGGGCGGATGACGTATTCGTCTTCAACGTCTAGGGCTGGCATGGGTCCCGGCCGGTTAAGCACCCGCCTATGTTTGGGAGTCGCCGCCCGCTTTGCAAGGGAGCCGTTCGAGGAGAGCCGGCGAAGCGCGGCCGGTCAGATGGAGGCCTGGGCGAATTCGCCGATCTCGCGGCCTGCCGTGGCGTAGGCCTGGCTGTGCTTCTCGCGCCACTTCGGCCCGGGGCCGCGCATGTAATGGAGTTCCGGCCGGTAGGGATCGAACAGGTCCTTCACCAGCATTCGCCAGGCTTCGACCACGGTGTAGCGGCGACGGCAAGCGGTCCGTCGGTTGGCGATGGTGCGGCGCGATGCGGTCCTAAGCGTCATGGCACGGCTCCGGCTATGCGCAATCACTCGACCCGAGTAGTGTCACTGTAGACCCGGCCCTCGGCCAAGGCTGTGACCTCATTCACACAATGGCGGATTAATCAGGGGGTGTTGCATTTCGGTCCGATGGCGGAAAAGGCCTGCAAGTGCAGATGGTTAGCCGCGTTGGGCAAGTCCCGGGAATGGGCTCGGCGGAAGCGAACCTCAAGAGACAATGACGTTTGCCGAACGTCAGGCGGCGGAGGGGCTGCCGTGCTTCTCGCGCCACTTCGGGCCGGGGCCGCGCATGTAGTGGAGCTCCGGCCGGTAAGGGTCGAACAGGCCCTTGAGCACCTTGCGCAGTTCGGCGACGGCTTTGCCCCGGCGCGGGGTGGGCCGCGAGACGCCGAGCGAAGTCGGCATCGCTGCGATGGTGGCCTGGGCCATGACGATCTCCGCTCGCCTGGGACCGGTTCCGGTCTCGCCTTCGTCGCCGCATGGAGCGGCCAAGTTCACGGGTGATCGTGCGACCGAATTCGTTAAAAACTGTTTTTAATTTGCCTAAGCAGTAATGCGAATTCGCGCTCACCCTTTCCAAAATGTTACGGAGATCGCCTAAAGGGGTTTCGGACCGTGTGTCGGGGCGGTCACGGTTGCGTGCGCGCGACCCATCGGTCAGCCGTGCCGGCGGGCCGTCGTCGTGACCTGAGCTGTCGCTAACCGTCGGGCGGCCATGGTTTGGCGCCGCCCTGCCTTTCGCCCCGCACGCCACTACATCAGCGCCAACTGTCGGTACGCTCGAACTCCCGCGTCCGGCGCCGGAGGCGAGGGCAGCCGCTGGGTGGTTGTCTTCGTCTCATCCTTCGCATTAAGATTTATGTCTGGCGCACAATCCAACCGGGGAGGACAAGATGAGCGCGACGTTATTTCCAGCGGACATTCTGTTTCTGCAGCGCATCCTGGCGTCGTCGGGCTTTTACAAGGGCCCGCTTAACGGCAAATTGACCGACGAGGTCGACAGCGCCCAAGAAGCTTTCCTGGCGAAGTCCGAGCAGATCAAGCGAGACGGAGGCGCGTTCGACCCGCGCACGGAGCAGAACATCATGACCCTGATTCCGGCGGCGCAGATCAAGGCGAGAGAGTTCATGAAT
>WNGA01007034.1_pt1 | contig 15787 bp, 9 predicted proteins | sample 5400061 | NCBI WGS metagenome assembly WNGA01 (sample SAMN13153366, study PRJNA577476) | soil metagenome | isolation source: 100 cm soil or saprolite under grassland replicate 2 | place: USA:California | collected 2016-06-15
GGCGATCGCCAGTGTGGATGCCAACGGGTTGGTGACCGGTGCGACTCCGGGCTCGGCGACCCTCACGGCGACGAGCGACGGCATGTATGGCACGGCGACCGCCACGGTTGCGGCGGCGCCTCCTCCGCCTCCACCGCCACCGCCACCGCCGCCGCCGCCGCCCCCGCCGCCGCCGCCGCCTCCTCCTCCCGCGAGTCCTGGGACGGTGACGGATCTCGCCGTGGCCAGTATTACCGACAATGCGGCGACGCTTTCGTTTACCGAGGTCAACAATGGCAGCGGCGCCCCGGCGAGTTACGACATTCGCCTAGCCGTGGGGACGATCAGCTGGGGCTCGGCGCCCAGCGTCACTCAGGGCACGTGCCAGGTACCGGTGAGCGGGACGGCGATCGGCGCGAAGCGGAGCTGCACGGTGCTGGGTCTCGCTGCGTCGACCGCGTATCAGTTCCAGCTGATCGCGTTCCAGGGCACGCTGAACGTGAACGCGATATTCGGCTTGCTCTCCAACGTGGCAAGCGGGACGACCACGGGTTCGATCACGCCGCCACCACCGCCACCGCCACCGCCACCGCCGCCGTCCGCAACGGTATTTGCCGAGGACTTCGAGTCGGGGACTTTGTCGGCGTGGCCGGACGGCGTGAATCCCGCTGTCCAGCGTATCATCACGGATCCGACTTTGGCCCACTCGGGTAGCCACGTGCTCGAAGTGACGTATCCGGCCGGCAGCGATGGTGGCTGGTTGACCCACTGGTTCATGCCGGGCTACGACTCGATCTACGTGAGTTTGTGGGTCCGGTTCCCTGCGGGCTGGCAGGGTGGCACCAAACTGGTCGCGTTATACGGCTCGCGCACCGACAATCAGTGGTCGGCGCTCGGACAAGCCGGGAAGTGTCCCACGGGTACGGACTTCTTCGGCACGTGGGTCGTTACTGAGGGGAGCGGCAACCCCGGACCCACGCGGTTCTACAGTTATTACCCGGCGATGGCCCGGGAACCCGATGGCATCACATGCTGGGGCCGTTTCGGGGACGGCACTGAGACCTACGTACCCCCGCTCGCGATGAGTACGGGATCGTGGCACCACGTCGAGTTCTGGGTGAAGCTGAACGCTCCGGGCAGCTCCGACGCGCTGCAGATCTTCTGGATCGACGGCGTGCAGCGGGGCTCGTGGGGTGGGTTGAGCTTCCGCACCAGTACCATCCTCAAACTCAACTCCGTGCAGCTGAGCTTCAGCAACAGCGCGAGCACGATCCAGACTCAGAAGATGTACGTGGATGACCTCATCGTCCTCACGGCGCGGCCCAGCCCGTGACATTCATTGAGCGTTGCGTCATTCGGGGGCCCGGCGGGCGAGGGAGGCGCGCCGGGCCAGCAATGCCTCATAGACGACCGCATACTGAGCGACCATCCTTGAGATGTGATACTCCAAGGCCGCCCGGCGGCTGGCGCGGGTAGCGAGTTCGCGCGCACAGGTTGGCGCTGCGAGCAGCTTGTCGACCGCCGTCGCCAGGGCGGGAGCATCGCCGGCCGGGACGAGCACGCCCGCGTCTCCATCGGCGAGCACGTTGCGAACCTCCCCCACGTCGCTCGCCACGATGGGGCACCCGGACAACATGGCTTCAAGCAGGGCCAGCGGCAGCCCCTCGGATAAAGACGGCAGCACGAAGACGTCGGCGCCCGCGAGCACGTTCGCCACGTCCTCGCGGAGCCCGAGGAGGTGTAACCGCCGCGCCACGCCGAGCTCCTCAGCCTGGGTCCGCAGCGCCTCGGCGGTTTGGCCACGCCCCGCGATCGCGAGGTGTAAGCGCGGGTGCCGCGCGCGCAGCAGCGCCAGCGCCTCGACTGCGACGCGATGGCCCTTCACTGGGTAGAGGTTGCCCACGGCGAGCATGAGGCGATCATCCGGCGCGAGGTCGAGCTCATCCCGCAGGGTTGAACGCGCGGCCGGGACGAAGCGCACCCCGTTCGTGATCGTGGTAATCCGCGACGCGGGCAACCAGAGATCTCGACCGAGTTGGCGGGCGAGCTCGTGCGATACCGCGACGATCCGGCCGCCCAAGGCTGCGCCGGCACGCAGGGCGAAGCGGCGGCGGAGCCGGTGCGCGTAATAGCGTCCACCGTGCATCGTCACGACGTGCGGCACGCCTGCTTGCCAGGCGGCCCAAGCGCCGTAAACGGCCATCGAGAACTCGTGGCAGTGGGCGAGCGCAATCCGATGTCGACGGAACACGCCGGTGAGCCAGCGGGCGCACGCGAAAGAGACCGGACGATCGAGCCGGAAGTATTCGATCGCGACGCCACTGCCTTTGAGCTGCTGCGCGAGCCAACCCTCACCATCAGCAGGTAGTACGACGAGGTTGGTAGCACCGGCTTGTTGCAGCTCGCGGGCCAGGTCCGCGACCATCCGCTCCGCGCCGCCCGGACCGTCGCACTCGATCAGGTGTGCGATCCGGAGACCACGCAGACCGTTGGTAGCCATGCGTCAGGTTGTTGGTGAGGGCAGTGCAGGGTAGCGCCGCACCGTTCCCTCACGCCAGCGACGTAACCGCTCGAACACTCCCGCCACGCGCAACCGGAGTTTCAGTGATGTGTCGCTCCGCGTCATGCAGAAGCGCGGCAGATCGTCTTCGTCGCGATGCTGTTTGAGCATCGTGCCCGCCAGCGTCAATGAGGCCATCATGCCGCCCTCGCGAGCCGCGCGCACCGTGCGCCTGTCAAACAGGCCAAACGGGATTGCCAGGATCGGTACGACGTTGGGATAGCGTTCGCGCACCGCGTCGTAGCCTGCTGCAATCTCGCGGTGCAGTTCGGCGTCGGGCAGCAGCGGCAAGACGGGGTGTGAAACCGTGTGCACCGCCAGGTCAACCGACGGCAGTGCAGCGAAGCCGTCCAACTCCTCGAATGTCATAGATCGCTGCTGCGTGCGCGTGCCGGTCTCTTGTTCCAGATCACGGAGTAGTTGGTCCAGTTCCGAAGGCCATCGCCCGGTATGCGCTGCCAGAACCCACTGGCGCAGCGGTCGCAATGGACCGTAGTGGGCAAGCTCTCGGCTGCGGTAGGCAGCCGGCAGGCCTGCGGTGTCTTCGAACGCTCGCCATCGCGCCGTGGAAACGCGGGGGAACACGTCGTCAATCCGATCCCACCAATACGACGCACCAGAGACGGCTGCTCGGGCGACGACGAACACCGTGACGGGAAGCGCCTCGCGGCGAACAAAGTCAGCGGCCTCGCCGAGGAGGGAGGCGTACGCGTCGTCCATGGTGATGGCAACAAGCCCGGCTGTGCCACGGCCGGCTCGGTGTCGCTGGACGAGATCGCGCAGCGGCACGAGCTGACCGATGCCCCGCGCCGCAGCGATCAATGCTTTGAACTTCTCAAGTGGCACGTGGACGTCGCTGTACGACGGCAATGCTGTGGTAGTGACACCATGGAAGCAAAGGATCGCGCCCGCCGAGCTGCGCGGGCGCAACCTTAAGATAGAGAGCATGTCTCGTGACCGCTCAAGGCGGGAAGTATGGCCCGCGTCATCCGGTGAACAACGCCTTCCCACGTGAAGTAACTCTCGGCCCGCTGCCGGCCGGCTCGCCCCATGCGGCGGGCTAGGACAGGATCGCTCAGCAGTCGCAAGAGACGGTCGGTCAGGGCGTCCAGATCATCGATTGGGATGGTAAACCCGGTCTCTTCGTTCTCGATCATCTCCGGCACCGCCCAAGCGTCGGTCCCGATGCAGGGCAGGGCGAAGTACATCGCTTCGATAAATGCGATGCCGAACGGCTCGAACCGAGTCGGCAAGCAGAACACGTCTGCTGATCCGTACGCTTCCACGAGGGCCGCCCACCCACTCGGCTCGTTCTTGTTGAGATCGCCGAGAAAGGTCATCCCCGGCTCCTGGGCCGGCAGCGAGGGTGGACCGGCGATCAGCAGGCGTGCATTGGACATCCGTTCCCGGACTCGGCGGAAGGCCTGGAGAAGCAGATCGCCGCCCTTGCGGTGGAACTGCCGCCCCACGAACAGAATCGTAGGTGCGTGGTTTGAACCGTTCCGAGGCAAGTCTCGCGGAATCCGAGTTACGTCAAAGTTCGGCCCTGCATGTACCGCATGCACGCGGCTCGGCGGTAGGTCGAAGTCCCCGATGAACGATCGACGGAGCCGTTCGCTCAGCGTGAAGATGCCGGACGCACGGCGGTACACCTCCACCTCTCGCTGCGCCACCTGCAGCAACTCTGGCGCAGTGAGCGACACCGCGTCGCTATATCCCGAGGCCGCACCGTGCTCTGCCATCCGGATGTTCGAATCGCAGCAGAGGAAGTAGGGAACCGCGCCCCTCCCCAGTGGTTGGAACGCGGCGCCGATCTGGAGGATGATGTCCACCTTGCCCCGTTGTGCGGCAATGTGGCGCCGCGCATTGCGCGAGCGCAGCCGGAACGGTTGCCCGCTGAGGTGAAACCTGGTCGCCCAGCGGCGACGGTCGACGGAGAACGTCAGCGCGGCGCCGAGCAACCGCTCATTTCCGTAGAGGTCGACGTCTCTTGTCTCGACGGTGTGACCGGCAGCGCCGAGCTGATCAACCAAGCTCTTGGTTATACCGGACCAGGAGTCCCAAGACCGCGCATCCCCCTCACACAGCAGCAGGATTCTCAGCGGACGCATTTAACCCCCGGGAATGCTGACATAGGTGTGGTCGATGTACATGTACTGCTCCATCGGGGGCGGAATCTGGATCGTCGGTTCAAAATCGAATTGCAAAAAACCCACGCCGCCGCTGGGGTAGATCACCGTGCGGTGATCGCCGTTCAGCACGCCATCCACCCACCAGCGAATGATCCCATCTCCGGCGGTTCCCCACCGGTAGTAGAACTCGATGCGGTGCCATTCCCCGGGATTGACGTAGGTCGTGTTGACGTTGGGCAACCAAATCTTCTGTCCGTACGGGGCCCACTCGGTGTTCGCCCCGATGCGGTACGGCGGACCCTGGACCCACCCTGTCACTTCGTTTCCACCCTTGTGGTACAGGTTGGTATAGACTTGTCCCAGCCCGTTCGGCGTGGTCCACAGAAAGGTGATCTTCCCCCCCCCCGCCGGGTTGGAGAACCAGTTGGGCGAGAGCTTCATCCACCACGCGGTATAGACTTCCCGTACAGGCGGAAGGCCGATCCAGTTCACACTCGGTTCGGCATCGGGAGCCATGTCAGGTGTGTCGATGATCCGGAGGACATGCGGCGGCGAGCGCGGCGCGCTTGTATCCAGGACGATGTCGTCATCCTTGGAACTGGTGCGCCGCAGATGGCTCCAGCCGGTCTGCGACTTGGCGGAGCCGAAGAAAAAGTCTCGCAGGCGCCCCAAGACTGGTGTTGGCGTGCGTGTCAACTCATCCCATGGTTGATCACTGAACTGCACGAACCCCGGCGGTTCGTGCAACGGCGGACCGGCGGCGCTCTTCGACTCCACATTGTCGGCCGGTGATCCGCATGACAGCGTCGTGAGCGACACGCTGAGCGCTAACGTCGCGAGGCTCCGAAACAATCGGCCGACGAGTTCCCCGTAGGCTGACCGGATGCTCCGGCCGACGACGCTCCAGCTGTAGCTTGTGACTGCGGTGTCGCGCGCATTCCGCTCAAGGCGAGCGCGCAGCCGACCGTCGCTGAGGACCTGAAGGACAGCGTCGGCGAACGCGTCCGGCGCGTCCCGAATGAGGATGTTCTGGCCGTCCACGGCGTCGAGACCCTCGCAGCCGATTGACGTCGAAACGACTGCTTTGCCCATCGCCCATGCGTCGAGGATCTTGAGGCGCGTCCCACCACCGACGCGGATCGGCACAGCGCAGCAGCGAGCCTCCGCGAGCGCCGGGCGGATGTCGGGCACTTCCCCCAAGGTGCTGACACCAGGCTCGGCGTCGAACCGCGCCCGATCCGCCGGTGGGTTACGGCCGATCAATTGCAAGGAGGCCGAGCGAGATGCGGTGCGGACTATCGGCCAGATGTCCTGGAGCAAGAAGTCCACGGCATCCCGATTGGGAAAGCTGAAGGTTGGTCCCACGAACACGACCCGTCCGTCGACCGACTTCACGCCGTTGGGCTGGAAATACTCCGTATCGGTGCCGTTAGGGACGACTGCTGTGGCAGCGCCCGGCGCCAACGCCTGGAGTCGCTGCGCGTCGATGGCCGACATCATGACGTTCAGGGCGAGCTGTGGACACACGACGCGGGCCACGCGCTCGGCAAGATTTGCCTGGAGCAGCAGATAGCGCCGAACCAGCGGATGGTCTACACGGTGCGCGCGCCGTCGGAGCAAATCGGGCTCGATGTCGTGGTGCGTACACGCGATTGGAACGCGCGGCAGGTCGGGAAGCCAGCGGTGCAGATCAAGACTATCCAAATGCACGATATCCGGTGCGCGCGTTCGTAACGTCGTGCGGAGCCGATCGGCGAATGTCGGGCTCTGGTATTGGTAATAGGTGTATGCGCGCCCGGTCACGAGACTCCGCAGGTGGTCCCAAAGTTTGCGCAGCGCCGATTGATCGTTGGGTATCGGAGTCGGCTCGGCGACGAAGCTCGCAGCAGCAAGCAGCGCGCTCCGTGCGGCCGCTCGTGCGGAGGGATCAGGCTGATGGTGCGCGCGCGAGAAGGCCACGAGATCGATATCGAAGGCCAGCCCCAGCTGTTTCAGGATGTGAAGCGTACGGGTGGCAACTCCGCTATGAGGTGGATACGGAAGGCACTGGGCGAGCACGAGCAGTCGCGGTCGGGCAACCATCGGTTCGAGTCCGCTAGGCCGCGACGCGGCGCTGGAGTGGCCGGCGCCAGGCAAGCGACGAGTGGGGGTGGTGAGGGTGGCGCGCGATTTTTGCCAGTGCCAGCGCGAACGCCAGGAGCGTGTAGAGGATGTCGTGGTAGGCCAGCGACAGAAAGAACGATCCCGTCACAAAGCCGATGAGCGAGGCCGTGAACACCTGGGCAAGCCTCGAGACGTCCGCGCCGGCCGGCCCGTCGCGCACCGCCTCTCGCGTCACGCGCCGGAGCGACCTGAATGCCGTCACAAGGAGTCCAATGAACAGCAGTAAACCGGGCACGCCGAGCTCCGCGCCGACTTGGACAAACGTGTTGTGTGCCGCACCCCAGCGCACGCCTCGGCCGCGCTCTTGGAGCCTGGCCAAAGGGGAAATAGTGCCTTCAGCGACGGCAAAGTTCTCGCCGCCGACGCCCAGCAGTGGATGTTCCATCAGATAGCCGATGCCGCGCTTCCAAACCTTCAGGCGTCCCTCCTCGGACGTGAGGTTATAGTCTTCATGCGGGTTCAGAATCGTTTGCATTTGCGTCCAGTACCGGTTGCTCGCGGCCCCGAAGACGACGGTGAGGATGACAACGATCCCAGCCACCCGCGCCCGCGCCGGGATCGTGGTGAAGCCCAGCAGCACGAACAGGGCGACGGCGAGCATGGCGATGAGACCTCCTCGAGAGCCGGAGCGAATCAGGCCCACCGCCAGTACGGCGAGTCCCGCGCCGGCGAGGATCCGCACGACCAGTCGTCGTTGGCCGAGAACGAAATACAGCCCGATTGGCATTGCGGTGGCGATCAACGTCGCGAGGTCGTTGGCGTCGTAGTAGTATAAATGTCCGAGGCGCCAGTTATCGCCGCTGCCGAGCTGGAACCGGGAGAGTACGACGCCGGTGTAGAGCACGGTCGCGCCGCAATAGACGAACAAGAGACGCGACAGATCGCGCGCGCTACGCACGCTCCCGGCGATCACGAGCAGCATCAAAACGGTTCGCGCGAAGTCGATCCAGAAGTGGAAGGCGATTCCTTGGTTCAAGGCGACAGCGACCGACAGGCCGCCCCACACCAGGAGGGCGAACAGGCAGGTCGTCGTGGGTGAGCGGAGCAGGCCGACGCGTCGCGGTCCGGACTGCTGCAGCAGGTACAGGCCGACGGCGAACACTGTGGCAAGAAGCGCGGGCCTGAAGAGATTCAGTATTGGGAACAGCTGGTGGACCCGCCCGATGGAGCTCGCGAGGTACACGGCGACGCACACAAGCAATAGATCCCAGGGCTGCGTCCGTAAGCCCGACACCGGCGCAGCCATCGTGCTGGCATCCGTGGTCGCGCGTACAGGCTCAGCCATAGGCGCCACTCACTTCCGGCGCGACGATTTCCGTGCGAGCCGATTCGACCACTGGCGTCTGCTCGCGTACCGCCGCGAGGACGGTGCTCGCCACGGCCGGGTCGTAGCGGCGCGCTCGTAGAACGGACCACACGGCGAGGGGCTGGCCGCCGTCTCGGCGAGCGACTTTCGCCACGAAGCGCGCCGCCATGATGCCGCCGGCCAGGAGGCTGACCGGTACCCAAACCATGCGCCCACGCCAGCCGCGGTCGCGGAACAGCCGGAGCAGCTGCGCGCAAGTGCGCACCGCCGGATCCATGAGGTTGATAACGGGGGGCGCCTCAGCAAAGCGGTCTGCACACCACGCGATGACGGACCCCGCCAGGCCGACTTCGCAGATCGCGAAGGGCAGGCTCGGGCGACCGAATCCCAAATGCCAGCGGCCGAAGAGTTGGCGCCCGACGAGCCCTGGGATTTCGACGTGGCTCCAATCGATCAGCGCTGCCGGCCGAATGATCCGGGCTTCAATTTCCTGCCGTGCCTGCGCCTCGGCGACGAGCTCCTCGGCCACGCACTTTCCCCAGGTGTAGGGCCCGTACCGCTCCGGGCGTACCGCGAGGGGTGTGTGCTCCGCTTGCCGCTCCCAGAACGCGCGCGGGGGACGCAGTACTGAAATCGTGCTGATGTAGACCAGCCGGCGGACCTGAGCCGCGCGCATGGCGGCCAGCACCTGCCGCGTCGCACCTACCGTATTGCGCTCGTGGGCGTCGAATCCGCCATTCGTCTCGGCCGCGGCATGCACGACGACCGCAGCTCCGGCGATGACGTCGGGCGCGACGCGCTCGGCCAAGTCGGTGCGAACCCACTCATGCACGTGCGGGTCGTCGGGCCGTTCCGACCGGCCGATGCCTCGCACGCGAAATCCGCGCCCCGCCAACTCGCGACTGATCGCGCGGCCGAAGAATCCGGCGGCACCGGTGACCACTGCGACGGGGCGGCGCCGGGAGGCCGCTGTCTCGATCATGGGCGCCGGAGCGGGCGGGCGTGGCGTGACCGCGCTCCGGACGCTGACGGCGAGTCGCTCGTAGACAGCCGTCACACGTCGCAAATGATCTATGCTGACGGGCGAACGATCGCCCGCAGCCGCGGCGGCATAGAAACTCCCCAACAGCTCCACCAGCCCCGGATAGGCGGCGCTGCCGATGAGTCGTTTCGTGAGGCTTGCGGCACTGCGCCATGCGAGCTGCGCCGCTTCCAGAAAGGGATTGGCGATCTTTTCCAGCGGGCTCGTGCCCGCGTTCGCCGTACCGAGAACGATTGAGCGTACGAAATCTGTCGTCAGCGACCCGTGCGCGCCGCTGATGGTGAGTGTCGACGCCACAGGTCGGGCTCGCAGGCTGACGACGAGGCGCCCCGTCGCTTCACCGGCCCGCAGCAGTGCGTGCAGCTCGGTCGGCGTGGCCGTCACGTTGACGAGCTCGAGCGACGCCCCGGGATCGACGCTCTCGAGCGCGGCCACCAGGGTATAGAGCGGATGCGGCAGGACATCCAGCAGCTGCTCGGCGTGCGCCCGCTCCGGCGGTCGGTAGGGATCGAGCCGCGGCGGTCGAAACGCGAAGTAGCTGTCCACGAGCGTGACAGGTCCTAGGTCGGCCGCGCCCCGCAGTAACGGCTCGAACGCCCGGTCCCTGATCAGTTGGTGGCCCGCACAAATCAACCGGTCGCGCTCGCGCGCCAGAGCGAACAACGTCTCGGCTTCCGACAGCGACTCCACGAACGGCTTCTCGACATATACATGCGCCCCAGCAAGAAGCGCCTGGCGGGCGGGATCAAAGTGGTTGGCCGCCGGGGTGCAGATATGCGCGAGGTCCGGCCGCGTCTCCTCAAGCAACGCGGACACGCAGGGGTAGGACTGAGCGCCGGCACGCCGCGCGAACGCGTGCGCTGCGCCAGCTCTCACGTCATGAACCCCGACGACGGTGTGCGCCGTCGAGACTCGTCGCAGCGCTTGGAGATGGTGGCCGGCCATGGTGCCGGCGCCGATGAACGCGATTCTCAGGGGCGGAGCGCCGCTACGCAGCATGTATGCTATCCGTGCAAGACTGGAGCCAAAGGCCAAGGGACGGCGATGGGGGGCCAGACGCGGGCGCGCCTGTTGCGTCGACGCCACGCTTTGCGCCCTGCTCACGCCGCGCGGGTCTACGGCACCAGGGGCGCCCCTACTCCGGTGGGCGAGGCGGTGGCTGAATACCCCCCGTGGCTCGTCAATCTCCGACGGGGCGTTCAACGTACAGCCGATGCCACGTTGAGAAGGAGAGCAGTCCCCAGATAATGCGCTCCCGATTGTGTCGGCCGGTCACATGCTCGCGCAGCAATTGCTCGACTATCGCGGGGTCGAAATAGCCGAGGCGTCGTTGCCGGGCGGGGGATAGCTCATCCTCGACCATTTCGCGTAGTTCGTTGCGCAGCCAGGCAGACGTCGGACCGACGAACCCGCGCTTGGGGGCGACAAAGTGGTCCTTGGGAAGCCTGCAGCGCATGGCCCGCTTGAGCAGCTGCTTGTTGCGCCACCACCCGATCTTCAGATGGTACGGCAACGGAAAGACCCGTGCCGCCAGTTCATGATCCACGAACGGCACCCGTATTTCGAGCGAGTGGGCCATCGCCAGGCGGTCGCTCAGCGACAAGATGTCGTCGGGGAGAAACGTCATGTAGTCGAGATACATCCCCGCGGAGAGACCTGCAGGACACGCTTCGTCCGCACCCAGGAACCGGAATCGGTCCCGCGCCGCCGCTCCCGTAATCGTCGTTCGGAGCTCCGACGTGTAAAGAGCTGGCCGCTCTGCTTCGGGGATTCGACTCATGAAACTCAGGAACCAGTCGGGAAGGTCGCCATCGCCTGACCGCAAAAACCGTTTCACGTGATCCACGCCGAGCGTGGCGGCGCGCGGCTCCGGAAGCAGGTCGGCTGCGGCGCTCGCGAGCCGACGCAGTCGGGCGGGCAGTTTGCTGTACACGTCTACGAGGGGAAGTCCGAGGTGGCGCGGATACCCGCCGAATAGTTCGTCTCCGCCGATGCCTGTCAGCGCGACCTTGTACTGCCGCCCAACGGCCTGCGACAACAACCATGTCGGAATGGCTGAGTCGTCGGCGTGCGGCTCGTCGAGCGCCCACACGATCGGCTCGAAGATCTCGCGAATGTCCGGCTTGATGTCGACCACCGTCAGGTCGATGTCATAGCGGCGCGCAAGTTCGCGCGCGAGTCCGGTCTCGTCCGCGCCCTCCTGACCGGATCCGCTGTATCGCGCCGTAAACGCGTGCGGACGCTCGCCGCTCAGCGACATACTCGCCAAGACGCTCGAGGAATCCAGGCCACCACTCAAAAAGACGGCGATAGGGACGTCACTGACGAGGTGCGCCTTGACCGACTCATCCACCCATTCCCGGACCCGTGCCTCGGGCGCGTCGGGACGCGGTGTAGGCTCGCGCGGCAGGTGCCAGTATCGCCGCACGATGCTCTCCCCGGTTGTGCTCCAAACCAGGGTGTGGCCCGGTTCCAGCTTTCGCACGTCCTGGAATGGGGAGGCCGGCGTGGGGATGTACCCGAGCTGCATGAACATGTCCAGCGCTTCCCAGTCCAGTGCCCGGGACGTCAAGCCCGCGGCGTGAAGCGCCTTCAGCTCCGAAGCGAATGCGATACCCCAGGGCGCCTCCACGACATACAGCGGCTTGATGCCGAATCGGTCCCTGGCGAGCAGCAGTTGGCGTTGGGTCGCGTCCCAGATGGCGAACGCGAACATTCCGCGGAGCTGTGAGACGCAGTCCGGCCCGAGCTCCTCGTAGAGATGGAGGACCGTCTCCGTATCGCTATGAGACCGCACCACATGGCCGCGCGCGATAAGACCGCGCCGCAGCTCGCGATAGTTGTAGATCTCACCGTTGAAGACGATGACTTTAGAGCCGTCCTCATTGAATATCGGCTGTTGCCCGCCGCTCAAGTCGATGATACTCAGTCGTCGCATCCCCAGGCCCACGCCGCCTTGCACGTAGAGGCCCTCCTCGTCCGGGCCCCGGTGCTGAAGCGTCGCGCACAAGCGCTGCAGCAGTGCCCGCGGGACGGGTCGATCAAGGTCTCGGTGGATGACGCCGGCAATACCACACATGGCTGGGCTCCTCTCTGCAAGAGTGACACCGAGGGTCGCTGCCTCGCGCGTGCGCGAACGCCCGATGGGCAAATGGCGATGGCATAAGCGATGCTGAGCATACCGCTGCCAACCTTCGCTCGCGATTAGCGCGCAGCGCCTCCGTGGCGTCTGTGCAACGACTGCTGGCGTAGCGCTTCAGGCGTGGCTGCGCTACGGATCCGGAACAGGAAATGGCAGGAGTGAGTGATGAGCAACGAACGGGTCATTCTGTTGGAGTTCAATGAGCTGACTCCGGCGCTGGTGGAGCGCTTTATCCGGGCCGGGAAGCTGCCCAACTTCGATCGGTTCTATCGGGAGTCACGGGTCTACATCACCGATGCCGAGGAAACGCAGGACAAGCTCAATCCGTGGATTCAGTGGGTCACGGTACATAGTGGTCTGTCGTTCGCCGAGCACGGCGTATTTCACCTCGGTGATGGACATAAACTGAAGCGCAAGTGCGTCTGGGATCTCTTGTCGGACGCCGGCCTCCCGGTCTGGGTGTGCGGCAGCATGAATCCGAGATTCGATCAGCCGCTCAGGGGTTTTCTGCTGCCCGATCCCTGGACCACGACCGTCGCGCCCTATCCCGATGAGCTGTTGCCGTACTTCCGTTTTGTACAGCGCAACGTGCAGGAACACACCAATGACCATGTTCCGCTGAGTCGTGCGGAACAAGCCACGTTTGTCGCGTTCATGGTCAAGCACGGTCTCTCGATGGGGACCGTAGGCTCGATCGGGCGGCAGCTGATCCGCGAGCGTGTGGCCGGAAAGCGCTGGAAGCGCGCGGTGCTGCTCGACCAGCTGCAGTGGGATGTGTTCCGGCACTACTATCGCAAGCTGCGGCCGGCGTTCGCGACGTTCTTCTTGAACAGCACCGCGCACCTCCAGCATAAATACTGGCGGCACATGGAGCCCGAGCATTTCAAGATCATGCCGACACCGGCTGAACTCGCTGAGTATGAGGACGCGATTCTGTTCGGCTACCAGCAGATGGACAGGCTCCTCGGCGAGTGCATGGCGCTCGCGGGCAGGGACACGACACTAGTCGTGTGTACAGCGCTGAGCCAGCAGCCGTGTCTGATCTACGAAGACCAGGGTGGCAAGACCTTCTATCGGCCGCACGATTTCACGCACGTGCTCAAGCTCGCGGGCGTGGGCGCCTCGTGCCGCGTTGCGCCTGTCATGTCCGAGCAGTTTCAAGTGTTGTTTGATAATCAGGATGATGCGCAGGAGGCCGAATCGCAGCTGCGAGCGCTGCAGGTGGACGACACGCCTGCGATGCTCGTGAGTCGCGATGGCGCTGCGGTGTTCACTGGGTGCAAAATCTACCGGCCGCTTGCACGAGACACAGTGCTGCGCGCCGGATCAGGGAGCACGGCGCCGTTCTTCGAGATCTTCTATCAGGGGGACGGGGTCAAGAGCGGGATGCACCATCCCGACGGCTTTCTGTGGATTCGCACGCCGGGCCACGAGCACCGCGTGAACTCGAAGAAGGTACCGCTTCGATCGGTCGCGCCCACGGTCCTGGACATGTTTGGGATTTCGCCGCCGACTTACATGACGGCGCCATCGCTCTCCTAAACACTCCTCCAGCGCAAGACCGACACCGGGGCCGATGACCGCGGTAGCGGGGACAGCCGCCCGCCGGCTGTGGCGCGCGCGCAACGCGCGAGGTGCCGGTGGGTGGTGCCGCTGGCACCCGCCCACCGGCTCGCATGTTGCACCGGCGGGGGGCAATGAGTCGTGTTCTGATTACCGACGGAAACGAGCGCGCCGCCTTGGCCGCGGCACGCTCCTTAATCGGCGCTGGTCACGTCGTGCAGGTAACCGCGCCCACGCGCATGTCCCTCGCGGGTGTGTCGCGTGGCGTCCGGTCGCACGCCCTCGCGACGGATCCCCTTACAGAGCCGGCGGCCTACGCGATGGAGCTCGCGGACGTCGTGCGTACGGAGAGGATCGACCTCCTCTTGCCGATTACCGACCCGTCAGTCGAGTCCGTGCTGGAGAACCGCACCGCATTTGGCGAGGTCGTGGTGCCGTTCCCGGACCTGGCGACCTATCGGGCCGCTTCCGATAAGGCGCATATGCTGGCCTTGGCGCGGGCGAGCGGCTTCGGCGTACCTGAGACCCGCGTTATCCAAACTGCTGACGGCCGCGACACCAACCTGCCGGACGAAGGCTTCTTTCCCGCAGTCATCAAGCCGCATCGCTCAGTTGTGACCATTGGCGGGACGCGCTGCCGGACGGCCGTGACATCCGTTGCCAACGCGGCAGCCTGTCGACGGACGCTCGCGGCCCTCCCCAGGGCGGCGTTCCCCGTGCTGTTGCAGCGGCGGGTCGCAGGGGTGGGTGAGGGCTTTTTCGCGCTTCGTTGGGGTGACCGAGCAGTGGCGCTGTTTGCCCACCGCCGCCTGCGGGAGAAGCCGCCTGCGGGGGGCATCAGCGTGTACCGCGAAAGCATCGCGCTGGACGAGGGGTTGGCTCGTCCGGGACTTCGCCTCCTCGACGCGTTGGGCTGGCAGGGCGTCGCCATGGTCGAGTGCAAGCGTGAAGAGCTGACCGGCCGCCAAGTGCTAATGGAGGTCAATGGACGATTCTGGGGTTCTCTCCAGCTTGCCATCGACGCTGGCGTCGACTTCCCGGCGCTCCTGGTCCGCTGCGCTTCCGGAGAAGCTGTGGCTGAATGCCATCAATACAGGCTCGGTGTGCGGAGTCGCTGGTTTTGGGGGGAAGTGGACCACCTGTATCTGCGCTGGCGCAGCGGCGGCGCGCGCCTAGCGGCTCTACGGGACTTCGTCCGGGTTCGTCCGGGGCGGGACCGCCCCGAGGTCTGGCGATGGCGTGATCCCGCACCCTTCCTCGTCGAGACACTTCAGTGGCTGCGGCTGCTCCCCATGGAAAGGCCGCGTCAGGCGCAGCTCGGCGCGGGCTGCGTCGCACATGAACGCGTGTAGCGTTGCGTCCGCGCCACAGGTGCCGCGTGCCAACCTTTGACCGATGCGCTCAGCGGGGCGCGGCTTTTGCGCACATGGCGGCGCAAGGGGATCGGCATTGCTCGCCTAGACGCGCCCACCGATCGGGAGGAAACAGGGAGTGGAAGGTCCGCCGCTAGTCATGGGCAATCCGTCGACCAACGGCGGGGTGACTCGAATGCCGCTGTCGGAAGCCTTGGCGCTCGGCCCAGATAGGTGGGATGGGTTGCTGGGGCACGCCAAGTCGCCCTCTCCATTCATGAGCTGGGCATGGCATCGTGCATGGGCCGACTGCGCCCCCCCGGCGGAAGTGAACGCGAGCGAAGTCTTCGCGTTGCACGGCGCGAACGGATCGCTCCATGCCGTGTTGCCCCTTCGGCTCTGCCGTGAACGTTTCCACCGCGTCTGGGTGCGGGCGCTGACATGGGCTGTCGGGGACCTCGGCTGCCCGGATGAGCTCGACGTGCCGGCCGTGCCGGACGCCGACTGGTCGGCTCTGGCGGCCTCTCTCGACGCGCTGCCATGGCAGG
>WNGA01012055.1_pt1 | contig 15786 bp, 13 predicted proteins | sample 5400061 | NCBI WGS metagenome assembly WNGA01 (sample SAMN13153366, study PRJNA577476) | soil metagenome | isolation source: 100 cm soil or saprolite under grassland replicate 2 | place: USA:California | collected 2016-06-15
CGTCAACGGCCCCGCGCCCTTCGTAGATCGTCTTGCCGGTGAATGGACACAGCGGCTTATCGAAATGGGAGCTCCGCTTGATCGGATTGACCAGATTTTCAGGTTTTGCCGGTTGGCGGCTCGATCAATAATCGTACTCGGCTGGCTTGTTTCTATAGTTTTCACTGTGGAAATACTTCGGGTTGTTTTCGGGACTTTCATTTGATAAGGTGGAACTCCGGTGAAGACCAATGAGTAATTCTTCCACCGTTTGTAGGCTAAAAATGAAAAAAAAGAGACGTCACCCTATCATCACAGAAAATGATGTTTTGAGAGCAATAAGAATGATGCGATGGGTTTCACGCTCAACGCTTGAGATGTATTTTGGGGGAGCGGAAAAGCGCGTCAAGGCACTTGAGATAATGCTACCGGCTTTGGAACGTGACGGACAGCTTCTATCCGAAAGACAAGGGGGAGAAAAAATCTATTGGATCGCCCGAAGCGACAAGGCGAAACCCACATCAATACAGCATGAAGCAGCGTGCGCGGACATTCTTGTTATGCTCTGGCGTTGCCGAATGGGAGAAGGCGAGATCGTTCCAGAAAGAGCATTTCGGGGATTCGGGATTGTTCCAGAAGCGGGTATTCGCTATTCGGAAGAAAGAAACACAATGCTCGTTTTTGAGTATTGCACACGATCAAATTTCACGCATGGCGGCGTGATGAAAAGCAAAATTACCCGCTATATAAAGTACCTTCCACAAATGGAAGCAAGGTTTAGCAGACGAATAACGGTTCTCTTTGTTTTAGACATTGAGCGGAGTGAAGTCAGGAAATTCGTGCAACGAATGGCGAGTATTTTTGGAGAAGACGATATGGGCTATGACGGCACAGGGGAACGGGAGGTCGGCTCCGTCGGCGGCTTCGCCGCCTCTTCTGGAGGGGACACATTCCCCTTAAACCCTTTCTTTTTTACTGATTACCAGACTTTTAAGTCTATACCGGTGGGAGAAGCTTTAGTGGCAAAGATCTATTTTTGGAACGATGGAAACGAATGGAGGTTGACCAACAATGATTAGATTCCTTTTAAATCTGATTGCCGGGCTATTTTTCCGTAATCCGTGGCGATTGCCTGAATTTGTCGTACGACCAATCAGGCTCCTCCACGAGCGAGGTCTTGTCATGTCGACTGCGTTTGTAGGGCGACAGGGAAGTGGCAAAACGTTTGCACTAGCAATGGAACTTTTGGAGCAGATCAAAGCAAATCCCGAACAGCCGTTTTTTATTTTCGACTGGTCAGGCGGGCTTATCAACACACTTTTCCAGTTGATCCTATCTGATCCTAAAAGAGATGAGATCGTACCTCGGCTTGTATATGATGCGATGGGCGGAAGAACAATAAATGGTCAGGCGTACGTCATGCCAATGCCGGAATTTTCGGAAGAATACGATCCGGAAAAGCCGTGGCTTGAGCGGGTTGAAGATCAGATAGACCGTGTGCAGCGAGTTTTTGAGGAAATAAATCCAAACTTGATTGAAAGAAACCCAACTTTGGGGGGCCGTCCGATCAAAGGCCTGCTTCCAAACTTGCTTCTTTTGGCAAATGCCGTCACGGACGAGAAAGGCAATAGTTGGCAGATCACCGAAGCCATAAAGTTGCTGGATAAAGCAGTCAGAGAGCTTGCGTGGAAACAGTTCGGTGGCAGGGTAGGGAAAGCGCGTGAATATTTCATACACAGCTTTACCGGTGATAGCAAACTTGACAAAGAATTGTCTGACGCATTGGCGGATATTCTGGACATCATTAATTCCCGGCGTATCCGCGCGCGAGTCGGCTATCCATTTCCCGGATGGACACCCGGCGAAGTCGTTCGCAACGGTCTTGTCGATTTATCTGACGGCTCCGAATTGAACACCAATCAAAAGCAGAAAGATTATTTGTACTTGCAGCTTTTCCATCTCATCCTTAATGAGATCAATAAGCGTGTTCCGTCGGTTCCAGGATACCAGCCTATAAATTGGGTCATGGATGAAGTTTACACGTTCACCGAAACCCCCAGTGTTTCAAGGATACTCGCACACTTGCCGTCAGAATATCGCAGCCGCAAATTGCAGCTTTTTTTGGTGATCCAATCCCTGAAGCAGTTGGCGGGGGAGGAGAACGGCAAGAAGGGGCTTGAAGATGTGTTTTTCTCTTTCGGCAATATGGTCGTGTTTTCCCTCCTTGACATAGAAGACTGCATGACCATTATCAAGAATTTGATTCCCTTCGACCCTCAGCAAGTCAAAGTACCCGCGCGGCACGAAGGCCAGCACGACATTATGGAAAATCGAGACGAGCAACTGGCCGTCCGAGCATATCAGCTTCAGCACCTTGCACAGCGCGAGTGCTACGTCCGGCGGTTTATTGATGAATCCCGGATGGATCGCATTATTCATATCGGCAGAACTCGCGAAGTACGTATAACGGCAACTCATCAGGATGTTGAGAACCTGAAAGACAAACTGGTTCTTCAGCGAGGCGTACCCCTTTCGAAGGCAGAGAAAATAATCAGCGAACGAAAAATCTCGGTTAAGCAAAGCAAACAGAGCAAGCCAAATTCTGTTTAGAAAAAGAGATTGATTTATTTGAACCTTTAAAACTTAGGCTTCATCGGGCTTTGACCCGTTGTAAGCAGGCCATAAGCCAGGAAAGGGGGTGAAAGCTATGAGGCTCATGACTAAAGAGCTTGAGAAACGTTTTGCTCAGGTTGGCTCACAGAAAGAAGCAGAAGATCCTGTGATTGTTGCAAAGTTCTTCACTCCTTTTGGATCAGCAAGATGGTATGCAACCGAGTACGACCCTGTCAACAAAATGTTTTTCGGCTATGTGTCAATCTTTGGTGGATGGGATGACGAATGGGGCTACTTTTCCTTAAAGGAATTGCGGTCCTGCAGAAGTACTTTCGGTACAGGTATTGAACGTGATCTGCACTGGACTGAAACAAAAGCAAGCGTAGTCATTCGCTAAAGAACTCACGGCCTAAAGCTCTTTTTCCTGGCTTTGGCCGTGAAACTTGCTTTTACGGACTAGATCCGTTTAAGCGGGCACAGGCCCAGAAAAGAGAGGAGGTGATAAGTATGGACCTTGTGGGATCTATCCTTGGTGGACTAGCCCTCCTTGGAATAATTTTTGAGAGACTTTTGAGCAAGGTTGAGAAACGGGCTCATAAGTTTCCTTGGTGCAGAACGTGCGGTATGAACATGTATACCGCAGAACATTCCAAGTTTATGCCAGGAGAAGTTAGCCGATATTTGGATCAGCATAATCTGCCAACGCTAGCAGCGAGCAGGTTTAGGTGTCCAAAGGGACATTACCAATTATGGTTTATTCCCAAATTTGGTAATACCGAGAAGGCGTTCTTCCTAAGAGAAGAACTCTAGAAACTACACGGTCAGCCTATTCTTCTTTTCTGGGTCTGGCCGTGGATATTTAATAATATGACAGAAAAAATACGTCCATTACTGCCACCACCATGGTGCAGTGCTATTTGTAGAAATGCAATGAATGAGATCTGTATCGAATCCTGCAATCCTAAAGGTGATTGTTCAGGATTTGAAGTCAAGCCGAATTTAACTTTAGACGATATGCCGCCGTTTCCTGAAACGAAAGACATGAGCAAAGAAGAAAAGTTTACGTCGGTAACTATCTACTTATCCAAAGTAATTGATCACTTACAAGGAATTGAAGATGAACGGTACGGCTCGTTCTTTCCCAAAGCCGAACGAAAGGTAAGCACACACGAAAGTAAAGCAATCATGGAAGTTACAGCCACCATACAAAGCTTGCAAAACGAACCGGTTGACGCTGAGGCAGACAAAGCGAAGTGCCAGTCGACTGATACTAAATCTAAATCTTTGTTTATCTCTGAAAGTATTACACGTAAGGAGAATGAATGATCGCAACAAACTCTCCACTCACTCAGACTGAGCAAGAAGTCAATCGAAGGCAAGTGTTAGTGATGATCTATAAGCTCTTAATCCGTTTAGCAGAAGAATCAGAAAATCAGACCGTCCTTCCTGAGCTTATTAGTAAAGAAGAGCAAAAGATTGAAAAGCCCGCTCTTGCCGGAACAGATCCAATCAGAGAAGAAGTCTATACTTTCGCTGAACCTGAACTTTCAATTCTTAACACTGAGCAAACAAATAATTCGGTACCTTGACAATTTAATATCCCACCACAGGGCGAGTGTATAATACACGCCAGGAGGCTTTTGAATGACCAATAACAGTGAATGGATAACTGTTGGCCAAGCGTCGGAACTCAGCGGCTACAATGAGGAGCACATTCGACGGCTCCTCAGAGACGGTTTAATTCGTGGCCGAAAGTTTGGTATCGTTTGGCAAGTTAGATATTCATCTATTATTGCTTATCTTGCGAAAGCCCAAAGCTCGGAAGATAGACGGCACGGTCCAAAAGACAAACCCCCTGACAAATAAAACTGTAGTATAATTATGTAGTAAGTTGCTACACGTTTTCCCTTCATAACGGGGCTGCGTAGTGCGTCAACACGGCGCAACCCCTAACCCAACCCACCGAACTGGCGGCGGGAGGGCTGATGGAATTATACCAATCAGTCTCTAAACGCCCTGGTGGGATTCTACCACCCCCCTTTAGAAGGTTTGGCAGATTACCGTTTATCTGAGCGAACGCGCCTAGTGCTAGCTCTTGCGGAATTTCGTGAGCAGTGGCAGCAGACGGTAAACGGTAAAAGTCTTTTAAGAGTTGAAACTCCGGTTGGCTTGCTGCTGTCCGATATCGTCGACCGGCTGGAACTCACGTCTCAAGAACGCCATGTCGTGTTAGGCGGCAAGCTAATAAACGAAGTTGACGGTTTCATGGAACAACGCGTAAGCAGGAAATTGCTATTGTAGTAATCGAAAGCGGGATTATTCTCAGCGTAATCCCGCTCAAGATTATATAAAGTGATCCCGATTGAAAGGATTACAAATGAGTTTTAGAGTCGTTACTTATGCGAGAGTATCCGGAGATGACCGGGGGAAAGAGGGCCGCAACTTGGCAGGGCAACTTGAGATGTGCCGGGAATATGCCTTGCAGCAAGGCTGGACAATTATCACGGAACTTGCCGAAGATGACCGCGGCGCGTCCGGTGCGGCATTTGAATTGCCACAACTAAATAAAATCAGGGAAATGGCTCGTAATAAAGAGTTCGATATTTTAGTTGTACGGGAGATAGATCGGCTAAGCCGTAAACTGGCTAAGCAACTTGTTGTTGAAGAAGAGCTAAGCCGCATGGGTGTTCAGATTGTTTATGTTCTTGCTGATTATGATAATAGCCCCGAAGGACGATTGAGCAAACATATTCGAGCAACCATTGCTGAGTACGAACGCGAAAAAATTACGGAACGGATGATTCGTGGGCGTTTATTGAAGGTGCGTGCCGGTCACGTTCTGGTACATAGCACGCCACCCTACGGTTATAAAGTTGCTAAAAATCAGGAAGGTAAAGCTACCCTTGTAAGTGACGAGCACGAAGCAAAAATAGTGAGAGCGATTTTTGACTGGTATATAAATGGAGATAATGGAAAAAAGATTACGATAGGAGGTATCGCAAGTAAATTGACTGAGATGGGTGTTCCCACTCGGCTTGATACGCTACCTAAAGGTGGCGGTTCAAAGAAAAGAGGATGGGCAATTTGGGGGCGTTCAATGGTTGCCAAGATTTTAAAAAATGAGGTTTATATTGGCAATTGGTACTATCGAAAAGAAAGCCACAATAAAGAGGAATGGTTAGCCATAAAAGTTCCGCCGCTGATAACAGAAGAAGAGTGGTACAAAGTCCGCAAAATTGGAGAACGCAATAAAATTTTAGCCCGGTCGAGCCGCAAGCATCAATATCTGTTGACAGGTCATATCAGATGCGGATTATGTGGCTCCCGTATGAACGGACATCCTGGTTTGTGGATCGCAAAGAATACAAGAGGATACAATCTTTATTATCGGTGTACTGCGCATGATGGCACGAGAGCCAATATCAAGTGCGGCCTGCCTCAATTTAGACTTGAACAGGTTGACGCCGTAGTTTGGACATGGGTCACTGAGTTCCTAACCAATCCTCAACTTCTGGAACAGGGGATGGCAGATTACCAAGCGGAGCAGGAGATAAAAAACGAACAAATTTACGAACGAGTAGCTATTATCGATGAATTACTTGCTGATCATCACGGGCAATTGAACCGTATTCTGGATTTATATCTTGATGGAGACTTCCCTAAAGACATGCTTGTCGAGAGGAAAACCCGCTTAGAAGACACCATTCGGTCTTTGGAAAAAGAAAAACTTGATTTAGAAGATTTTGTTGAAAAAAAGTCCTTAACCCCTGAGCAATATCAGGATATTCAAGAATTTTCAAGAAAAGTACTTGAAGGAATAAACCTTGTATCCTGTGAGTTCGAAACGAAAAGGCAAATTATAGAGCTATTGGATATTCAGGTTATTTGTCTGATTGATGATAACGGTGATAAATCCGTTCAATTGAGATGCATACTGGGTTCAAACCAGTATGGTATATCCACGAGAACTGATGACCATACCGTGGATGTGTCAATTTATTTGTCAGATCGCCATCATTAGTCATCAGGATAAGGCCTTCGCTGTCAAAGTCGAGGCGGCCAACAGGGTAGAGATGCCCCTCAATCGGAACCAGCTCACGGACAGTCGGACGCGGGTCCGGGCCTTCGACCATGGATAAAACATTCCGTGGTTTGTAAAGCGCGATGTAAGTCAATGTCTCGGCTTTTGGTAAAGCCTTTCCATCGACTGTAATATTGTCCTTGGCCGCGTCAGCCTTTTGACCGAGGGTTGCCACCCGTCCATTCACTCGGACGCGGCCTTCTAAAATGAATTGTTCACTGGCACGGCGCGAGCCATAACCGGCTTGGGCGAGAAGTTTTTGAAGTCTTTCGAGCATGGTATGGGAATTATAACCAGAGAACGTGGTTTCATATAACACCAGCGTGGTATGCCCAAAGCTGTCACATTAAACTTCAATTTTGGTTTTTGTAAGGCATATTCTTTTTGTTATGGAAAATCCACCATATTGAATTTTTATTGGCATGCTTTTTCAGCGACTACTACACGGTCGCGGCCTTCCTGTTTAGCGCGATAGAGAGCGGCGTCGGCGCTACGCAACACAATATCTAGGGTACGGCCATGCTGAGGATATATGGCGACTCCTAAAGACAGCGTGATTCCCTCATGAAATTGACCAGCATCTTGCACCCGCAGTTGCTTCGCCTCCTGCCGTAGATGCTCAGCGCGCTTTTGGGCCACCTCCAGAGATATGTCCGGCATCATCAATGTAAACTCCTCGCCACCGTAGCGACAGGCAATATCCTCACCGCGGATATGGCTTTGTAGAAACTGACCAAGTTCGCGCAGGAGCGCATCACCCGCTGCATGACCATAGGTGTCGTTGAAGTTCTTAAAGTGATCAATGTCAATCATAATGATACCCAGTGGATGCAGTTGGCGCATGACGCGGCTTAACTGTTGTTTCAGCGCTTCTTCCATGTAGCGGCGATTGTACAAGCCGGTTAGTGGATCGCGGATGGACTGCTCGCGCAGTGCCTCACGCAGTTTTAAATTCGACAAGGCCAATGTGGTCTGTTCGACAACAGTATAAGCTAACTGGCGTTTGGCCTCATCCAAATCTTCCTTATGCCGGGATTGCACATGCAGAATACCCACGATTTCACCCTGTACCTGCACGGGGAGGCAATAAGAAACTGCTGGCAGCGGTTCTGAGAGATGAAAGCAACGCGGCTCGGCTTGATCCTCACTAAGTGGATGCGCTTGTCCACTACGCAAAGCCAAGCAATCATCTGGCGCAAACATTTGCTCGGCTAGAGATAGTTCTCCCCATGAGGCAACGGCGCTGACTAGCTTACGCGCTGTATTAGGTATGTAAAGCGCGCCCGCGGTGCTGGGGAACAATTGATTCGACATGTCGGCAATGATTCTGTAAGCTTCTTCTGTGGACTGGCAGGCTTGAAGCAAATGGCTCATTTCATTCAGCAAGATAATCTCTTGATTGCGCCGTTGAAGCTCATTCAGAAATTCCCGCATTTGTTCATTGGCCTGCAGCAAGGACGATTGCATATACTTCCACTCTGTAATGTCTATCATAGCGCCGACCATGCGATAGGGCTTGCCCGTGTCATCTCGGAGGATATAGCCGCGGTCAAAAATATCGGCGTAGGTTCCGTCTTTCCGTTGAAAGCGATATTCTTTCGACCAGAATTCCATGCCCAACTCCAGAGCCTGATCAATCGCGTAATTTACCTTGGCCCTGTCCTCCGGATGAATGTGCTCAAATCGCCACTCAGGATTTGGCTGGGCTGTTTCGGATGAATAATGAAACATCTTTTGAAGTCCCTCGCCCCACCAAATTTGATTGGTCTGCAAATCCCAATCCCACACAGCATCTTTTGTTGCCCAAGCCATGAGTCTGAATCGCTCTTCGCTTTGGCGCAACGCTTCTTCCGCCTCCTTCTGTGGAGTGATATCAAGCATTACGCCCTGCCACACAGATGGTCTCTCCCCCTCATTTTTCAGAAGGACAGCTTCATCACGCACCCAGACAACGCGCCCATCTTTGGCGATGTAACGATAATCACAGGCAAATCGTCCGCGAGCCTCCGATTCATCCAATTCCCTCCACATGCGTTCACTATCTTCAGGGTGGACGATGTCAGTGCATAAATCTGGTTTGGTAATCCAATCTTCGGGCGAGTAGCCAAGCATGTCCCGGACCTGCGAGTTGATGTAAACCGTATTGCGAGATTCATCCGCCAGGTCGACATAGATAACGGCAGGCATGTGTTCCACCAGCGTGCGGTATTTAAGCTCCGCCTCTCGTAAGGCATCCTCAGCCTGCCTGAGCTGAGTGATATCGTGCGAGACACCAACCATCCCGATCACACGCCCCTCGGTATCTTTGATTGGCACTTTGGTCGTTGAAAGCCAGCGCGGTTGGCCGTCCGGAGTCGGGTTGAATTCGATGCGGTTGATCACCGATTCGCCGGTTTGAACTAAGCGTTGTTCTTCCTCATAGAAACTCTGGGCAAGTGCCGGATTTTGAAAATCGAGATCAGTTTTGCCGATTGCCTCCTCTGGCATTACAACGCCTAGGAGCCTGGCTTCGGCGCGATTGATGCGTGTAAAGCAGGAGGAAGTATCCTTGAAATAGATTAAGTCCGGTATATTATCCATCAAGGCTTGAAGCAGATCGCGTTCCGCAGCTAGGGCTTCCTCAGCCTGCCTACGCTCAGTGATATCGTTAACGCCGACAAATACCTTGGACCATGTCTGCTCGTAGCCAGGTGCGACAGTCAAGCGGACGAAAACGACACGCCTCTCGCCACGCAGAGTGTAATTGACAGTTTCGCTCTCAAAAGAAGCTTCGCCGCGCGCAAGCGAGAGCAATTCCTCCTTGAACGGGATCAATGATTCAGGGCCTAGAACCTTTGACAAGTCCGCCAGCAGTTGTGCCTTGTTCTCGGCCTGGTACATTTCGAGTGTGGCACGGTTCACGTCCACGATTTTCACCCGCCGCGCGCTCTCGGCAAAGGCCTCCGGATGCGCGTCGAAATAAGCCAAGAAATCCACCACCCCCGCGCCGCGCAGATCATCAATATGTTGCCGCACGGCGGAGAAATCTTCCTCCCAAATGGAGACAGGTGCATGCTCAAATAGTCCACGAAAGCGTGCTTCACTGATACTCAGTTCTGCCGTACGCGCCGCCACGCGCATTTCTAGGTCGATATTGTTCTTACTTAACTCAGCATTCGCCTCAAGGAGCTCCTGTGAGGTCAACTCCAGGCTATGTTCAAGCAGTTTGCGATCCGCATCGAACTGCCAATAGGCATCATTGATCGCTCGTAAGAAATCAGTCTGCTCTTCTGGGAGTGCTTTAGTTTTACCTGTAAATCGTCGGAGTTGCCGTTTTAGCAGGCTGTGTAACTCGTTCATTACAACTCCGACAAGGTTGTGATTGTCATGGTTTGGTTGTGCAGCTCGCACTTAGCGGAGGGAGTGAATGGAGAAATTTCCCCGTAGGAATAAAAACCGGCAAGAACCGTTTCTTGCCCTAGAACATCTTGTACCCCTTCTACTTCCTCTTCAATACGTTGCTTAAGAACCAATTTTCGGCCTACGCAACTGATTAGTAATGCCAATTCAGGTGAAGCATTCCCGATAGCCTTATAACTGGTTTGTGCTGCACCAACTGCTCCATCAATTAGCCGATCAAAGTTTGCTTTCATTAATCGTACGTGCCCGCCTTGAGGCATATCGCCAGCAAACGTCAGACTGTGTTCAGCCTCGTTGATGCCTAGAATCGTGCGTACAACACTTTCACCTGCCGCGGTCCTCAGACTCAGTGGAAATAGCAAACCGCTGGCAGGTAAATCCTTGGCATATTCCCCCAGATATTTTTTGTATAGGCCTAAAGCTGGCTGCTCATCAAGTTCGTATAAGATGTTGCTCGCTGAGCGGGTGACCAATCGTTCTGGCCCAAAAGCGTCCCAACCACCTAGTGAGCCAAAACCTACCTTTATTCGGTCACCATACAAGCCAAGAACTGCAATGATATTTGGCTCGGGGGGCCCATCCAATAGAACTAATGTTTCCTGAAAGCGATCGCCATCGCCAGCTAAACCCCCAGTTAAGGTGACACCTGGTGGTAAGTGTTGCGTCAGTCCCGCTACTAACTCACTCCCATTCACGTTTTGTCCATCGGAAATGACCAGCACATGGACAAGTGACTCAGGCGGCAGGGAACTTGCAAGTTTTTCTCCCGCTTGAAAACTGTCACTTACCTCGCTAAGCTTGAGACTTACCCCATGCAAGCGTGTGTGTTCAAAAGCAATGGCGGTGGCCACCAACGTTTCATCAGTAACTTCTGTGCCATAAATCTCTCCAGCGGTGGAGCATCCCAGGCGATGGGCGTTTGGATAAGCGCGCCTAATATCATCTTGCCATGCAGTCTGCTTAAGACAGGCTGGACTACCAAAGAGCAATACCAATTGCGCTTTAGCTCCCAACTTGCCAGGAGGCGCCGGTGTCCAGTCTTTGTCTTGGATCCAACGAGTTTGTTCTATTTGCATTTTTCTCTCCCGTCAATGTGCTGTAACTAAACTAAACAAGATGAGTTAGACCTGTTTCGCGATGTTGCCAAGTCATATTTATATGCCTCCAAGGGCGTGAATGTCAATAGTTATGATAATCAGATTTGAAAGGTATGATTATCTCTAATGCCATAACAAATTTGTACACTCGACTGTTGAAAAAAGTGGGATAATCAATTCAGATAAGATTGGTCTGATTCAGTAAAATGCATGATTGGAGTGCACAGCGCCAAAGTATGGGTAGAGTCTGAAGGAGAGGGACACGGTTCAATTTTCCGCTTCACCGTCCTCATCAGCAGAAACCAATAAAAATTGTATACATTTATCACCGCGAAAACAGTATTAAATCCCTTGATTTCCAGTTCGAAAAAGCGTCATGGAGAACTAATCAATATGCAACGATGGAACTTAGAAAGGTTGCAAATTACTCAGCGGCAGGCAGCGCTGGGTTTGCTCTGGTTTCAGTTTCTGGCAGCTCTCTTCCTGAGCATTCAGCAATTGTACAATCCAATAAAAGAGCGAGAGGTTATCTTGTTTGGCGGCATCGCCGCAACCTTAATTTATGGAGGCTTGCTCTTCGCATTCTGGCTTGGCTGGGAATACGCGCGTCACACCACGATCGTTTTGATTATGTTGCTTGTAGGCAGCACCATGCCTGAGCCTTTCGTTACTAAATATGCGCCTCTGGCTATCCTGGTACCGATCGTTCTTGCCTGTGTATTGACCGATTCCATTTGGGTGCTTGGCAGCGCGATAGGTACATGGGGCCTGCTTTTGGCGCGCGCCGGTGGACAGGGAGTATACGCAGAACCTCTCACTATTATTCTCTATTTCATGATCGTGATAAGTTTGATCATCGGCCGCATTGTTACTACTACAGCCCGCCGTCAAGCTAGTGTTGCTGAGAAAAGATATGAAGATATCTTCGAGCGCTCTTTTGATGGTATTTTTCAAATGAAACCTGACGGACAATACCTCGCGGCCAATCCGGCTTTCGCGCGCTTGTATGGATATGACTCGGTGGAAGAATTGATGACCAGCGGTATAGATTTGAACCATCAATTTTACGTAGAGACTGGCGATAACGAATTCAGGCGTCAACTCCAAGAACATGGGGCCATTTCAAATTTTGAATCTAAAATCTATCGCAAAGACGGGAGCACAATATGGATTTTACAGAACGCACGCGCGATCAGGAATGAGAAAGGAACTCTGCTTTACTATGAAGGGACTATTCAGGACATTACCAAACGTAAACGTTCGGAGGAGAAACTGCATCTCTCAGATCAAATCCTGCAGCGAGTGAATGCACCGGTGCTTGTAGCGGACTCGCAAGGAAACATGATCTATATCAGTCCCGCGGTCAAGATGATTTTAGGCTATGAGCCGGAGGAATTGCTGGGCGACAATTGGTGGAAGATAAGTAGGTCTGACCCAGATAAGGCACAACGGGAAAAAGAATATATTAATCAGGCAGTCCAGCGAGAAATACCCATTGCTGACGAAACTTACGAACACCCAATTCAAGATCGATGGGGGAATACTCACTGGATTTCATGGGTCGATGCTGCTGGGTTGGAGAATACACTGATTGGAGTGGGTCACGATATTACCGAGCGCAAGCAGATGGAAGAAAAGATTCAACGTCGCGTGGCAGAACTGGAAGCGTTGTATCAGAGCGGCATTGCCTTCAGCCAGACCTTTAATCAAACCGAGATCGCTGAGAAAATAACTGAGGTGATGAGGGTACATTTGAACTGGCACCATGCCGCTGTGCGCGTCAGACGTGGGGAAACAGATGAACTTGAACTGCTTGCCTTCAACCGTTCGGATGGTCATGATGACATTGATACGCGCATCCAAGCTGCAGTGATGGGCGCTGGGCAAGGCATGGCAGGTTGGGTGACCGAGCATGGACAGGGGTTGCGCCTTGGTAATCTGAACGAAGACCCTAGATACGTAGAAATTTATCCGGGGATGCAATCCGGTCTATATGTGCCATTGAAACTTTACAATCGCACCCTCGGTTGTATCAGCGTGGAAAGCGATCAGCCGGATGCATTCACCAAGGAGGATCAACGTTTGCTCACCACGCTGGCAGTGCAGGCGGCTGTCGCAATTGAAAATGCCCGCCTGTTTCAGAGTGCTCAACAGGAGCTTTCCGAGCGCAAGCGTGCGGAGGAAGAATTAAGTCAGCGAGAACTAGAGTATAGGTCACTGGCCGAGAATATTCCAGACATTGTCGCACGCTTTGACCCTCAGTTGCGCTATATCTACATCAATGATGGCATTGAAACGATGACGGGTATACCCGCGCATTCGTTTATCGGTAAGACTAATCGTGACCTACATATGCCGGAAAAGTTGGTTGCGCTTTGGGATAAAAATCTGAACCGGGTCTTTGAAAGTGGTCAGGCTAGAACAATTGAGTTTGAATTTCCTTCGCTCACGGGCTTGCGCCTCTTTGAATCACGGCTGGTTCCGGAACTTGGGCCTTCAAATAAGGTGGAAAGGGTTCTAAGCATTGCCCGTGACATTACCGACCGCAAACTGGCAGAGATCCAGATTCGCCGGCAGTTCGAGCATCTCACAGCATTGCGCAAAATTGATCTGGCAATCATCTCCAGTTTTGATCTGCATTTTACGCTTGGTATAGTTCTCTCGCAAGTGATTTCCCAATTACAGGTCGATGCTGCAGATATCTTACTTCTAAGCCCTGATGGGCAAACATTGAAGTACGCCGCCGGGCAGGGGTTCCAAACCAAGGTGATTGAAGCCTTAGAAGTGCCCACAGGTGGTAGCCGGACCAGGTACACGATAACAAAAGAGAAGACCTTAATCCAGATCTCAAACTTGAAGGAGCATGACGGGGACACGCTTCTCACTGCACAGCTGGCAGGGGAAGATTTCATCTCTTATTATGGCGTACCGCTGATCGCCAAGGGAAAAGTCATTGGCATGCTAGAGGCCTTCCGGCGCGTGCCACTGCAACCCTATCAAGAATGGCTTGACTTTCTGGATACCTTAGCCGGACAAGCAGCTATCGCTATTGACAACGCACAACTGTTTGAGAACTTGCAAAACTCCAACCGCGAACTGAATCAAGCCTACGATGCAACCATCGAGGGTTGGTCCCACGCGATGGATTTACGCGACAAAGAAACCGAAGGCCATACACAGCGTGTGACTGAAATGACGATCAGCTTGGCCACTCAGATGGGCATTCCTGAATCGGAACGCGTGCACATTAAACGCGGCGCGCTGCTTCATGATATGGGCAAGCTGGGTGTGCCTGATCATATCTTGCTCAAGTCGGAAGATCTCACCGATGAAGAATGGGAGATCATGCGTAAACACCCGGAATTTGCTTATGAAATGCTTTCATCGATTGGGTACTTAAAACCTGCACTCAACATACCATACTGTCATCACGAGAAATGGGATGGTAGTGGTTACCCGCGTGGTTTGAAGGGTGACCGGATCCCGCTAGAGGCACGGATCTTCGCCGTCGTGGATGTATGGGATGCTCTGCGTTCGGACCGGCCGTATCGCAAAGCGTGGAGTATAGAAAAAGCCAAGCAGCATATCCTTGAGCAAACCGGAAGTCAGTTTGACCCGAAAGTAGTTGAATATTTTCTGAAACTCATAAATATAGAGACTAATTAAGTTATGCGGGAGAGCATTAATTGAATCGTATGCGAAATGCGAATTGAAATCCTTGAACACAAGTATCCAAGAGTGGGACTTCAAACAATTCGTCTTACTTTGCCTCTGGCAAAAATTCTTCAACACCCACAACCTGATCATTAGCATCTGGGAGTATCTCAAACACTTTGAGATCTTTCTTGCGCGCGTTTATCTGAATGGTTGAAATAATTAGGACTCCCTTTTTATTCGAATCCTTGGAAGGTCGCGTTTCCGCTCCAATCATTGTATTGGCAACCGTTATATGCAGAGATGCTATTTCGAAAGGGCAATGACATTATTTCTCCACAACTGACCGGCTCCTTGCGCGGAGTGCCGAGAGGATTTGTCGTAGCCTTGCAAGGCTGGTTTCATTCTTCTCGATCCGCTCGCGCTCTGCACGCACATAACGAATGTATGGCGTCACACCATTTTTCATACGGTCAACTGCGCTTTTCGTCTCGTTGGTAAACTGGGTCGTCAAACTATCGAGCAGATCTGTCCGCAAACTGGTCATTTTCTTTTTGAAGTTGTCCTTGGCCTGCTTGCGCTTATAAGGGATCACGAAAAAACCAAGGATGGCGAGCGTGCTGGCAGCGAGTATGCCAGTGACATCAAGGCTGGAAGAGAGCACAGCCGCCGTGACCAAGGCTCCCAATCCCACGGCACTAGCCTCCAGTAACGCAGTCTGTGCCACAGCGTTCTCGACACTCAACGCCAATTCCCGCGCTTCTTGATCGCGATCATAGGTCTCAATAATTCGCTGTACTGTCTTTCCCATCGTATCAATCAATTCACGGCGGCGCATTTCGCGAGGTTCAAGGCCTTCACCGACGATATGTTCCGTATGAAGCGCTCGACGCCGTTGTACATAAGCCATCACTCGTTGCCACTCCTGCAAATCCTTTTGCACCAGCCAGTCGATTAAGCGCT
>WNGA01007036.1_pt1 | contig 15782 bp, 9 predicted proteins | sample 5400061 | NCBI WGS metagenome assembly WNGA01 (sample SAMN13153366, study PRJNA577476) | soil metagenome | isolation source: 100 cm soil or saprolite under grassland replicate 2 | place: USA:California | collected 2016-06-15
TGCCCCTTAAACTGCGAAACAATTGCCCGGTTTGTTCCATTGTCACCAATAAACATAATAAGAGTATTATTTTTTAAACCATTGTCTTCTGTTTTTTTTAATACTTTTCCTATCGTTTTATCCATATAAGCAACCATTGAGGTATTATATTTTTGATCTCCTTTTTCAGTTAATAAGTCTGGATTATAGGTTGCAAACTCAGGGTCATCAGGGGTTGGACTCCATGGGTTACGAATAAGGTTACTCGCATAAACAATAAAAAAAGGATTTATTGTATTGCTGTCAATAAAATTTTGTGCATAGTCAACATACATATCTTCTGAATATTTTTCGCGGGTTACTTCATCCGATAAATACTCCCCATTTTCATACAACCTCGGGTTTTTATATTGATATTGGTAATCCTCGGTAGAAAAAGCAAAAGGCATAAAAACCCTGTATTTATCAAATCCTGCGCTTCTTATTCTTTCATCTCCACCATCGCACTGCCATTTGCCTACAAAACAAGTGGCATAACCGGCATCATGCAACATATTGCCAATTGTTTTTTCAGTGGCTGGAAGTTGACCCCAATTGGTATAATTTCTAAAATTATATTTTCCGGTATAAACAGCAAGCCTTGATGGATAACCATCCGGATGAGAATAACATTCAGTAAATTGAATACCATTTGCAGCCATAAAATCCAAATTAGGTGTATTATAAGATTGACCTCCAGTAAAAGTAGGTATCTCATATCCAAAATCATCGGCGATAAATAAAATGATATTCGGCCTGGTACTTTGTATTATGTTTTGAAATCTATTTGTGCTGGCGGAGGTTTCATTTGCAACAAAATCTTTCTTGCAGGACGTAAATCCGATACAAACAAGAATGAATATTAACTGAATAAATTTAGCCGCTCTCATACATGGCTTTTCATAACTAGATTTGGAAATTAAAGAGCAAATGGAACTTGTAAAAAATGTAAAAAAGATGCGTAACCTGTTTAAGGGATTTGGTTTTGTTTGCATACGAAGGGGTTAAGGTAATAAATTAATTTTTACGATTATTTTTTGAGGGCGCAAACTACTTATTCTTTTGAAGAAGAAAAAATATAACGCTTTAAAAAGTGCGTCATCTCCTTAAAAAAAATCAAAAATCAAAAAGATTAATCCTCTGCTTTACAAAATAATCCTTCCAATTTAATTGCTGATAAGGATGGAACAATGCTTGTGCAATTATATAATCAAAATGGCAGCTTTATAAAAAAGGTGGAAATGAGCGCATCAAAAGGATTGAATAACGGGCATCTCCATTTAGAAGATATGACACCAGGAACTTATTATATTGTTTGCACTTTAGGTACTATAAAGGGAAAACATACAATTATTATGAAATAGGTTTTGTTATGGGGATAAAGAAATGCCGAAGATTTTTACCCGCGGCTTTTTTATTACATATGCGATAAAAACTGCTACTGTTATTTTATTCTGTCAGATCAATATTTGAAAAAATCTTTCACTTTTACCAGGAACTATTTCCATTCATTTTATCAACAGAATTAGTTCTTGATTAAAAAAGGCTAAAATCTCATTGTAAGATTTATATAGACGATTTAAAGATTGAACTTCTGTAAAACAAAATGCGACTTTAGTTGCATTTACACTTTGTACATTCGCAATTGCTCAAACTAATATAATCATTACTCAAAAATTTGAGATAGCTTGATTAATCTTTTTATTCATTTCTTTATAAAAGCAACAACAAAGTATTGTTTCTTGTTAAAGAGTGAATGAAAAAAATAAATTTTTAAAAACGAATAATGAGCAATATGAAAAATATATTTTCAAAACAATTGTTTATATTTTTTGTAACAATCTTTATAACCCAAGCTTGTGGTAAACAGCACACAATCCCAAGGCCTGATCATATCGTTATAGCAATTCTTGAGAATCATGCTTATTCGCAAATTATTGGATCAGTTAATGCTCCTTATATTAATTCTCTTGTCAATGATTCGTTTTCTGCAAACTTTATAAACTCGTATGCTATTAAACATCCGAGCCAACCCAATTATCTCAATTTATATTCAGGCTCAAATCAAGGTGTGAACGACAATCATCATCCCCCAAAGGCGCCATTCATTACTGCTAATCTGGGAAGACAATTATTTAATGCCGGAAAATCTTACGCAACTTATTCTGAAGATCTACCGGTTATTGGTTACAATGGCGATTCATCCGGATACTATGTACGTAAACACAATCCGGCAGCGAATTGGATGGGAAAAGGAATCAACCAAATTCCATTTACTACTAATCGGCCATTTACAGCATTTCCTATAGATTATTCAAAATTACCAACGGTAAGTATCATTATTCCTAATCTTAACAATGATATGCATGATGGATCAATCAGTACTGGAGATAACTGGTTGAAAGAGCACTTAAATAATTACGTGCAATGGGCAAAAGTGCATAATAGTCTTTTCATACTAACTTTTGATGAAGATGATAACAATCATAATAATCATATCGTTACAATCTTTACAGGTGAAATGGTAAAGAAGGGCCAGTATTCGGATAAAATAATTCATTACAACATCCTTCGTACAATTGAAGATATGTATGGACTTTCTTACGCCGGAAATACTTCTATTGTAAAACCAATCACGGATTGCTTGAAATAGAATTATTTATTGATTTACTTATTTTGTACTATTACTCCTTACCACCAGGCATAATTTAAGTACAGCTAAATATTGGGCAGAATATTTTACGATCCGTCTTTCCCCTGACGCATAACGTCTTTGCCTTTATTATAAAAAATATTCCTGAATGTTATAATTATTTATTTTTTATTATTGGCATCCCATTTGCTAAGCCCAGAAGCAACTTACCTACGAAAAAATTCTTAAACACAAAATTTAATCACTATGAAAATCACCTTTTCAAAAAGTTGCTTTGTTCTTTTTGCCCTATTTATCACTACTGAAGCTTGTAATAAACAACCAGACGTACCGGCAAATGTTCAAACTGAATCAGTAGAAGATGCAGTGGCAACACTTCCAAAGCCCGATCACATTGTTATTGTAATTTTAGAGAATCACGCCTATTCACAAATTATTGGATCAGGTAGTGCACCTTATATTAACTCCCTTTCCAAAGACGCTTATTCTGCAAACTTTACGTATTCCTATGCTATTACCCATCCCAGCCAATCTAATTACCTTGATTTGTATTCTGGTTCGAACCAGGGTGTAACGGATGATAATAATCCACCTAATGACCCTTTCACTACAGCTAATCTGGGAAGGCAATTAATTAATGCATCAGGATCTTATTCAACTTATTCTGAAAGCTTACCAAGTGTTGGTTATAATGGAGATAGTTATGGAGCTTATGTCCGAAAACATAACCCGGCAGCTAATTGGATGGGTACAGGCACCAACCGAATTCCATCCACTACCAATAAGCCTTTCACAGCATTCCCCACAGACTATACAAAGTTGCCCACTGTAAGTATAGTTGTGCCTAATCAGAATAATGATATGCATAATGGTTCGGATCCAACAAGAATAACAACTGGTGATACATGGGTAAAAAATCATTTAAACAATTATGTACAATGGGCAAAAACGCATAATAGTCTTTTTATACTAACTTTTGACGAAGATGATGATAAGCATGGTAACCGTATTGTTACAATCTTTACAGGTTCAATGGTAAAGAGCGGTCAATATTCAACTACCATAAATCATTATCGGGTACTCCGCACAATTGAAAATATATACGGGCTTCCTTACGCAGGAAATGCCGCAAATGTAAAAACAATCACAGTTTGCTGGAAATAGTATGATTTCGCTTTATAAAACTTACCATGCTAACAAATTTGCAAAGATCTTTAATGAAATTTATTTTTCAAGTGTTCAACAAAATTTCATTGATAGGCAGCAGAAGTTTATGAATTTACTGTACTTCTAAACTTAATGGAAATATCTCTTAAACTTTGTTAATCTTCGCTTTGGGCTTCTGTATAAATCTAACTTAACTTCTTAAAACTGTTAAGCTTTCATTTTTTTGTTCAAAAATCATCAATTTATTTAGGAAATTGTAATCTGCATTTAAAATTATAACCATTAATTTTATTCAATAAAAAGATGGGACTACCTTGAAACCTGAAAAGATTATTCAATATATTTTACTGTTCTGTTTTCTTTTTTTATGCGTTTCAAGCCAGGCACAATTAAAGGCAAAATTCTCTGTTAATATACTTTCAGGTTGCACACCATTGTTTGTACAGTTTACGGATTCGTCAACAGGAAATCCTACCCAATGGATATGGGATCTGGGAAACGGAACAACCCCTACAGTTCAAAATCCCGGAATTATTTATACAAATCCGGGCGTTTATTCTATTAAATTAATTGTCAAAAATTCAGTTGGACAGGATTCCGTTTTGAAATCAAATTATATTAATGTATATGCCCTACCTGATGTTCAATTTTCATTTGCACCAACAGAAGGTTGCCCTGCTTTGAATGTTCAATTCAATAATAAAAGTACTGCTGGTTCAGGAACAATTACAGAGCAAATATGGGATTTTGGAGACAATGAAATTTCAACTGATCCTAATCCTTTGCATGCCTATACATTTTCAGATACATTTGGTGTAACCTTAACTGTAACAAATAATTATGGTTGTAAACAAACCCTTTATAAGGATTCGTCAATTAAAGTAAATGATGGTGTTACAGCTAATTTTAACTATAGTTATATAAATGCATGCCAACTACCTGTGAAGGTAGATTTTCATGATCTTTCCCTGTCTAACAGCACCTTAACTTATAATTGGTCGTTTGGCGATAACACTGTGTCTGATAGTCAAAATCCTACACATACCTATACTCAAAACGGTACCTATCACGTACAATTATTTACTACGACTAATTCCGGCTGCACTGATACCCTTACAAAAGATATCTCTATTGGAAAAGTAATTCCGGATTTCTTACTTCCATCAGATAATTGTGAAAATGTTTCATTATCATTTATTAATAATTCATCCCCTGACCCGATCTCTGCAACATGGTCATTTGGTGATGGTGGAACGGCAAACAGTATTAATGCCGGACATACATATACAGTCCCGGGTTCCTTTCAAATAAAAATGACCGCAGATTTTGGCAATTGCACTGCAAGCCTAACAAAAGATATCACAATTTTAGAAAAACCTGTTCCCGGGTTTACCGCTTCAGGAAATCTTGCCACATGCATTACTCCAAATGTAATTACGTTTAATAATACCTCCTCAAATGCCGTAAATTATAAATGGTTTTTTGGAGATGGAGATTCATCTCTGCTTACTAACCCTTCACATACGTATAATAAGTCAGGTTATTTTACAGTAACATTAATTGCATTTAATACTGCCGGTTGCAGTGATACACTTGTAAAAACTGATCTTATTAAATTAGGACCACCGCAAATTTTTAGTTTTGAAAATTTACCTCTCCAAGGTTGCGTACCACAAACAATAACTACAAGAGGAATTATTCAATCATCTGAATCTATTGTTTCCTATTTATGGGACTTTGGTGATGGTTCTGTTTCTACTAATTCACTACCTGTACACACATATACTATTCCTGGTAATTATTCTGTAACCCTTACAGTAAAAACTAATACCGGGTGCAGTGATACCCTGCAAATTGCCAATGCTGTTTTATTGGGTACTTTATCATCTGCCGATTTCACTACACCTTCATTAAATGTGTGTGCTTCAACTCCGGTGCCATTCAGAGATATTTCAAATGGTTCTGTCACCTCACGGTTGTGGAGTTTTGGAGATGGAACAACATCAGCTGCACAAAATCCAAAACATTTATTTCGTGATACCGGTTTTTTTACAGTTACGTTAAAAATAACTAATAATGGTTGTTCAGATTCAATTACTAAAATAAATTATGTTTACATAAACCCACCGGTTGCATCCTTTAAATTTAAGAACCTCTGTAATTATAAATTCAGCAAGAAGTTTATTGACAGCTCCATAGGAGCAAAAAGCTGGAACTGGGATTTTGGAGATGGCAAAACTTCTACAAAACAAAATATATGGCATACTTATAGCACCACAGGCACATTTACAGTTAAGCTTACTGTTTCCGACGGCAGTTGTACAGATGTTATGGTTGATACAGTGAAGATACTCGATGCTCCTCCCTATTTTGTATATACGAACGATTCAGAATGCGCTCCTGATAGTATTAAATTTACCGTACTCAATATTCCATCGCATGTAAAGTATTTTGGGTGGAATTTCGATGATGGTTTTACCGATGGATATTATAGTAATAGCATCTCGCATACATATACTAACCCTGGCAACTTCGAACCGCATGTGAATATACATTACGCAAATGGCTGCGTGGATACGATCAACAGTCAGCAAAAGATCATTGTTTATGGAACAACAGCCAATTTTAGCAATCCTGAAGGCTCATGCAATAATAAAACTATCTCTTTTACTGATCTCTCTGTTACAGATAGCATTCATCCAATTACTAAATGGGTATGGGATTATGGGGACACAAAAAAGGATACTTTAACAGCGCCGCCTTTTCAACATACCTATAATGCTTTAGGAACTTTTGATGTTAAATTAGTTGTATATAATTCCCTGGGATGTAAAGATTCTGCAACAAAAACTAGTGCCGTTATTATCACAAAACCTGTTGCTGATTTTATATTAGATTCTATTCATTGTATAAGTGTGCCAGTCTCATTTATAAATACATCTTCTGGTTTATCGCTTTCCTACAGATGGGATTTTGGAGATGGAACAATATCAACAGATTCGACACCGCAACACAAGTATTCCAAATTTGGATCATACTCTGTTAAGCTGATCATTACCGACAAATTTGAATGTATGGATAGTATATCAAAAACTGTTGTAATAACTTTTGATCCTAAAGCTTCTTTCACGCTTGCAGATACTTTTGCTCTTTGTCCGCCATTAATTATACAGCCAAAAAACAGTTCACAAAATTTCACTAGTGTAACCTGGAATTTTGCTGATGGAACAACCAGTAATGTTATAAACCCGGTTCATTACTATAATGCTGCCGGAGAATATAATATTGTATTGATTGCGCAAGGTTATGGAGGTTGTTACGACACTGCCCAGTCCAAAATTGTAATTATGGGCCCTATCGGTACATTCAACTACACACCTTTGAACGTTTGTGCCCTTAGTAGTATTTCTTTCTCAGCCTCGGCAAAAAATACAGTTGAATATATATGGGATTTCAACAATGGTATCACGCAAAAAACAACTGATTCATTAATCACATACAGTTATAGAACATTTGGAAAATATTTGCCAAAACTGATCCTTGTTGATTCTGCAGGCTGCCGGGTAGGTCTTACAAATAATGACACTATAAAAGTTTCTGGTGTTATCGCAGGAATTAAAATTCCGTTGCAGTCAGGATGTGATTCTACATTAGTATCATTTGCAGATTCTTCAATGGTTTATAATGATACAATTAGTTCTTATCAATGGTATCTGCAGGATAATACAATTTCAAACTCAAAAAACCCCTCGCATTATTATAAAAACCCAGGTATATTTAATATATCACTTAAAGTAACAACAATCATGGGGTGTAAAGATTCGCTCACGGTACCAGTAACAGTAAAAATAAATAACAGTCCCCAAATAAATCTAACGGCTCCGGATTCGGTTTGTATTTTTTCACCAGTTAACTTGAATGCAAATGAAGTACATAATGATACATCTTTAAACTGGAAATGGAATTTTGGAAATGGCAATGGAGATGTGAATCGAAACACCGTGTATACTTATTACTCAAGTGGTGCATTCAATGTATATGTAAGTGCAACTAATCAATATGGTTGTTCTGATACCTTATATCATACGATTAATGTAATTCCGCAACCAAACGTTAATGCAGGATCAGATACTTTTTTATGCTTACAAAATAAATTAACATTACAGGCTTCTGGTGCAAATACTTATTTGTGGAGCACTGATCCTTCTTTAAGCTGCACTAACTGCCCGAATCCGGTTGCACAGCCTCTGTCTTCTGCTACTTATTATGTGCAGGGCGCTAATGGTTTTGGCTGTCTCGCTTCTGACTCTGTTTACATAGAAGTAATACAACCAGGCAAAATATCAATTTCATCAATGGATTCTTTGTGTGCGGGTCAATCAGTACAAATTGTTGCATCAGGAGAGGAAATATACAACTGGCAGCCACCCTCCGGTTTAAGCAATACTACAATTGCCAGCCCGTTTGCATCACCAACCGCTAACACAACATACAGGGTAATTGGCAGTGACAGGAGGGGTTGCTTTGCTGATACAGCTTTTGTAAATGTGCATGTATTACCCTTACCTGCATTTAATATCATTGATACCCTGATAAGGATTAGTCTTGGCTCAGCAGTTAGATTAAAAACAACAAATTCATCTGATATTATTCGCTGGATATGGACTCCTTCCGCTTCTTTAAGCTGTAATGATTGCGCTGAACCCATAGCACAGCCTGTAGGGGATATAACTTATACCGCACAAGCTTCTACAGCCGAAGGTTGTACCACATCAGATAAAGTAACAATTCGTGTATTATGTAATGGTCTTAATATTTTTGTGCCGAATACTTTTTCGCCAAATAATGATGGCATGAATGATTGGTTTTTTCCGAGAAGCAATAGTGAATTCAGAATAAGGTCATTGAGAATTTTTAATCGTTTAGGCCAACCGGTATTTGAAAAAATGAATTTAATTGCAAACAATGAAAGAGATGGCTGGAACGGGAACTTTAATGGTAAGCCTGCCGCACCTGATGTATATGTATATCTTCTGGAAATTATCTGCACCAGTGCTCAAATTTATACATTGAAAGGTACCATTACTTTAATAAGATAATCTGTGTTAAAATAACCCAATATATCAATTATTCATTATGACGATTGTTATAAATATATCGGGTAGCGACGCGCCTTATTGAGCACTACTTTCTCAGAAAGCAAAATAAATTCCTAAACTAAATAATGGAAAAACACATTCTTAAAAATAAAAAGGTTTGTCTATTTTTTTCCAATTTTTTTATCGATGCTTACAGTAAAACTCCTACCTTTTAAACCTGATCATATTGTTATTGTAACTTCAGAGTCATGGCTATTTACACATTTTCGGATCTGTTAATGGTCTTTATATTAATTCTCTTGCCAACGATATTTTTCTTTCTTCTTTTTACAGGCGTATAAATTTTTTTTGCTTTTTCTATAAGCGATAAAAATTCAGCCTGCACATATTCCTTTGGGTTGACAGCAGTCTTCGCAATTTTGATAACATCATCCCATCCATAATTTTTCCATAGCTCTGATTTTTTTAATAACCCGCCAAACATAATTAAGGTTGCAGCAAAACGCAAAGAACTATCCGCATCTTTCAGTGAGGTAAAATTATTTTGAATGGAAAACGGAAGTGTCATAGTGGTATCATTTTCGGGAAACTTATAATGCAGTGTAAGCTCGGCAATATTTTCATCCCTCTTGCTGTGCCTTAAGCTATCATTGAAATTTTCTACAGGTTCAATCTCATATACGGCCATAAATGAATGACCTGTGCCCACTTCGCCACCTTCCAGTTCACTTGCAGTATCTTCAACTACATCTCTTTTATTGTCGAAGCCTATGAGCCGGTATTTATTTACATAAGCAGGATTGAAACTTATATTCGCATAAGCATCATTCGCTACAGCATACAATGTTTTTGTGAATTCTGTTACAAGTACTTTTTCAGCTTCCTGTATATTATCGAGATAAGCAAAATTACCGTTGCCTTTTTTTGCAAGCACCTCCAGCTTGCTGTCTTTATAATTGCCCATACCCACACCAAGACAGGTAAGATAAATTCCCGATTGACGATGGGCAATAATTATATCCTCTAACTCTTTATCAGATGTTTGCCCTACATTAAAATCACCGTCGGTTGCAAGTATTATCCTGTTGTTGGCATTTCTTCTGAATATTTTTTTTGCCAGTGTGTATGCTGTTTTAATCGCCGCTTCACCGGGCGTTTCCCCTCCCGGCTCTAATTTTTCGATAAGTGTTTTAATACTGTCTTTATATATACACGAAGTCGGCTGCAGGTATGTGCCCACACCGCCGCCATAAATAACAATAGCAACGGTATCTTGCCTGCGCAGGTTATCCATCAGCATTTTGAATGCATCTTTCAGTAATGGCAAACGGTTGGGTTGATCCATTGAACCGGAAACATCAATCAGGAAAACAAGATTGGCAGGCGGAAGTTCATCTACATTTATATAAGGCGCCTGCAGGTTGATAAATAATAATTCATTCTTAGTATTCCATGGCGCTTCTGTAAGTTGAGCAGAGCAAAGAAAATTTGCAGAACCATTGTGATGATGATATGGAAGATCAAAATAGTTAAGCAGTTCTTCAATACGTATTGCATCCTCCGGCACTTTCATATTCATGTTAAGAAACCGCCTGATATTGCTATAAGATGCGCGGTTAATATTGAGCGAAAAACCAGACAGCGGAAACTTTTCCGCGTTAGTAAAGTTATGTTCAACAAGTGAAGAATAACTTTCGCCAGCCTGGTAATATGTATTTACGCTTTCATCTTTGCTCCTCGGAATAAGTGACAAAAGTTTGTGTTTTGTAACCCTTGAACTTGCAGATACAAGCTTCATTGTAAACGTCTGGTACTTTCTTGTGTCGGCAATATCTTTTATAGTTTCATAGCCTTCAGCCTGAAGAATAATCGTATCCTTTACAACGGAAAGTGGTATGCCAAACGCTCCTGAAGAACCGGTATAAAAAAGTATTGTTCCTTTGGAAGACAAAAAAATTTTTACATTGAAAATTCCCTTCCCATTTTCATCGTATACTGCCCCGCGCAGATAATATTGCGAATGAGCCTGTATTAAAAAAAAGCAAGCCAATATAAAAAGCAATCGCGGTTTCAAATGAGGCTCATGTGGTTAATAAAAAAAACAGCTTTGTACAAAGCTAATGGTATCAGGTGTTATGAGTGTGAGAAATTTTATGTAATGCCGTTTGAATGTTTGATAGTTCGAATGTTCAACAGTTAGTAAGGAACTTTTAAACTTTAGGAGTACTCAAAATTAATGAGCAAAGTATAAACGTATGGTGACACAATGGAAGATGAATAAAAAATAGAAAGCCAGCTACATAAAATTTATTCGGCAGTTTCGATTTATAATCTTTATTTACTTTTTACTGCCAACTGAAAACTGGGAACTCAGAAACTGACATTCATTCCTGCAACTGGTAAATAGAATTAATATTTCTGCCAAGACCATTATAATCCAAACCATAACCAACTACAAATTTATCCGGAATTGAAAAGCCGCAATAGTCTATGGTAATGGGATATACAGTAGCGTCGGGTTTATGCAGCAGCACTGCAATCTTTAGAGAAGCTGGTTGCTGATTCCTGATCTGCGGAAGGAACTGGCTAAGCGTTTTGCCTGTATCAATAATATCTTCTAAAATAACTACGTTGCGACCGTTAATATCTGTATCAAGACCAATAGCTGTAATAACCTGGCCAGATGATTTTGTTCCTTTATAAGAAGCAAGTTTTATAAAACATATTTCTGCATCAATGGTAAGATATTTGAATAAGTCTGATGCAAACATGAATGAGCCATTAAGTATAGCAATAAAGAGTGGTTTTTTACCGGCATAATCTTTACTTATCTGCAAAGCAAGCTGTTGAATTTTATGTTGAATTTCTGTTTCAGAAAGATAGGGTATAAAATATTTGTCATGAACCTTTATGGCTGACATGCTGAATTTTTTTGTGAAATGAGTATGTGCAGATTACTTCCCTCTTCTTGCGAGAAGTTTTGGATAATAAGATGGTTTACCAGAACGCAAATAAATTTTCTCTCCCGGTGCAGGCTGCAAACCTTTTTGCAATTTATTGTATTCATACAAACTTTCTAACTGCACCCCTTCCTTCTGAGAAATTTCTTCAATGGTCTCAGAAGTCGCTACAATATGATAATCTTTTTTAAGACTTTTCTTTGGTTTCTTTTCAAGATAAATTAGTTCGTCTTTCTGAAGTATATCCGTGTTTTTATCAATGTTGTTGTACTCAAGTAATTTCTTATAAGCTATATTATAATTATTGGCCAGTGCAAATAAAGATGTGCCTGCATCTGCATAAATAACTCTTGTTTGGTTGATGATAAATTCACCCTGCGGATATGCTCCATCAACCACTTCAATATTCACTGCTGGTTCTGCATTATTTGTTTCATTTGTTTCAACAGATGCGCCAACTTGATTATCAGGACCATTAGCATTGTTGTTATAAGCAATATCAGGCTGAGCTCCGTTTTTAATTCTTTCCAATGCAACTAAAGTATAATCCTGAAGATTATTATCATTGATAATTTTTATAATCAAACTTGCATAAGCGGGATTGGTAGCATAGTTGGCTTTTTTCAAACCATAGGCCCATGAAGAGTAATCTGTAGGATCAAGATTAAAGAGAAATGCATAATTGGGGCGACTCTTTAAAAAATCAGAATGGTCACGGTATGAGTCTTCTACTGACGCATAACTTCTGAAACATTCACCTTTCGTATCATCATCATGATAAACGGTAGCTCCCGTCCAGTCACTTTTACATTTTATACCAAAATGATTATTTGATGCTAAAGAAAGTTCACTTTGTCCTGCCTCTGATTCCAGTATACCCTGTGCTAATGTAATCGCGGCAGGTACACCTGTGCGGATTTCTTCATGAATGGCAAGTACTTTATAGGTATTGATATATTGCGTTACAGCATTGTTTGTTTGAGCTGTTCCAGAAAGGCCACCTGCTAAAAAAAGAATCGGAATAAATTGCCTCATTATTTTTTCTTTTTTATGAATAACAAACCATCTCTTACTGTTAACATTACCTGCTCTGTTCGTTCATCGGCCGCAACATGTTTGTTGAAGGCATCAATTGCTAAAGCACTTTTACCAGTCACGGGCTCTTCAAGTACCTGGCCGTGAAATAAAACATTGTCAGCAATGATTAAACCGTTATCATTTAAACGTTGAATTACCATTTCATAGTATGTGATATACCCCGGTTTGTCCGCATCAATAAAAACCAAATCCCACAAATATGGAAGCGTGGGGATTATATCCAGCGCATTACCAATGTGCAAATGTATTTTTTTATGTGATTCGGAGAGACTAAAATTTTTTGCACAGATGTTGGCATCCTCAGCCCGCAGTTCTATTGTATGTAATTCACCATTTGGCTGTAAGCCTTCTGCAAGGCAAATTGCACTGTAGCCTGTGAAGGTTCCTATTTCAAGAATATACCTTGGTTGCATTATTGTGCTGATAAATTCAAGCAGCCTGCCCTGGACATGGCCGCTGAGCATTTGTGCGTCGGCATGTGTGGCATAAGTTTCTTCATTTATTTTTTTAAGAAGGGCATCTTCGAGAGACGTATAAGTGTCAGCATATTTTTCGGCAAGCGTGTTAATTAGTTCCATGATATTATAAAATTCGAAGATTTAATTCAGATTCGATTTCGTGTTTCGGATTTCGGATTTCGTGCTTTGCATTCTGATTTAGCATTTCAAATTTAACTCATCCCTTCATAGGTTTTGAAATAAACCAGAGACCGATAAATGTAATGATTGCATTGATCAATAATAATTCTATTCCTATCTGAAAACCATTGAACCATGCTGCGGCATGAGTGCTAAGATAATAACATAATGCCGGCGCTACAATACATACGATTAAAACAGGAGGACCTTCATACAACCTGCGTTTTGTAAAAATACCAAATGCAAATAAAGCAAGTAACGGGCCATATGTAAACCCGGCTACTTTTAAAATCACATCAATGATAGATTTATTATTGATCCATTTAAATACCATAACGCATAAAAAGAAGATACAGGCAAAAATCAAATGCACCGTAAGCCTTGTTTTTTTCTTTTGTTGCTCATTCAATTCAGGTCTTCTTTTAAGACCGAGAATGTCTATGCAGAAGGAAGAAGTTAATGCAGTTAATGCGCCATCTGCACTGGGAAATAATGCGGATATCAAACCAATAATAAAAATAATGGAAATAAAAGAGGGTAAATAACTCAATGCAACTGTTGGAAAAAGATCATCTCCTTTAACTGCAATATTTTTTGTTGATGCAAACAGATACAGTAATCCACCCAATAAGAGAAACAAAAAGTTAACCAGCACCAGCACAAAGCTGAAAGTGATCATGTTCTTTTGTGAGTCTTTTAAATTTCTTACGCTGATATTTTTCTGCATCATTTCCTGGTCAAGTCCTGTCATACCAATGGTGATAAACATGCCGCCGATAATTTGTTTTAGAAAGAAGCCACCATTGTTCACATCCGTGGTGATGATCTTCGTATAACTTTTATTGCTTAATTCCTGCATGGTTTGACCGAAAGAAAAATCAAGTGTATGCATAATATAATATATGCAAACAACAAGGCCTAACAGCATGAATGTGGTTTGTAGTGTATCAGTAAAAACAATTGTTTTCACACCACCTTCAAAAGTGTAGAGCAATATCATTAGCAGAATAACAAATGTGGTTAATGGAAAAGGCACACGAAGATTATCGAGGATAAATAATTGCAGCACATTAATTACAAGATATAATCTCGCCGTTGCACCCAGCACTCTCGATATAATAAAAAACAAAGCGCCGGTTTTATACGCTGTATTACCAAAACGTTGCTGCAGGTAATTATAGATTGAAGTAAGATTAAGTTTGTAGTACAGCGGCAACAGAATAAAAGCAATAACAAAATAGCCAATTAAATATCCCATTACCACCTGGAAATAGCCAAATGCATTGGCACCAACAGTGCCAGGCACACTTACAAAAGTTACACCGCTTAATGAAGTGCCAATCATACCGAATGAGACAAGCATCCAGTTACTGCTGCGGTTACCAATAAAAAATGAATCATTATTACTGTTGCGGCTGGTGTACCATGCAACACTAAGCAACAATAGAAAGTAAACAATAACAAATGAAAACAATAAGGTTGCCGACATGCTGTATATTTTATTCCCTGCTTGCTAAATAATTAAAAATTTTTTTTATGTACCCAACTGTTGTGCTTATGGTCCCGCACGTGCAGATTACGTCGCACTCTTTTGCATTTTGAATTACACTCTGCTGATTTTTACCACGTAGGCACAGAGAACACAATAGAGACACATAGTCTTTGTGCACTATGTATCTATGTTTCTATGTGGTGAATTTTTTTGTCGAATAAAGATCCGAACGTACAAGTGAGTTACACAACAAAAGCACATCAAGGAACAAAAGCCGATAACATAAAAAACCCCAAAATTCAAAAAACAAAACGCAAACAAAAATTCAAAAAACAAAACTTAAAACTCAGAACTTAGAACAATTACAAAGTCAGAACATAGCACTTAAAAACTTAGAAACAAATATCTGTTATATAACATTAAAATCATGAAAGGCTGTTAATATTGTGCAATAAATATGTGGATATGTATAAGGCAGTAGCTGTATTCTGTGGTTCAAATATTGGCAACGATCCTATTTAGTGTCTGCAAGAAAACGCCCCTTTTTTTAAAAAAAATGATTTAGCTTTTTACCAGTGCACTTATAATAATTCCATACGAAGGTCTTTTCTTTGCTTTCTATCCCGATAGCTAGGGTATGTAACTGCTTTTGCTCTT
>WNGA01008732.1_pt1 | contig 15779 bp, 15 predicted proteins | sample 5400061 | NCBI WGS metagenome assembly WNGA01 (sample SAMN13153366, study PRJNA577476) | soil metagenome | isolation source: 100 cm soil or saprolite under grassland replicate 2 | place: USA:California | collected 2016-06-15
GCTAATATTGGTCCTAACAATACATTGATATTTCAGAACGGAACAGTAGATTTTAGTCCCAAACATCAAGTCGTAGCCGGTAAAGAGAGTGCCTTTCCACCTAGTAAAGCCGATCCAGGCTCAAAAGGCGATAAAGACTACTCACCTCTGGTTTTAATAAGGAATGCAGGAGCTCATATTTATAATGCTCCTATTATCGCATTTGATGTCGAGGAATCAAAGCTTGCAGCCTTCTGCAATGGAACGCCAGATTACTCGGTAGTACATGACAAGGTAGTGCGTATATGTCCACAAGAGGGTACAGTTACTCTATCTCTAACGCAAGGCTTCAGCTTTGCTCGTCCTGTATTGTATCTAAGCCTAGATGCTAGTGTACCACTTGCAGCCGCTCTTGAAAAAGCAACTTATGCGCCGAAGTTAGCTGCTGTGACTATAGGTAATGACGATAGTGCTTTCAGCGCAGTTGAGCGAATATTTGTGACCGCTAATGGACCAACCGGCGTAGGTAATCCTCAAAGACAAGGACTTAATAGTGCCGTCATGGGGGAGGGATCTCCATTAAATGTCTTTGGTGGAATACCAACTATTGCCACAGATTATAGCCCTTTATGGGATGCGAATCTAGGAGAATGGACACAAAAAGCAATTGATAATGGGTATAGATCGCGGGTAATTGAAGAATTCCAAATACTGGGACTTGTCCGAGATGGATGGATAACAGCTCCTGGTGGTGGTGCCTATGGTTCAGCAGGCATAATTATCAACTGCCCAATAGTCTTCCGTTTTCTCTGAATGCCTGAACCAAAGAAAAGAACGGAAGCCCCTAAATTTTTTATTATTCACTTTGATTCCCAGGTTGTTAACACGGAACAACGCTTCATGCAGAAAAAGTATTAAATCTATATAAGATCATTGCATCTGTAATATAATATGGGACGTAAGGATTGGTATTATGTTCATCTTCCAAAGCTATTGATTAAGAGACTTGATCAATTCTTACAATCACCCAAATCTAAGGCCATAGGTATAACTAGTAAACCAGAGCTATTGAGACACGTTGTTAACAAGTTCCTTGAAGAACAGGAGGTTCTCTATGATAAAATTGATTACGTCGAGGATTTTATTCTAGAAATGCAGGATCGTGATCATGTGGCTCTTCCCTATGATAATGAATACCAATTTAAAGAGATTGTTAATGCCTTTATAAAGCGTGGCATTAACTGTCATCAGATCAATGTATTGTTGATTTTTGAGAGAGAAGAGCAAAAATTCGTAGAATCACTTGATAAGATTCCAAACGTGAATTCCTTATTTAACTCAGGGGAAATAACAATTATTCCAGCTGAAGAAAGTGCTCATTATGATAGCTCTTGGTTCGAACCTGTTTTCAAAAGACTTTACGATATTGTGCCGTTAGCAAAAAACAACTCGAAAAAAGGATTGAATGTTTTAGGTACCTTTCCAGGACAATTAACGGAGGAGGGAAGATACAGTGAGGCTATGGAGTTAGAAAATACCTTCACCAAATCCATAAAAGGATCTGATGTACCTATCACAGCAATTTGTTTGTATAAATCAATTCCTGCTATCCTAGACGAACGTCTTCCTGAATATCATGATCTCATAATCAAACGAACTACTGTGTGAACTAATTAGTAACCGCAATTCAATTTCCGTATCAATTTTATCCATAAATTAAGGAATTCAAAAATGTCAATCCAAAATTTCGTTGACACAAATAAGTAATTGACATTTGAAACGGCAGTCGTTAGATCTAATGGTTTAAAAATTATTATATGCTTTTCCTAAAGCATGGATTGTCGGAACTAATGATATATAAGGAGAGAGACAAGACCTAGGAAGAAAGTAACTAACCTTTTTTCTTTTCTTACAGTAAGAAATGGGTAACCTCCACAAGCGTTGAATTGTATAAGCTCTATTAGCTAGTAACTATCAGTAAAACCATAGGTTGTTACTTTGTCTTTGGTTTACAGTTTTCTAATCATACCCGAAGAAGAAACCTAAAGATAAGAAAATGAGAGCATACCGTAGAAGGATATTGTTCGCTGGGTAAAGGATATTGTTTGCTGGGTATACTGTAGATAAAGTTTAAGAGCATTAGATAGTACAGGCTGTTGCCTTAAAATGTGTTACTGCCAGAGATCGTTGGAAAACTTCTTGAAGACCATAGGCTTCACACAATTTGGGCTTTACATGCAGGACTATGGTGGTCCCGTTGGATTCAGAATCATAACCAAACATCCTGAATGGTTAGAATGGTTAATAGTCCAGAATACAAACGCCTATGAAATTGGCTTCACTAGTGCCTGGGATCAACTACGTAATGCACTTTGGAAGAAGCGCACTCCCGAGTCCGAAGCTCCTCTATTTGGGTTCCTCCAGGCTGATACAATAAAGCAAATCTATCTTCACGGTCACAAGAATCCTGAAGTTATCAGTCCCGACAACTGGAACATGGATGTGAGTTTTATGGAGCGGCCGAATGCTCGACAGGTACAAATGGATCTGTTTTATGACTACCGAACGAATGTGCAGCTGTACCCAAAATGGCAAAAATTTTTGCAGGACCATCAACCAAAATCACTAATTTTCTGGGGGCAAAATGACATATTCTTTACTCGAGAGGGAGGAGAAGCATACCTCAAGGACCTGCCTAATGCCGAGATGCATAGACTTGATTCAGGGCACTTTGCTGTGGAAGACTTTCTTGATGAAATTGCCAATACCATCATTCGCTTTTATCTTGAGAAAGTGTCAATTGCGAAATAACAAGGTGTTATGGAGCCATAGCTAACTGTCCATTCGTGGAAGTACCGTCAAGCACGTAGGAGATTCAATTTTATTCTCTCCATTTTTTTACTATAGAAAGTATGTTATAGCCAGTGCAAATATGCCTAATCAATATCTAGCACATTATTGAAAGGAACTTAACTTATTTAGGTAGAGAAATATGGAATGAAAAGAGAGAAACTAGTCACCGCTGTTATAATTTTGTGCTTTTTTGGTGGTTTGGTTGGAGGTCCTGTGGTTAGCCTATTTGATTATTATGGATCCCCTGAAGAACGATTTAGGCTTTTCATCATTCCAGAATTTATTGGATTTATCAGTGCAGGTTTTCTGGTTTATTACGGAAAATCAAAGGGAAAGGGGGACGGATAGCTCTTCAATGGCTGCCATTTTCTTGGGTAGAAAATTAGGTATAAAGAAATGCACGTACTAAAGAAGCAGTAGAAAGACATCACCATAAAGTAGTCCTAAAGAATGAAAGGATGTAAGTCAATACAACTAATTATAAGAAAAAGCTAAAAACAAGTTAATTGAACCCTATTACATGCAGGATTCACATCCCCTTGGACCCACGCCAGACTTGAAATTTAAATTATCTCTATCGGCAACAAAATAGTTATTGTGTAAGCTTAAGAATCTAATCTAATACAGGTATTTGGCCTGGTTAAATGACTTAACAGCTAGAAAGATGATAGTAATTAGTTAAGAAATTCTAATAACGATCCACATGAAAAATCAGGTTAGTCCCTTTCGGCCCATCCCGAAAACAACATGAATCCTGGTATTTACAACATGTTTCTCGGAAAAATGCCATATCAAAAAACTAAACTAGATAGTAGATTCCATATCCTCACCCATGAATCTAATAAATCATCAAAGGTTCATCGGTTAGCAAATTAAGTTAAGGAGTTGTGACATTCCTCTTTTGCCCATTCAATGAGTGATGTCAATTCAGTTGTACTATAATCAACATCAAGTTGCTGTGATACCTGCAAGAGATCGTTGTTCGTATATATGGCTATTCTTAAATCATTTTCAATCTTCTTTTTTAATGTTTTTATTGTATTAGACAGGAATTTCAGGGTATTTGCATTAAAAGAGAATATCATGATCGCAGATAGTCCATTCACATTTTTTAATTTCTTAGTAATAAGCCTCTGAATGTCAATATCAAAAAATGGATCTATCTTATTTTCAACATTTCCCAAATACAATGAATTCCAACCCATCAAATGCAATATTACAGAGGCGATCTTTGCTTGATAAGTAGCCTCTTCTGATCCAGAAACGATTATTGAATAGGCTTTTAACTTTGGAGTATCTATTGTAGAAACGAATTTTGTCATCAATGCAAGGTCTAGAGCAGTAGTAGAAATTAATAATTTCTCACTTTCACTTATTTTACCTCTGTCGTACATATCATTTAATATATTCAAAGTTGGTAATATAATATCAAATAGAATTCTCTCTTTTGATATCGTTGAAAATAATAAATTTGAAATTATGCTTATTGCTTGTGATTCATTTCCTTGAACCAGACAATCTAAAAATTTTTGTTGTAAATTGTGAAGATTTAGAGGAAATTCAATGTGTGGAGCGTCCTTATCCAGATACCATACATTAACTGTTCCAATTTTTTTTTTCTAATTAATCCTTGTGTAAGCAATAGATTCAAATATTTTGTTAGGGTCATTCGGTTTATTCTGGTCTTAGATGCTAGTTCAATTCCAGAGAGACCAGCGTAATTTTGAGATAAGGCAGAAAATACCTTTTGTTTTACCTCTTCGAAATTATACCCATAATGCATATAGTGATATTGATCAAGTATGTTTTAATAGTTTTCATTTCTTGAATGCCACTTTCAACGTTAACCAAAAAATATAAGTCTATTCTTATATCGGTTGCATTAGCAATGTCCAACAAAAAAGTTGTTTTAGCTTTCTCTGGTGGATTGGATACATCAGTGTGTGTAAAATATCTTCAAAGCAAACATAACATGGACGTCATTACCGCCACCATTGACTGTGGGCAAGAGGATGATTTTGATAAAATTAGAAAAAAATCAAAGAATCTTGGTGCTATAAGGCATGTTAATATTGATGCAAAAAAAGAATTCGTAGAAAGATATGTCAATAGATCAATAAAGGCAAATGGTCTTTACCAGGGAAAGTACCCTCTTGCAAGTGCATTAGCACGTCCTTTAATTGCAGATAAAATAATGAAGGTAGCCACACAAGAAAATGCAATTGCAGTGGCACATGGATGCACAGGCAAAGGAAATGATCAAGTTAGGTTTGATATTGCAATGTCATCCATAGATCCAGGTATCAAGATTATTGCTCCGATAAGGGATTTGAATCTTACACGGGATCTCGAAATGAAATACGCAAAAAAAAATAATATTCCGCTTAATGAAGAAATTAAAGAGTATAGTACTGACGCAAATGTGTGGGGAAGAGCTATAGAAGCAGGAATTTTAGAAGACCCTTGGGCAGAACCTCCTGAAGAAATTTTTATGTTGGTCAAGAATAAGAATATTCCTGCTGAGTATTTGGAGCTAGAATTTGAGAACGGAATTCCGATAGGAGTTGACAATCGAAAAATGAGTCTAACGGACGTAATTACATATTTGAATATCAAGGCGGGCAAACATGGAATTGGTGTGATAGACCATATAGAAGATAGAGTTGTTGGGATAAAGACTAGGGAGATATATGAAGCTCCAGCCGCACATACTATTATAGTAGCTCACAAAGATTTGGAACAACTAGTTTTAACCAAACATGAATTACGGTTTAAACAGATCGTGGATGATCAGTGGAGTTGGATGGTCTATTCTGGATTATGGTTCGATCCTCTTAGAGAGGACTTGGATAGATTTATAGATGCAACTCAAAATAGAGTTACAGGTAAAGTTAAAATGAAATTGCAAAATGGATCCCTAAAAGTAGTTGGAAGAAAATCTAAAAATTCACTATACAGACACACGCTGGCAACTTATGCTTCAGACTCTATATTTGATCAAAACCTTGCAAAAGGTTTTATAGAGTTATGGGGGATGGAAACAGTTATTGCTAATAGATTATCCAAGAATTCATCTACAAAGATTAAGGGAGAAATGAAGGAATGAAAAAAGAGTGTAAGGACTGTGGGGCTGAACTGACTATACCTCAGGACTCGATGGTTGGAGAAATTATAACATGTCCAGATTGCGGCACCGATTTTGAAATCGTATCAAAAAATCAGGATGCTGTTGACATGAGGGAAGCAGAATCAGTCGGAGAAGACTGGGGACAATAGTTGATCAGAATATGCATAATATATGATAAACTAAGATTTGAAGAAAAAAAAATTTACAGTAAGATCAAGGAAAAAGGGCTTGACGCTACTCTAGTTGATGGAAAATCAATAATATTTGATACTGAGTCAAGTAAACGGGATCCCGTATTTGGTGACATAATATTGCAGCGTGTGATTAGTTATACCAGAGGTTTACACTTAACTTATTGTCTAGAGCAAATGGAATTACCTATTGTAAACTCATTTAATGTAAGCGAAATCTGTGGAAATAAACTAATCACCTCTATGGTTTTAAAAAAGAACGACGTACCGACGCCCAGAACTACTTTTGCTTTTAGCACTGAATCAGCAAGAGAGTGTATGAAAAATTTAGGATATCCACTTGTAGTTAAACCGATTATTGGTTCCTGGGGCCGCGGTGTCTACCAAATTAAAGATCAATCCATGGCTGAAATGTTGTTGGATATAAGACAAGATAATGATAATTCATATTCTAGAATTTATTATCTCCAGGAATTAATAGATCGTCCTTCACGAGATATTAGATGCATTGTAATAGGAGATGAAATCGCTGCATCCGTCTATAGATATTCATCAGAAAATGAGTGGAGAACTAATGTAGCGATTGGCGGTAGAACAGAAGAAGCCCCTTTGACTTCAGAATTACAAGAAATTGTATTAAAAGCATCAAATGCTATCGGTGGAGGTATTTTAGGTGTTGATCTCATGGAAGACAAGGAAAGAGGATATTTAGTGCATGAAGTAAACAATACTGTGGAATTTAGAGGGGCTTCAGCTGTATGTAAATCTGACATTGCCGGAGCTATGACTGACTATCTCCTAAAGATGTCTACGAAATAGATTTGTATTCTAATTTAGACGCAGTTTCTTGTCTGAATTGGACAGTTGGCTGTCATATCCTAGATAACAAAATTCATAAGATGTCATAGTAGAAATTTCGGTAAAGGAAGAAATTGGTATGAAAGTGGGAGTAGTTGGCGCTTCAGGATATGTCGGTGGTGAACTCTTACGGCTATTAGTAGTTCACCCAGATGTTGAATTAAGTGTTTTAACATCTAGACAGAATGCAGGAGAATATGTTCATAGAATACATCCCAGTCTAAAGGGCTTCATAAATCTCACGTTCTCACCCATGGAATTGGACAAGTTAGTAAATCAATGCGATTTGATATTTGTATCGGTTCCTCATGGTAACGCGTTGAATATCGTTAAGGATCTTTATAGTACTGGAATAAAGATAATTGATCTGTCGGCAGATTTCCGTCTGAAGAATCCAAATGACTATGTTAAATGGTATGGATGGGAACATCCATTTCCTGATTTACTATCTAAATCTGTTTACGGTATACCAGAAATACACAGAAATAAAATCAAAGAAGCACAGTTAGTTTCCTGTCCTGGATGTATGGCAGTAACATCAATTTTGGCATTAAAGCCATTGATGGAAAATAAATTGATTGACACTAGTCATATAATAGTGGATAGTAAGATAGGATCTTCTGGTGCAGGCGCGACTGATGGTATGGGTACTCATCATGCAATGAGATATGGTGTTATCAGACCATACAAACCTTCCAAACACAGACACACGGGTGAAATAGAACAAGAATTAAGCATTCTATCGGGTGAAAAAATTAAGGTAAGTATGAGCCCTCATGCTGTAAATCTGGTTAGAGGAATATTAACAACAAATCATGTATTTCCTAAATCGCCAATGTCAGAAATTGAGCTATGGAAGGTTTATAGAAACTCGTACAAAGAAGAACCGTTCATTAGATTAATAAGAGACAAAAAAGGACTCTATAAATTCCCAGATCCTAAATTTGTGGTGGGTTCCAATTTCTGTGACATCGGTTTTGATATCGATGAAAATACTGATCGTATTGTGGCTCTCTCAGCTTCTGACAATTTGATGAAAGGTGCTGCAGGCTCTGCCGTACAGAATATGAATCTTATGTGTGGGTATGATGAGACCGACGGATTAAAGTACACACCCTTAACACCGGTATGATAGTCATAAAGTTTGGTGGAAGTGTCCTTTATGACTTGCATCCATCAATAATTGTAGATATACGTCAAATTTCATTAAACCAAAAAATGGTGTTAGTTCATGGAGGAGGTAAAGAAGTAACCAATATAGCCACAAAGCTTGGAAAGGAACAGAGATTTATCGTTTCTCCCAGTGGTATAAGAAGCAGGTACACCGATAAGGAAACAGCTGAAATTTACACGATGGTAATGTCTGGAAAAATTAATAAGATAATTGTCAGGATGCTGGTAGAAGCAGGAATAAGAGCGGTGGGAATTTCTGGAATAGATGATAACATATTGAAGGCTACAAGAAAAAGCAAATTGACGGTGTTAAATGAAAAAGGACGCAAAATGATTATCGAAGGAGGATATACTGGGAAAATTAGTTCTGTGGAAACCTCACTCCTGAACACCCTAACTGGTGGAGGTTATTTGCCGGTAGTATCACCTGTAGCACTAAGTGAGAACTATGAATATTTGAATGTGGATGGAGATAGAGCTGCAGCTTATATAGCTGGAAATTTGAAGGCGGATAAAGTAATTTATCTAACCAATGTAAATGGTTTGCATTTGGATGACAAACTGGTAAAAAATCTTACCAGTAGTCAAGCAAAAGAATACCTGCCAAAGATAGGGTTTGGAATGGAAAAAAAGATATTGGCAAGCACAGAAGCCTTAATGCTAGGGGCTAAAGAAGTGATAATATCATCAGGTAAAGTATCCAATCCAATTACCTGTGCTATAAATCATGTGGATTGTACGGTGATTTCAAATTGATTCTTAATGAAGAAGACTCTTATTTGATAAATCTGTATCAAAGATTTCCTGTTACTATTGAAAGGGCACAAGGCGCAACTATATGGGATACTGATGGAAAGGAATACATCGACTGTATGGGTGGCTACGGCGTCGCTATCATAGGGCACTGCAATAAGGATGTTATAGACGCAATAACTCTGCAAATGAACAAGCTCATGGTCTGTCATATGTCTACCTATAATAACAGTAGACTTCAGTTTCTGTCAAAGTTAAAATCTATAGCGCCAGATAATCTAAGCAAAATTTTCTTTAGTAATAGTGGTGCCGAATCAATAGAGGCGGCATTAAAATTCGCACGAAAATTTTCACAAAAAACTGGAGTTGTATCTATGTATGGTGGTTACCATGGAAAAACCTTTGGTGCATTGTCTGTGACGTACAATTCTAAATACCGTAAATCGTTTAGTCCTTTGTTAGAGGGAGTAAAATTTGTTCCTTTTGGAGATATATCATCACTTGCTGAAGCTATTGACGAAAGTATTGGGACTGTAATTATCGAACCAATCCAAGGAGAATCAGGAATAATTATGCCTCCAGAAGGCTATGTGAGAGCAGTACGAGAAGTATGTACTGAAAAAAAATTAGTATTGATCTTTGATGAAATACAGACTGGGCTTGGGCGAACCGGAAAAATGTGGGCAGGTGAAAATTGGAGTGCTGTTCCTGACATAATGTGTATTGCAAAAGGTATAGCGTCGGGGATTCCTACAGGCGTAACATTTGTCAAAGAAGAAATAGCCAACTGTATGCACTTGGGAGAACATTCTTCAACATTTGCTGGAAATCCAATTGCATGTTCAGCAGGTAGTGCTACAATAGACACAATAATAAAGGAAGATTTAGTAATTAAGGCCTCAGACACAGGGACGTATTTTAAAGAGAAACTTATTGAATTGAAGGATAAACATCCCATCATAAGAGATGTTAGAGGCTTGGGCATGATGCTTGCATTAGAATCACGATTTGATGTAAGAGATATATTGATGGACGGCATAAAAAATGGACTTTTGATGTTATACTCTGGAAGAACAGTAATACGACTCCTTCCGCCTTTAGTCATGAAGAAAGAGCAGGTGAGTAGAGCTGTTGAAATAATGGATGAGATCTTAAGTGTTGAGGAGAAGAGGCGCAATGTCAAAAGATAATGAACTTGATCAGAGAATCCTTGAGATCTTGCGAATGGATTCTAGAAAATCATTTGTAGACATAGGAAAAGAGTTGGGTCTTTCGGAATCTGCAATAAGACGAAGGATTAAGAATCTGATTGACGACGGTTCAATCTCTAGATTTACAATTGAAGAAAATGCAAGGAAAAAAACCAGCGCCATAACATTACTTTCCGTAAGCTCTACTACCGACACAAACTCAGTAGCTTCTAAACTTCAAAGCATTGCTGGAGTCAAGGTTATTTATGAAATAACTGGTCAATATGATATCGCAGTAATCATATCAGCCAACTCAATAAACGAAATCAACAGCAGTATAGACGATATAAGGAGAATTGAAGGTATATCTGATACAGATACTGTCATTATTCTAAGAACTCTTATGTAAGTATACCTTTATTTAATAGCCGAAAAGATTTATATTGTATTCGAAATAAGCTCTAATTCAGCATAAATGTCACTAAATTCAGATGATCCCAATCATTTTGCGAACATATACAATCAAACATTAGCTAATAAAGAGATCAAAATACTTGATTCAACGCTCAGGGAGGGCGAACAGCATCCTGGGGTTTCATTTACAAATAAACAAAGAATACAGATTGCTTGGTTATTAGATTCATTTGGTGTAAATCAAATTGAAATTAGTCCGGTTATTTCCCATGATCATTCCGAAGCAACTAAAACAATAATTAAACAAGGTCTCAAGGCGGATATTTTAGCTCATGTAAGGGCGCTAAAATCTGATGTGGAAGTAGCAATTGACTGTAATGCAACTTGGGTTGCAACATATATGGGTATTTCAGACATACACCTTGCTACGAAACTGAAGATATCAAGGGAGGAGGCCAAAATTAGAGCTCTTGAAGTGGCAGATTTTATAAAATCACATGGATTAAAATCTCGTTTTACGATGGAGGATGCAAGTCGAACGGATCCATTATTCCTGATCGAAATGTGCAAAGAAATGAATTCGCGAGGAATTGAAAGAATAAGCATCCCTGATACTGTCGGAATAATGCGTCCACAGGGAATGTACAACTTGGTAAAGATGGTATATGATAATATTGATACTAATGTTTCATCACTCGATGTTCATTGTCATAATGATGTGGGACTTGCACTGGCAAATGCGCTCGCTGGATGCGAAGCCGGAGCCAATCAAATTCACACAACCATTGATGGATTCGGCGAACGTACTGGAATTCCATCTTTAGCAGAAACAGCGGTTGCTTTAACTGTAATTTATAAAATTCCTAATGATTTCAGGTTACACATGTTAAAAGATCTTTCAAGAACAATAGTAGATTACACACATATTGAAACTCCAGAATCCAAGCCAATAGTTGGAGAAAGCGCGTACAAACATAAGGCAGGTACGCACCTGGCTGCAATCTTACAAGATCCATCAGCATATGAAATACTTGAACCTCGCCTAGTTGGAAATAGGAGAAAAATTGTCTTTGGTGGATTGGCGGGTAAGAACGGTGCGGCTTATTTGCTCTCTTTATTAGGACTTGAATCGTCAAAAGTTGAGGCAGAAAAAATGGCCAAGGGTTTGAAAGAGCTGCGAATGGGAGATATCCTAGAATTATATCTTGACGAAAGATTAGAAAGAAAAATACTTAACGATGCATTATCAAAGTAGAGGAGATAGTAATGATAAAATGCACTGAATGTGATGCAGAAATCAAAATTCCCAATGATGCGATGGAAAATGAAATTGTGACATGTCCTGATTGTGGAGCCAGTTACGAATTAATCAAATCAAACAATGGGTTTGCGATCAAACCTGCGCAATCTGTTGGAGAGGATTGGGGAGAGTGAAAGGGAATAACAAAAAAACTTCTTTTATCATTATTTATGACCAACTAAGATGGGAAGAAAAATCATTAATCGAAACGGCGAAAAAAAAAGATATCAAACTGGAAGTCATTAATTGTAGAGAAAGTTCAATTGAGCTGGACAAAGATAAATCTCCCCATTGTAATGATATTATCTTACAGAGGTGTGTGAGTTATTATAATAATTTGCATTCTACTGCAGCTTTTGAGGGGCTTGGAGCAAAGATAATAAATTCTCTTTATACTGCAATCATGTGTGGGAATAAACTGTTTACTCATATGGAATTGTCAAAAACAGGTATAGCAATCCCCAAAGCATTTTGTGCTTTTTCTAATCAGTCTGCCATGAATATCCTAAATAAGAACGGATATCCAAAAGTTATCAAACCTGTAGTTGGCAGCTGGGGAAGAATGATTGCGTTACTAAAAGATAAAGACGCAGCAGAAGCAGTGATAGAAGACAGAGAGCACATGTATCCGTTATATCAAGTATATTATTTTGAAGAATTTGTAAAAAGGCCTCCCAGAGACATCAGATGTATTGTTGTAGGAGATAAGGTGGTTGCTGCGATTTACAGGTACTCGGGCGATAATGAATGGAAAACTAACATGGCGCTTGGAGGAAAAGCAGAAGCCTGCAAGGTTACAAACGAAATGGAAGATCTTTGTTTAAGAGCAGCAAAAACAATGAAAGGAGAGATTTTAGGAGTAGACTTAATGGAAAGTGATGAGAACGGTCTCCTAGTACATGAAGTAAACAATACTACAGAGTTCAAGAATACGGTAAGAGTTACCGATATAGATATTCCTTCTCTTATTATAAATCATCTTGTAAACTCTAATAAATAATTAGTAAAATTGATCTCTTCTGCATATGCTATTAAATTATTGAAAAAGGCCCTTGAGATATACACTCCATCCAGATCAGAAGCAGAGCTAGCCAATTTGATTAAGGAAAAATGTTTGGATGACCTTGGCTTTGAAAGAGTAAATATTGATAGTGTTGGAAATGTAATTGCGACCAAGGGAAGCGGCGATCCCAGAATTCTTTTATGCGGTCATATGGACACCGTACCAGGTCAGATACCTGTACGAATTGATTCTGGTTTTCTCTTTGGTAGAGGAGCGTCTGATGCCAAGGCTCCGCTCATATCCATGCTTCTTGCATGTTCAGAATTCAAACAAAGTGGAACTATCATATTCGCAGGTGTTGTGGATGAAGAAGGAAACGCTACTGGTATTAAAGAACTAGTCAAAAATAAATTGTCTATAGACTACGCAATATTTGGAGAACCCAGTGGAATTAATAAAATTACTATATCGTACAAAGGAAGGCTCGCATTAAGACTAACCTGCGATGTCCTTGATAGTGCACACGCGAGTGCTCCGTGGCTGTCAAAAAATTCTATTGAAGAGGTCTATGAAGTGTGGAAATTACTTAGTAATGAAATTTCATCAAAATATAACAAGACTGACATAAAGAGCAAATCAGTGAGTTTCAGTCTTACAGAAATTTCCGGAGGCTCAAGTCATAATGTTACACCCCAAAAATGCAAGATTACAATTGACATCAGAGTACCAAATGGAGTAAAGTGCCTGGAGGTATTGGATTATTTGGATAATTCGATAAAGAATATTTCCGAAACAAGAAAGCTGAAAATCACTTATAGGATTGAAGATATGACAGAACCCTTTGAAGCAGATCATTCTTCTCCACTAGTTAGAGCCCTTTCACTTTCAATATTAGATATTTGCAAGATTCGTCCAGTATTACTAAGGAAGACAGGCACTGGAGATATGAATGTCTTAGGAAATTCCCTTAATATTCCAATGGTAACATATGGACCCGGAGAACCCCATGTTTCACATTCTAAGGATGAAAAAGTTGATTTACAGTCATATTTAACAAGTATAGAAATCTACAATAGGACACTTTTCCACACTTCAAGGCTACACCATAATAAGAGGGATGCAGGTATCGAATAAATTACTGATATGTTGTGTTTGGTTGGGGCTGGAATTTATGACACCGTCGAAATGTCAAATTCAATTAAGGTATTGAATAGTTGTAACAGGATATACCTTGAAAGATTCACATCACCAATTTCTGACAACTTTATTAGTATTCTCAAGTCGACACTAGGGCCAGAGAAAAAAATCGAGATTGTAAAAAGATGGTTTGTAGAAGATGGAAGACAGATACTGGATGAATCAAAGACACTAAATGTGGGTTTGGTAAGTTATGGAGATCCTACTATTGCGACAACTTTTACGGAATTAAGAATAAGAGCAATGAAAAATAACATCGAAGTTAAGGTTGTACACGCCGCTTCTGGAATAACATCACTTGTCGGTGAATGCGGATTACAAGTGTACAAGATAGGTAAACTTGTTACGATGATGGAAGAAAAGCAATCGGCAATAAGTGTGTATTCAACTATCTTTAGCAACTTGAACTTGAATTGTCATACAATTATCCTAACAGAGTATAGGCAGGATGAGGATGGTTCAGAATTTTTCTTGAAACCAAATTATGTAATGTCAAAATTACTAGAAATAGAGAAAGACATTACGTATGAAATTGTATCGGAGGATTCCTTTTTAATTGTAGTTTCCAGAATTGGCACTCATAACCAAAAAATTGTGAGTGGTAAAATTAAATCGCTGATAGATTTAGAATACGGAAGAGGGCCACATTCGATTATATTCCCTGCCAAATTTCATTTTACAGAACAAGAAGCGATAATGATTTTGAGCGAAATTATTGATGCACCTGTGGATAATACTAGCAGAATAAAAAATGTCTCAGATTATATGCTCAACAAATATGAACCAATGATTCGCAACGAAATTAGGCAAGTTAGAAATACAATTGATTCTAAAAATGGAAATAAAGCACAACTAGAACTACTGGACAATGCAGAATTTTATCTGGATGATGCAGTTCAATTCTTAAGACAAGGAAGAAAGGAACTAGCTATATTGTCAGTTGGATACGCAGATGGACTGGTTGATTCGTTAAAACAAATGTTAGAATCAGATTAATATGTAAGCAGAAATCATGTTTGAAATCAGCCGCTACATTTTATTATTGAGTATGTGACCTAAACCAAGTAATTTACTAAAAGTAGTAATAAAGAGATGACCAAACCTAATCATTTTCGGGCCAATTATTTATCATAAAGCTATTTTCATTAGTCCTCTATTTATCTTGACATATTATTGGATTTCATAATTTTTTTATAAGGGACAAGTAAACAATAAGCATGAATAATTTAAGATACTCAGTAGCTATCGTTGTAACTAGTTGGATGTTTATTTTGATGAGTAATTTTGCCTTCGGACAAGTTAGTTTTCGGACAAATTTGACAGGCGATCAAGAAGTGCCTCCTCTTTTCAGCGAATCTGATGGTAGTGCTCTTATAGTTGGTAACGATAGTAGTCTAACATACAAGATAAACGTTACATCTCTGGACAAGGTCACAGGTGTATCCCTGTACAAAGGTGATCGAACAGAAAATGGTCAAGTGCTTGCTTCATTATTAAACTTGACCAATCCTTCAGGAGTTATCGACGGTAAACTGGTCGAAGGAACAATAAATTCTTCAAGTATATTGGCACCTTTAGCTAATTTAACTACCAATGTTACAGTATCGGATGTTGGATTAGCCGTACCAGCTGCTGGCAATTTGACTAATATGACATCAGCTGCTGGCAATTTGACTAATATGACATCAGCTGCTGGCAATTTGACTAATATGACATCAGCTGCTGGCAATTTGACTAATAT
>WNGA01007321.1_pt1 | contig 15778 bp, 21 predicted proteins | sample 5400061 | NCBI WGS metagenome assembly WNGA01 (sample SAMN13153366, study PRJNA577476) | soil metagenome | isolation source: 100 cm soil or saprolite under grassland replicate 2 | place: USA:California | collected 2016-06-15
GTTTTTGTGTCAAGCGGGCATAGCGGAAACAGCTCACGTTTTGCTAGGAAAGTATTTTCGCCCCAAATTGCATGCGCGCTTCGGAAATCTTCGGCCTCAGGTGGTCTGACGCGATGTACAACGAGGGACTATTGGCGGTAAGGGCGAAGCTCAAGGGTGGAAAGATACGTTACGTCCCGATGCCTCCCGAACTTGTCGGCGAGTTGCGGCGGTTCATGCCTAAGCCCAAGAGTGACAATGTTCGCTTCATCGCCCCGTAAGACAATGATCGGATCTTTCCGCCAAAACAGAGCGCTAAAAGTGACGGGCAGCGTGTGAAAGGAAGTTTCGAAGATCTGCTCGATAGGGCCGGGATCAAAGACTTCCGCTTCCATGATCTGCGTCATCACCTTTGCATCATGGTACATGATGAACGGCGACGATCTTAACGAGCTGGCGAAGATCCTGGGCCACTCGAATATCAAGATGACAAAGCGCTATGCGAAGTTGGCGCGGCAACACATTGGTAGGACCAGCAACACGGCTCGTGAAATGGAGAAGTTGTTTGAACGTGCGACGCCAAAAGTGAAATTCAAGGTAACCGATGGTACGCGTATTGTTCGCGCGAGAAATTCTTAGACGCTCTTGGTTTGAAATCAACGGATGTCACGGAGGGTAAAGAACTTATGCGTGTAGGCGATTTGGAATGGCGTAGGATGGTTTGGGCCGTTTTTGCCTCCTCGATGTACGCATATTGTACGCGTTCGGTGAGCAATGCCGGCGGCATTTTCGTAAACCGTGGATTTGAAGAGGCTGTGACGGATGGCAATCTCGTGACAGGTCCAGCTTGGACTGCGCGCGTTGCATGGCTTCGACAATTCCTCCATGTTCTAAGGACGACCCATCGACAGCAGTATGGTCCGCGTAAAGGTGACGGCTTGATAAGAGTTGCGGGTCATGCGCTGGAAACTGTCTCCGAAGAATGGATGACAAACGGTTACTCCCCGGAGAGATCGACATCATATTTGTTGGACATTATGGGCCAAGCTTGGTGCAAAAGCGATGAAGAACGCAATTCCCTTTTGGATTCTCTTCATCGCTGTGCAATGGGTCGATGTTCTTTGGTCGATCCTCGTTCTATTAGGAATCGAGAAGGTGCGCATAGTTCCCGGATTACCGCTACTAACCCGCTTGATCTTTATTACATGCCTTATACCCACAGCCTGGTGGCGGCGATCGGTTGGTCAGTGATTGCAAGTATTCTCTACAAAGTATTCAAACCTAATGGGTGGTCAGCCGCCGCGTTGGTTGGCGCAGCTGTTTTCTCTCACTGGATACTTGATCTGTTGGTACATCGTCCCGACCTTCCGCTTTACGATAACACCATGAAGGTAGGTTTCGGACTTTGGAATTTTCCGAGACTGGCCTTTGCCCTTGAAGTAGTGATTCTTTCGGCAGGGCTCTATTTCTACGTGCACGAAACTAGACCACTCAGCCGTGCAGGCGGTTACGGCATGCCGATATTTGCGGTTGTCATGCTGCTAGTACAAGGTTTCATTTCTTTGGCCCTCCACTAACATCGGACAAGGCTGCAGCTCTCACCGCCCTTGGCTCGTATGCGCTATTTGCCGGAGTCACTGCGTGGCTCGAGAAGAAGCGTGTCTAGCGGAATTGTCGTAGCGGCCTGCCCGCAACTTGATCCTTGATCAGGCAAGCACAGGACGACCCTACAGGCTCCATTCCTCGGAGACCTTCAGAATTAGATCCGTGAAATACGATTTTCTTTGATGGCAAACTCTCTGACCATAAGCCATCACTTGACCAGATATTGTCACCAAACCTGCTGGCGCTTGTAGAACAAGCGTTCAAGAGACTCAAATCCCAGCGGTTCGCGCAATTGCGTTGGCTTTCCAAGGTCAAATTGCAGTGGCAAGGGTATTGCACACGACATTCCCGAACAAGAAACAAAATGCCAAATAGAAGATTAAGTATAGATGAGCTAGCAACCCGACTTTGTCCTAGGGAAGACCAAGAGAAGCGTTATCGAGGCGGTCAACTCTTCAACGACAGAGGTGTTCATGAACGAAGGGACTTAGAAGGAACTAAGAATGAAGACAAGCAAATTACAACGATTGCCCAGACAAAGGTTGCCTGGATTGTCGGCTGGGATGATCCTGATCACGACGGTATTGGCTGGACCGATTGCCGCGCAATATCCGCCGCCCAGCGAATACCTGATGCCGCGCGATGCCGAGATTGCGTTGGCGAGAAGCGCCGCTCCGGCGAACATCTCGGATCGGGCCACGATCAAGGTATTAACCAAGTCTGGATATGAAGTTGCTCACAAAGGCGACAACGGCTTCGTGTGCATGGTAATGCGGGGATGGGCAGCGCCAACGTATACGCCGGCACAGTTCCGCAACCTCGTTTACGATGCAAGTGTCCGCGCACCAATCTGTTTCGACACAGTGGCATCGCGCACTGTGATGCCGTACTACGAACTGCGAAGCAAGCTGGGGATGGAAGGCAAAACGCCTGATCAGATCGCGGGAGGGATTCAGGCAGCCTACGCCAAAGGTGAGTTGCCGAAGAGGGACGCGGTGAGCTTCGCTTACATGTGGTCTGCGGACCAGGAGTTGGGGCCGGGAGTCGGCCACTGGCATCCGCACATGATGGTCTTCGCGCCGTACTACCAGAACTCGATGCTCGGCGGCAATGAGTTCGGTAAAGCACTTCCACAAGTGTCGGACGACGCCGGAACACCGTTTACTGTGATCGTTATCCCTGTGGATCACAACCTGGCTATCAAAGCTCGGGCCAGGTAAGTCTGTCTCCTAAATCACAGACGCTCGAACGGAGAAAGGAAGAATCAAATGAGATGGTTTTACAAACTCCTCGGTAGTTGGATCACGCTTCCGAGCACCGGAGGTGAAGTCATTAGCGAGCATGGCGGTCCAGTGCGAACCCGAGCGGGCCGCTTGAATGAACTCTGGGCTCGCTGGCTCAGTGGCAGTCGCCTGGGTGCGGCAGTCGGCCACCTGGCCAGTAGGATCATCTCGTTGCCGCAACTCAGGCGGCTGGCGACCGGAGAAATTCCTTGGACGCCGTTACGAAAACCACTTGCCGACTGCACAGTGGTGCTGCTCACGACTGGGGGTGTTCATCTGCGCAGTGACCTCCCATTCAATCTCAATAGCGATTCAACGTTCCGCGTGATTCCGAAAGATGCACAGCCCGGCGACCTCGCGATTTCACACCAGGCCTATGATCGCAGTGACGCACTACGAGACATCAACCTGGTATTTCCGATCGAGCGCTTGCGCGAGCTTGAGACCGAACACGTCATCGGACGACTAGCAAAAGATAACTACGGCTTCGGTTTGATGGGAAGCGCGAAAAAACTAATGCCCTCAATCAAGGAAGTCGCGCGGCGCATCAGCGACTCTGGTGCGGACCTGGCTCTGCTGGTGCCAGCTTGACCGATCTGTACGCGGTCCGTGGGACTGCTCGCGAGAGAGATTGAGGGCAAGGGTGTGACGACAGTGGCTTTAGGTCTGGTGAAAGAAGTAGCGGTTGCGGCGCGTGCGCCCCGCTTCTTGTATCTGCATTGGCCTTTCGGTCATGCCCTCGGCGAACCGGGCAACGTCGTGCAGCAGCGAACGGTACTCCATGACATGCTTTCGATGGCCGTCAGCGCGCCACGTCCTGGGCTTGTCATCGATCTTCCGTATCGATGGCGGCGCCAGAAGTACGACCCAGTGCGTGACTGGAAGGCGCCGAGCGAGGCCGTGGTTTCAGCTTTGCAGACGCAGCGAAATGAGATGAGGGCCGCTGCCTAAAGTAAACAGCCGGTGAACCGGTTTCACATCCCCCAGAGAGAATTTCCCCGAAAATTTTCGCCACTATTTGGAGGCCTTAGTGTCGAATTCAAACACAAAATCTCAAGATGAAGCGAACGGGTTTTCATAACTTTTGATTCGCTGCAGGGCGCACGTAATCACGGGTTGATTAGCCAGGTTTTGGTTTTGCAAGGCTTAAGGAGACTTTATGCTCAAGGTTCACAAGAAGAAATTGGGAGACGCAATCGTTCTGTGTCTTAACGGCCAGCTAGTAATCGGCGAAACGGCGACTCTGCGTGAAGCCGTGCTTTCAGTTGTAGATGGTGTCGCCGTGGTTCTCGATTTAGCGCGGGTAAGCAGGATCGATGCGCGCGCTTTGGGCGTGTTGCTGGAGCTGCGCGCGTGGACCCAATCGAAGGGGATCGAGTTCAGCTTGACGAATGTCACGAGACTCGTGCGACAAGTCCTCGAGATAACTCGCTTGGATTCTGTCTTCGAGATTGCGTCTCGAGATGAGGCACGATCCGTCGCAGCACGCGGCCAACCGTTTGCCTTCACTGCCTGTGCGTAGTCTTGCGCGCGTACAGGATGAAGAACCAATTGAGTGAGGCAAAAAAAAGAGATGAACGAAGTAAGCAAAGGTCTCCGGACAAAACATCGAGCGTTGAAGGCGACGATTTAACGCTCCTAACGAAACACCGAAAGCGAGATCATGATCAATTCAGAGTTCTCCTGCACCGGTTGTCATCAGCAATGAAATGAACGAAGTGGTGATCCAAGTTCAAGAAGAAGAAAGGAAGGAATCATGGAACCAAGAATCAACATTACATCCGTTAGCCCTGGCGCGTTACAGGCAATGCTCGGACTGAGCAACTATCTTTACCAGTGTGGCCTTGATAAGAAACTGCTCGACTTGATCAACCTGCGCGTGTCGCAGATCAATGGCTGCGCTTACTGTCTCGATATGCATTGGAAAGATCTGCGCGCCGCCGGCGAAACTGAGCAGCGGCTTTACGGTTTGGATGCGTGGCGCGAATCACCGTACTACACCGAGCGAGAACTCGCCGCCCTGGCATGGGCCGAAGCTGTCACACGCGTGGCCGACACTCATGTGCCAGACGAAGTGTTCGACGAAGCGAAACGTCAGTTCAGCGACAAGGAGCTTGCCGATCTCACGCTCAACGTGGTGGCCATCAACGGCTGGAACCGTCTGAATATCGCTTACCGGACTACGCCGGGAACTTATCAGCCAGCCGCCAAAGGAAAACAAAGGGCGGTGTGACCACTCGCTATGGCGACCCAAAAAGCGGAAGTATGAAACTGACCATCTTCGCAGCGACAGGAGGTATCGGGAGCCAACTCCTCGAGCAAGCCATGAGAGCGGATCACTATGTTACCGCCGTCGTTCGAAATCCAAAGAAACTACCCAGAGAGCGGCCTGGCTTACGCGTCGTCACGGCGGACATGGCGAATCCAGATCCGAAAGCGATTGAGGCCGCAGTTGCGGAGGCGGACGCGGTCCTTTCCGGACTCGGCGCGAGCTCGAACGCCGAGGCTGGAATAGCGGTGCGCGGTACACGAGCAATCGTCGATGCGATGCAAGCGACCGGTGCACGACGGATCATCGTCGTCAGCGCGGCGCCGGTCTCTACGGTAGCGTCGCCCGGCCGGCCAAATCCACCCAAACACGATCCGGGTGACGGGTTCTTAATGCGCTACCTTCTGAGTCCAATTATCAAGGTCGTTCTGCGCAAAGTGTACGCGGACCACGCGCTGATGGAGGACCTCCTGCGTCAAAGCAATTTGGACTGGACGATCTTCCGGCCTCCACGACTGAACAATAAGCTGCTCAGCGGCAAGTACAGGATGGCGTTGGGACAGAACCTGCCGGGTGGCTTTTCGATCTCGCGCGCCGACGTCGCGCAGGCCATGCTCACGTCGCTGAATAAACCTGAAACGATAAGGCAGACTGTTGGAATTGCATATTGACTTCCGTACTTACCCGGCAGTGAGGGGCTTGCGGGCGAGCTTTGCCTTCAATCGCGACCGGGACCAGTCCGCGGCGCAGTTGAAGGACGGAGATAACTGGAAGATGACCACACCGCTGTTGTTGATGGGGGCGGCTGTCGTTCTTCGCATAACGCTTGAGGAGGAAACATGAAAACAATACTCTGGGCAGCTTTGACGGCCAACGGTAACTACGCGCAGTCCAGTCCCGAACATCCGCCAAAACAAAAAGCGCCCGGCGATTTTGCTGCACACGCTAAGAAGGCGGGTAACTTCATCGTCGGTCGTCGTACCTTTCTAGGCTTCAAGGTAAGCGGAGCCGACAAGGCCTTCGGCGAAGCGGACATCGTTGTGCTTTCAAGGAATGCCACGGAGGTTCCAGGTGCAACGTGCGCCGTCTCACCTAAAGAAGCCTTGAGCTATCTCGAACGGAACGGGCATAAAACTGCGCTGCTGGCCGGCGGCGAAAGCTTGCACAATGCCTTCTTAGCTGAAGACCTGGTCGATGAACTGGTCTTTAACGTTACCCCGGCGCTTGAGAGCAAAGGGCTGAAACTTTTGTTACCAGAGGGCAAGTACAAGGAAGTGCGACTCCTGGATTTTAAGGATATCGGTAACGGGATCGTTCAGCTGCACTATGCGGTAGATCATTGATGAAGCACGAAGGTACGGAGGTGCCGCAGATCAATTCAAACGCACGCGCTGCAAGGCAACCACAACCACAGCGCCATGAAAAGACCGTTCCTTGATGTCAGTTCTCGCATGCGCCGCTCGACTCAATAGTAGGGGCAGACACGGCTGAGAAGTTCAAGAATTGGAGAGCCAAAATGAGCACGAACCAGTCCAAAACAACAGATGAAACGGTGATCCGCGACCTGGTTGAGAATTGGGCCAGAGCAGTTCGCAGCAAGAATCTCAATCGCATTCTGGCCAACCACTCTCTACATCATTCGATCCTGCGAGCTGAATCCGGGGCGGTGGAGAGGTAATGATATGAGAAAAATAATTGCGGCGCTGCAGGTGTCCGTGGATGGCTTCATTGAAGGACAAAATGGCGAATTGGATTGGGCGATGGCTGATGATGAAGAAACGTGGCGAGAACTCTTTGAGACGCTCGCCGACGTGGACATTTTTATTTTGGGCCGAGTGATGTATCCGGCTTACGAACAGTACTGGCTCTCAGTGTTGGCCAATCCCGATGGTCCTCTGCCGTTCAGTGGCGCGGCGGCGACGAAAAACGAAATTAAATATGCCCGTCTGGTCGACAAGACGCCGCACATCGTTCTTTCTACAACTCTGGACAAGGTCGAGTGGAAGACAACGCGAATTGTTCGAGACATAGAAGAAATCCGGAGAATGAAACAACAGCCGGGCAAGCACATGCACGTTGTCGGCGGCGCCACGCTGGTGTCCAGCCTCATGAATTCAGGTTTGATTGACGAACTCCAGTTGTTAGTCAACCCAATTGTTTTGGGAGGAGGAAAGGCGCTGCTCAAAGATGTGCACGAGCGGCACGCGTTGAAACTCGCACGGGTGAAGCAATTGAAATCGAGCAAGGTCAGCCTGACCTACGCACGTGACGATCGACCAGCGAAGAGGTCAAGCGCCTTGATGGTGTGATGGTTACCACTCGCCGAGGCGATAAACCCAAAGGAGATTAACGATGAGCAAAACAGAAACTGCAACAGCTGGGGATGGCGGCGTCCAGGGCGTCAGAGTCGACACGACGAGCAATGACGACGTACGGGGCGGGCGCCGTTTATGTTCTTTGGGGCGCCGAGATTGGAGACGTGAACAATGACAATTCGCTTAGACCACACGATCGTGCCAGCGAGAGACAAAATCGCCGCGGCCGAATTCTTTGCAGAGATCTTCGGATTGACGGTTAAGCGCGGTCATTTCGCGGAGGTGCAAATCAACGAAAGCCTGACGTTTGCCTTCGCGGACCAAGCCGAGCTATGGGGCGGACCCGGGTTCGATCCTAAGGCAGGACAGAGTCATCATTATGCTTTCCATATCAGCGAGGCTGAGTTCGATGCGGTTTTCAGTCGGGTCAAGTCCAAGGGAGTCGCTTTCGGCAGCGGCCCCTTCAGCCACAGTGACGGCCAAATTAACACCCGCCGTGGTGGGCGCGGCTTCTATTTCGAAGATCCGAACGGCCATCTGCTCGAAGTGATGACGGTGCCCGAGACTGGGAGTTAATACACGACCTTCATGAATAGCTTAACAAAGTTTTCATACCCCAAGCGAACATGAAAGGAGAGATCTCCACGTCAGAGCGAATCTATGGTGCATGATGAACGGTGGCGATCTATGAGGTGGCAAAGATCTTAGGCCACTCAAATATCAAGATGACAGAGCGCTATGCAAAACTGGCGCGGCAACACATGGCTAGCCCGCAGTACAGGCGGGGAATGTGAATCAACCTGCGAGGCTAATTTGGATAACCGATGCACGTGTATGTACGCGCGAGGAATTCTTACACGCTTTTTGGCTGGCGCTAAGTTGTTGAGGATACTGTGGCAAATAGTCGACTTCCAGTTGTGCAGTCCGAAGGAAAGTTAAGGTATTGTTCGTCGGCGATGAGACATATGCTGACTGATAGCGAAACTCTCGATCAGCTTTTCGGAAATCGCGAATGATGAAGAGCGGCGATCCTTACGGACTGGCAAAGATCTTGGACCACTTGAACATCAAGATTACGGAGCGCTATGCGAAGCTGGCGCGGCAACACATTGCCAGAATGAGTAAAACGACGCGGGAAATGTGGAAGTTATTTGAACGAGCGGCGCCAAAAGTGAAATTTTAAAAAGCGGATGTTCGCGTATTGTTCGCGCGAGAAATTCTTACACGCTTTTTCGGAACCGCTAAGGTATTGAAAGTATTGGTGGCCAGGGACGGAATCGAACCGCCGACGCTGGCCTTTTCAGGGCCGCTTACCGAATCGCGGAAACGGTTTGAAAATCGACGGATATCACTGAAGATCAGGGGCTTACGTCATACATGATTTAGAACCCAGTAGGATAGTTTGGGCTGTTTTCGGCTGTTCGATGTTCGCGTATTGTTCGCGCCAACACCAAACAATTACGGTCGTGCCAATCAGCTTAGTCTGCCGCGGTGTAAGTCTCCCTCGTTTAGGACGACGAATTAATAGAGATTTCCGGTTTGTGGGTTAATAAATACCCCCTGGGGGCATGCTCTGCCGCCAGAAGCAGTTTCAGAAAACTGCCCCCGGCAGTCCTACGCGCCGAGTAAGTTCGTTGAATCGAGCATCGTCGCGCAACCCGTCGAGACTTGGATCTACTTTCAAACTAACCAACTGAAGATCATGCTGTTCAAATGCCTTGTTCAGCCACTCGAATGCGAGATCGCACTCACCCAATGCAGCGTAGACTCCGGCGATCAAATACGGCGATCCTGCGCCGGAGGTAACGACTTCTTCGACTAACTTCATTGCATCATGTCGCTTGCCCCACCTGCCATAAGCGTGTGCAATGATCACTTTGACTGAAGCCTCGACGGCCGGCGTGGCGCCCTTTATCAACTCCGAGACTTTTTGATATTCACTCATCGCCTGTTCGTACAAACCCTTCTGCACAAGGACGCTTCCCATCACGCTGCGAGCCGGAAGAAAGTTAGGTTCCATATCGATTATTTTTCGCAGCTGTTCGATTGCCCCGTCGTGTTCCCGCGCCAGATACAAATTCAGCGCCGCCGTCATGTTCATCAAAAGTGAAAGAGGATCCAGTTCGACTGCTCGTTTTGCTTCTTTATCGGCTTGTCTATGACGCCCGAGATTAGCAAGGTAGATGGCATACCAATGATGAGCCTCCGCATAGTGAGGGCTTAGTGCGAGCGCGAGTTCGAACTCGCACTGGGCGCCGGCAAAATCCCAATCATAAAGGAATTTAAAGAAACCTAAAGACGCGTGCACTTCGCCGAGATTCTCATCCAATTCAAGGGCTTTGAGTATTGCTTCCTTCGCCTCATCACGATGCGCCAGGTAACTGTGGCAATCGGCAAGGCCAGCGTAAGCCAAAGCATAATTGGAATCATTTTCGATGGCTCGGTGAAAGTATTTGGCTCCCTTTTGTACGCCGTCCGGAGTGAGCTTGTTAAAATGATAGCGGCCCTTCAAGTAGAAGAGATAGGCTTCGTTACTGCGTGTGTGACGCTTTACCAGCAACTGCTTTTCCTGACTGGTGAGTTCCAGAGACAGCGTCTGAGCAACCTCGCGCGCGATTGTTTCCTGCGCCGAGAAAAGCTCCGAAGGTTTGCGAATGTACTGCGCACCCCAGAGATGGCGGTCGTCGTGACAATCCACCAACTCAAGGCTGATCGAGATCATATCGTGCATCTGCGCGATTCGGCCCATTAGCACAGCTTGCACCTTTAGTTCACGTCCTATAGTTTGCACATCGGTCTCACGTCCTCTGTATCTGAACGACGAGTTACGTGATATCACTCGCAGATTAGTTAGCTTAGCTAAGAAGGTAATTAGAGTCTCGGCTAATCCATCGCCCAGATACGCGTCTTTCAGATCATCATTAACAGCCACGAAAGGCAGTACCGCCAGTGAATCGATCGCCGGACTGGACTGACTACAGGGCACCTCTCGCACGGTTGCGACGAAGCGATAGCCGCGCCAGGGAATTGTCTCGATGTACTGATGTTGTCGCGGTTGCTCACCGAGCGCATTCCTTAAAGTGGAAATGTTGCGGGCTACGTTTCCTTCTTCAACGGCAGTGTTAGGCCAGACAAGGTTCATCAACTCATTTTTTGTGAGGATATGTCCGCTGTGTTGGAGTAGCGCCAGAAGTACCTCAAAAACCTTAGGTGTGAGCGGCACAACTTGGCCGCGCAGCAAAAGTTGACGTTCGCGCGTATCTACGCGAAAAAGACCGAATTCGTAGCACGTTTGGGCCTGCCAGAACATGAATATGTGCCGATCTGGGTCTGTAGCATTTCCGAAACTTTTCCGAACTCCGGAAGGACTTTCCTCTTGGCCCGAACGTATAGTCGATTGTCGTCGAGCCAATGCAGGAAAATCGCCGAGATTCTATTGAAAGGCCGGTGGGGGAGCAATAAGCCACAGCCTGCAGCGAGATAAATGCTAACCGAGAAAAGGGGAGATAAACCAATGAACCCGATCGAAACGGAAATACGTCGCCTGGAGGAGGAACTCACGCAGACGGAGATGCGCGTTGATGTTCAGGCACTCGATCAAATTTACGCTGACGACATCATGGTTACAGCACCGATCGGCATTTGCGTTGACAAGCCCGCCGTGATGACAGAGATCCGCGCCGCGGCGGAGAAGGCGGTCGTCGACAAATACGATAAGAATGATCTAAAAATCCGCGTTTATGGCGATACTGCAGTTTCCAGCTATCGTATGTCAGCCGAAGCGACATTTGAGGGAATGGAGATCAAAAGGCAACTATGCATCACAAATGTATGGATGAAACGAAATGAGAACTGGCAAATCGTGGCGAGACACACGGCGAGCCTTCCAAACGACACGCCGCCGGTTGATGAAAGACCCGAATGAGTTTTTTAGCGGTCTGAAGAACCCTTGGGCTAATACTGTGATGTTTGCAGTTTCACGTTCATTCGCTAAGCTTATGTCCGTTAATTAATGACCTTAGCGCCTGGCACAAAACTCGGCCACTACGAAATTCACTTTCAACTCGGCGTGGGTGGAATGGGTGAGGTCTACCGCGCGCGCGATTCGCGTCTAAACCGCGACGTTGCAATTAAGATTCTGCCCAAAACATTCCTTCTCGATAAGGACCGGCTCGCGCGTTTCCAACGCGAAGCTCACGTTTTGGCCTCACTCAATCATCCAAACATCGCGGCTATCTATGGAGTCGAAGAACAAAATGACCTTCGAGGACTTGTGCTCGAACTGGTCGAAGGTCCGACACTTGCCGATCGCATCGCCCGCGGTCAAATACCCCTGGACGAGGCTTTGGCAATCGCTCACAAGATTGCTGAAGCCCTTGAGGCTGCTCACGAACGCGGTATCGTTCATCGCGATCTAAAGCCATCGAATGTAAAGGTCACCGATGACGGTACGGTTAAGGTCCTAGACTTCGGACTGGCGAAAGTCTTTACTGATGAAACACCAACCGAAGACTTCTCGCATTCACCCACACTGCTCAAAGCAACTCACACAGGCGTGATTCTTGGCACCGCCGCCTACATGAGTCCGAACAAGCGAAGGGCAAACCAGTCGATAAGCGCGCAGACATTTGGGCATTCGGCGCCGTGTTATTTGAAATGCTCTCAGGTAAGAAAGCATTCACGGGTGAGACGCTCACCGACACTTTAGCAGCAGTTGTGCGCGCCGAACCCAACTGGAACGACTTACCCACGAATACGCCCCCTTCAATTCGACAACTACTGCGTCGCTGTTTCACAAAGGATCCAAAGCAGCGACTTCGTGATATCGGTGACGCTAAATACGATTTGGAGAGTACAGCCGAAGAACCGAGCGAACTCACCGTAGTTCCCGCTACGCACTCGAAACGTTGGGCCATACCTCTTTTGGTGCTCGTCCTCTTTATAACAGCGCGCGCGCAGCGTGCAGACCATCGCTCCGCCGTTTTCTCGTTTGGCGGATTCGTAACCGCCAAGCTTGTTTCGCCGCCGAGCGTCATTGCTTGAAGTCCGCAGTCCAGTTCACGACAACATAGATCTGTTGAGTCTCCGAGATCTCAGGCCTCGATGCCACCAGAAAGCGTTTGCCGTCGCGGGCGGCATCGTAGTATCCGCTCCCTGGGAAGCCGAGATCTACGCCGGCGCCTCCCGCTCGCATCTCAAATAGCGGCTGCGGTTGGGCGACCTGCAATGTCGAGCCGCTGCCGTTCACCTCTACGGCCATCAGTTTTCGCTCAGGCGAGTAGTAGTAAATCTCTCTTCCATCGGCGCGCCATTGGGGCTGTGATCCACCCCCGACGGAGACAGGCCACTTGCCTCCCGAACGCGGAAAGCTCTGAACGTACACTTCGAACTGTCCCGTCTCGTTCGAGACATACGCAACCCACCTTCCGTCCGGGGAAAAGCGCGGTTGTATTTCGGCGAAATCAGCTTGCAAAAAGGGTTCGGGCTTTCGTTCCCCGGTGAGAGGCAGCAGCATCAAGTCTCGCCTCGTATTTGGATTCAGTTGCGAGTACATGATGAATCTGCCATCAGGTGACCAGTCAGGTGTGTACTTCAATTCCCGGGACGTGACAAGAGCCTCCTCAGCTCCCGCGCCACTCGAAGGCTTTTGATAAATTCCGTTCAGCCCTTCTCGCGTCGAGATGAAAGCAACGCGATCGCCGCTTGGCGACCACACCGGAAAACTGTCGTTCGACGGATCGGTGGTGAACCTTATGTGGGCCCCGCGCTTGAGATCGATTAGCCACACGTCCGCGGCTGTGGACGTCTGCACTTGTAGGCGACTAATCGCCACCATTTTTTCGTCAGGCGACAGCGAGACCGAGGTGTAACCGCCCGGCGAGGTCACCGCTCCCAGTTGTTTCCCGGTCCTGTCAAACCAGATGAGCTGGTTTTGTGTGAGACCACCAGTGCGAACCGTGAGCACGCCGTTGTCTGAGACTGAAAACATGCCGCGACCGCTCACTGGATTGCGCACCACCTGTTCGGCTACTGGGACGGCGTCGCCCTTCAGTTCGAGTTTTTCGACGTCGAAGCTCTGCGCCACTAACGTTGTCTCACGCATAAACAACAGATAACCTGGCGGCGCATACGCGACGCTCGAATGAGCTTGCGTGAGCCGTTTGGTTTCCGTCGAGTCGAGCGAACCGAGGTAGATTGCGCTGTTCTCGGGCAGCGCGTTACGCGCAAGATAGACGAAGTGGCGACCATCAGGCAGAAATTGAGGCCAAATGTGGTCGAGATCGTTTCGTGTCTTGTCGATTTCTGTGAGTCGGACTGGCGTGCCGCCCGCCGCGGAGACACGGTAAAGTCCGTCCCCGGCGCCAATTGACAGAATGATGGTTCCTTCACGATTCCATGCTCCGCTGCTGGTATTAGCGGGAGCAGGCGTGTCGCAGATCGTCTGTGGCGCCCCGCCGGAAAGATCGACTTTTTTGAGCTTGTCTCCGGCGAAGAAACCGACGGAACGACTATCCGGTGACCAGAAGGCTTGGCTGCCGCCTTCCGTTCCGGGGAGAGGCTGCGTGTCGAGTGATCGCAGCGCACGTAACCAGAGAAGCTCTTTGCCATCTTCCGTGTTGAGGCGATAAACCAAGTGGGCGCCCGTCCGGGGAGATTGCAGGAACTAAGATCCTTGCCTTCTCGGGCAGCGGGATAATGAAGCGGAGTACCTGATTGCCCTCAACCGTCGGCGTGCGGTGGACATAGGACCAGGCGAAAGCAATGGCTGCAACCAGCAGGGCCACGGCAGCCACCGCCCACGGCACCCACGCGCGCGCACGTGGGTGTGTGGGAGCCGACGCCAGATCCGCTGTGGTCTGGCTCGAAATGGCGTTTGATCCAGATAGAGCGTCGAGCGCGAATGCCAGATCGCTGGCTGAATGAAAACGTGATTCAGGATTCTTCTCCAAACAACGGTTCACTAGACGTTCTATTGCCGGCGAAACACTTTGGTTCGTCTGAGACAACCCAGGTGGATCTTCTCTCAAGATCGCGCTCATTGTTTCGGCTGGCGAGTCACCGTGGAAAGCACGCCGACCGGAAAGCATCTCATACAAGATCGCGCCGAACGAGAAGATATCTGAACGGTGGTCTACCGGACTTCCTTTTAATTGTTCAGGCGACATGTAGCCCATCGTTCCAACTACAACACCAGGATTTGTGTCGATGCGTCGAGTCGGCACGTCTGTTTGGATCTGGTTGCCGTCGGGTTCAATTAACTTTGCCAAACCAAAATCGAGAATCTTCACGCGGCCATCGTTGGTGATAAAAATGTTGTCGGGCTTCAGATCACGATGGATGATTCCTTTTTCATGCGCCGCTGCCAGGCCGTTGGCGATCTGCAGTGCATATTCAATCACCCGCCGTTGAGCTAAGGGCGTCCCCGAAATTCGCTGCCGCAGTGTCTCACCTTCCAAAAGTTCCGAAACCACGTACGGCGATCCATCGTGCGTGCTGATGTCGTGGACGGTGAGTACGTTTGGATGGTTGAGTGCGCCGGCGGCACATGCCTCCTGTTCAAATCGCCGCAGTCGATCTTTATCAATGGCAAACGCCGAAGCTATAACTTTGATAGCGACCTCGCGACCTAGTTGCATATCACGCGCCCGATACACTTCTCCCATGCCGCCTGCGCCAAGCTTTGAGCGGATTTCGTAACGGCCGAGTTTTGTGCCGGCACTAAAACTCATCGCTTCAGATCTGCAGTCCAGTTTAGCAATGGGCCATCTTTAGAACAGCCGGTTAAAGCAAGGCCCACAAAACGTTGGCAGACAAGTAGAGTCAAGAGTTTCGATTATACGCTCGAATCTCTTTGTAGTATGCCTGCGCTATGTTGATACAGGCTATACTCATATCCTGACTTGGCAAGTAAAGCACTGGTCGCCTAAGGCATTCATCCCCGCGCGCGTGAGTAAGAAAATTACCAAACGAAGGACTGATACGGAATCGCTGATCGAACTATTTAACTGTAATGCCGATCAGGGTGTGAGCACGCCGTGATTTTAGTTGGTGAATGATCTCAGTCAGCGGCTCTTCGCCTCGTACTGATAATACAACTCTCCTAGTTCCGGAACAGAGATCACAGAACTCGGAAGGTATGAAATCAGTCGCCTCTAGAAGTGGAATGGGCGAAGTGTATCGCGCGCGCGATACGCAACTTGGTAGAGATGTGCTCGTCGACGGTCTTCAGTCAGAAGTTTTTCAAACGAGCGGCGCCAAAAGTGAAATTTAAAGCAACCGATGTTCGTGTATTGTTCGCGCGACGAAATTTTTACACGTTTTTGGTG
>WNGA01008505.1_pt1 | contig 15775 bp, 13 predicted proteins | sample 5400061 | NCBI WGS metagenome assembly WNGA01 (sample SAMN13153366, study PRJNA577476) | soil metagenome | isolation source: 100 cm soil or saprolite under grassland replicate 2 | place: USA:California | collected 2016-06-15
GCTTCCGAGCTCACCAGATCGCGATCCGGGTCGGCGCCAACACCGGCGAGCAGCTCGTCAATCCGCGCCTCGATCCGGCTCCTGACGTGCCCTCAGGCCAGACCGAGCTTCACGAGGAGCTGCTCGGCCGCCGCTTCCGGATCGCCTCGCCCGCCTTCTTTCAGGTCAACACCCGCCGCGAGCGGCGCGACGCGCCGACCGGTGCGACCCGCTTCGCGGAGCTGATTCCCGCCGACGGCCTCTCGATCGCCGAGACCCTCATCCTGGTCGTCCTCGACCTCCTCGATCCCCAACTGGAAGACGTCTTCGTCGACGCGTACTGTGGCGTCGGCACGTTCAGCGCCCTGATGGCGCCCTACGCTCGCGAGGTGATCGGGATCGAGGAGTCGTCGGCCGCCATCGAAGACGCCAGGGCGAACTGCGCTGACCTGTCAAACGTACGCTTCATCCAGGGCAAGACGGAGGAGATCTTGCCGAAGCTGGAGGAGCGGGTCGACAAGGTCATTCTGGACCCAGCCCGGGTCGGCTGCGAGCGGGCCGTGCTTGACGCGCTCCTCGAGGCCCGTCCCAGGCGAATCGTCTACGTCTCGTGCGACCCCTCAACCCTGGCCCGCGACCTGGCCATCCTGCGTCAGGGCGGCTTCACGCTCCACAGCGTCCAGCCGATCGACATGTTCCCCCAGACGTACCACGTCGAGAGCGTGAGCCTTCTGACCTGCTAGTCGAGACGCCTGACCACTCGTATACCGGTCACCCCCCGCGAGCAGGTGGCGACGAGTCCCCAACGGGAGGCCCATGTCGCCCGCCGAGTGAGCACTGGCATCACTCCGGCAGGCCGATGCGGGACGTGGTAGGCTGAGCGCTCGTGACGGAAGCGCCGCTCCGGTACTTCTATCGCATCGTGAAGACCGACCCGCCAGCCTTGGACGACTTCATCACCAACGCGTCGCTCGGCAGGCCTGTGCCGGACGACCCGGCCCTGGCGGAAGTCTGGGACGGTGTGTCGGTCCAAAGCACGCTTAACCAGGCGCGGCGCAAGCGTCGCGTCTCGCCGGCCCTGGGTCGTTACATCGCCATCCTTCGGCTTCCGACGGACGGCTCGGTGCGGTATAAGCGGACGCTGGGTGCCGGAGGCCACCACACCATCTGGGCCGACCCGGCCCACCTCCTGGCGGCGGTGGTGTCCGTTCTACCAGCGTAGGGGGTAGACTGTGCTATGCATTGGGAACTTTGGGCGATCCCGACCGGGAACATGATCGCCGCGCCTCGGACCGAGGCCGACGCTCTGGCGCTCGTGCGCGAACTGCTGGGCAAGGACTGGCATGCGGATGAACTGTCGCTGATCGTCGAGGACGAAGCCCGGCCGCCCGACAAGCTACCTCCAGCCCTGACCGGCGCCGAGTTGGAGGCGCGGGCGCACGCCGGGCGCCGGAAGCGCGCGCAGCGGACGGCATAGCCGCGGCGGTTTCATCCGCGCTACGTGCTCGCCACGCTGCTTCGTACAAACTCATCCTGACGCTCAAACTTGGCATGCTCAACGGGAGGCACGCTCCCTTGGGCAAAAGCCCGGCGTCGCGGCTGCTGCAAGCGGGAAGCGTGGAAACTCACCGCCGCAGACCCGGCACTGGCGCAGCGCTTCTCTAGGCGGCAAGTGACAACCGGGGCCAGACCGGGCGCTTGCCTGTCAATCGGCAGCGGGCCCGCGGGTACTGGGTCAGCGCTCGCGAGTCGCCCCTACCACGCAGCGCCTAGGCAGATCAGCAGGTCGAGCTCGTCAGCTTCGGCAGTTGGCGGGCTAGAGCCTCTGCCACGACCTGATTGCCCGGGCCACGGTAATGGCTGTTCAGAGTGAGCATCGATTGCGGATCGCCGCCGGACCGCCGCGCGGCTGCAAGCAGAGCATCGGTGGCGTCAATTGTCGGGACCATCTCACGCGCCAGCCAGTCTAACAGCGGCGCATAGAACTTGTAGCACCTGGCCGGCCACCTGGAAGGCCTCGACCTGGCCGCCGTAGGCCCGTGCGTGCGACTCGCGCTGGTCGCTCCCCAGCTCGATTCGTCTGATGCGGCGATAGACCGCGGTGCGCCCTAACCGCACGAGCTCGAAGACATCGAACGGGTTGGCGACGAACGTGCCCGGGAAGTACCAGTGGTCATGGGGCCCCAGCGCTTCCTCGACCCACGCTGGATCGTCCAGCTGCTCCAGCCTCGTCGCTGGATTGGGCAGCAGCGACAGTCCGTCGCGATCCAACAGGAAGCGAGGCTTGCCCACCACAAGGCTGGTCTCCGGCGTGTAGAACGGGCGGAAGCGATTGACGACCCGATCGATGTCGCCGATGTAGTAGCCGATCAATACCGCGCATGGGTGGTAGGGCCGGCCGTCGCGCTCATAGCGCAGCCAGGCCTGGTCCGGGCCAAAGGCTGGCACTCCGAAATTCAGCACTTCCGTCCCCGCCCAGGCCCGCTCGAGCCGCAGTGTCCAGCAGTCGGAGTTGTTGACCTCGTCACAGTGGGCGAACGAATCGCCGAAAGCGGCCAGCCGTCGCACCCCGCTCGCTGGCTCGAGGCCGAACTCCCGGTCAGAGCGTATGCCCGCGCTGTTGGTTCGGTAGATCGCGCCCCGGTCTTCGCCCCGGGCGGAAGGCCCGGTGGACCAGCCGAGCAGCGGATCAAACCGAAGGTACGTGTCGCCCGCGGCTAGCCGGCGGAGCCCTTCGTGGTTGTAGGGCAGTGGAAGCAAGTCCTGGGCGGGCACAGGCTGAGCCAGTCGGACGCCGATTTCGGCCGCCAGCCCGCCAATGAGGAGGCTCATGACCACCACGCTGGTTGGCAGCGCGAGTCGGCGCGCGGCCCGCCCGGACTGGCCCCCACCCCCAACCCCCTCCCCCAAACTTGGGAGAGGGGGCGAGGGGGTGGGGGCTAGCCGCTCTTCACCCTTCATTCTTCATTCCATTAGCTGTTAGAGCCGGATGGGCTGGCGTGGCTGGGCTTCGGAGCCAGGGGGGGATCCCTCCAGCCCGTTGGCCCGCAGGATATAGTACGCTTCGCCGTCAATCCGAGCCGCGTCGTCACGCCGGCCCGTGTGATCATGTCGCCAGCTGAGCTCGCGAAAATGGAGCCCTGCACGGCCCTTGTCTGCCCGGCAACTGCAGCTTATCCTCCGCTGCCCCTGGCGGAGGACGAGCGCGCGTCGGGAGGCTAGCGTGAGCGGCAGCATGCCGACGTCGGTAGAGGCACGGCGTGTCGTGCCCCTACCTCAACTCGCCCGCGCAGCAGATGCACTGCCAGGAGGTGCACCAACCATCGGTCGGCGCCTAGCGTCGCACGGCTTCCTGCTCGGGCTGCTCGGCGTCGTGCTGCTGGCCGCGGCGCTGCGGGTTCCGGGCTTGGCCGATTTCCCGCCCGGGCTGCTTCAGGATGAGGCTCAGATCGGCTACGACGCCTACAGTGTCTTGCGCACCGGCCGCGACCACCACGGCGACCCGCTGCCGATCAACTTCCGCTCGTTCAACGACTACCTGCCTGGGCTCTACTTCTACCTGGCCATGCCGACGATCGCCTTGTTCGGACTCGAACCCGTCGCCGTGCGCCTGCCGGCCGCCATCCTCGGGCTGATCGCGGTCGTCGCTACGGGATTCGCCGCCAGGCGGTTGGCGGGAACCGGCCCCGGGCTGGCGGCGGCGCTCTTCCTGGCCGTATCGCCGTACGCGATCGCCTACTCACGGATCGGGTGGCCGGCTGCCCTGGTCCCTGGCCTGGTCATCGTGGGCGTTGCCGCCCACCTGGGAGCGAGCGCAGCGCGGGCCGAGTCGCGGAGGCGGGCGGACTCGCTAGCGGTGCTTGCGGGCCTGGCCTTCGGGCTGGCGGTCTGGTCTTATCCGGTCGCCAAGCTGTTTGTCCCGTCCCTCGTCGCGGCCCTTGCGCTGCTCTGGTGGCGCCGCTCGGGGCGCCAGGTTTCCGTCCTGCTCGCCACGTTCGCCCTGGTAGTTTTGCCTTTTGCCGTCGCCAACATCCTCCAGTGGGAAGAGATCCAGAACCGATTCAGCCGCATCTCAGTCGTCCGCACGCCCGACCCGATCCGGGCCGCTGTGGCCAACTACCTGGTCCACTTTGCGCCAGAGCGGCTGGTTTGGGGCGGCTACGTCAGCGCCGCCCAGGTCCTGCCCCCGGGCACGGCCCAGCTCCTCCCCATCGTCGCCGCGCTGGCCGCGATGGGCGTGTTCGTAAGCCTGCGCCGAGCGCGCCAACCGGAGTACGCGCTGCTCCTGGCCTGGCTGGTGCTCTTCCCCGCGGCCGACGCCCTGACGCGTGAGAACGTACCCAACAACACGCGCTCGATCACGATGCTCCCGCTGCCCGAGCTGTTGGCGGCGGTCGGCCTTGGCTGGCTGATGTCTTGGTTGGCCATCCGCTGCCGAACGCTCGCCGGCACCACCGCCGCGTTGGCGGTCGTTGTAGCAGTCGCCAGCAGCGAGCCATTCCTGCATGCGTACTTCGTCGAGCCAGTCCAGCGCATCAAGGACGACTTCTTTCACTACCGCTTCGGGGAGGCGATTCGAGCCGCCTCCGCCATCAACCACGACGGCCGCTACGGCGAGGTCTGGGTCGAGCCGACCCACGAGACGTATATGTTCGTGCTGTTCTACACGGCCCGCGATCCGGCAGCTTTCCACCGCCAGCCAGCGGACATGCGCGTGGGCCGCGACCTCTGGGTCCACGTCTCGCAGATGCCCGGCTACCGCTTCGGCACGGCCGAGCCCGAGGACCGCGAGGTGCTGTACGTCTGCCACACTTGCCCGCGCAACGCCCCGTATCGGGTCCTGCACCGCGAGCACTACGCCGACGGAGCCATCGCCTGGCAGGTGATCGCGCTAGCCCCTCGCTAGCAGGTGGATGCGCTTGCATTACCATCTGAATCTCGTTCGTGGCGGATCCGGACGAGGCGATCGTCCGGGCCGCCATCGACGCCTTCCGAGCCGGGTCGCGAGGATGATCCATGCTTGAGGGGACGAGGGTCATAGACGTCCACCACCACCTCTTACCGCCGGCCGTGTTCGACAAGCTGAAGGCCGCGGCGGGTGGAGCGCGGCGCCTGGTGAACGACCGCATTAGCCTTACCTTGAGCGACGACCTGCACCGCGTCGACAGCCACTTGCAGACGATGGATGAGGGCGGCGTCGACGCGGCCATCCTCACCTATTCGGGCGTGAGCATTCTGGGCCTGGATACCTGCCAGTTGCTGAACGACGGGCTCGCCGAGGTGCAGCGAGACAACCCCTGGCGGCTCTACGGCGCGGCGCACGTGCCTCTCCAGGAACCCGACGCGGCGCCGTGGGAGCTGGATCGCGGGGTCCGCGAGCTGGGGTTGGTGGCGGTCGCCCTGCCTACCTCCGCGCCGGGCGTAACGCTCGACATGCCAGCGCTCCGGCCACTGTGGCGCAAGGTCGCCGAGCTGGACCGGCCCGTGATCCTGCACCCCGCGCTGCTGCCCGAGGGCGCTAGCACCGACTACAACCTGGAGCGCGCCTGCGCGCGACCGTTCGACACGACGATCGCCGCCGTGCGTCTGGCCTACGGCGTGCTTCCGGAATTTCCGGGCCTGACGTTCGTGCTGCCGCATTTGGGCGGCACGTCGGTGTTCCTGCGGGGGCGGCTGGCGATGTTCTTCGAGCCCACGACGAGGGACGGCCCGCCCACGAAACGGGAGCTTGCGAGGACGCGGTGTGACCAGCGGGCGCTGGGCCTGGACACGCTGTTCGAGGCGGCCTGGTCACGCTTCTACTACGACACCGCCGGAACCGGGGGCTGGTCGCCGGCGGTGCAGATGACGGCAGAAGTAGTCACCCCAGCCCGCATGCTGTTCGGGTCGGACTATCCTCTGGAGTCGTACTCAGGGGCAACCGTGCGCGAGCTGGTCGAGATGATCGGCGGGCTGGATCTGGCCGCGGAGAGCCGCCAGGCTATCGCCGGCCGCAACGCGGCCCGCCTCTTCCGGCTGTAGCTTGCTACGAATTCACCACCGGGAGCACAGAGACCACCGAGAACGTGATTTCAAATTTTCCTCTGTGCTCTCTGTGTTCTCTGTGGTGATCAAAACGGTGGAGCGGCGCGCATGAGTCCTGAGGTCCACGAGCGGACCGAGATTCGCGATGGTATGAAGATCGACTTTCACGTTCCGATCCCGATGGACGACGGCATCGTCCTGCGGGCGGACGTGTATCGCCCGATCGAAGCGGGCCGCTACCCGGTCATCCTGTCCTACGGCCCTTACGCCAAGGGTCTCTCCTTCCAGGAGGCCTACGCGCCGCAGTGGGACAAGATGGTGCGGGACCACCCGGACGCGGCGGCCGGCTCGACCAACAGGTACCAGGCCTGGGAAGTGGTCGACCCGGAGAAGTGGGTGCCTCACGGCTACGTCTGCCTGCGCATCGACTCGCGCGGCGCCGGCTGGTCGCCCGGCTTCCTGAACCCCCAGTCGCCCCGCGAGACCAGAGACCTCTACGACTGCATCGAGTGGGCCGGGCTGCAACCCTGGAGCAACGGCAAGGTCGGGATGTGCGGCATCTCCTACTACGCCGTCAACGCCTGGCGCGCGGCGGGCCTGCAGCCACCCCACCTCGCGGCCATCATCCCCTGGGAAGGCTATGCCGACAACTACCGCGATGCGACCTACCACGGCGGCATCCTGAGCGAGTTGCGCCTCAAGTGGTTCCCGCTCCAGGTGCAGAGCGTGCAGTACGGCCTCGGCGAGCGGGCCAGGAAGAGCCGTGTCACCGGCGAGTCGGTGGCCGGCCCCGTGACCCTGTCCGACGAGGAGCTGGCGCGCAATCGGATCGACATGGCGGCCGAGCTTCGCGCCCATGCCCTGGCGAATGACTGGCACCGCGTCCGCTCGGCCGATCTCTCGAAGGTGGAAGTGCCCCTCCTACCGGCGGCGAACTGGGGCGGCCAGGGCCTGCATCTGCGCGGCAACCTGCACGGGTTTGCCCAGGCCGCCTCGAAGCAGAAGTGGCTCGAGGTGCACGGCGATACCCACTGGAGCCTCTTCTACACGGACTACGGCCGCGACCTCCAGAAGCGCTTCTTCGACCACTTCCTGAAGGGTATCGACAACGGCTGGGATAGGGAGCCCCGCGTCCGGCTCCAGGTCCGCTACGTCGACGGGTTCGTGGAGCGCTTCGAGGACGATTGGCCGATCCCGCGCACGGAGTGGACGAGGTTCTACCTCAACCCGACCCACCTCACCCTGGACTCGGAGCCGATCGCGGCGGAGGGCACGGTCGAGTACGATGCCTTTGGCGATGGCGTGACGTTCTGGATGCCGACCATCGAGCAGGAGAACGAGATCACCGGCCCCATCGCCGCCAAGCTGTTCGTCTCGTCGTCCACGCGTGATGCCGACCTCTTCCTGATCGTCCGCGTCTTCGACCCCAGCGGCGACGAGGTCGTCTTCCAGGGCGCCCTGGACCCCAATACGCCCATCGCGCAAGGCTGGCTGCGGGCCTCCCACCGCAAGCTAGACCCTCAAAGGAGCCTGCCCCACCGGCCGTACCACGCCCACGACGAGGTCCAGCCGCTGACGCCGGGCGAGATTTACGAGCTGGACGTCCATATCTGGGCGACCTGCATCGTCGTGCCGGCCGGCTACCGCGTCGGGCTCACGGTCCGCGGCAAGGACTACGAGTACACCGAACCGCTCGACGAGTTCGCCAGGAGCTTCCACTACGCGTCGAAGGGCTGCGGGCCGTTCGTCCACAACGACCCATTGGACCGGCCGTCAGGCGTGTTCGGCGGCAACGTAAAGCTGCACGCGGGCGGTCCGCGGGCCTCCTACCTGCTACTGCCGATCGTCCCGCCTAAGGGTGCAGCCTGACAGGGGGAGTCAGGCGAGCGCCGACGCAGGCGAGGGACGGAATTGCGGCGCCACCTCTTCGGCGAAGAGCTGCATCGAGCGCCGGGCTTTCTCGGGCGGGATGCCGCCGAAGTTCATCCAGCACAGCAGCTCGCCCACGCCGCTCTCTTCTAGCTCCCCGACCTTGCGCCGCACCGTGGCTGGCGATCCGATGATCAGGCTGTCCTCGACGAGCTGCTCCCAGCGCAGCTCCGCCACCCTGGCGGCCGCGCCGGCGGCCTGGTTGTAGACCGCGTCGCTCAGCCCCCGCAGCCCATCCGGCCGGATCGAGCGCACATAGGCGTCCAGGAACCAGCGTTCAGGGCCTTCCGCCTCCTCGCGCGCAAGGCGGTCGGTGGGAGCCACGTAGACGTGCTTAGTAACCACCCACCGCGCGAGCAGCTCCGCGACAGCCGCCGCCGAGTGCCCGGCCGCACGCAGTGCGTCGACGTAGACCTCGCGCGACCTGAGCAGCGCGTCGAGCGGGTTGAACAGGCCGGAGCTCAGCATCGCGTGCCCACTCGTGCCGACCCACCGCAGGCTCTCCTGGCTCGTCACGGCGAACGCGATGGGCGGATGCGGGCGGCTAACGGGCTTCGGGTGGACCGGAATCCCATCGAACTGCCAGTAGCGACCGTGGAACGTCACCCGCTCCTGGGTCCAGGCTTGCCGCAGCACCGCGAGCCCCTCCTCCAGGCGGCCGCGGCTCTCGTCCTGAGAGACCACATGGCCCAGGAACTCGAGGGGTCGATTCCCCCTCCCCAACCCCACGGTCAGGCGGCCCCGACTGAGGATGTCAAGCGTGGCCGTCTCCTCAGCCAGCCGCAGCGGATGGTGGAACGGTAGGACGTAGACGGCCGTCCCCAGCTTGACGCGCTCCGTGCGGGCGGCGACGGTGGCGAGCAGGACGCTCGGCGCGGACGAGAGTCCGTAGTCGGCGTAATGGTGCTCCGTGAGCCAGACCGAGTCGAAGCCGAGCTGCTCCGAGAGGACCATCTGCTCGACTTCTTCGGCAATGATCCCGTCCGCCGGCCGACCCGGCGGGGCCTGGAGGAAGAAGTACGTCCCGAACCGCACGGTGCCCGCCCTGCCTTCCAAACAGGCCCTCTCCCATACTTGGAAGAGGGCTGGGGTGAGGGCCAGCCCAACGCTCGGAGCTTAGGGGCTCCTCGGCGTCGTGTCAAGCAGAGCCCTCACCCCAGCCCCCTCTCCCAAGCTTGGGAGAGGGGGTCAGGGGGTGAGGGCCCGTTCCAACTACAATACGGCCGCGAGGAGAGGAGCGCCGGGCATGCCGCGGCGAGTCACGTTCTTCAGTGACGGTATCGAGCTGGTCGGGTACGTGTACGAGCCGACGCGCCTCGAGGCGGGCGAGCGGCGGAGCGGCGTGGTGGTCTGCCATGGCTTCGGCGCTCACCAAGAGCGGGTATTACCCGAGGTTGCCCGCCATCTCGCCGAGCGGGGCTACGTGGCGATGACGCTGGATTACCGCGGCTTCGGCGAGAGCCAGGGGCCGCGCTGGCGGATGATCCCACAGGAGCAGGTGTCGGACATTCGCAATGCGATCACGTTCCTGCAGGGGCAGCCGACGGTGGACCCGGCCCGCATCGGGCTGTGGGGGACCAGCTTCGGTGGCGCGAACGTGGCCTATGTGGCGGGCGTGGACCGGCGGGTGAACTGCACGGTGAGCCTGGTCGGCGTCGGCTGCGGCGAGCGTTGGCTGCGCAGCCTGCGCCGGGCCTGGGAGTGGCGGGCGTTCCGAGAGGAGCTGGACGAGGACTGGCGGCGCCAGGTGGCCACGGGCGCGTCGCGCATGGTGGACCGGACGTACATCATGCTGCCCGATCCGCCGAGCCAGACGGCCATAGAGGCAACGCTGGAGCAGTTCCCCGACATGTGCCGCCAACTCCCGCTGGAGACGGCGCGGGCCGTGCTCGACTTCCACCCGGAGGAGGTAGTCGCGCGCATCGCCCCGCGCCCGATCCTGTTCATCGTCGCGGGCGAGGACGCTCTGGTCCTGAACGAGCTGACCTGGGAGCTGTTCGAGCGGGCAGGCGAGCCGAAGAAGTGGGTCGTAATTCCAGACATCCCCCACTACGACATGGACCTGCCCGAGAACCTGGACAAGGCGCTGGCGCATACCTGCGCCTGGTACGGCCTGCATCTCCCCGCCCGGGCCTCGAGCGCCTGAGCCGCGCCCCGGCGGTGCTCGTTGGGCTCCAGCCGAGGTAAACTGGACTCGGCGGGACCGGGCTGGCGCCTTGAGATCGGAGGACATCCACCGATGCCGACCTATCTTCTCCTGACCAACTGGACCGACCAGGGCATCCGCGCCGTCAAGCAATCCCCAGACCGTGTCAGGCGGGCGGAGGAGCTCTTCGAACAGCTCGGGGCCAAGCTCACGGCTTTCTACCTGACGATGGGGGCATACGATCAAGCGGCGATCGTCGAGGCGCCAGATGACGAGACGATGGCACGCGTCGCACTGACCCTCGGGAGTCAGGGCAACGTGCGCACCACGACGCTGAAGGCGTTCCCTCGCGACGAATTCGAAAAGCTCGTACGTTCACTTGGCTAAAGCCGCCAGCGCCGCCCCGGCTCCCGCCACGCCGATGGGCCTTGTGAGCACCAGCGCCTGACCGGAGTTGCCCGCGGAGTCGCGGGCGGCGCTCGACCCACGACCACGACTCGATCGAATGACGCAGCGGCTCCACTGGCAGGTCCTCGCGGAGCGAAGCGCCCGCAGCGGGGCCGTAAGCGGGCTGCTGTTCCTGGCGACGAGCGGCTGCTCGAAACCGCTCGACAGCTTCAATCCAGTCACGCCTCAGGGCCGCGCCATCTCGGCCCTGTTCATCCAGGTCATGGCCCTGTCCGCCCTGGTCCTGCTGGCGGTAACCGCGCTCATCTTCTACGTCCTGACTCGCTACCGCGCCGGCCGCGACGAGCGGGAGCCATCCGAGGTCGAGGGCCGTCGCGGACTCGAGATCGCTTGGACGATTCTCCCAGCCGTGCTGCTGGGCGGTCTGTTCGTGCTAACGCTCCAGACGATGAACGCGGTCGACGCTGCCTCTCCCTCGGCTCTGCGCGTCAAAGTGGTCGGCCACCAGTGGTGGTGGGAATACCAGTACCCCGACCTGGGAATCCGGACCGCAAACGAACTGCACCTCCCCACGGGCGCGCCGCTGAAACTTGAGATCGAGGCGGCGGACGTGATCCACAGTTTCTGGGTGCCGCAGTTCGGTTGGAAGAGGGACGCAATTCCCAGCCGGACGAATGTCATGTGGGTCCAGGTCGACCAGCCCGGTGCCTACGAGGGGGCGTGCACCGAGTACTGCGGCCTTCAGCACGCCTGGATGCGGGTGTACGTGGTGGCCGAAGGGCGCGAACAATTCGAGGCCTGGGCCGAGCGCCAGCGCGAGGCGGCGGCGCCGGCCGAAGCGGGCCCGACCACGCGCGGCCTTCAGGTCTTCTTGCAGAACACGTGCGTGAACTGCCACACGGTGCGCGGGACCCCTGCCAGCGGACAGCTCGGACCCGATCTCACCCACGTCGGCGGCCGATCCACGCTCGGCGCCGGCGTCCTGCCGAACACAGCCCAGAACATGCAGCGCTGGATCCAGGACGCGCAGGCCATTAAGCCGGGCGCGCTGATGCCAGCTTACGCCGCTCTGGCCGACGAAGAGCTGCGGGCGCTGGTCGACTATCTGGAGAGCCTGAAGTAGCGATGGCGGCGTTGGCCAGACCGTACACTGGGCCCACGAGCGCCGAACGCGTCGGCCTCACGCGCTGGGTCACGACGCTCGACCACAAAGAGATCGGCATCCTCTACCTGGTGACTACGGCCGTCTTTTTGGTCCTGGGCGGGATCGAGGCGCTCCTGATGCGGCTCCAGCTCGCCGTGCCGCGGGCTGAGGTGCTGGGACCGCAAGCCTACAACGCCCTTTTCACCATGCACGGGACCACCATGGTCTTCCTGGTCGTCATGCCGATGCTGCTTGGATTCGCCAACTATCTGGTGCCGCTGATGATCGGCGCGCGCGACATGGCATTCCCGCGCTTGAACGCCCTCAGCTACTGGCTGCTTTTGTTTGGAGGCCTGGTCCTGTATTTCGGCTTCCTGGCCGGCGATGCGCCCGACACCGGCTGGTTCAGCTACGCCCCACTGACCGAGCGTCCGTACTCGACGGGCAGCGGCGTCGACTACTGGGCGATCGGGCTCATCGTGACGAGCGTCGGCACGATCGCCACGGCGGTCAATCTCCTTACCACCGTCGTGCAGCTGCGCGCGCCGGGCATGACTATGCTCCGCCTGCCGATCTTCGTCTGGATGTCGCTGATCACCGCGTTGCTCATCCTCGGCGCGATCCCCGCCTTGACGGCCGCCCAGGTCATGTTGCTCTTCGATCGGCGTCTCGGCACCCACTTCTTCGACGTCGGCGCCGGCGGCGACCCGGTCCTCTGGCAGCACCTCTTCTGGTACTTCGGGCACCCCGAGGTCTACATCATGGTGCTGCCGGCGTTCGGGATGATCTCCGAGATCATCCCGGTCTTCTCGCGCAAGCCGCTCTTCGGCCGTCCGGTCGTCATAGCATCCGGGATGGCGATCGCCTTCCTGAGCTTCCTGGTGTGGGCACACCACATGTTCACGGTCGGGCTGGGGCAGATCTCCGACGCGTTTTTCGGCGCGACCAGCATGGTCATCGCCATCCCCACGGGGATCAAGGTCTTTAGCTGGCTGGCGACCATGTGGGGCGGCCGGCTGCGCCTCACGACGGCGATGCTGTTCGCCGTGGGATTCGTGGCGATGTTCACCATCGGCGGCCTCAGCGGCGTCCACTTCGCGATCGTACCGATCGATTGGCAGACCACGGACACCTACTACGTGGTGGCGCACATGCACTACGTGTTGTTCGGGGGGACGTTCTTCGCCATCCTGGCGGCCACCTACTACTGGTTCCCGAAGATAGCCGGCCGTCTTCTTGACGAGCGGCTGGGGAAATGGCACTTCTGGCTGACGTTCGTCGGATTCAACCTGACCTTCTTCCCCATGCACCTGCTGGGGCTGATGGGCATGCCGCGTCGGGTCTACACCTATCCAGACCTGCCAGGCTGGGGGCCCTTGAACCTCGTCGAGACGGTCGGCGCGTTCGTCATGGCCGCCTCGATGCTGGTCCTGCTGTGGAACCTGCGAGAGAGCCTGCGCCGGGGGCAGCCCGCCAGCGCCAATCCCTGGGACGCCTGGACCCTCGAGTGGGCGACCAGTTCCCCGCCTCCCGCTTACAACTTCGAGACGATCCCGCCAATCCGGAGCGCGCGGCCACTCACCCTCACCCGGCGAAGCGCACTTGTTCCCGATCCCCCTCTCCCTCAGGGGGAGACGCCCTCACCCCCAACCCCCTGTCCCTCAGGGGGAGAGGGGGCGGAGCTAGCTTCGCGGGATGAGGCCAAACTAGCCAGCCCCGTGGTGGGCATGCTGTCGTTCATCTTCTCCGAGGCGACCTTCTTCGGTGCGCTCATCGTGGCGTACCTCGATCTGGCCACCGCCAGCCCGGGCGGGCCGCGCCCGAGCGATCTGGACGTGCCGCGCACCGCCGTCTTCAGCGTGGCGCTCTTCGCCAGCAGCGCCACAATCGGCGCCGCGGGCCGACGACTGGGGCGCGATGACCGACACGGCTTTCGACTGTGGCTGGGCGCGACTGTCGTGCTCGGCGCCGCCTTTCTTCTGGGCCAGGCCAGCGAGTACGCCCGCCTGTACGCCGAGGGCATCACGATCGGCCGAAACCTGTTCACCTCGGCGTTCTTCACCCTGACCGGCTTCCACGGCGCCCACGTTTCGGTCGGCGTCCTGGCGCTCGCGGGGCTCCTGGGCCTCACGTTGAGCCAGCCTTCCTGGCTTCCCCGTCGCGCCGCGGTTGAGGCCGTCTCGCTGTACTGGCACTTCGTGGACGCGGTCTGGGTGGCGATCTTCTCGATCGTCTACCTGCGGAGCCTGCTGTGAGCGAGCCCCAGATCCAGCTTCCGGAAGCCTCCGTCTGGCCACTGGCCCTCGCCGCCGGCCTGACGCTTACGCTGTTCGGCGTGCTGACCAGCCCGGCCCTGAGCGCGGCCGGAACGCTGTTGGCGGCGGTGGCTCTAGGCGGCTGGATCCGAGAGCTGCGGCATGGATGAGCTGGCCACACGTCGGCGCTTCCTCAGTCGCTTGAGTATCGGGCTGAGCGTGCTGGCCGGCGCTGTCATGAGCGTCCCGATCGTCGCTTATTTGCTCAGCCCACTCATCCACCCAGTCCGTAACGTGTGGCGTGACGTCGGGTGGGTCGACGATTTCAAGGTCGGCGATACGGCCCAGGTCGCATTTCAGGAGCCGTCCCCGCTCCCCTGGGCCGGGCAGACGGCCAAGACGGCCATGTGGCTGCGACGGACCGGCGAGACGGGATTCACAGCCTTCGCCGTCACCTGCACGCATTTGGGCTGCCCCGTCAGCTGGCAGGCGCAAGCGCGGCTATTCCTCTGCCCGTGCCACGGAGGTGTCTACTACGCCGACGGTCGGGTCGCGGCCGGGCCGCCTCCCCGTCCGCTTCCGCAGTACGACGTCAGAATCCAGGGCGGCAGGGTGGAGATCATGACTCAGCCGCTGGCGGTTGTACGCAAGGAAGCAGGATGAGGCTGCTCAGGCAAGCGTATCGCTGGCTAGACGATCGACTTGGGATCTCGAGCACGATCCTGCCGATCGTCGAGCACCCGGTCCCGCGCACCAACTGGTGGTACGTGTTCGGCAGCGCCACCCTTGTGGCCTTCGTCGTCCAGGTCATCACGGGAGTGGCTCTGGCGTTCAGCTACGTGCCCGCGCCGAACAGTGCCGCCGATAGCCTCCAGTTCATCACCCATGAGGCAGTCCTCGGCAGCGTGGTGCGCGGCATCCACTACTGGGGCGCCTCGGCGATGGTGGTGCTGATCGCCATTCACATGGCCCGCACGTTTCTGATGGGGAGCTACAAGTTCCCACGCGAGCTCAACTGGCTCAGCGGAGCTTTGCTCTTCATCCTCACGCTGGGGATGGCCTTCAGCGGCCAGCTCCTGAGGTGGGATCAGGATGCCTACTGGGCCGTCGTCGTGGCGGCCGCCCAGGCCGCCCGTGTGCCGTTGATCGGCGAGGTCTTTGCGCAGATCCTGGTGGCCGGCCAGACGGTTGGAGGGGCCACGCTCACCCGTTTCTACGCCACCCACGTCTTCCTGTTCCCGGCCCTGATGTTCATGCTGATCGGCGTGCACTTGTATCTGGTGATTCGGCATGGCATCTCCGAGCCGCCGCAGCCGGGCGACCCAGTGGATCGGGCTAGCTACCGACAGCGCTACGCCGACCTGCTGCGCCGCGAAGGCATCCCGTTCTGGCCGGACGCGGCCTGGAAGGACGTTGTCTTTGCGCTGGCCGTCGGCTCGATCGTGCTCCTGCTGTCGATCGTGCCGGGACCGCCCGAACTGGGGAAGCCAGCCGACCCGACGATCGTCCCGGCCGACCCGCGCCCGGACTGGTACTTCCTGTGGTATTTCGCGCTGCTGGCCCTGCTACCTGCGAGCGTGGAGGACTGGTTCATCGTCGGATTTCCATTGCTCATGGGGCTGTTCCTGTTGGCCCTGCCGTTCCTGGCGCCAAGCGGCGAGCGGAGCGCCGAGCGGCGACCCTGGGCGACTGCGATCGTGGGTCTATCCGGGCTTGCGGTGGTGGTTCTCGTCTGGGAGGGCCATATGGCGCCGTGGTCTCCGGCGCTGGACGTTGGCCCGCTGCCCGAAACGGTCACCGGCCACCTGACCGGAGACACAGCCACAGGCGCCCAGCTGTTCGACGCCAAGGGCTGCCACGCGTGCCACGCCATCGCCGGCGGCGGCGGCC
>WNGA01009713.1_pt1 | contig 15775 bp, 16 predicted proteins | sample 5400061 | NCBI WGS metagenome assembly WNGA01 (sample SAMN13153366, study PRJNA577476) | soil metagenome | isolation source: 100 cm soil or saprolite under grassland replicate 2 | place: USA:California | collected 2016-06-15
GTCGTGGTAGAAGCCGCGCTTCGACCGCGTGAAGAGCGCTTGGAGGGGCGCCGTCACGTAGGTGCCGTCCGGGCCGCGGTCGGCCTGGAAGGAGTCGATGCAGATCTCGCTCGGCTTGTGGGCGTTGTAGCCGGGCTCCGTGCCGAGCGACCCGATGTGGCAGCTTGAGCATTTTCCCTGGCCGTTGAAGATCTTGGCGCCGCGGGCGGCCGCGCCTCGATTGAAGCTTCCCTTCGGCGGCGTCGGCGCCGGCAGGTCGATCTGATACGCGTGCAGCGCGGCCAGCTTCGGGGTGACGAGATCCGGAAGGCCGGTGTCTGCGGTTGGGACGGGCAGGACGCCCTCGCCGATGTAGGGGTGTGTGTGCCCGAAGCCAGCCGCCGCGGCGAGCGGGAACTTGGCGGCGTCGTCGAGTCGAGGGTCGAAGAAGTTGCCCTCGCCGTGCATCTCCAGGTTGGCGACGAAGGCGTTCCAGTAGGTGACGGTTCCCCAGCCGCCCTCCCAGGTGTGGAGGTTCTGGCCGGCCTTGCCGAAGGCGCTCGGGATCCGGGTCGCCGCCGAGCCGCCGTCTGGGCGGAAGGCCTTGCCGTCGAGGTTCAGCTCGGCGTCGAACTTTCCGGGGCCCCAGGAGAGCAGGACGTTCTTGACGGTCGCGACGTCGGTGTGGAGCGCGTCCGCGAGCGGCTGGATGTTCGGCACGCTGGCGACGACCGCGCCGACGTTCAGATCCTGGTTCGGCCAGCCGTCGAGCCGGTTGCCGATCCCGGCTGCGAACGAGTCGTCAACGGTCGAGTGGCAGACTGCGCAGCTGATTCCGACCGAGCCCAGCCGGTCGCCGTCGAAGAAGCCCCGAAGGCCGACAACGGCGTTCAGTTTCAGCAGCTGTACGGTGACCGCTGGGTCGTCGAGGTTGACGTTGCCGGCCTTGATCGCGGCGGCGAGATCCGCCGGGATCGCCGTCGCATCGACCTTCAGCCCGAGCGCGAGCGCCTGCTTCGGGCTGATGCCGGGCCCGACGCCGCCCAACGCCGACCCCTCGATCGCCTTGTGCAAGCCGAGGAGACCACCCCACACCGCCTCGTCGCCGAACGTTTCGAACCGGAAGACCTGCCTTCCCTGGAGGAAGAGCTCGTCTGCGTTCGCCTGTCCCGGATCGCTGCTCGTGCCCGAGACGGCGCTCACCGTACCGTTGACGACGATGCCACCGAGCAGAAGGAGCGCGGCAACGCCGGCGAGAGCAAGAAGCTTCTTGAGTACGGCTGCCACGTAAGGAACCGCCTCTAGGTAGCCGAGAGCGCCCGCAGCCTAAGCGGATCAGATTCCTCGGCACGTGATCGTCGTCACACCGCGTGAGAATCCTCACATCAGGACGGGTACGCAGCATCGAGGGATTTGGGCGAGGCGCGCAACAAGTAGGTCGAACCGCGACGGGTGACGAAGCCGGTGCGTTGCAGCTCGTCGAGCGCCCGCGTGACCGTCTCGCGCGAGGAACCGATCACCTCCGCCAGCAACGCGTGGCTGACAGGGAAGTCGATCCGGAGCCCCTCGCGCACGACATGCCCGTGGCGGTGGGCGAGCTGACACAGGGTCCGCTGCAGGCGTTCGAGGTGGCGCGTCGGCGCGAAATTCGCGATCGCCTCCTGCCTCTGCGAAAGCGCCAACATCAACTGCTCCACGACCCGCTGGGCCCCCGCCGCCAGGCCGAGGAGCGTGTCGAGGCCCTCCGGCGAGACCAGTCTCACCCGCGAGGGGCCGAGCCCGAACAACGCCTCCTCGGGGCTCGGCGGGAGCACGAGCCCGCCCGTCGCTGCCTCGCACGTGATCACGGACCGGGACAGCTCAGGGAACGTCGCGCAAAACGACGAACCCGTCTTCGACGACGAGCAGCGCCGCATTCGAGAACGAGGCGCGGAAGTGGGGAACCCCAGGTTCGATCTCGACGGCAGGGCTCCGGGCAAGGACGGCGGCGACCTGCTTGGCCTCTGGTGAGGGCAGACCGTCGAGACGGCGCTGCAGCCCGCCTGAAGGTGTCAAAACTCGGATTTCAGGCAGGAACGGAGGCTCGTCGCCTTGTACGAGGTTCACGCGCGCGCGTGAATACCAGGGTTCGTAGTCGGCAGACCGAATTCGGCAAGGACGTCGAACTGCTGGTGCTGCGGCACCAGCAGTCGGTGTTGACTCCATGAACTTCCCCCGCTTCGGTGGACAGGTTAGGGGTTGGTGATTGTGTGTCCGTCGTAGTGTTGGCTTTCGAACTCGAGCGGTGAGAGGTAGCCGAGGCTGGAGTGCCTGCGGCGGCGGTTGTACCAGGTCTCGATCCATTCGAAGACGGCGGCGCGGACGTCCCCGACGGAGCGCCACGGCTGCCGGTTGAGCTTTTCGATCTTCATCGTCCCGATCAGGCTCTCGCACATCGCGTTGTCGAACGCGTCGCCGACGGGGCCCATGCTCCCGACCAGGCCCTCGCTGGCGAGTCGGCGGGTGAATGCGAACGAGGTGGGCAGTACGCCTCGATCGCGATGGGGCGGACGCTGGGCGACTCGAAGATCATGGCCAGCATGGGCTCCAAAGGCGACCCCTGGGACAACGCCTGCGCCGAGAGCTGCATCTCGACGATCAAGAACGAGCTCGTCAAGCGGCACACCTTCACAACTCGCGACCAGGCGCGGCTCGCGCTCTTCCGCTACATCGAGAGCTTCTACAACCCGCTCAGGCGCCACTCGAGCCTGCAGATGCACAGCCCCGACGAATACGAACACCGATACTGGGAGGACAACGCCGTGGCAGCCGCCGCCTAGAAAACTGCGTCAACGGAAACGGGGCAACCTCACCTCGGCGTCTGATTGCCTTGGTTTGCAGGAGTTTTACAACTTCGGGGATTGCGTGCGTGGTAGCATTGGTTTCGACGATTTAGAGATCTCGCCCTGCGTGGGCTGGCGTCGGCTCCTGCGGCCATGGCGATCCCAGGCAAGGAGGTACGCCCGCTCTCCACTCAACCAGGCGCTCCGACAAGGACTCCGCGCGCGACGAGGCGCTCGCGCTCGCGGAGACGCGAGGGCAGCTGGTTGCCGAGCTTCGCACCGCTCTCCAGGAGACAAGGGCGGAAGCGCGCGACAACCTGATGATCCTGCATAGCCACCTGGAGCAGTCGCCGCCCGACGTGGAGGGCGCGCTGACGCGGATCCGGCGGCTTCTCGACCGCGAGGTTCGGTCGGCGCGGCCTCTCGGCCGTTTCTAGCGGACCAACTCGCGGAGGGAGTCCGGGCAAGCGGCACGCCTATCCCATCGCCCAACACCACGCGGCGCACGTCGCTGTCTTCGAACAACTGCGCGAGGTGGGGGCGGTCGCGGACGACGTACTCACCAAGGGTCCCGGAATGGAGGTCGGTGAGCACCTCGGGGCGCTCGGCAAGGTATTCCGCAAGGAGCGGGTAGGGCGCAGAAATTCGATCCACCGTCCGGGCCTCATGGGCGCGTGACTCCGAGGCGGTAGCGTCGGCGTTCCATCTGATCGGGAGGTCGTGTGTGCTTTGGTCGTATGTCTACGTCGCTGTTTGCAGAGTCTTCGGGCTGATGGTGCTTCTCGCTCGTTCCGACGGGTCGAAGGAGCTTGAGATCCTTGTGCTGCGCCATGAGCTGGCGATCCTGCGCCGGCAGCGGCGCTGTATGCGGCTCAAGCCCGCTGACCGTGTGCTGCTAGCCGCGCTCAGCCGGGTGCTTCACGCACGTCGTGGCCGATCTTCTCGGTGACACCGGCAACGCTGCTGCGCTGGCACCGAAGCCTGGTCGCACGCCGCTGGACATCCGCCCGGAGCGGCCGCGGGCGGCCACCGCTCGACCGCAGCCTGCAGGGGCTGGTCGTCCGCCTCGCACGCGAGAACCCAGGCTGGGGGCACCGGCGAATCGCCGGCGAGCTCGGAAAGCTCGGCATCAGCGTGTCAGCGACGTCGGTGCGGACGATCTTGGCGCGCCGAGGGGTTCCGCCGGCACCGGAGCGGGCGGGCCCGTCGTGGCGCGCGTTCCTGCGCCAGCAGGGTGCGAGCACGCTCGCCTGCGATTTCTTCACGGTCGAAACCGCCTGGCTGAAACGGATCTACGTGCTGTTTTTCATCACGGTCGGCACCCGCCGCGTCGAGCACGTCGCCTGCACACCCAATCCCGATGGACCTGGGTTGCCCAGCAGGCGCGCAATCTCGCGATGGCGGTTGGCGAGCGCGACCAGCGTTATCGGTTCCTCATCCATGACCGTGACACGAAGTTCGGCGCCGCCTTCGACGAGGTCTTCCGCTCCGAGGGCATCGAGGTGATCCGCACCCCGATCCAGGCACCGAACGCGTGGGGTGCACTTATTCGAACTTCCTGCAAATCAGCGCGATTCTGCGAGCGACTGAGTTTGTGCACCCCACGCGCTCGGGGGCTGCAGCCAGTCGAGGAATGCCGTGAGCTGCTCTCGCGTCGTGGAGTATTCGCCACAGTCTGAGCAGATCGCGTCGAAGACGAGCTGGACCCAGCCGCCACCGTTGTTCTCAGCCTGGGTGACGTACCCTTCCATCGTCGCGAGCGACGTCGTACTGCGAATGTCGGGCAGCGTTCGCGTCGCGAATGGATCGGCGGGCGGAATCGTCTCGGCAAACGCGCAGCTCGGACACAGGCTCGAGCGGATCTCGCCCACCGTGCGGGCGGATGTGTATCTGCACTCCTGGGCGATCGACTTCGCGCTGCTGTTGTACGGCCCGGACGGGTATGCGAAGCTCGTGACCGGCGCGAATCCTCTCTTGAGGAGGTTCAACCGGTCGCCGCAAATCTCTTGACGCTGCTGATCGGGTGTCAGCAGCGTCAGGTTCTGGCCGGTCAACGTGTGGGCTGCGACCTCGTTTCCATCGGCGGCCAAATCTTGCAGCTGGGTCCACGTCATCCCGTGGGGTACGAAAACCCTGTCCGAGCAACAGGAATCTGCATTTGCAGAGGATGACCGAGTTTTCGCACCCCACGCGATCCAACGACTGATCCACCCGCAGCAGCTGTCGCATCTATGGGTGCTCGCAGCCGCCGGAATCGTCGGCTTCGTCGGCAACGAACTGGCCGCCCAGGTGCGGCTACGGGCAGGCAAGCGCCTGTCCAGCCCGGCGCTGATCGCCGACGGCAACCATGCCCGCATCGACGGGTTCGTTTCGCTCGGCGTCGTCGCGAGCGCGATCGTCGTCGCGCTCGGGGCACAGATCGGCGACCCGCTGATCGGCCTTGCGATCACGCTCGTGATCCTCAAGATCACCTGGGACTCGTGGCGGACGGTCTCGACGAGCGAACCGGGCGAGCTCGTCGAGCTGCACGAGCACTAACGCGCGCTCGCCGGCTCTCTCGGACGCTCGCCCCCGACCTCGACGCCCCGGAAGAGCAGGTACAGACCGATGTCGTAGACGCTCTTGAGCGCGCCGGCGAGCACGAACGGAGCGCCGAGGGCGCCCCGGAGCGTGGCTCCGGCGAGGAGCGGCGCGACCGGCCGGGTCAGGTAGCGGGCGGTGTTCGTGTAGGCGGCGGCGCCAGTGCGCTCGCTCGGATCGACGACGGCCATGACGTAGGCCTGCCGGGTCGGCACGTCGGCCTGTGAGAGCAGGAAGCGGGCGAGCAGGAGCGCGATCGCGGTCGCCAGGTTGGGCGCGAACGCGATCGCGGCGAGCAACAGGTTCGAGGGGAGGTGGGTGAAGACCATCGTCCGCAAGAGGCCGATCCGGCCCGCGAGGCGGACGGCGCCCTGGAAGGAGAGCGCCTGCAGGATCCCGATCGCGAAGAAGACGAGCGCGAGCGTGTGCGGCGAGGCGCCGTACTTGCGCACGAACAGGTAAGCGATGAACGTCTGCGGGACGAAGCCGCCGCCGAAGCTGTCGAGTGCGAACAGCGCCGACAGTCGCATGACTATTCCGCGGGATCGGTGCAGCGGCGGTAGCGGCTCGGCCTCGAGTTCCTCGCCCCGCTCGACCGCCGGTGTCAGTCTGGCGACTGCAGCGAGTCCGGCTGCCGCGGCGACCGGGTAGGCGAGTAGCCAGCGCGGCGACGAGCCGGCGAGCGCGATCAGCGCGCCAGCCGACCCGGCGAGCGTCGCGACCGTGTTGTAGGTGCCAAACAGCCGGGTCGAATCATCGCCAGCGTGGGGGAGCATCGCCTGCTCGAGCGAGGTGAACGGCCCCGACTCGACCACGTCGGTCGAGACGGTGCCGGTCAAGCCGGCAACAAGCAACGCGGGGAGCCAGCTCGTCAGCGCGAAGACGGTGCCGGCGGCGGCCATCACGACGAAAAGCAGGCGATAGGTTCGCCGGCGGCCGATGCGGTCGCCGTAGCGGGCGATTAGCACTGAGATGGCGGCAATCCCGGCGAGCAGGGCGGCGAGCACCGCACCGACGGCCGTGTCGGAGAGGCCGCGGCGGGCGAGCGTGACGCCGATCAGCACCGAGCCGAGCCCGTAGGCGAGCGCTCGTGCGCCCTGGGCGGCGACGATCCGACGCGCGTCTGGGCTCAGGCGCGTTCCTCGTAGACGGCCGCGCCGCCGCTACCCGGGCAGAAGACGTACAGGCACTGCGAGATCGGATCCCAACAGGTCGTGTGCACCCCCTGCTCGGTCTCAACGGACTCGAGCTGCTCGAGCCGCTCAGTGTCGAAGCTGCAGACAAGCCCCGGCTCGCCGATCGCCACGTACAGTCGCTCCAGCTCGGGGTCGTGCATGACGACATCAGGCACCCCGGGCAGGGGCAGGCTCGCGATCAGCTCGCCGCTGTCGCGCTCGAGCACGACCAGGTCGCCGCCGTCGGCCGCGCAAAACAGCCGCCCCGAGTCGAGCCAGAGCCCGTGCGGACCGGCGCTCGGCACCTCGAGCGCGCGCTCGACGAGCGCGCGCTCACAGTTGATGACGACGATCTGCGCCGGCTGCAGGATGTTGGCGTAGACGACGTCTCGCAGCGGGTCGTAGACCGCCCAGCGCGGCCGCCCCGGCAGCGGCAGCTCCGCGACAACCCTCATCGAGTCGAGCTCGACAACCGAGGCGGTGCAGTGTTCGCCCAGCGGCTCACCGAGGTTGAAGCTGTAGAGCTGGCGGCGACGTCGGTCGTAGGCGAGCCCGTTCGGGTGCGGCCCCACCTCCACCTGGCCGAGCAGCCGCTCATCGGAACAGCGGAAGACGCTGACACGCGCAGCCCCGCGGTCGCTCGAGAAGAGCAGGTCGTGTTCCTCGTCGATCAGGACGCCGGCGACGCCGGGAAGCTCCGCCGCAAGAGCGTGCAGGTAGGTACGAGCGTTGCAGTCGAGCACCTCGATCCGGTCGGCGCCCGTGTGGGCGACGTAGAGCCGCCTGCGCTCGCGGTGAACATCGGCGTGATCGAAGCCCGGCTTCGCGCCGGGCGCGATCGCGATGAAGCCGACCCTGGTGAGGCTCACGTCAGTTGCTCTCGCCGGGGCTGCCGACTTCGTTTCTGCACCAGGCGTAGAGCGCGTCGTAGACCGGCAGCGACAGCTCGAGCTGCCGGTGGTCACCGAGGTTCAGCAGGTGGAACCCTTCGGCGACCGCGAGCAGGCCGCGCGACTGTGGTGTCGCGTCGCGATCATCGGGGACGTCGGCGCCGTGCACGATCCGGGCGAGCAGTTGCAGTGCCGGCTCGTCGAGCTTGTACTCCTCGAGCAGCACCTCGAACGAGCAGAGCCCGTAACGGTGTGTGTATTCAGCATTGGGGGCGTCGTAGGAGTGCGCGCCCTCGCGCTCGGCCACCTCGAGCACCTGGTCGGTGGGGACGTAGAGGAACTCGGCCTCCGCGTCGATGAAGTTCTTGATTAGCCACGGGCAGGCGATCCGGTCGGTCTTAGGTCGTTCTCGTGTGACCCATTTCATTTGCTCTCCTTTCGCTGATAGACGCGGTCATGCCGGCTCGCGCCCGAGCAGCAGCGCTCGTTTGCGGTACTCGTACAGTCCGTCGAAGAGCGGCCCCGCCAGCGCCAGAAGCTCGTCGTCGTCGCGCACCATCGACAGCCCACGCAGGAGCACGTCGAGCCCGTGCGCCTCGGGCGCGTCGTAGCGCTCGTCGGCGAGGTCGGCCTCGTGCACGATCTTGGCGATCTCCCACAGCACCGGATCCGCCAACTCGTGGCGGCGCAAGATCGTCTCGAAGCTGCACTCGCCGCTGTGATGGGAGAGCTCGGTGCCGCGCATGTCGAACGCCGTCGCGTCGGCCGGCACGTCGTCCGGGTCGTCGACGAACACGAACTCCGCCTCCGAATCGATGAAGCGGCGGATCAGCCAGGCGCAGGCCGCTCGGTCGACGTGACAGTGGCGGCGCGTCGCCCACTTCACGCGACCGGCTCCTCGACGAGTGTCGCAAGCTCCTCCACCGCTCGCTCCGCCCGTTCGCGCTCGGTGGGCGGGAAGTAGTCACGAGCCCTGATGCGGCGCAGTTCGCGCCGCAACCGCGCGAGCGTACGCCGTCGTTGACCAGCGAGCTCCTCGAGCGCGGCGGTCGCATCGGCGATGACGGCCGAGTAATCGTCGGCGATCGCCTCGGCCATGCGGCCCGCGAGCTCCCGCTCCTGGTGAGCAGAGGCCAGTTCGCCGACCCAGATCGTCGCCTCGCCACCCGCCTCAACAACCTCGTCTGCGAGCCACTCGAGTTGCTCGCGATTGCGGGCATCGAGCGGCAGGGCGGCCAAGCCATCTAGCACTTGTGCCGCGCCTAGCCGCCGCAGCTTCCGCCAGAGCGTGCTCCGCGGCGTCGAGGGATCGCGCGGAAGCCTATAGGCCAGTAGCACCCACGCCGTCCGCTTCGCCGCCACGCTGGTAACACTACCGCTTATGTGCAACCGCGGTTGCACAACTCGTTCTTTGCCGCGGCACTCTCCCTCATCCAGCGATCGTCGATCACTCCACGGACGGTGGGTCGAGAGGAGTGATCGTGATGCTGCAGGAAGGTCAGGTGTTCAGGCTGAGGCGTGCCGGTGACGAGAAGGCTCTCTGGGCGTTTCGCTATCGGGTCGGTGGTCGCGGCTCGAGACGTGTGCAGCGGGGCGGTTTTGCGTCCGAACGGGACGCGAGTGAGGCGCTCGAGCGGGCTCTCGAGCGGGTGCGCCGAGAGCGCGGTTGCGGGAGTGCCCTAACGCTCGGTGAGCTCGTCGACGAGTACCTGGCTCAGCACGACGGAGAGCCTGAGACGATTGAGAAACTGCGGTGGCTGCTCACCAAGGCAACAAGGATTTTCGGCACGCGCCGGTTGCCGGAGCTTCGCTCTCAAGCGATCGCAGCTTGGCGGATGACGGTTCCGCCGGGGCATCGCTTACGAAGACCGAAGCGAGCGTTCGCGCGGTGCCGCTACAGACGATCGCGCTCGCAGCGCTCGAGCAACTGCCCGCCGCTAAGGGCAGCGCGCTTCTGTTTCCGACGCTTCGCGGCGGCTACCTCGATCTGCACAACTTCCGCAACCGTGACTGGAAACCCGCCCAGCGCGCTGCAGGAATCGCGCCGCTCCGGCGCGTCTACGATCTGCGCCACACCTTCGCGACCTTTGCCCTTCGTGCCGGCATCTCCACCTTCGACCTTTCCCGCTACATGGGCGCCAGCCTCACCATGATCGACCGCCATCACGGCCATCTCGCCCGCGACGGCCGCGACCACGCGATCCATCTTCTCGACGCTTTCACAGACTCGGAAGCGGTCGACGTCCACGGCGTGGACGCTGCGTGGACGTCGGAGGCATCAACCGTCGTCCACTCCGACAACCGAAAGACCAGCTAAGCAGGAGGAATCCGGAAGCCTGTGGAGTAAAGAAACTCGATTCCGGTGGGAGACGGCCGTGTTGGCGATCGCCGCCGAGCCGGTTCAGACTGCGCGTGGTGCTGACGTGGTTGCTGTACCGGCTCCTGTGCGGGGTTGTTCGAGTGCTCGCCCGTGGCGGTGGTGAGCGGGAGCTTGAGATCGTCGTCTTACGCCATCAGGTGGCGATCCTCAGGCGAGGAGGGAAGCGGCCGCGGTACACGACCGTCGATCGCGCCCTGCTCGCGGCGGCGAGCCGGCTGCTCCCGCGCGAGCGGTGGTCCTGCTTTGCGGTGAGTCCGCAGACGCTTCGCCGCTGGCACCGGGCACTGCTGCAGGAAAGGCGACAACGCCGCCGTCGCACGCCGGGCCGTCCCCCGCTTGCGGCCGAGATGCGCAGCCTGACCCAGCGGATGGCGAGGGAGAATCCCCGCTGGGGTTACATGCGCATCCAGGGTGAGCTCTTGAAGCTCGGGATCAGCGTCTCTGCCACCACGATCGCGGCCGTGCTGCGAGAATCGCGTCTCGGCCCAGCCCCGCGGCGAATCGGCCCAAGCTGGTCTGAGTTCCTGCGCGCCCAAGCGCAGAGCATGCTCGGCGGCGACCTGCGCGCGGGGATGGGAGGCGGCCTCGAGGGTGATGCCGCCGAGCCGAGAGGGCTGGCCGAGGATGGAGAGGCTCGCAAGGTGCAAGCTGACCGCAACAAGCCTCCCTTGGCCGTTGCTGCCGAGCCTCGGGTGGCTTCTCACCCGCGGCTAGTGCGGAGCGCTCGGCGCCGGCAGCGCGTTATCCCTGGGCTCTCAAGCACCCTGCGCCTGCCGCCAGCGCATCGATCGCATGCTCGCGACGGCCCCCGAAAGAGCGGCGCTCGTCCCGCTACGGTGGCCCTGGCGCGAGGTCAAAGCCGCTCGCTCTTCGTCCGGGCCAACCACGGGCCTCGGATCGCTTCGGAAGGCCTCCAGGATCATCTTTAGCCCTGCGGCCTCGGCTAACGGATCAACACCACCCCACAGCTGCCAGCCTGAATCGAGTTTCTTTACCCCACACGGTCGTCCCCTCGTCGCACCCGACGAGATCACGTTCCCGCGCGGCATCTGAGGCGGCCCGCTCGACTCTCAGCTGGCGGGTGACCGTACCTCGATGGGCGGCGCCCCGGCCCTGCCAGCGCGGGCTTTTTGTGACGGCGAACTGTGGGGTTCGGTTGCACGCGACTGGCATCTCCTTCGGCCCGAGGTGAGCGACAAGGAGTTCAATGCGATCGCGCGGGCGACACCGCGAAATATCGGCTTCTACATTGGCGTGATCGTGCTGGCGGTACTGGCACCCAAGATCGCCGCGTTCGGCTATCTCGTCATCGCCGTCGTGACTGTGCTGCGAGCACGGGGCGACAGCACGAAACCACTTTCAACAACGCCCCCGTAGCGAGACTCTCAACTCGTCGTCAGCCCGCTCGCTCGCGAGGAGCACAGGTCATCGACGTGCCGCGAGGTCGTATCGCGCCGGCATTTTCTCACCGATCACGAGCACAAGCTCGCGCGCGTCATCGAGCCGGAGCCGCCCAAGCTCACGCGCCGCAGCGTCCGCCCCAAATCAAGTTCCGGTTCGTGAAAAAGACGATCTCCGCGAGAGTCTTGAAAACCGTTGACGGGGCTAACTCGTCCGAGGGTTCGAATCCCTCCCCGCCGCTGTCTTTGTTTCAACCACGCGCCTTTGCGCGTCTGCACCGTCGGACGTATCAGTCCACCGAAGTCCACCGATCGCGCAGGCGCTGGCGAACGGGACGGCCACCATCCGCACCACCGCGGAGGCATCGCAGCAAGCAGCAACCGTCGATCCATGTCATGCCGAATTGGCTGCGCGGGTCGCGATCTCAGGGGTTTTCTCACCGCTTGCCGGTGAGGTAGCGGTTGCGGCGCTCAGTGACCCTGGGACGTAAGGAGACAAATCTCTGCTTGGAGAGCTCGAGAGCGAAGGAGCAACATGGATCACGAACCACCAGTCCCCCCGCCCGAGTCGCTCGCCGTTTCCGAGCACAGGTCGCAGGCAGCCCGCGCAGAGTGCCGTGAGCAGGACCCATTCCGTCCGACTGTCGCCCAGATAGAGCACATCGCGCTTGCAACAAACGATGTCGAGTGTTTGTGCGACTTCTACCGGCAGCTCGGGGCGGTGCCTTCGCCGCCTTCCACAGACCCCGACACCGGTGTTCGGAGCTGCGTGCTGGATTTCTGCGGAGTCCGATTGGAGTTGTTCGAGCGCTCGGGCGGCCGCCAAGGTCCGGCCGGCGACGAGCGGTTGCCGGGGCTTATCCACCTCGGTTTCGCGCTCGGATCCGCCGACGCCGTCGACGAGCTCAGCCGCGTGATCGCCGCGGCCGGCCACCGGTTGCTCGAGCCGCCGCACCGCATCGGGGCCCTGGGCCGCTACGAGAGCGTTGTCGTCGATCCCGACGGCAACCGGCTCAAGCTCACCGTCTGAGCTGCCCGGTGCTGCCTGGAGCTGGGCGCGCCGCTCTAGAATCGCGTCGTGGGAGTGCATCTCGCTCCCCTCGTGGAGCGCGAGCTCGAGCTCGAGACGGTGGAGCGGTTGCTCGCCGGCGCCCGTGCGGGCTCAGGCGGGGCTGTGGTCTTCGAAGGGCCGGCGGGGATCGGCAAATCGAGCCTGCTCGCGGCCGCTCGGACCGAGGCGGGGGCAGAGCTGCGCGTCCTGTGGGCCCGGGGCGGGGAGCTGGAGCGCGAGTTGCCGTTCGGGATCGTCCGGCAGCTGCTCGAACCAGTCGTGGTGGCCTGCGACGCGGACGAACGTGAAGCCCTGCTGGCCGGGGCCGCGGCGCTGGCGAAGCCTGTCCTCTTTGCGGCCGACCCGGAAGCCGGCGCCGAGCCGTCGTTCTCCGCTTTGCACGGGCTGTACTGGCTCACGATCAATCTGGCCGACGCACAACCGTTGCTCGTGGTCGTGGACGACGCGCATTGGGCGGATATCGCCTCTTTGCGCTGGCTGAATTACCTCGCACGCCGGTTGGCGGGCGTGCCACTGGCGCTCGCGCTGACGACAAGGCCGGCCGAGTCAGGCCCTGTGCAGGCGTTGCTGGACGAGCTACTCGTCATCCCCGAGGTCGCAGTCCTTCAGCCGGGCGGACTGAGCGCGCAGGCGATCACGATGCTCGCAGTCCAGCTGCTGGCCGCCGAGCCCGATCCGAGCTTCGTCACCGCGTGCCAGCGGGCGACCGGCGGCAACCCGTTCTTACTCCTGGAGCTCTTCGGAGAGCTCGACCGGCGAGGGATCGCGCCGAGTCGCGCGAACGCCGGCCTAGCCAGCCAGCTGAGTTCGCAGGGCGTCGGGCGAGCCGTGCGCGCTCGTCTGAGGCTCCTGCCACCGGGATGCGCTGCCCTCGCTTGCGCCGTCGCCGTGCTCGGCGACCCGGCCGAGCCAACCCTCGCAGCACAGCTCGCCGGCCTGGCCGTCGACGCGGCGTTCCGCGCCGCCGACGCTCTGGCCGAGGCGGCGATCTTCGACCCTGGCCGGCTGCTTGCGTTCGTCCACCCGCTCGTGCGCTCGAGCGTGTACTCCGAGCTGAACTTTCAGGAGCGTGCCCGACACCACGAGCGCGCCGCCCATCTGCTCATAGGTGCGGGAGAGGCAACGGATCGGATTGCCGTCCACCTGTTGGCGACCCATCCTGGCGGCGATGCGGAGACGGTGGACATCCTGCGACGGGCGGCCAAGGGCGCGACAAATCGCGGCGCCCCGGACGTTGCCGTCACGTACCTCCAGAGAGCTCTTGCGGAGCCGCCGTCGCCGGAGCTCGAACCGGTACTTGTCCACGAGTTGGGCAAGGCCGCGCTCAGCGTCGGCGAACTCGGGATCGCGATCGAGCACCTTCGGCAGGCAACTCGGGAGCTTGCCGATGGACGCCTGCGCGCGGAAGCGGCGAACGCGCTGGGGTCTGCTCTCTTCCTCGCGCATCGGCCGGAGGAGGCGATGACCGATCTTACGGCCGTCATCAACGAACTACAGGAGAGCGAGCGCGAGCACGGACTGCGGCTGCAGGCGACGCGCTGGGCGGCGGTGAGGGGCAACGTTGCGGTCTGGCGTCGTCTCCAGGCAATAGGGGAGCGGTACGTCGTCACGTCGCGCAAACCGAGGACGACCGGGGAGCGCCTGCACGTCGCTGTCGCAGCTTACGAGGCCGCCCGAACGGGGACGGCCCGGGAGGCACGCGAGTTGGCCCTGCAGGCGTTCGCGGACGGGCAGCTGCTCGAAGATCCGGGTCCGGAATCGGGTGGCTTCTGGATCGTGCCGACCGTGCTCCTCCTCGCCCACGCCGATGACGACGGGGCGTGGGTCAGCACCGCCGTGATCGAGTGGGCGAAGCAGCACGGGTCGCTGCCAGCGTTCTCGATGGCGGCTCAGCTGCGCGCGTACATCTGCATGCGGCGCGGCCTACTGGCCGAAGCGGAGGCAGATGCGGCGAGCGCGCTCGAGCACCCCGGTGTCTCGGGCTTTCCCCCCTACGGCCGCGTTGCGCTCGCCAACGTCCTGCTCGCGCGGGGCAAGCCCACCGAAGCCGCCGAAATCTTTGCGCAGGCTTCGTCCGAGCCCGCAGCAGCAGGTCACACCCGCTACCTGCAAACGCGCGCTCACCTACGCGCGGCGTCACGGCACCCCGACGAGGCGCTGGAAGATCTGATCGCCTGCGGCCGTCTCGAGCAGGAGTGGGAAATCGGTACACCTGCGTTCAGCACGTGGCGCGCCGACGCCGCGCCGCTGCTCGCATCGTTCGGCCGCCACGACGAGGCTCGTGCGCTGGCCGGTGAGGAGCTCGAGCGCTGCCGCGCCTTCGGCGCATCAGGCCCGCTCGGCACTTCGCTGCGCACGCTTGGCCTCATCGAGCCGGGAGTCTCGGGGATCGGGCTGCTCGAGCAAGCCGTCGCCCACCTCCAACTATCACCGGCGCGGCTCGAGCACGCGCTCGCGCTGCTCGACCTGGGCGCGGCGACCCGCCGCGCCGGCCGGCGCGCCGACGCACGCGAGCCACTCCGCGAGGCGCTCGACCTGGCCCGTGCCTGCGGTGCCGACGCGATAGCTGTGCGCGCCCACGACGAGCTCGTCGCAGCCGGTGCCCGCCCCCGCCGAGACCCGACTGAAAGCCGCAGCAGCCTCACCGCCTCCGAGCTGCGCGTCGCTCGCATGGCCGCCGAGGGAATGACCAACCGCGAGATCGCACAGGCGCTCTTCCTCACCGAGAACACCATCGAGACGCACCTCCGCAGCGTCTTCCGCAAGCTCGAGATCCAGTCGCGCTCGCAGCTCGCTCGCGCCCTGTAGCAGCGCCCGAGCGGCCCAGTAACAGTGCCAGCCTGCGGTCACGCTTTCCAGCGCGTCCATCTCAGCGGGAGGCTTCAACATGTCGTTGGTTTTGGCTTCGCCACGTTCGGGCGCCTCGATTTTCGTGGCGGCGTCCAAGCGCCGGTCGAACTCGACGGCGAACAGCACGCGGCGCCGGTCACCTGCACGACGACGAAGTCGAAGTGCGCCATGAGCGCACACTCCCGCTCCCCAGCGTCGAGGTCTGATCCGTCAATCGTCAGTGCGTCCGCCACGCGGACCTTGTAGGCGGCGCGGCAGCCCCACGGCGCGGCAGCGCCGCCAAGCAACTCCAACGTGAGTTCCTCGTATGCATTCACCAGCAGTTCGCGTCTGCGATCGGTCACGGCGCGCACCGTACGCGATCAGCTACACGGGCTCGGCCGTTGGAGTCGACCAGTCCCCGCGGGACAAGAGGAACAGCCTTCCTCGGTGGATCGGTGAGACTACGGGCCGGGCAGCGAGCCGAACGCCCGGGCGCTACGCGTCCCAGCACCCTTCTCACCCCGGAGATTGGCCGCGCCCTGATCGACGCGTCGTTCCGGCCGAAACGCCGCAACGGCGGCGACCCCTAACGGCTCGACCGAACGTTGCCGAGCGCGTGCCACGAGGATCAGATCGTGAACCTCG
>WNGA01007042.1_pt1 | contig 15774 bp, 12 predicted proteins | sample 5400061 | NCBI WGS metagenome assembly WNGA01 (sample SAMN13153366, study PRJNA577476) | soil metagenome | isolation source: 100 cm soil or saprolite under grassland replicate 2 | place: USA:California | collected 2016-06-15
CCGCGAAGGCCCTCATGGCTCGCGGAGTGGACGTCGTGGACTTCGGTCTGGGGGAACCCGATTTCCCCACGCCGGATTTCGTCGCCCGGGCCGGGATTACGGCGATCGAAGCCGGCCGGACGAAATACACCGACTCCGCCGGGGACCCGGGCCTTCGGGACGCCATCGCCGAGAAGTACCGCCGCGAACATGCAACGCCCTGCGCCCGCGAGAACGTTCTCGTGACCGCCGGAGCCAAGCAGGCGGTCTTCAACGTCTGCCAGGCCCTCTTCGAAGAAGGGGACGCGGTGGCGATGTTCACCCCATACTGGGTCTCCTTTCCCGAGATCGTGCGCCTCTGCGGGGCACAACCAGTCTTCGTGCCGAGCGACATTCATTCCGGATGGAAGCCCTCGGCGGTGGCGCTCGAAAGGGCCGCTACGGAGAGGACGCGTGGAGTCATTCTGAATTCTCCGTCCAACCCGAGCGGCGCCCTGGTGGAGCCGGAAGAGCTCGTCCGTATCCTCGACTGGTGCGCGGCCCGCGAGGTTGTGCTGATCTTCGACGAGACCTACGACCGCTTTCTCTACGACGGGCGGCGTCACGTCTCGGCGGCTTCCCTCTGGAAGGAGCACGCGGGCCGCATCGTTGTCGCCGGCTCCGCCTCGAAGACCTACGCTATGACGGGCTGGCGCCTGGGATGGGCTCTGGCTCCGAAGGAGCTCGTCTCCGCGATGGCGTCCTATCAGAGTCACTCCACGTCCAACGCCTCCTCGATCTCGCAGGAGGCAGCCCGCGCGGCGCTCGTCGACCTTGAGCGCTCCGAGATCTCGGTGGCGGACATGCTCGCGCACTACGGCCGGCGGCGCGAGGTCATGACACGCCTGCTTTCTGCGATTCCCGGGGTCGAATGCATGGCGCCGGAAGGCGCCTTCTACGTGTTCCCGCGAGTCGAGGCCCTCTACTCGCGAAAGACCGTGGGCGGTTCCGTCGACTTCTGCCGCCGTCTCCTGGATGAGGCCCACGTCGCCGCCGTACCCGGAGAGGGATTCGGTATGGATTCCTGCGTCCGTTTCTCCTTCGCCACTTCCCTCGACCGAATCGAAGAAGGCCTGCGCCGCTTTGCCTCGTGGATCAGCGGCTAGATCAGCGGCTTCTCGTCAAGGGTCAGGAGGGGGGGATAGAGAGGTTCCGGCGGCGTCGTCACGATGACCGCAGGGGGCGCAAGAGTCGGTTCAACGCGGTCGTACATCGCGAGATAAGAGCCCCACGCGGCGATCCGGACCGCGGGCCGGATCGTCAGGACGGCGATCTGGAGCAGGATATGGAGGGCGATCGCGAAGGCGGAAATCGCCGGAGCGCCCCACTCGAGGGCGATCCCGGTAAGAAGGAGGGCGCCGCCGAGCAGGAACCAGAAGAGGAAGATCCCGAGCGCTCGCAACCAGCGGCCCGCGAGCATCCGGCGCGCGAGCCCATAGGCGCGCCACGCGCCAATCGTGTGCTCGGAGCGGCGTGCGGCGCGTGCGAAGTCGTGGAGGAGCGAGAAGACCGCGTAGAGCAGGAGGGCGACGAGAACGATCACCGCACGGAATACAAGAGTGGCCCCAGCGCCCGGAGGGAGGTTCTCGAAGAACCTTCGGTAGAACGCGTGAGTCGCCGCGAACCACACACCGAGAGCGACTGCGGCGGCGGCGAGAAAGACCACGAAGCATTTCACGTTGTGCCAGGCGTTTCGTCTGACTCCCGCGACGAAGTCGGGCAGAGTCACGGGGGCGGCCTTTCCCAGGGCCGATACGATTCCTCCCGTGAACAGGATCTGCTGGAGGACCCCGATCAGGGCGGCCCAGTTCGCCGCGGCACGCGCTCCGGCGACGGCGGAGCTCTTCTCTCGAAGGAAATCGAACACATCCGTCGGAGCGAAGGAAGGATGATTCTTCAGGATGTGGTCTCCGGCGAGCGTGCCGGCGAAGGAGTCCCGAAGGGACGGGAGAAGCGGCGCCGCCGCCAGCAGGGAAAGAACGACGGTGACGGCCGTCAACAGCAGGATCAGAGCCTTTGCCCGGCCGAGAGCCGAGAATCCCGCTCCGATGCTGCTCCTGTGTTCCATCCGCCTCACGCCGCGACCCAGACGGCCTGCAGGAGAAGGCCTATGAGATAGGCGGCCGTCGCAAAATACTTCGTGGCTGCTCTTCCGCCCGCCGTCGCCGCCGCGCCCTTTCCCTGGCCCAGCACGATCGAGTCGTTCAAACGGTTCCATTCCCAGGCGTTGGCGCGGTCCGGGTCGGCGGCCGCCCATGCGAGCTTCGACGAGTAACGGATCCGCAGCCGGACCCACCTCGCGTCCGCGGGAAGAGCGCGGTCCAGGACCTTCCCGTCCTCGAAGACGAGCCGCGCCCGCGCTTCGTGCGGCCACTCGCCACGGTTACCGAAGACGACGACGCTCTCGTACGTTTTCCTTTTCCTCTCGCCTGACGAATCGTCCTTCTCTTTCTTCGGCAGGACCCGGCGTCCCCTCTCGTAGGTGACGCGCCCGTCGGCACGGTCGAAGACGCCGAAGTCCCTCGCTTCCTCCTGTGTCTTCGCTGAGACGACGCTCCAATCCAGCCGTGCCGTCCCCTCGACGAGATTGCGCCGGTAGGTCGAGAGATCGCGTCCCGACACGCGTTCGAAGACGTCGAAGAAGTCGGACGTCGAAGGGTGCCGGAAAGACCACTCCTGGAAGTACGTCCTCTGGGCCCGGGCGAAAGTTTCCACACCCAGGTCGTGGCGCAGCTGCGCGAGAAAGAGCCCGGCCTTGGGATAGGAGTTGGTGCCGTAGGAGTTGCCGGAAGAGTAGTCCCAGGCGAAGCGGAGGATCGGATCGAGGTTGGGGAGCGAAGCATAGTCCGCGTGCGCGAAGGAGTCCATGTCGAAGCCGATGCCGCCGGGAACCAACGCCGGGCGCGGTCCGTAGGCGAGCTGAATCGCGCGGTATTCCGAGTCGGTGTTGATCCCTTCGTCCAGCCACGACTCCTCGAACTCGTTGGAGCCGACCATTCCGTACCAGTACTGGTGGCCGAACTCGTGGATGGTCACGTCCTCGAGGAGACGGAAGCGGTGGAGCGGCCAGCACAGGAAGGCTCTCGGCGCATACCCGGTGATGAGGGTCGGGTATTCCATGCCGCCCGCCCCGAGGCCGTCGTCGGGCGGGTCCACGACAGTCAGCGTCTCGTACGGATAGGCGCCGAACCAGAGGCCGTAGAAGGAGAGAGCTTCCCTGGTGGAGCGGACGTAACGTTCGCGAGCGCGGCGGTGGTCGGGTTGGAGAAGCAGGCGGACCGCGACCGGTTTCAGGGTGATCTCCGATTCGGAGAGCCCGAGCTGTCTGGACGCGAGAGCACTCCATCCAGCGGGAACGTCGGCGGCGGGATCGAACCTGAATTCGTGGACCTCGAACCGCGGATCGGCCGTCCAGGCGAAGTCGTGGACGTTCTCGGCAAGGTAGCGGTAGACCGCGTGGTTACCCTTCTTCGATTCGGAGACGCGCTTTCCCGTCGCGCCCACCACGAACGAGGACGGCACCGTCAATATCACGTCGTAGCGCCCGTAATCGGCGTAGAACTCGGAGTTGGCATGGAAGGCGTGGCAGTTCCATCCTCCAAATGCCCGGCCCCTTAGGCCCGCGGGCTCATAGACGCCGATCTTGGGGAACCACTGCCCGGCGAGGTGGAAGTCTCGGACATACCCCGTCCGCGCGTAGACCCGCGGGAGCCTGGCGCGGAAGACGATCGAGAGGGTGATTTCGCCGTGGGGCGGGACCGGGGAAGAGAGCGGCACGGACAGCACTGTCTCATCTTCTCCCTCTCCCGTCGGGAGAGGGAGGGGGTGAGGGGCGGGGTAAGGACGCGACTCTCGCGCCGCTCCAGGTTGGCCCCGCGCGCTCGCCCCTTCGGGAAAGGGATATCCGTCCGGCTGGATGAAGCGCGCCGCCGGTTTCAGGTCTTCGCCAGACGAGGTCTTCATCGAGATCACGTCGATCCATCCCCAGTCCTCCGGCTTCGTCCCTGCCTTGTCGCAGCGAAGCTGGCCGCCCGACTCGCGAGCGAAGATCGAACGGTTGTTCTTGAAGGCGTTCAGGTAGAGATGGAATCGCAGCTCGGAGACCGGATCGCTGGAGGGGTTTCTCCAGACCAGGCGTTCCTGGCCTTCGATCGTGTGGGTCTTGGGATCGAGGCTCGCTTCGAGCGTGTACTCAACGATCGGAGGCAAGACGGGCGTGGCGGCAAGGAGCAGGGACGCGGGCAAGCAGATCGTCAGCACCGTGGCCGCGAGCCAGGCGGCCCGCTTCGTGCCTGTCGCTCTTTTCGCAACGGGCAGACAGAGTTTCTTCAAATGCCCCTCACCCCAGCCCTCTCCCGCCGGGAGAGGGAGAAGATTTCTCGATCCTCACTGAACGCGGCGCCGAAGAGTTTCATCCTCGGTCCGCCGAGTCAATAGAATCCCGCCATGTCCCGCCGCATCGCGTTCCTGACTGGAGGCACGGGTTTCGTCGGTGGCCATGTTGCCCGAGCCCTTTGCGCCCGGGGATGGGCGGTGCGTGCGCTCTCGCGCAGAGCGCCGGATTTTCCGCCGGACCTTCCCATCGAGGTCGTGGCCGGAGACCTCTCGGAGCGGTCGCATGACCTTCTCCGCGGCGCCCTCCGGGGTTGCGACGCGATCGTGCACGTGGCGGGGTTGGTCAAGGCGCGCTCGCTCGAGGATTACCGGGAGGTCAACGTTGCCGGGACGCAGCGCCTGCTCGCTGCCGGAAAGGACTCGGCGTGCGAGGCACCCTTCCTGCTCGTTTCCAGCCAGGCCGCCGCCGGACCGGCCAGCGACGGCCGGCCGGTTACGGAGGACGATTCCCCGCGACCGGTCTCCTGGTACGGCCTTTCCAAGCTCGAAGCCGAAGAAGCACTCGCGCGAGAGTGGCGGGGGCCGTGGCTCGTGCTCCGGCCGGGCGTCGTTTTTGGACCCGGAGATCGCGGTCTCCTGAGACTCTTCTCGGCGGCATCGCGAGGCTGGGTCCCGGCGCCCGCAGCGAGCCGCCGAATCCAGATCATTCACTCCTCTCGAGCGGCCCTGGGCATCGCCCGGGCCGCGGGGCGATCGGACCTTTCGGGGACAAGGGGTTTTCTCTGCGATCCCGACCCCATCAAGGTAAGCGACCTCGCGACGGCGATCGCGCTTTTGCCGGCGCGCCGCGCCCGGGTCGTGCCGGTACCCGATTTCCTGGTTCGTCTGGCCGGAGCCGTCGAAACGCTCCGGGAGGCCATCACCGGGCGTTCTCGCGCGTTTAACGCCGACAAGGCGCGGGAGATCCTGGCCGGCGATTGGCTCTGCGAGCCGACTATGATGCAGAGGCATCTTGATCTGCCGCCTCCGTCTCCTCTGGTGGACACTCTCAGGGAGACGTGGAATTGGTACAGGCAGCACCGGTGGCTCCCTTTGTAAAATTTGCTAAGATCCGTCGGACGGGACTCAAGGCAACTGCTGGGAGGCATGATGAGCAAAACTGCTCCGGCGGCAAAATTCCCGGTCGAAAGTACTTCCCCTTTCTTCGACAAGTGCTATCGGTACGATGTGGCGGAACGGGTCCGCCAGACTGGGATGTATTCTTTTTTCCGAGTCATCGAGTCGGCCCAGGACCCCGAGGTCTCGATCGGCGGCCGCCGGCTCATCATGCTCGGGTCCAACAACTACCTGGGTCTGACCAACCACCCCCGCGTCAAGGAAGCGGCCATCGAAGCGATTCGCCGCTACGGCTCCGGCTGCGCGGGGTCCCGCTTCTTGAATGGCACACTCGACCTTCACGTGCTCCTGGAGGAGCGCCTGGCGGAGTTCACGCGGCAGGAGGCTGCCGTGACGTTCGCCACCGGATTCCAGGTCAATCTGGGGGTGATCTCCTGTCTGGTCGGCAAGGGGGATACGGTCTACCTCGACAAGCAGGATCACGCCTGCATCATCGACGGTGCGCGTCTCTCCTTCGGCGAAGTCCGCAAATTCCGCCACAACGACCCCTCGGACTTGAGGCGTCAGATGCGGCAGGACGGCGGCAGGGGCCGTTTCATCGTGGTGGACGGAGTCTTTTCGATGGAGGGGGACATCGCGCCCGTTCCGGAGATCCTGGCCGCGGCGCGAGAGTCCGCGGCCGGCGTCATGGTGGACGACGCCCACGGAATCGGCGTGCTCGGCCCGACCGGCCGGGGGACCTGCGAGCATTTCGGCGTGGAGGAGGAAGTGGACCTGATCATGGGCACCTTCTCCAAGTCTCTGGCTTCGGTGGGCGGCTTCATTGCCGGCGATGCCACCATCATCGACTACATCAAACACAAAGCGCGTACGATGATCTTTTCCGCCGCTCCTCCGCCCGCCTCCGTGGCTGCGGCGCTGGCGACCCTGGACATCATCGAGGGGGAGCCCGACCGCCGGGCGAGACTCTGGCAGAACACGCTCTTTTTCCGGGAAGGGTTGAGATCGCTGGGGCTGGACACCGGCAATTCGCAGACGCCCGTCGTTCCGATCGTCGTGGGAGAGGACATGGTCGCGCTGGAAATGGTGCACCGCCTGCACGAAGCCGGCGTCTTCGTCAACTGCGTCCTCTCCCCGGCCACCCCGCCCGGACGGGCGCTCATCCGCACGTCGCTCATGGCCACGCACACCAGAGAGCAACTCGCGCGCGCGCTGGAAGCGATCGAGAAGGTCGGCCGGCACGTCGGTCTCGTCAGGGCCGTGGAGGTGTGACGGCCTCCTCCCTCGGATGACCGTCTCCATCGAATCCATCTCCCGCTCGAAGCGGGATCTCTCGCGTTTCTTCGACGTCGCGGACCGGATTTACCGGGATGATCCCAACTGGGTTCCGCCGTTGCGCGACGACGTCGCGAAGGTCTTCGCCGAGAAGAACCCGTTTTTCCGCCATGCGGAAATCGAGCTCTTCGTGGCGCGCCGCGACGGTGAGGACGTGGGGAGGATCGCGGCGATCCTGGACCGCCATCACAACGACTTCCACCGCGAGAAGACTGGCTTCTTCGGGTTCTTCGAATCGGAGAACGACCGGGCCGTGTCGGACGCGTTGCTCGACGCGGCCGCGAGCTGGGTGCGGCGGCGCGGCATGGAGATCCTGCGCGGACCCGCGAGTCCGAGCCTGAACGACGAGGCCGGTCTTCTGGTGTTGGGATTCGATACGCCGCCTGTCCTGATGATGACGTACAACCCGCGCTACTACGTTGACTTGATCGAGGCCGCTGGCTTTCGGAAGGCGAAGGATCTCTTTGCCTACTGGTTCGAGATCGGGCCGAAGCCGCTCGCGCGTTTCACGCGAATCAACGAACGGTTCCGCCGTCGCACCGCCGACATCGAGGTGCGCAAGGTCTCCAAGCGCAGCCTCAAGGCGGATCTGCCCTTGATCCGCGAGGTCTACAACGAAGCCTGGGAGAAGAACTGGGGCTTCGTGCCGATGACTCCAGAGGAGATGGACTTCATGGCCGCCCGGTTGAAGCCCCTCCTCGACGAGAACTTCCTCTTCCTGGGCGAGGCAAGAAAACCCGATGGATCCCTCGAGCCGGTGGCGTTCATGCTCTCCCTGCCCGACTACAACACGGCCATACAGCCGCTTCGCGGAAGGCTCCTTCCGTTTGGCTGGCTGAAGTTCCTTCTGGGCCTGAAGAGGATCAAGACGCTCCGTGTCGTCACGCTCGGATTGAAAAAGGACTACCGCATGCGCGGAATCCAATCCATCATGTTCGAAGAGGGTCTGAAGGCCGCTCTGAAACGCGGCTTCACCGGCTGCGAAGTCTCCTGGATGCTCGAGGACAACGACCTCGTCCTGCGCTCCGTCCGGTTATGGGGCGGCCGGCATTACAAGACATATCGCATCTACGACCGCCCCCTGTAGAGGTCTCAGGTTCCGGTTTCAGGTCCCAGGTCTCGGGAACGGAAGACACTCGCGCTCACCTGAAACTTGAAACCTGAGACTTGAAACGCGCAGCCCGCGTGAGGCGGTCGTAGAGGCGATCGCCCAGCGGGACGGTGAGGAGGGCGAGAACTGCGCCCGCGATCACGTCCACGGCGTAGTGGTATCGGCAATAGACCGTCGAGATCACGAGGCAGACGGCGACGGGCAGCAGCCACCAGAACGTGTCGCGCGCGCGCTGGAACCCGACGATCATGACCACGACCGCGATCATCGTGTGACCGGAGGGAAACACGTCGAACTTCGTGTTCTCCAGTTCGTCGAGGGTCGAAGAGACCGTGCGGGACACGGACGTTGTCTCGAGCGGAACCGTGTGGCGGGAGGCGAGGGCCACGCGCGGGCCGAGCGCGGGCAGGGCAAAGTATCCCGCGTAAGAGACGACGTAGGCGAGGGTGAGTGTGAAGATGAAGCGGCGCGCCGTCGCTTGGCTTCGCCTCCAGATGACGGCACCGAGCGCGATCGCGATGAAGTAGTAGGTCAGGTAGGCCATAAAGAAAAAGTCCGTGAGGGCGGGACGCAGGAACCGCTGAAGCTCGACTGTCGGGTCGGCGTGGAAAAGCCAGCGATCCGCCGCGATCAGGAGGTCATCGCGCGCGAGGGGGCGGGCCGCGACGATCAAGGGCCCGAGGCTCTCGTAGAGGATCGGCACAAACGCGATCGGATAGAAGTTGACCAGAACCCGCAGCGCGGGAGGGAGCCGATCTTCTCTCCAAGCGGCGGCCATCACGAGCAGGACGCCCGCCGCCATGAGGGCATAGCGCGTCAGGATGCCGGCCGAATCGTCCACGCGGCCGTCGAGCCAGAGCGTGAGCGCGGAAAGGGCGGCCAGAGTCAGCAGATTCAGAGCTTCGAGGGGGCGCGGCCTCACGGAGCCATTTATAGCGCGATTCGAGCAGCGTCCGGCCGGGGCCTCCTCCCGCGATAGAATTCCCTCGTTCATGAAGGCTCCGACAGCGTCCCTCTTTCTTGCGGCGCTCGCGGGTTGTCTTCCGCTCACCGGCACCGCGGCCGGGGCAACGGGCGCCGCGCGAACGCCCCTCGTTATCGCCGGCCGCATCGATACCCCGATCCATCCCGCCGCCGCCAACTACCTGAACAAGCTGGTCAAGGGTGCCGAGAAGGACGGGGCGGAGCTCGTCGTGCTCGGTCTCTCCACACCCGGCGGGCTTCTGACCTCGACCCGCGAGATGGCCTCGGCGATCCTCCTCTCCAAGGTCCCGGTTGTGACGTTCGTCTCACCGTCCGGCGCCTCCGCCGCCTCGGCGGGCTTCTTCCTCCTGCTCTCGGGGGATGTCGCGGCGATGGCTCCCGGGACGAATTCCGGCGCCGCGCACCCCGTGGCGGGAGAAGGGCAGGAACTGCCGAAGACATTGAACGAGAAGGCGGAGCAGGACGCGCGGGCCTTCATCCGGAGTCTGGCGCGGCAGCGGGGAAGGAATGCCGACAAGGCGGAGTCCGCGGTCACGTCGAGCGCGTCCTTCACCGAGACGGAGGCGAAAGAATCCAACTTGATCGAAGTGGTCGCTCGCGACGTGCCCGACCTGCTCAACCAGCTCGACGGGCGGACGGTCCGGCGGGTCAGCGAGAAGCAGGCGACACTCCACCTGAAGGGCTACCGGCTCGAGAGCCGGGAGATGAGCGGGCTGGAGAAGGTCCTGGGCATCGTCTCGCACCCCAACGTCGCCTACATCCTCTTCCTGCTCGGGCTCGTGGGCCTCTACTTCGAGATGTCGAGCCCGGGCGCCGTTCTGCCGGGCGTCGTGGGCGGGATCGCGCTGCTTCTGGCGCTCTACGCGTTCTCCGTTCTTCCGGTGAACTTCGCCGGGGTGGCCCTGATCCTCTTCGCGGTCCTCCTCTTCGTCGCGGAGGTCAAGGCGGCGAGCCATGGCGTTCTGGCGGCCGGCGGCGCCATCGCGCTCCTGGCCGGATCGCTGTTGCTCTTCTCGGGACGCGGGGACCAGGGCTATCGGGTGGACCTCTCGATCATCCTGCCGGCCGTCGCCATGACGCTCGGCGTCGTGGGGTTCCTGACGTTCCGGACGATCTCGCTGCGCCGGATGCCCGTGAGGACCGGGGCCTCCAGCCTGCTCGGGAAGAACGCGCGCGTGGTGCGGCCCTCCACGGAGACCGACAGCCTGGGCACGGTGCTGCTCGAGGGAGAATACTGGGACGCCTACGGTGCCCCCGGCGCGGCCCCGGGCGAAACGGTCCGCGTGATCGGCATGGAAGGATTGAAACTTCGAGTCGAACGGAGGACGTGATGCCGCAGGCCCTTTCTCTTCCCGGTTGCGTCTTTGCCGGGTTCATCCTGCTCCTCTTCCTGTTCAAGTGGATCAACATCCTGAAGGAATACGAGCGCGCCGTGACCTTCTGGCTGGGCCGCCTGTCGCGGCAGCCCAAGGGGCCCGGTCTCGTGCTGATCTTCTGGCCCGTCGAGACGATGGTCCGGATGTCTCTGCGCACGATCGTTCACGACGTGCCGTCGCAGGACATCATCACGAAGGACAACGTCTCGGTGAAGGTGAACGCGGTCGTCTATTTTCGCGTGGTCCAGCCGGACAAGGCGGTCGTGCAGGTGGAGAACTACCTCTATGCGACGTCCCAGCTCGCTCAGACGACACTGCGGAGCGTGCTCGGCCAGGCCACGCTGGATGAACTCCTCTCGGAGCGGGACAAGCTGAACCTCTCTCTCCAGAAGGTCATCGACGAGCACACGGAACCCTGGGGCATCAAGGTTTCCCTGGTCGAGGTCAAACAGGTCGATCTGCCCATGGAGATGCAGCGCGCGATGGCCCGGCAGGCGGAGGCGGAACGAGAGAAGCGGGCCAAGATCATCCACGCGGAAGGAGAGGCTCAGGCGGCCGAGAAGCTCTCCGAGGCGGCCGGAATCATCGGGCGCGAGCCGGCCACTCTCCAGCTTCGGTATCTCCAGACGCTCACGGAGCTGGCGAGCGAGAAGAACTCGACCATCGTCTTCCCGCTGCCGATCGACCTGCTCAAGGCATTCCTCCCGAAGGACAAGTAGCCGGCGTGCCCGAGCCCCGCACCCATTACCAGCTCTCTTTCACGTCGCGGCAGGCCGTCCTGCTCTTCGTGGTGGTCCTCGCCGCCCTCGCGGGCGCGTATTTTCTGGGGCTCGTGACGGGACTGGCCGGGCGGCAGCCGGCGGGAGGCGCGGCGGTCACCGCGTCCGCGGCCGTGCCGACGGCGCCGGCCGCCGCCGAAAAGGTCAGGCCGCCCGTCACCGCGCCCCCGACCGCGCAGGAAACTCCGCCGCCCGCCGTGGCTGCTCGGGAGCCAGGCAAGACGGAAGGGCTTGAGTTCTTCGAGGATCGTCCGGCGGAAACGACGCCGGTTTCCCCGGCGCCTTCGCGTAAAGCCCTGGCCCCGGCCAAGGCCGCCGGGGGCTTCTGGGTTCAGACCCTCTCCACCAAGTCGGAACGTGAGGCGAAGTCGCGCCGGGCAGTTCTCTCCGGGCACGGATACCACGCGATCGTGGAGTCCGCGCGCGGCGCCGGCGGGCCGATCCTTTACCGGGTCCGTGTGGGGCCCTTCTCGTCTCGCGAGGAGGCCTCGAAGGCGGCCCAGACGCTCGAACGAAAAGAGAAGGCGAAGACGTGGATCGTTCCACCGGGAGAGTGAGCATGCTTCCCGTCCGCGCCCCGGAATGGATTCGCGAGAAACGTCTGCGTCTCGCCGATCTCCACGAGGTCAAGCGCGTGATACGCGCGGGGTCTCTGCACACAGTCTGCGAGGAGGCCCGGTGCCCCAATCGGGGAGAATGCTTCGTCCGAGGAACCGCGACGTTCCTCCTGCTCGGAGACGTCTGCACGAGGGCCTGCGGCTTCTGCGACATCGCCAATGGCCGGCCCCGGCCCGTCGACCCGCTGGAGCCGTCGAAGGTGGCGGTGGCGGCGCGTCGGATGAACCTGAAGTTCGTCGTCGTGACCTCCGTGGACCGCGATGACCTGCCCGACGGAGGCGCCTCCCATTTCGCCGAGACGATTCGAGCGCTCCGGGAACTTTCCCCGGTCCCGGGGATCGAAGTGCTCACGCCGGATTTCCGCGGCAGGCTCGATTCCGTTCGGACCGTCGTCGAAGCGGGGCCCGACGTCTTCAACCACAACGTCGAGACCGTGCCTCGCCTCTATCCCCGCGCGCGCCGCGGATCGAAGCTCGAACGCTCCCTCGCCGTCCTGGCCGAAGCGAAAAGGCTCGACCCGCGGATGACGACGAAGTCGGGCTTGATGCTCGGTCTGGGAGAAACACAGGAGGAAGTGCTGGATCTGCTGGCCAGGATGCGAGCCTCCCATGTGGAAATCGTCACGATCGGCCAGTACCTGCGCCCCTCGCGTGAAAATCTGCCCGTCGAGGAGTACGTTCATCCGAAGGTCTTCGATCGCTACCGCGAAGCGGGGGAGAGGATGGGCTTCCAACACGTCTTCTCCGGCCCCTTCGTGCGCTCCTCCTATCGCGCCGAAGAAGCCCTCGCCGCTGCCTCTTCTCCCTCTCCCCCCGGGAGAGGGGCGGGGTGAGGGGACAACACAAGCCGGCATTCTCGAGCTGGCGGACACCCGCCGCCGGCGTCCTCTCGGGGCTCCTCTTCGCCCTGGCATTCCCCCCCAGGGAGTGGGTGCTCTTGCTTCCCCTCGCGCTCGTGCCCTGGGTCCTCGTCCTCGCGGTGGAAGAGAGCCGCGGCCGCGCGCTCTTCTCCGGGTTCCTCTTCGGCCTGGCCTACTGGTGCGCTTCGATCCCGTGGATCTTCTATGTCGTCACGCATTACGGCGGTCAGTCCTCCGTCATGGGCGTCGTCTGCGTCCTCATCCTGGCGGCGATCCTGGCCGAGTGGCCCGCGATCGTGGCATGGGGAGTTGTCTCCTGCGGGCGGCCGGGTTCCTGGACGCGTTTCGCGGCCTTTCCGTTGCTCTGGATGGCGACCGAGCATGCCAGGTCTTTCGTTTATGGAGGATTCCCCTGGAACCTGACCGGGCACGCGCTTTACCGTCATCCGGTCTGGATGCAGTCGGCCTCTCTCTGGGGCGTGTACGGGGTGGGCCTGGTCGTCATGGTGATCACGGCTCTTGTTGCGGCGTCCATCCAGAATCGCAAGGCTGGTCCCATTCTGGCCTCCGCCGTTCTGGCGCTCTCCGTGGGGTTCTGGGGGGCGCTCCGACTCGCCGGGCATCCCGAGGGGAGTGCACCGCTCTCGGTCGCTCTTCTCCAGCCGAACCTCTCGCAGGAATCTCGCCTGGCTCCCGGCGGCGACGCGAGCAATTATCTGGCGGTGATCCAGGCCACGCGCGCGGCCGCGATTTCGAAGCCGTCGCTCATCGTGATTCCCGAGTCGGCATTTCCGACTTACTGGCAGAGGAGCGAGCGGATGAGGCGGGACCTGACCGAGATCGCGCGGGAGAGCGGCGGCGCCGTCCTGTTCAACGACGTCGAAGAGGAGCCGGACGGGCGCTATTACAACGTGGCGCGGATCTCCGGACCACGGGGACTTCTCGGAAACCCATATCGCAAGGTTCACCTCGTCCCTTTCGGCGAGTATGTGCCGCTGCCGAAGCTCTTCTTCTTCGTCCGACAGATCTCGACGGAGATCGGAGCCTTCTCCGCGGCCTCTCGGCCCGCGACGGTCGGATCAGGCGCGCTGTCGGTCGGCGTCGGGGTCTGCTACGAGATTCTTTACCCGTCGCTCGCTCGGGAGGAGGTCGCGCAGGGAGCCAACCTCCTGGCGACGATCTCGAACGACTCCTGGTACGGGCGGGCCGGCGCGCAGCCCCAGCACTTCGCCGGAGCCGTGCTGCGGGCGGTCGAGAGCCGCCGCTATCTTCTGCGGGCGGCGATCACCGGGATCTCTGGCGTCGTGGACGAAAAAGGCCGCATCCTCCAGGAACTGCGAGAGAACCGCTCCGGCATCCTGCGTGGGACTGTCCTGCTTCTTAAATCCGAGACCGCCTGGACGCGATGGGGCTACTGGTTGCCTCGCCTGGCCGATGCCGCCGCGCTTGCCGTGCTACTCTTCAGCTTCGCCCGGTTCTTCGGCTCTCCGAGAGCTGAGAGCTGAAAGCGGAGAACTTGTTCCATGACCGAACGCGACGATCTGATCGCTGACCTCAAAGCCGCCTCGGAGCGACTCCTCTCGCTCCGGGGCTACCTTTGATCAGGACGCCGCGCGGAGCGCGCTCGAGGGGCTGAGGCGCAAGGCCGCCGCACCGGATTTCTGGTCGCGCCCGGAAGAGGCCCAGGAAGTCCTTCGGCAGAGCCGCACGCACGAGCGCAAGCTCGGCACGGTCGGCCGCTTGGACGAGCTCCGCGAAGAGCTCGACACGTTCGCCGAGTTGCTCAAGGAGGGGGAACCCGCGGAGTCGGACGCCCGGGAGGCCCTGGGCGTCGCCGCCGCGTTCGCCGACGAGCTGGAGCTGGCGGTCAAGATGGGGGCGCCTGAAGACTCCAAGAATGCCTGGGTCATGATCCACGCCGGCGCCGGGGGCACGGAGTCGCAGGACTGGGCGGAGATGCTGCTGCGCATGTACCTGCGCTTCTGCGAGGCGCGCGGCTGGAAGGCCGAGCTGATCGACCGGCAGGACGGCGAGGAAGCGGGCTTGAAGAGTGCGACACTCCACGTCGTCGGGGACCACGCCTATGGGTACTTGAAGGGAGAAATGGGCGTCCACCGCCTCGTGCGCATCTCGCCCTTCGACGCGGCGCAACGCCGCCACACCTCTTTCGCGTCGATCTACGTTTCACCGGAGGTGGACGAGGACATTCAGATCGAGATCGCGGACAAGGACCTGCGGGTGGACACCTACCGCTCGAGCGGAGCCGGGGGCCAGCACGTCAACGTCACGGACTCGGCCGTGCGCCTCACGCACCTTCCCACCGGAATCGTCGTGACGTGCCAGAACGAACGCAGCCAGGGGCGCAACCGCGACATGGCCATGCGGGTCCTCCGCGCGCGCCTCTATCAGAGGGCGCTGGACGAGCGGCGGGCGGACGAAGAGAAGCTCGTCGGCGACAAGAAATCCATCGAGTGGGGAAGCCAGATCCGATCCTACGTGCTCCACCCTTACCGGATGGTCAAGGATCACCGCACCGGACACGAGACCGGCGACACGGACAAGGTTCTGGACGGCGGTCTCACTCCCTTCATCGAGGCCTATCTGAAGTCCCGGGCCGATTCCGGCCGCGCCGTAGGAGCCTAGCCCGGGTAATTCATGGACATCCGGCCGAAACTCTTGCAAGTGACTGCGCCGAAAACCTCCATCGCGGAAGGAACCAAAGGGAGACGGGGTACACCTTGTTCCCGCGATCCGCGGGACGGCCGGAGTCGTTCATGAATTGTTCGGGCTAGTCTTGGGTCGCTTCGCCGCGCCGGGCGGCTGGATGGACGAGGTGCGCGCCCGTCTCTCGGCCCGCCCGACGCGCGGACCCGAAATTCCCGAAAAGGAGCTGCGCCGCGCCGGCGTGCTGGTTCCGCTCTTCGTGCGGGACTTCCGGCTCTGGATTCTCTTGACTCGCCGCACCGAAAGCGTCGAGCATCATCGCGGACAGATTTCCTTCCCCGGGGGGTCCGAAGAGGCCGGCGACGCAAACCTCTTCGCCACGGCGGTGCGGGAGACAGAGGAGGAGCTCGCGGTCGCGCCCTCCGACATCATGGCGCTGGGTTCTCTCTCGCCGATCGTGACGGTCACCAACTTCTACGTCGAGCCGTACGTGGCGGCGCTCCCTCAGCCCTACGTCTGGAAGCCAGCGGAGGCGGAGATCGCCGAGGTCATCGAGGTTCCGATCGCGGCCCTCATGGA
>WNGA01007043.1_pt1 | contig 15772 bp, 14 predicted proteins | sample 5400061 | NCBI WGS metagenome assembly WNGA01 (sample SAMN13153366, study PRJNA577476) | soil metagenome | isolation source: 100 cm soil or saprolite under grassland replicate 2 | place: USA:California | collected 2016-06-15
AGGCTGCGGTAGCCGCCGGTGATCGCGCTGAAGTGCACGAACACGTCCGGGCCGCCCTCGACCGCAATGAAGCCGTAGCCTTTGTCGCCGTTGAACCTGTCATCCGCCAGCGGCATGGGACCAGGTGAGGGGTTTTCCGCCATGAGCATGGGACCACCCGGTCGCCAGTAGCTGGACCAGCGGCGTGGTGCGTCGCTTGTCCGGTGTCATCCCGGTCTGATCTTCCCAGTCGAGCGACTGGAGGTCGCCGGGATGGTGTTCCGGGAGGTGTCGGTGATCGAGATCCGTGAGGCGCTGCGGGCCTGGCTCGCGGGCAAGAGCGAGCGGGCGGTGGCGGTGCAGGCCGGCGTGGACCGCAAGACCAGCAGACGGTATGTGACGGCCGCGGTGGCGGCTGGCCTGTCCCGCGAGGGGGGTGAGGGGCAGCTCACCGATGAGCTGATCGGGCAGGTCGTGTCGGTGGTGCGGCCGGCGCGGCCGGACGGGCACGGTGCGGGGTGGGCGGAGCTGGAAGCCCGCCAGGAGCAGATCACCGCATGGGTCAAGGGCGGGGTGCCGGTGGTGAAGATCGGCATCTTGCTGGCCCGGCAGGGCGTGGTGGTGGCGGAGCGGACGCTGCACCGGTTCGCGGCCGAGCGGTGCGGCGGCAAGAAGGTGACCACGCCGGTTGATGACGGGCCGCCGGGCGGTGAGCTGCAGATCGATTTCGGGGACCTGGGACTGATCCCGGCCGGTGAGGGCCGGCGCCGCAAGCTGCGGGCGCTGGTGTTCACCGCGTGCTTTTCCCGGCACATGTTCGTGTACCTGACGTTCTCGATGACGCTGGAGGAGGTCATCGCCGGCTGCGAGGACGCCTGGGAGTTCTTCTCCGGGGTCTTCCGCGTCGTTGTCCCGGACAACATGAGCCCGGTCGTCGCGGACGCGGACGCGGTCAACCCGCGGCTGACCCGCGAGTGGCTGGAGTACGCCCAGGCGCGGGGGTTCGTCACCGACCCGGCCCGGGTCCGTCATCCTCGTGACAAGCCGCGGGTCGAGGCCGGCGTGAAATTCGTGCAGGGAAACTTCTTCGCCGGGGAGACCTTCCTGGACCTGGCCGATGCGCGATCCAGGATGGCCGCCTGGCTGGAGCTGGCGAACGCCCGGGTGCACGGCAGCACCCGGCAGGTGCCCGCGGTGGTGTTCGCCGCGCGGGAGGCGCCGTGCCTGCTGCCGGCTCCGGCGGAGCGGTACCAGGTGCCGTACTGGGCGGAAGTGAAGGTCCACGTCGATTACCACATCCAGGTCGCCCGGGCGCTGTACTCGGTGCCGTGGCGGCACGTGGGCGCGCGGGTGATGGCCCGCGCCGATGAGCACCTGGTGAAGGTGTACCTGCGGGATCAGCTGATCAAGACCCACCCGCGCAGGCAGCCCGGCGGCCGGTCCACCGATGCCGCGGACATGCCGCCGGGGGTGGAAGGGTATGCCACCCGCACCGTGGACCGCATGGTCGCCCAGGCCGCCAGCTACGGCCCGGCCACCGGGACCTACGCGCGGCGGCTGCTGGACGGCGACGCGCCGTGGATGATGATGCGGTCGGTCTACCGGCTGATCGGGCTGGCCAAGCGCTACGGCCCGCAGGCGGCCGAGGCGGCCTGCGCGCGGGCCCTGGACGTCGACGTCATCAACGTCTCCAAGATCGAGTCGATGCTCAAGAACGCCACCGAGACCATCCCGGCGGCGGGCCTGGCCGCGGCGGGCAGCCCTGGCCCGGGCCGGTTCGCCCGGGATGCGGCCGAGTACGCCACCGCGACCGGGGTCCGGCTGCAGGTCGTCGACGGCGGCAGCGACCCGGCCGGCGGCGGCCGGTCCTGACCTGCCCGCCGGCTGCCGCCGCGGCAAAGCACGCCGCCCGCGCGGGGGCTCGTCATCCCCCTGATTTATTTCATCCCCGATTTTCTTTTCATTCCTTTTCTTCTCCCGAGCGGAAAAGAAAATAGAAAGGCCTCTGCCATGACCAGCCAGATCCCCGGCCAGATCCCCGCCGGCCCGCTTGATGAGGCAGCACCGGCCGCCGCGGACACCGCGCGCCGCTGCAAGCAGCCCGGATGCGGCACCGAGCTGCCCGCCGCCACCGGGCGCGGCGCACCCCGCCTGTTCTGCAGCCCGGCATGCTCCCGCAAGTGGCACAACGATAACCGCCTCGCCCCCGGCGCCGCCGGCCAGCAGGCCGCCCCGGCCGACGGCCCGCTGGCTGGCCTGCAGCAGCTGCTCACCCAGGCCGCTGACCTGGCCGGCGCCGCCGCCGCCCAGCTGACCGCCGCTGACCCCGGCCGGGTCACCGCAACGCTGGCCGCAGCCGATGCCGCCCGCCGCCAGGCCCAGGCCGAAACCGCCGTCGCCCTGGCACGGGCCGCCGGAGCCGACCAGGCCGGGCAGGCCGCCACCGCGGCGGCCCGCGCCGCCCGGCACGACGCCCAGGCCGCGCTGGAGGCCGCCGACACCGCCCGCGCCGACGCCGACGCCGCTGATGCCCGCGCCCAGGCCATCCGCGGCCAGGCAGACGCCCAGCTCGCCGAGATCCGCCGGGAAGCCGGCGCGGCCCTCGCCGCTGCCCGCGACGGCACCCGCGCCGCGCATGCTGACCGGGATGCCGCGCTGGCCGCCGCTGACCGGGCACGCCACCACGCCGACACCGAGATCAGCCGGGCCCGGCAAGCCGAAGCCGACGCGCGCGCCGAAAACGACCACGTCCGCGCCGACGCCGCCCGCGAACGCGACGCGGCGGCCGCCGCCTGCGCCGCCCAGCTGGCCGCCGCCCAGGCCCTGGCCGACACCTGGCGCGCCCGCGCCGAGCACGCCGAACACCAGCTCAGCCTCGAACGCGACCACCAGCGCCGCCTCGCGGTCCAGCCCGGCACCGCCACCGGCGGCAACGGCGACGGCAGCAGCGACGGCGCGCCCGCCGCCACCCGGCCAGCCCCCGCCACGACCACCACGACCACCGCCGGCGGCGGCCAGCCCTAACCCCGTGCCGCGGGCAGGGGCCCGCCGCCCCGCCCATCGCCTGCCACCGAAAGGACCATGCCATGTCACCGCTGACCGACCCGCTCGGCCCCGATCTCACCGCCACCCTGCGCGCCCTCAAGCTCGGCAAGCTCACCGCCACCCTGCCCGAGCGCCTGACCCTGGCCCGCCAGACTGACATGCCCCACGCCGACTTCCTCCAGCTCATCCTGTCCGACGAGGTCGCCCGCCGCGAAGCCGGCTCCATCGCCCTGCGCGCCAAGAACGCCGGCCTGGACCCCGCCATGCGCACCGAAACCTGGGACCCGACCGCCGCCATCCGCTACGACCAGCGGCTCTGGAACGAGCTGGTCTCCCTGCGGTTCCTCGACGGCCCCCACGGCGCTTTGATACTGGGGCCCGTCGGCGTCGGCAAGACCCACCTGGCCACCGCCCTGGGCCACATCGCCGTCCGCCGCCGCCGCACCGTCCACATGGCCCGCGCCGACAAGCTGTTCAAACGCCTCACCGCCGCCCGCCTCGACAACACCCTGGACTACGAATACCGCCGCCTGATCACCGTCGAGCTGCTCATCATCGACGATTTTGCCCTCCAGCCCCTCACCCCCGCCCAGACCACCGACTTCTACGAGATCATCACCGAACGCCACCGCAAAGCCTCCACCGTCGTCACCTCCAACCGCGACGCCAGCGAATGGCTCCCGCTCATGACCGACCCGCTGCTGGCCCAATCGGCCATCGACAGGCTCACCTCCACCTGCCACGAGCTCATCGTCGAAGGCGACTCCTACCGCCGCCGCCAGCGTCCCCCCGCGCCCCCGGTTGACGGCCCGGACCCAGCGGCACAATGATGCTCACGTAACCCGGCCAGGTGGTCCCTAGGTCGTGGCGAGCCGCTGGTCCCATCTCGCTGGCGGGTGACAACCATGGCGACACTTGATCCCGGACGAACGCCCGCTGCGCGGCATCATGCATGAGCGGACGTTCCTGGGGAACGTCGGTGCGAGATCGCTGACAGATAGACGAGCGGGCGGGGCGGCGGCGACCGTCAGTTGATGTCGAACTCGTTGCCCTCAGGGTCTTTCATCGCGACTGCGTAGTGGTCGAGCCCTTCGGTGTTCAGGACACCGACGAGCTCGGCCCGACTTGGGCCACGTTCAAGTGTGGCGACCTGTGCGAGGCGCTGACCTCGGGGTTAGTCCTTCGCGGTGGCTGAATGTGGCACTAATCGCGGTCGCTGATGGTGACCGCACGAGCTTGTACTGCGCCCGCCGGTAAGGCCTGGTGCCCGGCCTGTGACGACACTTTGTCCCGGCCCGGATCGTTCCACTGTCATGACGACGGTACGGATCGCACACACCGAGCCATGGCCGGGCAAGCGCATGGGCGGTCGCGGGTTCAGGATCTCCTCATTCCTCGTGGTGCTGGCCGACGACCCCGGCGGCCGGGCACTCCCGGTGTGGCTGAACGGGCCGGAAGGGCACGGCCTGTTCCGGGGCGGGGATGATCACCCCCATCCCGAGCCCGCCGAGGTGATCACCGCGAGCCTGCTCCGCGTCGCTGGCGTGACAGTGACCGGCGTGGACATCGACGAGCTGGACACCGCGCTGACCACCGGGCCACGGCAAGAGCGCGACACCGCGCAGGCGACTGCGCGGATCGAGTTCACCGCGGCGGGCACCGCTGAGCCCCGGCAGATGACGGTCCGCGCCGGGTACGCGCTGGCCATGGCCGCGGCCACCGGCGCGCCGGTCCGGGTTGCCGACCAGCTGATGGACCAGCTCGCGGTCCCCGCCCAGGGTGACCTGGTCGGCCAGTTCACCAGGGACGCGCCGCTGCCACGGCGGCGTCGCGGCTTGTCGCGCCTGTTCCGCGGGCACTCGCCGGTTCGCCTAGCGGCTCGCTGACAACCGCCTTACCGGCGGCCAGAGTCCGCAGGCAATGCCCAGCCTTGGTCAAGTAGGTGGACCTTGGCCTGCCACACTCGATCTCTACAGCGATGCGCACTAAGTTTGCCCAACTCGGGTCAGTTGATGTCGAACTCGTTGCCCTCAGGGTCCTTCATCGCGACGGCGTAGTGGCCGGGCCCTTCGGTGTTCAAGACACCGGCGAGCTCGGCACCGAGACCGGCCAGGCGGCCCGCCTGCGCGTCGGCGCGCCGCCGGCGCGCCCCGATCGGCACCGCGCGGCCGCCGCTGACACCGATATCGAGGTGCAGCCGGTTCTTGGCCGCTTTGCGCTCCGGTACCACCTGGAACCAGACCCGCGGCCCCCGCCCGCCGGGACCGGCGATGCAGTCCGCGCCAGTGCCCAGCTCATCTCGGGCACCCCGAGGTCCCGCCGGTACGCATCCCAGCTGGCGAAACCATCGGGAGGCGGTTCAAGCTCGTATCCCAGAAGCGCGCGAGCGGCTCAGGGTCAGCGCAGTCGATCACCAGCTGGAAGCTCATGGCCATCGGTCTCTCCCCGGTGCTGGCAATGTGTCATCGCCAGCATGCATGGAGCCTCTGACACCGACCCGCCCGCGCTACCGGCGGCAGAAGCGGATGGGTCGCCGCTGGTTAGCCGCCGCCTCCGGCCGTCAGTATCCCCCGGCGTAACCAGATGGGGCCTCGACACTTGAGGGGGCTGGGGACGTCATCCTGCGACACCCGCCACTACGGGCTCCCAGCCTGGGGCTGCTGTGCCTACCGTGGGCTCGGACTCTGTTGAGCAGCAGAATCGGCTGGGCCAAGATTGATGCCAGCCGCCTTGCAGAACTTCCGAGTCGTCTTCTGGAATGTCCCTTCGGTCTTGGCGCCCCTTTGGGCCAATAGTGGAATAGCTAGAAAGCTAGCTATGAAGATGTAGTACCTTCCAGCAAAGATGGCCATGATTGCGATCAGGGCAGCTGCCGGCGCTAGCGCATTGTACATTGTGAATTCCGCGCGAATCTTAGCGCAAAGTGCACCCGCGTCCGGGTGCTTCAATCGTAGCTGATCGTATCCATTTCCAACGGCCTCATCCCCGCTTACCCATTGACGATCGGGCAGGAACCACCAGGCATGCTCATTGCCTCGCTGTACTCCCTTTGCAAGAGGGGCTATCAAGTATCCAACAATGAACGGTACGACAGTAAGTGAAAGGGAAACCGCCGGAAGCGCATTGTTATTGCCGAGATGACCAGCCAACACAAGGTTGAGTGCGTTTGACCAAGCGGAATGACCAAGGAGAATGATCCAGGCGACCGTCACTGTCAATCCCGGAATCCATCGCGCCAAGATGTCGAAGAATATCTGTGGGATCAATTTACCGAGTTCCATGACGCCGCCCTTCTCGAATTGAGACACATGGAATGGACACCATAAATCATGGCCGACAAATAGATACATGACGTGAATAGTGTATCGATACCAGCAGCGGATTGGTACTTCTGCACAATCGGTGGCCGAGATGCGATCCGCCGCCCTGGGATCCGGTGTCTCGTGTCGATACTCAGGTGCATCATGAGTCTTTCGCCTGCCTATCTCCGCGACATGACCTTGCGGACGGGCCTACTGAGCACGTTGCGCATATCGGTATGATTTCACCAGCGCCAGCCTCGCTCAGTGCATCGATGGCCAGGTCAATCGCGCCTCCGGTACGGAGAACATCATCGATCAGTACGACACTCCCAGAATGTGTTATCCGTCGCGTACATAGGAACTTCGACGCGGTCGGCGAATGAATTGGATCTAGCTTCACATGAAGGCCAACAAAATCCATATCTGAAAACTCGGCTGTGCGACGCCCAAGCTCAGAGCTGAAGCTGTGACTCGTTCCCGGAACGGCTGACACGAGCTTCGCACGGGCCAGCATGGGGTGCCGTCTGATTAGCGTGGCAAGTCGCTCAGCAAGGAGCTCAGCCGCTTCGTCGGGCGAGCCATGTTCTCCCATCCCATACTTGGCTCGGATGACCAAGAGACCTGTCTCGGTGGGTAGATACCGCTCTTCGCTATTCAAGATTTTCAGCACCCGGTGGTAATCGAGGCAGATCGCCGCTCGCCACGGACTTGGCGGACTCGCGCACACGAGCACAAGATGTTCCAGAGCCTTTAATGGTAGCTTTAGGTCCTTCCATGAGTGCAGTTCGTGAGAACAGGAACTCGGCGACACGGATTGGAATCCCATGGCGGTATACAGATCTGCACGGTCAACGAAAGTTCGGGCATCCCCATCTAGCCCAAGAGCTGCACGAAGCAAATCCAGTCTCAAGTGCGCCTGGCTCAGATCGGCATGAGCCCAGTACCTAGTTGTTAGAAGCGACAACCCATCGACCATTTCTCGGATCTGCGACGCTTCTCTAGCGTTCTGCATCCTCAAACTCAGGGTGCCGTAGAGAAAAGGGAGGTTTTCTGGGGAGCTTCCAAAGACGGCGCCGGTGCATAGCAACTTCAGCATTTCATGTCTACGCGAACGCCACGACAATCCGTGACCGTCAGGGGAAATCGTCATCGCAATGGCCATTAGTCTCCTCTGTTCCTCGGGATCGATGGGGAGTGCGTGCCAGCGCCTACTGGTATACCTCAAGGTCAATAGACCGCATGCGCTCAAAGCCGTCCCGATCGCAAACACAGCCAGTGCAGCATTCGTGGGCACCGGACCTCACCTCTTCGTGCCGATCGGCCGAGTGGCCCCCCTGCGCCCTGGATACCCGAATGAAGCTTCGTATGAATAAGTCGATCTTGACGCCAGGCGTTGGCTTCCCCCTGCAAGCATCATGACACGCACGCATGATTCATGCGAGTGCGCAACTGGATGAGGCTGGACATCCGTGCGCGCGCCAGGGCAAAGTCGGCTTGGTTGAGAACCGACCAGACATCGGGTAGCCCGCCCTCAGGGAGAGCTCCTGAACCGATAACCCTATCCTCGCACTATCTTGTACTCATGGTCAGCCGGGGACCGATCGACGCGAGCCGACCCCTTGAAGGGATTCTGCGATCACGGACACGCGCCGACATTCGTTCACCAACTCGCAGAACCTGATCGAAGCAATCTTGCGCTCATCGGCATGTCCGGTCGAGTTGCAGAAGCACACAGGACATCGTTGATACCCAGATCGACCTGATCGGCGTTCCTCAGCTGACGAGCACATGGAACTCACCGGCCGCGCCGAATGGCGGCTACTTGTGCACTGGCGCGGACCAGGGCCGATCACACGGCGTGATCCGGCTTGCGGACCGACGCGCTGCCGGATCGCCGGCTATGAGCCGGTGATCCAAAGCCACTTGGAGTGATGCTGGCAGTAGCGAGCTGGGTGGCTCTGGGCGCGTGGGCGGCCGGGCTGGAGCCCGGTCTGGTATGCCCGGCGGCTGCCGGGTGCGGGCTGGCTCGCCTGGATGGTGGTCCGGTTGCGGGACTCAGGCCGGGGCCTGGTACCTGGCGCGGCGGCCGGCCGGGGTGAAGCCGAGCCTGCGGTACAGCGCTGCGGCTCGCGGATTGTTGATGTTGACGTTGAGGGTGATGGCTGCCTCGCCTGCGGACCGCATGCGCTGCACTGCCTCGCCGATCAGATGCGCGCCGATGCCGCGGCCCCGGGCCGAGGGCATCACGCCCATCTGGATGATCCAGCCGGGGGCTGCCCCGGCGATGAACGCGACATCGGCGCCGCCGAGGGTGGCGAGCAGTGTCCACTGTGCGCGGAAGTCCTCGTCATCACTGATCCACTCGGCCCAGCGAGCTTGCGTCCAGCCGGGAAACCCGGGACGGTCGCGGAACGCCGCCTGGTAGACCGCGTAGAACCGTGCCGGGCCGGCCTGGCCCCACTGCGACAAGGTCAGGCCGCAAGGCGGGTGCGCGGGCGGCGGTTGCGCCGAGGCGGGAAGTTGCATCACATCCTCGGCGAATACCTGCGACAGCCCTTTGGCGAGATACAGCGCGTGGGCACCGTCACCGAGCGCCTCGGTCTCCGCGAGCACCCCGCCGGGGCCGGCCCGGTCACGCGCCCAGCCAAACGCGTGCCCGCCGATGCCCAGGCGCCGCCATGCCGGATGTACCAGCCCTGTGGTGACCGCGGCACCCCCCCTGGCCATCACCGGGTGAGCCCGGCGAGGGCCGGCGCAGCGACGATACGCAGATAAGCCCGGCGTCGCCGAAACTGGCATAAGTCTCAGCGCCGGACAGGTAACACTGGCCGATGAAGCCGGGATCCGCGGCAAAGGGCTGCCCGCCGTCAGCGGACAGGCACACCCGGGCCAGCTCGATCACAGCGGGCAGGTCAGATTCGCCCAGCGACCGCCACGACAGCGAGCGAGGGCTGGTCACGGCGGATAACCCTTCGATCAGAGCAAACGGCTGCTGACGTTACGGACCACCGGCTGGAGACGCCCGCAAATTCCCGGCGGACCACCCCACCGGCGACCAGCAGACCCGCCCGTTCCGCGGTGATGCCCCATGCGCGGCCAGCTAACAGAACAGCTGATCCGTGCACCTCAGCTAAAGATCAGCGAACACTGTCGCCCGCACCTAAAGGCCAATGCCGCGAAGTTAAGGCTTCCGGCGCTCTGTCAAGGGGGACTCTGGCACATGTCGCCAGCCCTCGTGTCCCTACTTGTCCGGTTCCGCCGGACGCCAACGGCAGCACACGAGCTGTCGTCGTGCCCGATTTGCCCGTGTTGACAAGCGGGTGGGGCCTTAACGACGCGGCCTTGGCGTCGCCTGCGATCGGCTTCGCCGACCCTTGACCCGCCGCCTGCTCACAAGGGTTCAGCGCCTGCTAGGAAGACGGGGGAGAACGAGGCGGTGCCATCCAGGAAGGAGATCGTCCGGGATCAGCGCTAGCATGCGGTTCATGACTGCACCCGACGATCCGGCTCCGAGCTAGCCCGACGACCCGATGGACGCGCAGTTCGGACCACACCGGTTCTACTCCGGCGAGGGCGGCGGCAGCACGCAGTTCCGGGGTGCCCGGTTCGACGTCGCGGACCTGCGCGGCGCCCGGTTCACCGACTGCGACCTGACCGGCGTCACGATCCGGGACGGCTGGCTGGTCAATGTCAGCATCTCCGGCTACCTCAGCAACGTCATGGTCAACGGCGTCGACGTGAGCGACTTCGTCAGCGCCGAACTGGACCGGCGGCACCCGGAGCGGGTGCAGTTCCGCGCGGGGCAGACGGCCGACGACGTCCGCGCGATGTGGGACACTATCGAGCGGCTCTGGGCGGAGGCAGCCGAGCGAGCCGGACGGCTGCCCGCGGCCGCGCTGGCCGAGCAAGTCGACGAGGAATGGTCATTCGAGCAGACACTGCGCCACCTGGTCTTCATCACCGACGCATGGGCCAGCCGGACGGTGCTGGACGAGCCGATGCCCTACCACCCGCTCGGCCTGCCGCAGAGCTGGTACCCGGCGGCGGACGCGGCCGCGCTCGGCATCGACCTGACCGCGCAGCCCGGCTACGCCGAGATCCTGGCCGCCCGCGCCGACCGGATGGCCGTGATGCGGCGCATCGTGGCCGGCCTGACCAACGACGGCCTGGGACGGCTGTGCCAGCGCTCGCCCGCTCCCGGTTACCCGGACGAGGAGCGCACCGTGATCGACTGCATCAGCGTGGTGATGGACGAGGAGATCGAGCACTACCGGTTCGCGGTGCGCGACTTGGCGGCACTGGAATCCAGGTAGCCGGTTCAGGCGGCCACGACCCGGACGAGCGTGTCTGAGCCAGGCGCTTGCGCCGAGCCACTCAGGTCAGCCGGGCCGCGCCGCGCGAAGGCTGCACACCGGTAATCGCTGGCGCCCGCCAGCCCGGTCCGGTCGAAGGCGGCCATGACGGCCGAGGAAACCGCGGCGGCGCTCGCGGCCGGTGATAGCGCGATCGCCGATCCGCCGAGCCCGGCGCCGGTCATTCGGGCGCCGGGAGCCAAGCTGGGAGCCGTCGGGACGAACGACTTGCCTGGACTCCGGATGAAGATGAACGCCCGGCACAGAAGCGGCCGAGGTCACAGAACGGCGGTCGGGCCTTGATCTTTGTGGCAGCGCGAAGGCAGCACGATCTGGCCGCACGACTGGCCGCACCAGCCGGGCAGGAATACCAGGAACTGGCAGAGACCGCAGCGGAGTCGGGCAGACATGCATGCGGCCCGGCTATCTCGGTGCGGCGTGCCGCACTGGTGGCGGCGGTAGCCTTGGCCGTTATGTGGCATCCGTGGACTTCGGCAACTGTCGGCGATCATCGCCATCTGCTGAGTGGCGGGGCCCTCAGGCGTGCGCCGCCCGCCGGCACCTCCCAGCGGGAACCGTGCAACTTGCAAGGAGCAGCGCAATGAACGACGGCTCAGCCACATCACAGCACCCGGCGATCCCGCCTGACGACCCGCAACGTCACCTGGCCGTCGCCCGAGCCGACGAGGACACGACGCTTCCGCACGTGGGGCTGAGTGGTGACACCTACACGATCCTGCTGACTGGTGAGGACACCGCTGGCCGGTACACCCTCATCGACATGCACGTTCCGCCCGGCGGCGGCCCTCCTCCCCACCGCCACGACTTCGAGGAAATGTTCACCGTGCTTGACGGCGAGGTGGAGCTCACCTTCCGTGGCCAGCACTCAGTCGCCCGGGCCGGCCAGACCGTCAACGTGCCGGCCAACGCCCCGCACGCCTTCACCAACGCCTCTGACCGGCCGGCGCGGCTGCTGTGCATCTGCTCGCCGCCCGGGCAGGAGAACTTCTTCCTCGCCGTCGGCGATCCGGTCGCGACCCGGACCGAGACGCCCCCCGAGCATGATGAGGCCGCCAAGGCGGCGTTCATCGCGAAGGCCCAGGCACTTGCTCCGCAATACCGCACAGAACTGCTGCCATCCTAAGCGCACCCGCCGGGGCGGCAGCGTCGCCGATCGCCGCTGAAGAACTCGCCGGTGAGCAAGCCGTCGCCGATGCGCCCAGGCCAGCGGCGCAAGGGCCGCCATCACGTTCCTTCTGGCATTCCTCAGCCGACGGTCGATCGTGCACAATCCCGCACGAAACGGCGGCGCTGCGCTCTCACCTCGACAGGCGGCTCCGCCACGCTCCATGACCAGCTCGCGAACGCTTGGCCGGCGGCATAACGGACGGTTGCTGGAGTATGAGGCTGGCGCTGCCGCAGGTGGCCGGGGCCATTCCGCAGTCGCGGGTTCGGGTGCGACCTGATGACGCCGGGAAGGCTGGCACCGGATACTGCCGGCCTGCGCAGAGCGCATCCGGAGCATCTGCCTGGCGTACGGCGGCGTCCATCGGCGCAGATCGTGGATGTCGTGCCTCGCCGGATCCAGATGATGCTGGACTGGATCCCGCGAGGTGCCGCTGCGGGCGATGCGGGGCTGCGCCGCTTGATGAGCCACGGTGAGCCGAAACGCTCTCAGGCAGCGCTCAATGAACTGGTCCCGAGACTGCGGCGAATTCGGCCACTTCTCGACTGACCTGCCCCCGGGCGGACTCGGCCCGCAACGCGGCTATGACCGAACGTCGCGGCTGCCTTCGCGGTTATTGCCGGAGGCATCGTGCTACCAGGAAGACGGGCATGCGGGCGGCGTCTGGCCGAGCGCGCGCCCATTCGGGTGGCGGGGCTGGCTCGAGGAGAGCGTCCAGCCATAGGCCGTGCTGCCGCAGCGCGTTGAGGTAGGTGGACAGGGTCCGGTGGTTCGCCCCGACCTGCCGCCTGAGCGAGATGCCGCCCCGGCTGCCCGCCACCATCCCTCGTCGTAGTAGGAACCCGTCGCGGGCCATGCGCCGGACACGTCCTGTCCGCCGGGAAGCAGGGGTGCAGGATCGAGAAGACGAACCGGCCGCCGGCCTTCGTCACCCGGCCGACAGCAGCGAGAGCGCCTTCCAAATCGTCGATGTCGGATAGCCCGAAGCTGCAGACGGCTGCGTCGAACTGCATGCCCGGGCAGCCAGTCCGCCGCAGCCGCGTCGGCCTGCAGGTAGCGGATGCCGCCGGGCTGGCAGCGCTCCGCGTCGATGGCCTTGGCGATCAGGGCTGCGGAGATGTCGATCCCGGTCACGCTGGCACCACGGCCGGCCAGCTGACGCGTGATCCGGCCATGGCCGCAGGCCAGGTCCAGGATTTGCTCGCCAGCCACGTCCCCGCTCAGGCTCAGCAGTGCCAGGGCGACCGGATCGTCACCGGAGTCGGGCCAGCCCGCCGCATAGAAGTCGGCGACAGCGTCATAGCGTGCGTCCACTGTCAGGACCCTACGACCACAGCCACAGGACCAGACAACCGTCATCGTGGCACGAGCGGATGTTCCTGAGGTAGCCGGCAGCGTGAGTCATGAGGATCGCGCGGGGCCGGCCGGTGCGACACTGCTGGGGTGGTCATCGACTGGGCGCATCAGCTGACAGAGCAGCTGGACCGGCACGGGCGGCTTCGTCCCCGATGCGACGGGCTGACCGACGCCGAGTACTTGTGGGAGCCGGTGGCCAGTACCTGGAGCATCCGCCCGCGGGGGCACGGGCGGGCTGCGATCGCGTGTCGGCCGCGGATATTGCTGGGCGCTGCTACCCGGTAACGAGGGAGGGGGGCCGATGACTGCGGCCGACGCTGGCACGCCGTGCATTGAGATCGACGGCCTGGGTGCCTCGCCAGAGCAGCTGCGCGCTGCGGCGCTGGACAGCTATGGGCATTTCACCGCGATGCAGGTGAGGAATCGCCGGGTGCGGGGCCTTGATCTTCATATGGCGCGGCTTGACAGCGCAAACCGGGAGCTGTTCGGCGCCGGCCTGGCCCCCGCAGAGGTACGCGCCCTGATCCGCCATGCCCTTGGTGACGATATCCGTGACGCCTCGGTCCGCGTCTATGTCCGCGAGCTGCAGGACAGGGCCTCGGTCATGGTGACGGTCCGCCCGCCCGGCGGCATGCCAAGCGCGCCGTGGAGGCTTCAGTCGGTTCCGTATCAGCGGTCGCTCGCCCATATCAAGCACCTGGCCGACTTCGGACAGGGTTACTACCAGCGGCTGGCCCGCCGCAACGGATTCGATGAGGCGCTAATGACCGGACCGGACGCGGTCATATCGGAAGGAACCATCACCAACATCGGGTTCTATGACGGCTCCGGTATCGTCTGGCCTGCGGCACCCGCACTGCAGGGGATCACCATGCAACTCCTCGACCTGACCCTGCCCGGCGCCGGCCTGCCAGCGCGTCGTGCCGTGGTGCACGTACCGGACATCGGCTCCTTCTCCGCCGTCTTCGTCACCAACGCCCGCGGTGTCGCCCCGGTCGGGCGGATCGACGATCACTGCTTGCCGCGTGACGCCGGGCTAATGAGGACCCTGACGGAGCTTTACGAATCCGCGCCGTGGGACCGCATCTGAGCCACGAAGCAGGCCGCAAGCCTTCCCGCCCTGCCACAGCCATCCCATAGGTCCCCGCTACCTCACCTCGAGATGCTGCTTTGCTGCACTGCCGCATCGGTCGCGCGGATCGCGGCAATATGATCGAGGGCCGCGTCATGCCGCGGCCACGGCGGCGAGCACCGCGAGCGCGATCGTGGCTATGGCGGTCAGGCCGTGAGCGGCTGGGATGAGCGGCGCCAGATGCCATTCTTGCTTCCGTGCCGGAGGCTGACCGACGGCGCGCATACTAGCCAGCAGATCGTCGACGAGCCTGCTCGTGAGCGCCTCGTCGGAAAGCGCGTGGGCAAGCATCTCGTCGGTAGGCATGCCGGCCAGCGCATCGTCCCCGTGCGCGTGCTCAGTAGGCGGGGCGGCAGCGCCGGTGCCGATGCGGTGATCGCCCGGGCCGTCGTCATCTTCTTCCTTGCCGGGTTCTTCGCCGCCCGGGCGCTCGCCATCGGGACCGTCACCGTAAGAGGCAGCCGGCGTCTCCGCTCCGGCTGCCCCGCGGCGAGCAGGATAGGGAGTCCATACCGTCACCGTGGAGATGCCGAGCCCAACCGCAGGAGCAAGGAAACCGACGGCCAGCCAGGCTAGCGCCGGCGAGCCCGTCACCAGGTAGCTGACCCACCCGACGAATCCGGTGAAGGCCAGGCCCGCGTGCCCGAAGATCACCGGCCGGGGCAAGCCACCGGGCCGGGCGCGCTGCTGGCGCGGGCCGCCGCTGGCAATCCAGCTGCCGAGCATGTAGGCGCCGAGGCCCTCGGTGATCAGCCAGCTGACAAGCGTGGCGATGCCCAGGGCGCGGCGCTCAGCGAGCCCTGGAGCAGCGCCGCCGGTCGCGAGCAGACAGCCGTGCAGGCTGCTTCCCGACGGGACGGCTGTGATCGCGACGTCAATGCCCATCATCCCTGGCGTCGCCGTCAATCGGCAGCATCGCGGCGATCTCCTCCATCACAGGATGACCAGCATGCGCGATAATGCCAAGCCCGCCCAGGCGCAGTGGCGCCATCGGGCGGGCGCACCAGGCCGGCAGCTAAGATCGTGACCAGCTCCGGCTTACCGCAGGAAACCGAGCGGCCAGCAGCCCAGGTCGGCCCGACTGGTGGCCCCCCTGGGCCCTCGCTCTTGGCGTACCGAACGACGGTTCGGGTACGTCAAGCCGCACCGAAGTCTCATTACGGAGCGTGATAAGTCGCCTGAGTCACCTCCGAGACGATCGCGGCGCAGTTGCCGGATAGGAGCGGGCGGGTAATGGGAGGACTGTGGCTCCCGAGAGCGCCAGATCACCCGGCGAAAGCCACCGCCCTGCACCGGAGGTATCGTCTGCAGCGGCGGCCGGGCTGGTGAGGCAGCGTCAGGGCAGCCGGACGTATCCGTGGCGGCTTTTCCATAGGTAGTACTTCTCGAACGCGACTTTCATGGCGTGCACCTGGGGGCC
>WNGA01007045.1_pt1 | contig 15768 bp, 14 predicted proteins | sample 5400061 | NCBI WGS metagenome assembly WNGA01 (sample SAMN13153366, study PRJNA577476) | soil metagenome | isolation source: 100 cm soil or saprolite under grassland replicate 2 | place: USA:California | collected 2016-06-15
GCGCCCGCATCAGCGGGCGCGGAGTCGAAGCACGCGCCTTGGAACGCTGGCGCCCTTCGACTTCGGGGCGCTGCGCGCCCCTACGCTCAGGGCGAACGGAACCTTCCCGGTGTTTCCGAATCGCGCTCGGTCGTTTAGAACGCATCCCATTCCGGGATGCGCTCCGCGGCTCAGCCCGTCCGCGCGCCGCAGGTCGGGCACAGGCTGCCGCGAATGGCGGTGCCGCACGAGCAGATCCGGACCGCGGCGGGGGCTTCCGCGGCCGCGACGCCGAGCAGCGGCAGGCGCATGCCGCAGCGGCTGCAGATCCGCTCCTCCGGCATGGCTGGCGTGCGGCAGTACCGGCAGACCGCGATCGGCGGGAGCGCGGTGGGCGCGTCGCCCGGGATGCCTTCCGATGTGGGCTCGAGGTCGGGCGTCGATTCGACGTCCACGTCCACCGGCGCCGCGCGCGTCGCCTCGAAGTCCGGCATCACGTCGGGGAGATCGACCGCGGCCGCGTGACGGGTCGGCTCGAGCTCCGCGATCCGATCCTCCGCGGCCGCTACGCTCGGCGCGTGAAGCGTGGGCTCGAGACCATCGACGGGAGGGATCGCCAGATCGGCCGCGGTCGGACCGTGGGCGAGCCGCTTGCCGCAGACCTCGCACTCCGCGCCCTGGTCTTGCGGGTGCTCGCAGACGGGGCAGACGATCATCGACCGATTGTAGCGCGGCTGGAGCGGGTCTACCGCCGGGGGTGGGTGAGCGGCACGAACCGCACGGGAATGAGGTCGCTCTGCACGTTCGCGCCGTCGTTCCCCTTGTCGAGCACCCGGAGCATCTGCACGTCCAGCTCGGCACCCACCGGAAGGATCATCCGCCCTCCCGGGGCGAGCTGGGCGACGAGCGCGGGCGGGATCTCGGGCGAGGCGGCGGTGACGAGGACACGGTCGAACGGAGCCTCCTCCGGCCACCCCAGCGCCCCGTCGCCGCTCCGGAGCCGGACGTTGGCGAGCCCGAGCGTCCGGTGAAGCAGCTCCCGCACGCGCTCGGCCAGCTCCGGGACGACCTCGACGGAGAAGACCTCCTCGGCGAGGTGCGCCAGGATCGCCGCCTGGTACCCCGACCCGGTGCCGACCTCGAGCACGCGCTCCTCGCCGGAGAGCCGGAGCCGCTCCGTCATGTAGGCGACGACGAACGGCTGCGAGATCGTCTGGCCGAATCCGATGGGAAGGGGGCGGTCGGCCTCGGCGGCCTCCCGCAGGTGCTCGGGCACGAAGACGTGCCGCGGCACCTGCGCGAACGCCGCGAGCACCCGCTCGTCCCGGATCCCCTGGTCCCGCAAGAAGGCCGCCAGCTCGGCGCTCACGCCTTCGATGATAGGGCGCGCGGCGCGGCCTCGCCCGCCGTTCCCTCCGCGGGAGCGCCGCCGGCCCGGATCACCCGACCTGGGCGAGCGAGAGGCGCTCCGCCCATCGGGCGTTCAGCGCCTCCGCCGCGGGGAGGTGCTCGGGGCGGACGAGGTCGGGATCGCGCTCGACGAGCGCGAAGGCGTCCTCGCGCGCCTCCTCGAGGATCTTCTCGTCGCGATACAGGTCGGCGACGTCGAGGATGGCGAGGCCGGACTGCCGGGTTCCGAGTAGCTCGCCGGGACCCCGGATGCGGAGGTCCTCGCGCGCGATCTCGAATCCGTCCTGGGTCCGCTCGACCGCCCGGAGCCGCTCGCGCGCGTCGTCGCCGGCGCGGCGGAAGTGCGCGACGAGGAGGCAGTGGCTCCTCGCCGCGCCGCGACCGACCCGTCCGCGCAGCTGGTGGAGCTGCGAGAGCCCGAATCGCTCCGCGTGCTCGACGATCATCACCGTCGCGTTCGGCACGTCGACCCCGACCTCGATGACGGTGGTCGCGACGAGGACCTGCAGCGCCCCGGCGCGAAAGCGGTCCATGACCTCGCGCTTCTCCTCCGCCTTCATCTGCCCGTGCAGGAGCCCGACCGTCGAGCCGGGGAAGACCTTCGCGAGCTGGGCCGCGCCCGTGGTCGCGTCGGCGAGGTCCGTCTTCGCCGACTCGGCGACGAGCGGGTACACCACGTAGACCTGCCGCCCCGCCTCGATCTCCCGGCGCGCCACGTCGTAGGCGGCCCTGCGCTGCGAGTCGCCGTAGAGCTTCGTCGCGACCGGCGTACGCCCGGGGGGCAGCTCGCCGATCTTCGACTGGTCGAGGTCGCCGTAGAACGCGAGCGCGAGCGTGCGCGGGATGGGCGTGGCGGTGAGGACGAGCACGTCCGGCCGTCGCCCCTTCGCGACGAGGGCGAGCCGCTGCATCACGCCGAAGCGATGCTGCTCGTCCACGACGACGAGCCCGAGCTTCTCGAAGGCGACGTCCTCCTCGATGAGCGCGTGGGTCCCGACCGCGATGCGCGCGCGTCCCTCTGCCACCGCCGCGCGCGCCGCCCGCTGCGCCTTCCCGCGCGCGCTCGCGCCCACGAGGGCGACGAGATCAGTCCCCGCGGCGAAGCCGCGCTCCTCTTTGGGGGCCCCCTGGGGGGCCTCGATGCCGCTCCCCGCGAGCCAGCCGGAGAGCGTCGCGGCGTGCTGCTCCGCCAGGATCTCGGTCGGCACCATCAGCGCAGCCTGCCAGCCCGAGCGGACCGCCAGCATCATCGCGGCGAAGGCCACCGCGGTCTTCCCCGAGCCGACGTCGCCCTGCAGGAGCCGGTTCATCGGCTCCGGGCGCGCCATGTCGCTCGCGATCTCGCCGAGCGCGCTCCGCTGGGCGGCGGTGAGCGCGAACGGCACCGGCGCGATCGCCTGCGCCACCGCAGCCGCCGAGCCGTCGAAGGCGATGCCGGTCTGCGCGCGCATCCCGCGCCGGCGGCGCGCCAGGGCGAGCTGCAGGAAGAAGAGCTCCTCGTACACGAGCCGGCGGAACGCGGGGGTGGCCCGCGCCGCGGCGAGCGCAACGTCCGTCCCGCGCGGCGGGAAGTGCGCCTCGCGGAGCGCGCGGGCGCGCGACACGAGCCCGCGGCGCTCGCGCACGTCCGGCGGCAGGTCGTCCGGGACGAGCGGTGCGAGCTCGTCCACGAGCCGCTTCATCAGCTTGCGGAGCGCGGGATGCTGGTGATCCGCCGGCCCGGGGTAGACCGGAACGATCCGGCCGAAGCTCGCCGAGTCGCCCGCGTGGACCTTCTCCGTGTCGGGCTGCACCATCTGCCGCCGCCGCCCGTAGCCCTCCGTCACCTTGCCCCAGGCGAGGAGCGAGTCGCCCTGCTGGAACTGCCGCTGGCGCCACGGGGGCGGATTGAAGAAGACGAGCTCGAGCGAGCCGGTCGGATCGGAGACGCCGACCTTGAGCATCGGCTGGCCGCTGCGCATCCGCTGGGTGCGAACGTGGGTGACCGTGGCGAGGACGATCCCCTCGTCGCCCGTCCGGAGCTCGGCAGCCCGGCGCAGGGCGGTGCGATCCTGGTACGCGCGCGGCCAGAACTCGAGGGCCTGCTCGACCGTGGCGCGCCCCCGCTCCTCGAGCAGGCTTCGCGGCGCGGGGTGCGCCTTCGGCACGGCCGCGAGCGGGGTCTGCAGGCGGCGGCGCCGTTCCGCGCGCTCCTCGGGGCTGCGCGGCGGCGGAGCCTCGTGCCACTCCGCCTCCGCCCTTCGACTCCGCGCCGACGCTTCCGCGTCGGCACTACGCTCAGGGTGAACGGCCGTGCTTTCGGCCGCCACCGGATTCGAGGTCGGAGTCGGGACCGTGGTCGTGGGCGTGGACGTGGTCGTGGACGTGGGGGCCGTCCGCCCCCGCGACAGCATCTCGATGCGCGCGCTCCGCGCCACGTCCCGGAGCTCCGGCGGGAGCGGGATCAGCGCCGACAGGTGTGCGGCGATCCGCGCGAGCGCCCTCCTCCGATCCTTCGGCGGGAGCGCGTCGAACCCCTTCGCCTCCTCCTCGAGGCGCGCGAGCGCCGGCGAGTCGGGCACGCCCGCCGCCCGCGCTCGCGTCACCGCGCCGCGCGCCGTGGCGCCGAACCCGGCGAGCCGGCTCGCGTGCGCCTGCCCCGCGAGCGCGAACCGGAGCGGCGGCACGAGCGCGAGCAGCGCCCGCGCGGCTGTCGTCTCCGGCAGCTCGCCCCCCGTCCCCTCCGACGCGTCGCCCGGTGCTCGCCCCACGCGCGAAGGGTATCAGCCGGGTCGGACGCGCGCAGCGGCCGCGCTACTCGGCGGACTCGCCTGGCAGCTCGTCCTCGACGAACTCGACGGCCTTGATCTCGTACTCCTTCTCGCCGCCGGGGCTCCGCACGACCGCGGTGTCGCCCTCCGACTTCCCGATGAGGGCGCGGGCGATCGGGCTCGTCACGGAGATCCGGCCCTGCTTCAGATCGGCCTCCAGCTCGCCCACGATCCGGTAGGTCACCTCGTCACCGCCGTCCGACTCCTCGATCGTCACGGTCGCGCCGAAGACGACGCGGTCGCCAGCGTGCCTCGAGACGTCGATCACCTCGGCGCTCGCGATCCAGTGCTCCACCTGCTGGATGCGCCCCTCGACGTGGCTCTGCTTCTCCTTCGCCGCGTGGTACTCCGCGTTCTCGGAGAGATCGCCGTGGGACCGCGCCTCCGCGATCTCCTTCACGATCTTCGGGCGCTCGACGTTCTTCAGCCGCTTCAGCTCCTGCTTCAGCCGCAGGAGACCGCCCGGGGTCATGGGGACGCGCTGGGACATCCGTCACCTTCCTCGAAAAAGCAGGCGGCCGGCCCGGAACCCCGGGACGGCCGCTTCCTGTCCCTTTTCACTAGAGCGGCGGGGGCCGCCCTGTCAACCGCGGGAGCAGTGGTACTCCTGGATCGACCGGACGCTCGGGCTCCCTCGCCGGGCCGCCTCCATCGCCGCTACCGCCGCCCGGGCGGCGGTCAGCGTCGTGCAGTAGGGCAGCCCCTTCATGAGCGTCTCGCGACGGATGGAGTAGCTGTCGGCGATCTCCTGCTTCCCGGCGGTGGTGTTCACGACGAAGTGGACGTCGCCGTCCTTGATCCGGTCGACGATCGAGGGGCGCCCCTCCTGGACCTTCTTCACGGGCGTGGTGGCGATCCCGCGGGCGCCGAGGTAGCGGCTCGTGCCGGCCGTCGCGAGGACCTCGAAGCCGATCGTGACGAGCGTACGGGCGATCTCGACGGCGGCATCCTTGTCGCCGTCGCGCACCGACACGAACGCCCGCTTGCCCGGGCCCGGCTGCGGGAGCGCGTTCCCCGCCGCGGCCTGCGCCTTGTAGAAGGCGCGCGCGAAGTCCTCGTCCACCCCCATCACCTCGCCCGTCGAGCGCATCTCGGGGCCGAGCATCGTGTCCACTCCGGGGAAGCGAGCGAACGGGAAGACCGCCTCCTTCACCGACATGTGTCGCGGGCGCTTCGTGCCGACCGCGCCCGCCTCGGCGACGCTCTTTCCCACCATGCAGAGCGCGCCCGCCTGCGCGAGCGCGAGGCCGGTGGCCTTCCCGACGAACGGCACGGTCCGGCTCGCCCGCGGGTTCACCTCCAGCACGTAGACGTCCTTGCCCTGGATGGCGAACTGCACGTTCATGAGCCCGATGACGCCGAGCTCCTTCGCGAGCGCCACCGCCTGGCGCTCGATCTCGAGGACGACCTCGGGGGCGAGGCTGAAGGGCGGGAGCGCGCAGGCGGAGTCGCCGGAGTGGATCCCGGCCTCCTCGATGTGCTCCATGACGCCCCCCACCACCACGTCCTTCCCGTCGGAGACGACGTCGACGTCGATCTCGGCCGCGTCCTTGAGGAACCGGTCCACCAGCACCGGCCGCTCGTTCGAGGCCTGTACCGCCTCGCGCAGGTAGGTCTCGAGATCCTTGTCGTCGTAGACGACCTCCATCGCGCGGCCGCCGAGCACGTAGGACGGGCGGACCATGACCGGATACCCGATGCGCCGCGCGATGGCGAACGCCTCCTCGGCGCTGCGCGCCATCCCGTTCTGCGGCTGGCGGAGGCCCACCTTGTCGATGAGCGCCGCGAAGCGCTCGCGGTCCTCGGCGCGGTCGATCGCGTCGGGCGTCGTACCGAAGATGGGCACCCCCAGCTCGTGGAGCGGCACGGCGAGCTTCAGCGGCGTCTGCCCGCCGTACTGGACGATGAGCCCCTTCGGCTTCTCGACGTGGACGATCTCGAGCACGTCCTCGAGGGTGAGCGGCTCGAAGTAGAGCCGGTCCGAGGTGTCGTAGTCCGTCGAGACCGTCTCCGGGTTGCAGTTGACCATGATGGTCTCGAACCCGGCCTTCGAGAGCGCGAAGGACGCGTGGACGCAGCAGTAGTCGAACTCGATGCCCTGGCCGATCCGGTTCGGCCCGCCCCCCAGGATCATCACCTTCGGCCGGCTCGTCGGCGCCGCCTCGCACTCCTCCTCGTACGTCGAGTAGAGGTAGGGCGTGTGGGCCTCGAACTCGGCGGCGCAGGTGTCCACCCGCTTGAACACCGGCCGCACGCCGGCGGCGTGGCGCGCCTCGCGCACCGCCTTCTCGGTCGTGCCGGCGAGCTGGGCGATCCGCTTGTCGGAGAAGCCCATCTGCTTCGCGCCCCGGAGCGCGGCGGCGCCCTGCGGCACGCCCTTCGCGAGCTCCGCCTCGACGCGCACGATCTTCTCGATCTCGCGGAGGAACCAGGGGTCGATGGCGGTGAGGTCGAAGACGTCCGCCACCGAGAGGCCGGCGCGGAACGCCTCCGCCACCCAGAACAGCCGGTGGGCACGGGGGACGCGGCACTCCGCCCGGATCCGGTCCAGCTCCGAGGGCGCGTAGCCCTCCCCCGGGCGCTTCCCGAGCGGGGACTCGAGGCCGGCGCGGTCGATCTCGAGGCCGCGGATCGCCTTCTGGAGGCTCTCCTGGAAGGTGCGGCCGATGGCCATCACCTCGCCGACCGACTTCATCTGCGTCGTCAGCGTGTCGTTCGCCCCCTTGAACTTCTCGAAGGCGAAGCGCGGAACCTTCGTGACGACGTAGTCGATGGTGGGCTCGAACGACGCCGGCGTGGTGCGGGTGATGTCGTTCTTGATCTCGTCGAGCGTGTAGCCCACCGCGAGCTTCGCCGCGATCTTCGCGATGGGGAAGCCCGTCGCCTTCGACGCGAGCGCCGACGAGCGCGACACGCGCGGGTTCATCTCGATCACCACCATCCGGCCGGTCCGGGGATGGACGCCAAACTGGATGTTCGAGCCGCCGGTCTCGACCCCGATCTCGCGGATGATGCGGATCGAGGCGTCCCGCAGGACCTGGTACTCCTTGTCGGTCAGGGTCTGCGCCGGCGCGACGGTGATCGAGTCGCCCGTGTGGACGCCCATCGGGTCGAGGTTCTCGATGGAGCAGATGATGACGACGTTGTCCTTCCGGTCGCGCATCACCTCGAGCTCGTACTCCTTCCACCCGATGATCGACTCCTCGCAGAGGATCGTGTGGGTGGGGCTGAGCGCGAGCGCCCGGCGGGCGAGCGGCTCGAACTCCTCGAGGTTGTAGGCGACGCCGCCGCCTTCCCCGCCCAGGGTGAAGGACGGCCGGATGATGATCGGGAAGCCGATGTCGCGCGCGACGGCGGCCGCCTCCTCCCATCCCGTCGCGTACCCGGAGCGCGGCATCGCGAGGCCGATCCGGTTCATCGCGTCCTTGAAGAGCTGACGATCCTCCGCCATCTCGATCGCCTCGAGCGAAGCACCGATGAGGCCGACCCCGTGACGCGCGAGCGCCCCGTTCCTCGCCAGGGCCACCGCCAGGTTCAGGGCCGTCTGCCCGCCGAGGGTGGGGAGGAGGACGTCGGGCTTCTCGCGCGCCAGGATCTGCTCGGCGACGGCGGGGGTGATGGGCTCGATGTAGGTGCGATCGGCGAACCCCGGGTCCGTCATGATCGTGGCCGGGTTGGAGTTGAGGAGGACGATCTCGAACCCCTCCTCCTTCAGCGCCTTGCACGCCTGGGTGCCCGAGTAGTCGAACTCGCAGCCCTGGCCGATGACGATCGGCCCCGAGCCCACGATCATGATCTTCCGGATGTCGGTGCGGCGCGGCATGGGGAGCGGGAACCTAGCACACTTGACTGGCGCGGAGACACGGCCGCTGCCCGGAAAAAGGCCAGCAACGGCGGGCGCCCGGCCACGCCCGCGAGCGCGCCGGGAGCGCCCGCGGCGGCGCTAGGAAAGGGTCTTGCCGGCCGCTTCCTTCTCGCGCGCTGCCTGCACCGCCTCGAGGAGCTTGCGGACCTTGGGAAAGCGCTCCGCCACCGCCGCGATGACCGGCGCCGGGAACGCGACCACCGTGACGTCCGAGACCGCGGCGAGCGCCCATCGCCCGTCTGCGCCGAGCACGCGCGCGGCGCCGAAGAGCGCGCCGCGCTCGAGCCGCGTGATCTCGACCCGGGCGCTGCCGGCCTGCCCGATCACCACAGCCGAGCCGTCGATCAGGAGGTAGAACCCCTCGTCCACCTCCGGCGAGACCACCTCGCCCGGCGAGAACGACACGAGCTGCGCGAGCTGGAGGAGGTCGCGGCGCGCGTCAACGTCGAGCGTCCTGAACAGGATGCTCGACTCGACGAAGGCGGTCGTGGCGAGATCGCCCCAGGCCTGCCGTGGCGCGCTGGCCATGCGCAGCGAAGCTAGCACGACGCCGCGGCGCGATGAACGGTTTCGCCCCTCACGGGGCGGCGATCCCGCTCGCCTTCTTCAGGATCTTGATCTCGATGCGCCGGTTCGTCGCGCGCCCCTGGGGCGTGTCGTTGGGGGCGCGCGGCTGGACGTCGCCGAACCCGACGACCTGCATCCGGCGCGGGTCCACGCCGTTCGCCATGAGGAGCCGCACGACGCTCTGCGCGCGGGCGCCGGAGAGGTGCCAGTTCGAGGAGAACCTCGGACCGCGCATGGGGATCGCGTCGGTGTGCCCCTCGATCCGGATCGTGTTCGGCAGCCTGGCGAGGATCGCCGCCGCCCGCACGAGCGCGTCGCGGCCGGCGGGGGAGAGCTGGTCGTCTCCGGACGCGAAGGTCACCTCCGAGGAGAGGCCGACCGTCACCTCGGTCTCGGTGTTCTCGACGAACGTCTGGTCCTTCTGGAACTGGGCCGCGATGTCGCGCGCGGCCTTCTCGAGGTCCTCACGCGGCTTCTCGACCCGGACCCTGTTCGCGGAGACGGTGTGGAGCTCGTCGACGAGCTGCTGCTGGTGCTCCTCCGACATCACGCTGAACGAATACATGAGGAGGAAGAAGGAGAGGAGCAGCGTCACCATGTCCGAGTAGGTGATGAGCCAGAACGCGGTGATGTCCTCGTCCTCCTCCTTCTTCTTGCGGGCGAGCCGGATCACCTCTAGCCCCCCAGCACGACGATCTCGACCCGCCGGTTCGTGGCGCGCCGCTCGGCGCCGTCGTTGGGAGCGAGCGGATGGAACTCGCCGTAGCCGGCGACCGAGAGCCGCTCCCGCGCGATGCCGTGCTCCTCCAGGTACCGGATCACCGAGATCGCGCGCGCGGTGGAGAGCTCCCAGTTCGACGGGAACTGCGCGGTGTGCATCGGCACGTCGTCCGTGTGCCCCTCCACCCGCAGGCGGCTCGGAGCCCGCGCGAGCAGCGGCGTGAGGCCGGCGAGCACCTTCTCCGCCTGCGGCGTGAGGGCCGCCTGCGCCTCGGCGAAGAGGATCGCGCTCTTCATGCGGATGACGAGCCGGTCGGAGGCACGGTCGAGCGCCATCGACTCGGAGAGGCCGCTCTCCTTCACGAACTTCTCCACCTGCTCGACCGTGTCGACGAGATCGTTCTTGCGGGGAGTCGGCGCGGTGGGCTTCTTCAGCCCGAGCGCGGCGAGCATGAGGATCGAGAAGATGAGGAGCTGGGTCATGAGGTCGGCGTAGCTGTAGAGCCACGTCGCGTCGTGCAGCGGGTTCGAGTCGTCCTCCCGCGCCGCGCTGTGACGCCCCCGCTTCACCCGCGCGATCCCGTCCCGTTGAACACCTCGAGCGTCTCGCGGACGTACTCGGCGTTCTGGCCGATCCGGATGGCGAGGAGCCCGGCGATGATCTGGTCGCGCTGGAGCCGCTCGTCGAGATCGAGGGTGCGGACCTTGCCGGCGAGCGGCAGGAAGAACAGGCCCGCGAGGAGCACGCCGTAGAAGGTCGCCATGAGCGCGACCGACATGCCCTGCCCGATGGCGCGCGGGTCGTTCAGCCCCTTCAGCATCTGGATGAGGCCGATGAGGGTGCCGACCAGGCCGAACATCGGGGAGTACGTCCCCATCAGGCGAAACATGCGCTCGGCCGCGACGCGCTTCTCCGAGAGGATCTCGGACTCGAGGCGCATGAGCTCCTCGATCCGCTCCGGCGCGACGCCGTCCACGACGAGCTGGAGACCCTTCACGAGGAACGGCTCCTTGCTCGCGATCGCCCCCAGGTCGATCGATCCGACGCCCTGCACCTTCGCCTGGCGCGCGACCTGCACGATCTCCGCCGCGATCTGGCGCGAGTTCGCCCCGCTGGTGATGAACATCCGCTTCATCGCCGAGGCGGCGTGGACCGCGGTGATGCGCGACGACGAGAGCGTCGTCGCGGCGAACGTGCCGCCCACCGCGATGAGGAGGGCGACGACGTTCGTGAAGATCGTCGCGTCCCCGCCCTTCGCGAGGACCGCGTAGTAGACGATCGTCACGCCGATGATGAGGCCGAGGTAGGTCGTGGTTCTCACTGCAGGTCCCTTCGGGCCGGACGGGTCACTTGGACGGCTGCCGCTTCGCTCGGCCGTGCTCCTTCAGCGCGTCGGCCACGGCCTTGTTCGTCGGATCGAGCTCGTAGGCGCGGCGCCAGGAGGCGACGGCGGCATCCTTCTGGTCGAAGAGGAAGTAGATGGAGCCGAGGAAGGCGTGGGCGACCGCGAAATCAGGCACCGCCTGCGTCGCGTTGCGGACCTTCTCCAGCGCCCCGAAGTTGTCGCCGTCGAGGTACGCGGCGAGGCCGAGCGCGAGGTCGCGGTACCCGTCCATCTGCGCGGCGAGCGCCTTCTTGAGCGCGCCGGAGTGGATCGCCTTCAGGCGGCGCGCGACGAGGTCCGCCTCGACCCCCGGCAGCGAGATCTTCTCCGCCCCCGCCTGCGCGAGCGCCCTCTCGACGAAGAAGAGGCGCCGCTCCTCCCAGGTGATCGCGTCGAGATAGGACTGACGCGCCTCCTCCATGGGGCCGCCCACCATGTTGCGGAGCTTCGCCTTCATCCCCTCGGGATCGAGTCCGCCCTCGGTGTCGTAGAACTGCCGGACCGAGTCGACGAGCGAGCGGGCCATCATGTCGCCCATGGAGAGCGCCTCGTTCCGCTTGTCGAGCGCGTCCCACGACATCTTGAGCTGCGTACTGCCCGGACCGTCCCAGGGGAGCTTCACCCCGCCGTCGCGCGCCGCGGTGCTCTGGGTGAGAGAGAGGAACCCCATCACGTCGGGCTCGACGCGGGCCTCCTCCGCGGCGGACGCAGCGGCGGCCGCCGCCGTCTCGGCCGGCTCGGCCGCGGCAGGCGCCACCTGATTCACCGTGGGTGCTGGCTTGCTCGCGCCCTTGGCCGGTGCGGCGGCTGGAGTGAGGGCGAGGGCGAGGGCGGTCGCGATGGCGATCAAATGGAGAGTCCTCAGGCGACGGCCGTGTCGGCCGGCGGCGTGTTGTCGGCGCTGGCTTCGGCGGTGGCGCGGGTGTGCAGCTCGCCGCGCTGGTGCGCGACGCGCATCGCGTCCTCGATGGCACGCCGCGCCTTCTCGGCCTCCTCGGGCGGACGGCCGGTCGCGCTCTCCTCCTCGGCTTCGATGATCGACCGGAGCCGCTGTGAGACCGCGCCGAGGACCGCCTCGCGCGCCTCAGGTGCGCCCACGAGCGCGAGCGCCATGGTGGCGGGGTCGACCGCGGAGACCACCTGGCGCAGCGAGGCGTCGACGAGGCGCGGCAGGTCCTCGAAGAGCAGCATCATCGAGCGCGCGGCCTGGGCGAGGGCCTGGTCGCGGGCCGCGACGCCCTCGAGGATCTCCTGGCGCAGCGAGGCCGGCGCCTGCATGACGAACTCGGCGAGCCGGCCGGGTCCGCCCAGTGGAACGCGGTTGCGGATGCGCTGGAGGATCTGGGCGGCGACGTTCTCCATCTGGCCGAGCTGTTCGCGGGAGAGGACCTTCTCGATCGCGAGGCCGAGGCCGATGTCGATGCGGCGCTGCGGCGTGAGCGAGCGCTCGAGCAGGCTCGAGGCCTCGGGCGGCAGCCCGAAGAGGTCCACGACGGCGATCGCCGTGTAGGGATCGGCCTCGGAGACGACCTGCACGATCTCCTTCGGCGTGGCGTCGTCCAGGACCTTGAACGCGCCGACCTCCTCGCGCCGCTTCCGCTGGGTCTCCGCCTCCTTGACCGCCGACTGTGCGCTCGCGCCGTCAGAGAGGCCGCGCGCGTCGCCCTCGACGGCGATCCTCGCCGTTCCGCCCGCGCCCGAGCTCGCGCCCCGCCGCGAGAGGCCGTAGGCCACGATGACGGCGGAGAGGACCGCCGCCGCGCAGATGGCGAAGACCTCCCAGGTGACCTTCGGCGGCGGCGGTTGGACCACGGACGCGCCGCCCACCGTTGCACCGGCGGGGGTCGCCACCGGCGTGCTCACCGCCGACCCGGACCGCTCCTCGACGATCACCGCATCGCCGCGTCCGGGATCGACGGCGGCGAGCTCCGAGGCGAGGCGAACCAGCGCCTCGCGCCGTGCCTTCGGCATCGACTCCTCGACGAAGAGGCGGATGATGACCTTCACCACCTCCGTCTCGAGCTGTCGGCTCACGGACTCCGTGACGCGCGTGCCTCCCTCGATGTTGATCTCCGGGAGCATCGGGCTGCCCTGCCCGCCTCCCTCCACCATCCCGAGCCCCGGCAGCCTCACCTTGGTGCTCTTGCCGCCGATCTTCACGGCGGGAGAGGCGCTCTCCTGCTTCGCGTGGACCTCGTGGAAGGTGCCGCGCAGCTCGAGTCGCACCGCCGCGTCGATCCGGTAGGGCTCGGCGGCGGCCTGGAGGCTCTTCGTGAGCGAGTCCCCGAGCTGGCGCTGCATTTCGATCCGCGCAGCGACCACTGCGCCGAGTCGCTCGCCCGACTCGGCCGCGCGCGACCCCGCCGCGATCGCCAGCGCGATGAAGGCGACGCCGGCGCGCACTCGACCCCTCGAGATGGACATGGAATGTATCCATATCACGGGGGCAAGCGCCCCTCTCGTGACGACCGTCAAGCAGCGTGACGCGGACATTTACCCACACTCGCGGCGGTCGTGACTACCGCCCGCGCTGCCCAGGCAGCTTGCGCCGGAGCTGCTCGAGCACGTTCGCCGGGACGAAGGCCGACACGTCGCCGCCGAACGTCGCCACCTCGCGCACGAGCCGAGCCGACACGAAGAAGTAGTCCTCGCCGGTCATGACGAAGACCGTCTCGAGATCCGGCAGGAGGTGGCGGTTCATGTTCGCGATCTGGAACTCGAACTCGAAGTCGGAGACCGCGCGGAGGCCGCGCAGCACGGTGTGCACGCCCTTCTTGCGCACGTACTCCACGAGCAGCGCGTCGAACGAGTCCACCTCGACGCGGGGGTCGTTCCCGAACGCTTCCGAGATCATCCCCTTGCGCTCGTCGACCGTGAAGAGCGGGCTCTTCTGCGGGTTGTTCGCGACGGCGACGACGAGTCGGTCGAAGACCTTGAGCCCGCGCTGGATGATCGCGATGTGGCCGTTCGTCAGCGGGTCGAACGAGCCGGGATAGATGGCGGTCCGCTTCGGCATCGGGCGCGGAGTATAGGCTCAGTCCCGCTGGTAGATCGAGATGCCCGTGCCGCCGTAGGCGCGTCGATCGACGAGCGCGAGCGCCCCGTAGCGCTCCGCGGGCGGACGCCGCGCGTCGTGCTCCGCGACGACGCGTCCGCCCGGGGCGACGAGCGCGTCGAGGAGGGCGAGCGCAGCCTCCGGACCCTGCTCGTAGGGCGGGTCCACGAACGCGAGCGCGAACCGGCTGCGCGGCAGGCGCGGCAGCACGTCGAGCACGCGCCCGCGCCGGATCTCGACGCGGCCGCCGAGCCCGCACCCCTCGGCGTTCCGCTGGATGGCGTCCGCGGCCTCAGGGTCGCTCTCGACGAGGAGCGCCCGCGAGCAGCCGCGCGACAGCGCCTCGAGCGCGAGCGCGCCCGTGCCGGCGTAGAGGTCGAGCACCTCGCCTTCCTCGAAGAACTGGCCGAGGACGTTGAAGACCGCCCCCCGCACCTTGTCGCTCGTGGGGCGCGTCCGGCTCCCGCGCGGCGCGGCGAGCCGCCGCCCGCGCGCATCGCCGGCGACGATGCGGGTCACCGCTCCTCCAGCCTGCGTTCCAGCGCCCGCGAGACGGCGCGGGCGCTGCCCCGCGCGCCGAGCCGCTCCATGAAGTCCATCGCCTCGCCGTAGGCGCGCGCCTCGAGCCGATCGGCGACCTCCGCCGAGAGCTCGGCCGCGGCCCGCTCGAGCGGGCTCGCCCGCGACCCGCCGACCGCGTCGGGCTCGACGCCGCCGGCCGGGATGCCCGCGAGCGCCCGCGTCGCCGCCGCGCCGCCGTCCTCGCAGGCCTTGACCGGCGAGCCGCGGAGCAGCTCGAGCAGCGGCGGCGTCACCGGGCCGCGCCGCAGGAGCGGGAGGCCCGCGAGCGCCTGGCTCATCCGGGCGAGCGCGGCCGCCTGCAGCCGCGCGCCGTCGTCCCCCGCGGGCGCGGGGCAGCGCACGCCGGCGACGTCCAGGGTGACGCCGCGGCGGGCCGCCCCCTCGATCATCGCCGCCGCGCGCGGAACGGCCTGGGTCCCGTCGGCGAGCGGGACCACCCCCTCCACGCTGACGCCGTGCGCGGCGGCCGCCTGCGCCACCTCGCCAAGGACGCGCCCCCGCTCGGCCGGCGCGACCGCCGCGACGTCGATCGCGAGGTGGGTGAGCCCCGCGTCGACGAGCCTCCACGCGTCGAGGCTCGCCCGCTCGATCTGGGTCGCGCCCTCCCCCTCCACCGTCACGTCGGCGGAGAGGAAGATGGGGAGCCCGGCGGCGACCTCGTCCGCGGCGCGCGCCACGCCCGCGAACCACGGGCCCGCCGGAACGCCGGGCGGGAGCGCGAGGCCGAGCGCCGACTGGAGCTCCCGCGCGGCGACGAGCGCGGCCCGCGCCACGGCGACGATCGGCGCGCGCACGACCGGCAGGAGCAGCCCCAATTCGGCGGCGGGGCCGAGCAGCTCGCGCGCGGAGAGCGGACACGCGCCGCTGCGCGGCGCGAGCCGGTCCATCACGCTCGCCGGGCGGAAGGCCAGGATCCGCGACACCACGCCGACCGGTATAGCACCGCCCGCGAGGGGCCGCTCGAACCGGCTCGCGCTAGTGCGTGTGGATGTCGTCCACGTGCGCGTACTCGGCCGACTCGATCTGGATCGTCGTGTGGTCGATGCCGAAGCTCCGGCGCAGCCCGCCCTTCACCAGCGCCAGGATCTCGTCGTTCCGCCCAACGGAGTCCGCGTGGACGACGACGTGGGCGGAGAGCGCGTACATGCCCGAGGAGATGGTCCAGATGTGCAGGTCGTGGACGGCGATCACCCCGTGCGCCTCCTCCATCCGGCGCGTCACGGCGCCGAGATCGAGATGGGCGGGCACCGCCTCCATGAGGATGTGGGTGATCTCGAGGATGAGCCGGACGGCGCCCCACAGGATGAGCACGGCGATGGCGAGCGACAGCACCGGGTCGATCCACCAGAGATCGGGGCGCAGCGCGATCGCCCCCGCCCCCGCCAGGATCGCCAC